>Ga0194119_10006013_pt1 | contig 17839 bp, 15 predicted proteins | sample TA2MahC100mmetaG_FD_148620 | JGI IMG/M metagenome (GOLD analysis project Ga0194119, IMG submission 148620) | Freshwater microbial communities from Lake Tanganyika, Tanzania - TA2015018 Mahale Deep Cast 100m | ecosystem: Environmental > Aquatic > Freshwater > Lake | place: Tanzania: Lake...
CTCGTCGAAGGCCTGCGCAGAGTGGCCGGCTGGGTTTGAGAAACGCAGCAACCAACCGGCTAGCGCGGCGATCAGCTCCCGCGAACGCGTGAGCTTCGTCTGCGTGAAAAAGCCGTGATGCATGTCAGCGAAATGCAGGTGTTCCCCAGCGAACGCCGTGCCTTCGTCGATCAGCGGATCCACGCCCGCCGTCACAACCAGCGCCGGTACGGCCAGGGGTGCGTCTATGGGTTCGGCCGGGCCCCAGAGCCGCCAGCCGCGACGCATGTCCCAGCCGTTCGGCCAGGGCCCGTCCCAATAGGTCCGGTATGACTCCGATACGCAGGCCGGGTCGAGCATCGGATAGATCAGCACGGCCGCTCGTGCCAAGTGGGCCGCTCGCGCCGCGAGATAGCCGCCGGCGCTATCGCCCATGACCACATCCGGCTGGATCTCCCCGGCCACGGCCAGCACATCGTCCACCGCCGCCGGATAGGGATGTTCCGGCGCGAGCCGGTAGTCGACTGCGCAGAACCGCCAGCCGGTTCGCGCCTGCAACATCCGGAGCGGCGCGTCGTGGGTCTCAAGATCTCCGGAGAAGAACCGCCCCCCATGCGCGAAAACGACGGAGGGTCCAACCGCCGGGCCATACCAGCGCACCGGCACGCCGGCCACGGTTCCGTCGCGGGACGGGATATCCGGGGCGGCTTCCTGCCACGCCCGCCCAGCCAGCATCGCGTTCCGAGTCTCCGCCACGCTCATCGCGGCGCGCGACCTGGCGCCTTTCGAGGCTTCCAGCATCGCCAGGACCTCGGGGTGGAGGGTCACTTGGTCTTGTTCTCGAACAGGAAAGCGCCGGATTTGCCGCCGACCGCGAAGTCGAGGTCGCCGTCCTTGTCGTAGTCGGCGACCGCGATCTGCATGCCGGCGCCGGCCGCCGAAGAGTAGTCGATGATGTGCCGGATCCACTCGACGTTATTGCCGCTCTTGCGCCATTCGTACCAATAGATCCCAAGCGGCTCCTGCGCGCCGGGGTCGTGATCGTGAGCCCAGAACCGCTTGCCGGCGAGCAGGTCCTTCTGCCCGTCACCGTTGAGGTCGACCAGATACGTCGCATGCACCTGACTCCAGGCGTCGTCGATCTTAGACCGGGTCCACTTGCCGCCGGCCTCCTGCCGCAGCCAGAACACGCCGTAGTCGTGGGCGTGCGGGTAGAGGATATCGTTTTTCCCGTCGCCGTCGATATCGGTCGCGTAGAGGAAGCCGGTGTGCTTCTCGGCCTGGTACTCGGCGTGCATCTTCCAGGGCAGTTGCCGCGGGTCGGCGGGCGCTTCGAGCCAGCCCTTCGGGGTGATGACGTCAATGCGGCCGTCGCCGTTGACGTCGCCGGCGCCTATGCCGTGGCCAAAGTTGTTGGGGTCCACGATATGCCGCACCCACTTGGCGCCCTGCAGTTCGTACCAGACCGTGGGGCCCTTGCCGCCGAACTGCGGGAGGATTTCGTGAGCTTTGCCGTCGTTGTTCAGGTCGACCAGGAACATGAACTCCACGTTCCACTGGTCCTCGATGATGTGTTCCTTCCAGGGGGCGTCGACCTTGCCGGGGTTCTCCCACCAGGCGATCTTCTTTCCGAACCAGGAACAACTGATGATGTCGATGCGCCCGTCGTTGTTCACGTCCAGCGGCAGGTCCGAGAACGCGTCGATGTAGTTGTTGGCGAAGGCCAGTTCGCGGAAGCGGCGCTTTTTCCACTCGCCTCCACGGACCTTCGGTTGCTCGTACCAGTTCTCACCGTTGACGATATCGAGGCGGCCATCACCGTTGAGGTCCGCCCAGGCCGCGGTCTCATTAGCGCCAGCGTCCAAATGGTGTTTTTTGAAGGGCACGTCGGCGGGCCTGGGGGCCGCAAACACGATGAGAGAGGACAGGAGGAGAAGACGCATCGCAACGATTGTATCGTGGGTATCGTGCTATATTTGGAAAGAGTTCGTGGCGCTATCGTCTAAGGGTTAGGACAAGGCCCTCTCAAGGCTTAAATAGGGGTTCGAATCCCCTTAGCGCTACCACCCCTACGGCACTATCGCCAGGCGCTCCCGCCGCGTTTCAAACTTCTGGGTCACCGGATCGACCAGCGTCATCTGGCACGTATATTCGCCCGGCGCCAGCCGCCGCAGAGGCACCGTCAGTTCCACGGCGTAGGCGCTCTCCCGAACGGCGGACGGACGCAGCGCCGCCGACTCCCAGATCCTGTCGCGCCCTCTGAAGATCGCCACGCGCGCCAGAGTCGAGGGCGAGTACACCTCCGTGAATGCGGTCAAGGTTTGCCCGCGCCGGAAGACGTGGGTTACGCTGGGCGCCAACTTCATTCCGTCCCGTACCAGAGGACTCACCGCCTTTTTCGAGACGCCGGCCTTGCCCACCGCAGCCTGCAACGGCTCGCGGGCGGAGGCCAGCACCAGGCTGCCGGCCGGCGCGGGAGAGAGCGCGTCCAAATCCGGCACGGTGAACTTCGACTGATAGGTCCCCAGCTTGCCACCCTGGTTCTCGCGCGCCAGCATCTTGATCCGGTACTGTCCGGGAGGCAATTGGAAACCGGCATCGTAGAGCAGGCTGCGGCGAGCCAGTTGTTCGCTTGCGCCTTCCGGCAATCGAACCTTGATTGCATCACGCAGAGTCGCCACGGTCTTGCCCTTCGCGTCGTAGATAACACCGGCGAAGTCGAGCTCAGTCCTGCCATATTTCATCCCTACCTGCGAGCCGGGAATCTTCAGCGCCACCGGCACGGCGTAGCGCCCCTTTTCCATGCGGAAATACATGACCTCGACGGCCATCTCCAAGTCCGTCACCGGGTTGCCTAGCACCATCGCCTCCGACAACTGTTTCTCTTTATCCGCCGCGTCGAACTGGGACCACACTTTGTCGGCATAGTAGCCGGGGCGGTACTCCAACTTCACGCCGCTGTGCGGCGCAGCCAGCGTCACTTTGATACGCCGGAACCGTCCGTCCTTCGCCGTGTTCGACGAGTAGTAGGCCAACGTGTAGTAGCTGGTGACATCGCGCTGGGCCTGGCGAATGCCCAGCGCCAGATCGTTTGAATCGAGCATCGCTTTTCCGCCGGTATCGGCGGCCAGCGTGAACAGAGTCTCCTGCGAGTCCGCCGCCTTGTCGCGGACCTTCGTCTGCTCCCGCCCGCTGAACAGGCCGGAGCCTTTGCCAGCCGGCTTCGACGCGTCGCCGGCCGGCGCCATGGCCATCAGGCCGCGCACATCCACCGGATACAGCGCCACGCCCGCACGTACCGCCGCGTTCACGGCCGACTGCATCTGCGACTGATTCTCCACGCCCCGCTTGCCGACGCCCGCGGCGAAGTAGACCACGGCCTTCTTCTCCTGGATTGGCATCAATTCCCTGGCCAAATCCTCCAGCGCTCCGAACTTGCGGTCCGTGTTGAAGATCGCGAATTCTGTTTCGTCGATCGACGCCAGAGCGTCTTCGGTCTCTTCGGCGGGCTCAGCGGCATCGGCGGCTTCGGCATCCACAAGGTCCGCCGATCCGAAGCTTTGGACCGTCCTCAACAGCAGATCCCGGTCCGCCGTGAAGTCGACGGCCTTCTTGAGCGAGGACGAGAACGTGTAGATCGAAACCAGGTCCGACGAGCTCATCTGCTTCGACAGCCATTCGGCGGCGGCTTCCTTGGCGCGCACCTGATCCATCGGCGGCAGGCTTGAAAAGTCGAAGTAGAGAACCATTAGACGCTTGTCGCGAAAGTCCGGCTTCGGTTTGGGTTCTTCCTCAACGGCGGGCGGAAGCGGAAGCGGTTTCGGCACCGGAATCGCCGGCAACGGATCGACGTTCAACTCCTGATGCTCGAACACGGTCACCGCCGCGGGCTTGCCGTCTTCTGTCACCTGGAAATCGGATTGTTTGAGGCCGGAGACCGGCTTGCCGTCCTTGCCGCGCGCCGTCACGTTCACGACGACCAGTTGGGTCTGCGCCTCAAACTTGAACTCCTGGGCCGAAAGCAGGAAGAAGAAGGCGAGCAGTTTTCGCATGGTTAGAACCGGAGCCGCACGTTTGCCTGCATCATCCGCATGGGCGCGGCGCCCAGCGGCAGTCCGTAGTTGGAGGCGTTCACGACGGTACCGAGAGAGGATATGGTCACACGATTCGTCAGGTTCGATCCCTCCAGCCGGAACTCAAGGCGCCGGCGCGAATCCCCGCCGACGCGGAAGCCGCGGCCGAACGAACCGTTCAAGGCGAACAGAGTGGGGGCGGTGATGGTATTCCGGCCCGCGTTTCCGAACCGCCCTGACGGCGGCAGCGTGAACGCGCCTGGGTTGAAGAACCCAGCGCCGTCATCGATCGCGAGCCCCGTCGCGTCGGCCCGGCCCGCGCCGATGGCTCCGGTGCCGCCGGAGTCCGAACGGTTCCCGAGCACACGCGCCGTGAGCGGCGTGCCGCTTCGCAGAGTGATCGACCCTGTCGTCATCCAACCGCGCAGCAGGTTCGCCCAGAGCGAGCGCGACCGGTCCCGGATGGGTGACGCCAGGACGAAGGTGGAGGTCAACAAGTGGCGGATATTGAAGCTCGAAGGGCCGCGCTCGGCCCGCAGATTCGTATCGTCCTGCGCCACCGTGCCACCGCCGCCGCCGAGCGAACTTGCATTGTCGATGGACTTGCCGAACATATAGGTATTTGTAAACGAAACGCTTCGCGTGAACCGCCGGGTCAACCGTACCTGCGCCGCGTGGTAAATGGAATTCGCCTCAGAGCTGTCGAGCGTGAAGCCGACGGCGTTCCCGATCGCGCGCCGCTGCTCGGCGTTCAGTTGGGAGCCTGGCGCCGCCCGGTTCGGCAGCCGCTGCATATCCAGGCGCGTGCCCTTCGTTCCCAGGATGCCGGCTTCCAATACGTATGCGCGCTTGAACTCCTTGCTCAACCCAAGGTTCCAGTTCTGCGCGTACCCCACAAGATACGACCGGTCGACGGCGAACGTATTAGTGATCCGTTGCGAGGGAGTGGCCGAAAACCCGTCGCGGATTGTCAACACGCGGGCCGGCGAGGTCTGAATAGCAGAAGTGTTCGCGAACGGAGGCTGGGACGCGAGCCGCTGCGCGAAGTTCTGATACACAACGCCGTTGTAATAGATGCCGTAGGCTGCACGCACGGTTAACGAGTGTTTGCTGGAGACTTTCCACGCCAATCCGGTGCGGGGGGAAAAATTGTTCCTGTCGCGGTCTATCAAAGAGCGCGGGAACTCGCCGCCGTATGGGCCGGCCTGGCCCGGTTGCACAACCGCCACGGCCGAAAACCCCGGCGCAATATCCAGATTTGCCAGCCTGTTGTACCGCTCAAGGAACGGACCATAGCTCTCATAGCGCAGCCCGAGGGTAAGCGTCAGGTTCCGCCGGGCTTTCCAATCGTCCTGGGCAAAGCCGTTGAAGTTCAGCGCGCGGAAGTAGTTCGCGGGCGTGCCGAAGCGAATGGACGACGATTGCGGCAGGCCAAGCAGAAAGTCGGCGTAGTCGAATCCGGACGCGGCGGCGGGAGTGCCTTGCGCATCGACGAAGGAGGTGGCGAGCCCGGAAAAAGTGAACGTCCCGCGGCCATTCGAATCCGTACGGGTATTCATCCGCGTCCGAAGAAAATCGCCACCGGTGGAGAAGTTGTGCCGGCCGCGCACGAAGCTCCACGCCGCCGAAGCCGACATTTGAAACTCGCGGCGCGCCGATGGAAACCCGTCGCGAAGCGCACCGAAGTTCGTGAAGTTCAAATTCGGCGGCCCCCAATTCGCCGGGTCGTCCGACGGCCCGCGAATTCCCAGTTCGGCCGCGACGTTTCGCCGTCCGGCAAAGAACGGCACCAGGTCCGTTGTGTTTCGCGCCGCCTTCGCGCGAATCGTCTGGATCGTCTTCGCATTCAGATTGCGCGTCCAAGTCAACTCCGTTGACCAGCCCGAGCCATCGGACTCGTCCAGGAATCCGAACAACTGCGCCGATTGCGCATCGCGGGTCTGCCACGTCTGATTCACCGAGAGACGGTCCTTCCGGGTGACGGGCCGGTTCAAGCGCGCCGAGAGCGATTGTCCATTCGACGGCACGCCGGTGATGAACTGATAGTTTTGCACCCGCGCGCCGAAGTTCGGCAACGGTATCAATTGCGCCAAGCCCGCCGACGCGGCGTCGACGCGCGATGCCGGAATCCGGTTCCCCGGAAAGGGCAGCCTGTTCGAAGGATCGTAAATCGTCACGGGCGCGCGCGTCTCCGACCGCGAAAAGTCTCCGCCGCGCTCGAGGAGCGTGGGAACGGTTGCCACGCCGTTGAAGGCACGGCGGTCCAAGCGGAGATCGTACGAGACGGTGAAGGCAGTACCGGCACCGAATTGGGGCACCGCGCCGCCGGCGGTGAGCGACAGTCGATTCGACGCCTGGTCCGGCCGTTCGTAGTCGAGCCCTGTGATTGAGAACGGGCGCGCATTCCACGCCGAGGAACGGGTGGTGTAGCTCAACTGCGCGCGGATGGCGCCGCGCGAGGGTTTGCGCTGACGGTTGCCGAGGACCACATTTCCGCGCGCGGCGCGCGCTTTCTTGATTTTTTCCACAGCCTCCCGGCTGAACTTCCGGCCGCCCGGTCCGCGCGATCCGCCGCGCCTGCCCACGCCGCCGCCCGGTGTTTCGCCTGCCTCGTTGCCGCCGAACACGCCAGGAGGCGGGGCGTTGGGATCCGTAGCGCGGCCCGGCGCCTCGGGCGGCGCTTCGGCCATCGCTGGCGGCAATCCCTGGCTCAGACTTCCCGACAACAGAAACGACTCATTCGCCGCCGTCTCCACTGGCTCAGGGGCACCCGGCGCTTCGTGTACTTCCGGAAGTACCGGTTCCGGAGCGCTCGCCTCGCCGGCCGCGACAGCGGCTTTGACCAACTCCAGCGTCCAGTGTACGGGCGGAGCGCCTGGGGCGGGGCGCAGCGTGCGCACCGCCGGAACAAAGCCAAACATTTCGACGGTTAACGACCATTCGCCTTCGCCAAGCTCCAACGCGTAATTGCCATCTTCGTCCGTGGAGACCACCACTTTGTCCGATCCACGGAGGGCGGTGATCAAGGCGCCCGGCAGCGGACGGTTCTGCGCGCGGACAGACCCGCGTTCGAAAATCTGGCCCGGGCACATCGACGCCAGAACTCCTAAGAAAACAAAGCTACGCAGCAATTACCAGTAGAACACCGCAGCCGTGAAATAGTAGCGGTGCGAACTCGTCAAGCAGCAGCGACGGAGCGGCAGGTCCGGTTCGGCTCCGGCTGGCAAGAGCGCTGTTCTCTATAATGGGACAATCATGGGTCAACGTCTTCTGCTCGTCTTCGTTTCGTTTTGCGCCTTCGCGCAGGACCCTCGCGGAACCATTCTCGGCCGGGTGCTCGACGCCTCCGGCAGCGCCATTCCAAAAGCCTCGGTCAAGGTGGTGAACGAGGCCACCGGGCTGACCAATACCTCGATCTCCAACGAAAGCGGCGACTACCGCGCTCCCTACCTCAACCCAGGCTCCTACCGAGTCGAGGCTGAAATCCAGGGTTTTACCCGGCTTGTGCGTCCAGGCGTCCAAGTGCGCACGACGGAAATTGTAACGCTCGATCTGGAGATGAAAGTTGGCCAAGTGTCCGATTCCGTGGAAGTAAAGGCCGAGACGCCTTTGCTTAACACGGCGGATGTTTCGCTCGGTCAGGTGATCGACCAGCGGCGAATCGAAGAGCTGCCCTTGTTTGCCGGTAACGCGATGGACCTGGTTCACCTGGCGCCCGGCACGGTCAACGGAACCAATCTGCGCCTGCGGAAGGCGCCGTTCAACGCCGCGCCCAGCCAGTTTGGCACCAACGGCACGGGCAACAACAACAACGACTTCACGATCGACGGCGTCGTCAATGTCTACTCGGACGGCACCGCGCCGCGCGTTGCGTTTTCGCCGCCGCAGACGGCTATCGCGGAGTTCAAGGTGCAGACCAGCGCTTTTGACGCCTCGGCCGGTTTCTCGCTCGGCTCGAACGTGAACGTGACCACCAAGTTCGGTACCAACGAGCTGCACGGGGAGCTGCACCACTGGTTGCGGCATTCCAAACTCGATGCGCCTACCATCTTTCAAAATCGCGCCGGACAGAAGCTGGCGCTCTACCAGGACAATCGCTTCGGCGGTTCGGCCGGCGCGCCGCTTTCCATACCCGGCCTCTACTCCGGCAAGAACCGGACGTTTTGGTTCTACGCCTTCGAGGCAAATCTTTTCGGCGATCCCAACGTCGGCAGCCAGATTACCACCGTTCCCACGGCCGAGATGCGCCGGGGCGACCTTTCCCCGCTGCTTCGTTTGAGCGCCAATAACCAGGTATACGATCCGCGCTCCACCGCCGCAGTGGCAGGCGGGCGATTCCAGCGACAGCCAATTCCGGGAAATCTCATCCCCACTTCGCGGCTCGACCCCGTGGCGCAGCGACTGCTTCAGGCGTGGCCCTTACCGAATCAGACCGGCACGTCCGACTTTCGCAACAATTTCTTCCTCTCTGGCAAAGCACTAGAAACGTACTGGACCAACATTGGCCGCATCGATCACGCTTTTTCGGAAAGCCATCGCATTTTCGTCCGCATGCATCGGGACTACTGGCAAGAGGACAAGAACCGTCTCTTTGGCCCGGACAACATTACCGGCATCATCCTGAACCGCATCAACCGGGGCGCCGCTTTCGACGATGTGTAGGTCATTAGCCCGTCGTTACTTCTCAACTTCCGGTACGGCTTGACGCAGCAGGAGTTTCCGGAACGGCGCGTCTCCCGGGGATTCGATCTTGCCAGTCTCGGTTTTTCGTCAAACCTCGTGAACTCGATCGACAAATCCGTGGCCGCGTTTCCCCGTTTGAACGTCGCACCGTTCACAACGGTTTCCAATTGGGAGTCCGGCGATGGCGTCACGGCCTCGATCATCCACAACTTGAACTCCACTTTGACCTGGAACAAGGCCACGCACACCGTGCGATTCGGTTTCGATTGGCGCAACCTTCGTGAGAACCGCAACCGGTTCCCCACCAGCGCCTCGCCGGACCTAGCCTTTAGCTCCGCGTTTACCCGGGGCCCGCTCGATACTTCGCCCCCGCCGCAGGTGGGAGGCGAGATCGCGGCGTTCCTACTGGGCATACCGGGCGGCAATATGGCGGTGAACGCCAGCTACGCCGAGCGCAACTCGATCTACGGTTTCTACGTCCAGGACGACTACAAATTCTCGAAGAAGCTCACGCTCAATCTCGGTTTACGGTACGAGGTGGAGTCCGCGACTACGGAACGGTACAACCGCGCCGTCCGAAATTTTGATCAGACGACGCCAAACCCCGTCGACGCGCAGGCGCGGGCTCAGTACGCGCAGTCGCCGATACCCGAACTGCCGGCGAGTCAGTTCCGCGCGCTTGGCGGCTTGACTTTCGTCAACGCGGGCGGCAACCCGCGCGGCTATTGGCAGACGGCCAAGGGCAACCTGATGCCGCGTTTCGGCCTTGCCTATCAGATCGACACCAAGACGGTGCTCCGCGCGGGGTACGGCTTCTACACGGCGCCGCTGGGCACGCTGTACACAAACACGGAGCCGGCCGGGTTCTCTCTCGCGACGCCCATCCAGGCGACGCTCGACAACGGACTTACCTACATCGCCACGCTGGCCAATCCCCTGCCCTCTGGCCTCACCCAGCCAGCCGGGCCGGCGGGTGGCCTGCTGACCAACATCGGTCAGAGCGTCAACGCTTTCCCGCTGCGCCGCAAGAATCCATACGCGCAGCGCTGGAGCTTCGGCCTGCAACGGACGCTGGCCGGCGGATTCCTTCTTGAAGCGTCGTATGTCGGCAACCGCTCCACACGGCTGAACGTTCTGCGCAATCTGAACTTCACGCCGGCGCAATATCTTTCCACCAGCGCAACGCGCGACCAGGCCGCTATTAATTTTCTGGGGCAGAACTTCCCGAATCCGCTGCGGGGCACGAACCCGATTTTCGGCGTAAACACCACGCGCGGCAGCCTGCTGCGCCCGTTCCCGCAGTTTGGCAACGTGAACGTCTATGAACCGATCGGCTACGCCTGGTATCACTCGCTGCAGATGCGTTTGGAGAAGCGCCTGTCGAGGGGATTCACGACGCAGCTTTCCTACACGTGGTCCAAGAACATGGAGGCCTCCGAGATGTTGAACGACCAGGACATCACGCCTTCGGAGGTGATCTCGGGACTGGACCGGACGAACCGCCTTACGAGCTCCGGAATCTGGGAACTGCCGTTCGGCAAGGGGCGCCGCTGGGGTTCGGACTCACACGCCGCGCTGCGCGCGATCCTGGGCGGCTGGCAGTTGAACGGCGCAATGCAGTATCAATCGGGCCCGCCGCTCGGCTTCGGCAACGCGATCTTCAACGGGGATCTGGGCAATGTGGTGCGGCCGCGCGGGGAGAGAAGCGTGGACAGCTGGTTCAACCTGAATGCCGGCTTCGAGCGGAATAACGCCTTGCAGCTTGGGAGCAATCTCCGCCGGTTTCCGATTCGTTTCTCTGGTATACGAGGACCGATTCAGGCGCGCTGGGACTTCGGGTTGATCCGCAACTTCACGTTTAACGATAAATGGCGGTTACAGTTCCGCGCCGAGACGTTTAATGCGGCGAACTTCGCGAATCTGGCAGGTCCGAACACAGGCGTAACGTCCGGCGCGTTCGGCACGATTACGGGGCAGGATCCGCCGCGGTCTTGGCAGGGCGCGTTGAAGTTGACGTTTTGATTCTTCAGGTGCGGTTTTCAGTGCAGTGCGGGGGCCCATCGCTGGATTTGAACAGCCAAATCCAGAGGCGCTCTTCGCCCAGGCCGACCAGGTGGCGGGCTTCGAAACCGCAGCGGGCGGCCATGGACCGGACCTGTTCCTCGCTGAACGGGACGCCGAGCCAGGTGTCATCGGGAGCCGTTTGCAGGCTTGTGTCGCCTTGGACTTCAAACTTGAACAGGCGGCCCGGCTTGAGCAGGCGGCCCACTTCCTTGACGTAGGACTCGATCACGCCGCGCGAGGGAATGTGGTGGAAGACGCAGATTGAAAACGCGAAGTCAAACAGGGCTTCGCCGGGAATGACGGACAGATCGACTCCGTTGTTGTTCCAGATCGACGCATTCGGTTGACCGGTGCATGCCTGCCGGGCCAGAGCGACCATGGCGGGGCTGATGTCGACGGCATCGACGGCGCCGAATACTTCCGCCAAGGCCCGGGTAACGCGGCCGGCTCCGCAACCGATTTCCAAGACGCGCATCTCTTTTGGATCCGAACCCTGGCAGACGTTGTACATGTCGGTCTGAATGTCGTCGGCGACGGTTTGCCGGCCGATCGCGTAGAATTCTTCGTCCGTCCAGTCCTGGCGGGAGTCGGCGACGTAGAACTTGGCGTTCGATTGGGCGCGAGCGTCCCAATCGTCCCTCATCTTCGCGGCAAGTTCCTGGGTCGTCATGGGTAGAGTCTAGTATCGCAGTCCGGCAGCGACGAAGCGAAGCGGCAGGCCAGCCGATTTGGTAATTCCAATGCGCGGGGTCACATCGATTGTGGTTGGCCGCACGCCACGGTCGTGGACTTGAACCAGACCGTCGCGATGGAATACCGGAAGTTTATTGTGGCGGGCGCCGATTTTGAAATGTTTGGTGCACCGGCCGGGTCCGGAAACGCCTTGAACACCCCGGATGAGGACGCAGCCGGGAGTTCCGTCCGGCTCGGCGATGAGGTTCAGGCAGTAGTGCATACCGTAGATCAGATAGACGTAAGCCCGGCCCGGCGGACCGTAAATTACCTGAGTCCGGGGAGTGACGCCGCGCGAAGCGTGGGCCGCCTTATCCTCAAGCCCCAGGTAGGCTTCGACCTCCACGATGGGGAGTGCTTCGCCGTTGGCTACGAGGAATTTGCCCAGAAGGTCCCGGGCAACAGTGACAGTATCGCGACGGTAGAAAGACTCAGGGAGTATCAACTTGTAGACTAGAAAGTTATCACGCCGATGCGACTGTTCACCGCCGTAGACATTCCGGCCGACGTCCGGGGCCGGCTTACGGAACTGCTGGAAGAGTTCCGGCCGGTGGCGCGGCTCCGGTGGAGCCGGCCGGAGAACCTGCACGTCACGACGAAGTTCATCGGCGAATGGCCGGAAAACCGGCTGGCCGAGTTGGAGACCGTGCTTAAGCGGGTCCAGGGCGCGCCGTTCCCGGTGCAAATCGAGGGGTTTGGCTGGTTTCCGAATCCGCACCATCCGCGGGCGTTATTCGCGGGGGTTCGGGCGCCGGAGGCTCTGCCGGAACTGGCACGAGCGACCGGCGACGCCTGCGCGGCGGTGGGGATTGAACTGGAGAAAAAACGCTATCACCCGCATGTGACACTCGCCAGGGTTTCGGCGGAGGACGGCCTGGCGGAGTTGCGGAGGGCGATCGCCGTCCGGGAGCGGGCGGAGTTCGGGGGTTTCCAGGCGCGTTCTTTCGCACTGTTTGCGAGTAAGATGGGACCCGGCGGATCGAACTACACGAAGCTGAAGGAGTTTGCGCTCGAGTGAACGGATTGCTGCTGATTGCCGCCTATTTTATCGGGGGAATCCCGTTTGGCTACCTACTGGTGCGCTGGAAGTCCGGAGAGGACGTGCGCGCGAAGGGAAGCGGAAATATCGGGGCGACGAACGTGCTGCGGACGGAGGGCAAGGCGCTTGGCATCGCCACGTTGCTGTTGGACATTTTGAAGGGTTGGACGGCGGTTTGGCTGATGGCGCGCTACGGCAGCGACTCGCCTATGTGGACGTCGCTGGCTGGATTGGCCGTCATTCTGGGCCACGCCTTTCCCGTCGTCCTGAAGTTTCAAGGCGGAAAGGCGGTGGCGAGTTTCGTGGGCGCGTTCGCGTATTTGGCTCCCGTGCCGCTGGCTGCGATTACGATCATTTTTGTGGCGGTGGTGGCGGTTACGCGATACATTTCCCTGGGCTCGATCATCGGCGCAGGCCTGTTCCCGCTGGCGGTTTGGATGATCGACCATCCGGACAATTGGCTGGTGGGCGCCGCGCTATTGGGCGGACTCTTCATAATTTGGCGGCACCGGGGCAACATCGAACGATTGCGAGGCGGTACGGAGAATCTCTTCACATTCGGGAAGAAGAGGACAGCGTGACGCGGCTTTCGGTGTTGGGCGGCGGCAGCTGGGGCACGGCGCTGGCGATGATTTTTGCGCCGAGGTTCGACCGGGTGACGCTTTGGACCTATGAGGACGAACTGGCACGCGAAATGGCGGCCGTGCGGGAAAACAGGGTATTCCTGCCCGGGTTCCGGCTGCCACCGAACATTGACGTCACATCGTCACTTGAAGAGGGCCTGCGAGACGCCAGCATTGTGCTGGGAGTGATGCCTTCGACGGTGCTGCGAAAGGTGTACACGGACGCCCTGCCGTACCTTCCCGCTCAGGCGCCGATCGTAAGCGCGACTAAGGGAATCGAGCGCGGTACGCAACGCCGGATGTCGGAGATCATCCGTGAGGTGACGGGACGGGAAAGGGTGGCAGTGCTCAGCGGTCCGTCATTCGCGAGAGAGGTGGCGCGCGGCGAGCCGACGTTGGTAGTTGTGGCGTCGGAACAGATGGAATTGTGCAGGGAGATTCAGGCTGCTTTCACGGGTCCGACGTTCCGGCTCTATCTGAGCGCGGACCCGACGGGCGTGGAGATCGGCGCGGCGCTGAAGAACGTAATCGCGATCGCGGCGGGGATTTGCCATGGAATGGGCCTGGGGTCCAATGCGATGGCGGCGCTGATTACCCGGGGACTGGCCGAAATTACGCGGCTGGCGGTCTCGCTGGGGGCACAGCCGGCAACGATGGCGGGGCTGGCCGGCTTGGGCGACCTGATTCTGACCTGCACAGGGGAGTTGAGCCGCAACCGGCGCGTGGGCACCGAACTCGCTAAAGGCAAGAATCTAGACGAGATAATTGGGAGCATGCGGATGGTGGCCGAGGGTGTGGAGAACACCTATTCGGCGATGGAGCTTTCGCGGAGGCAGGGTGTAAGCATGCCTATAGCGGAAACACTGTACTCCATCTTCACCGAAGGGAAGAGTCCCCACGACGCGCTAAGGGATTTAATGGAACGGCCGGCCGGACTGGAAGTGGTATAAAGGGGCTACGTGGTTATGTCGCCGCAACCTTTTGACCGGGATGGGGTTTTGAAGGACATGATGGCAGTTGCAACTCTGGAGCGCGATGCGGAATTGATGCTGCGCGTCCGGGAGGGTGACACCGAAAGTTTTGCCCTCCTGTTGGAGCGGCACCGTATGCCGGTGATTCATTTCCTTTTCCGGATGGTGCAAAATCAGCCCGTGGCGGAGGAGTTGGCGCAAGAGGTTTTCCTGCGAGTGTACCGGAGCCGGGCGAACTACGAGCCGACGGCCAAGTTCACAACGTGGCTTTTCCGGATTGCGACGCATCTGGCCTTGAACTGGATCCGCGATAAACGGCATGAACGGGGGCAGGAGAGCCTGGATGTCGAGGTCCAAGAAGGCGTCTCCAGGCAGATCGCGGACCGCGCGATTTCGGCCGAGCAAACAATGGTGAGAGAGTCGCGATTCGACGAGATCCGTAGGGCGATCGCCGGGTTGCCGGAGAAGCAGCGCGCGGCGGTGCTGATGCACAAGTACGATGAAATGGAATATTCTCAGATCGCAACCGTATTGGAATGTTCGGAGTCAGCGGTGAAATCGCTGCTGTTCCGCGCTTATGAGACATTGCGCGCCCGGCTGGCGCACATGGCGTGAAAGGAGGAATAGAGATCATGCTAGACGCAAAAACAACTTGCCCGCTACAGACCGACAATGCCGATGTATTGCTGGATTACTGTTCCCGGTCCTTGGACCCGGCGCGCCGCGGCATGCTGGAACGGCACATGGCGTACTGTTCGGAGTGCCGCGAGATGGCCGCCGGGCAGGCGGAGATCTGGTCGGCGATGGACATGTTCGACGCGGAACCGGTATCGGCCGATTTCGACCGCCGCCTGTACTCGCGAATCGCAGATATCGAAAAGGTACCGGCGTGGGAGCGCGTATGGGCTCCCATCCGGGCGTACCTGCAGGGACAGCCGGCGTGGAAGCCGGTAATTTCGGCAGCGGCGGCATCAGCTGTGCTGGCCATTGTGATTCTAGTGCGCCCGGAAGCGCCAACGGCGCCAGTGGCCGCACCCATCGAAATTCAGGAAGTGGTGGAGGCCGAGAAGGCGCTGGAAGATATGGACATGCTGCGTCAACTGGACGCCGAGCCGGAGGGCAACTAACGTGCGCCTCGCCCTATCCCTGATTTTGGCTCTCACGGTTGCGGCAGAGCCGCAGCCCAAGCCAAAGTTCAAGGGCCCGGGCATCGGCGATCGCAAAGGCGGACCGATCCGGCCCGAGTCGTTCGAGAAGTTCCGGAACCTCTCGCCGGAAGAACGGCGAGCGGCTCTACAGAACCTGCCGAGAGAGCGCCGCGAAAACATCGAGCGGCGTCTGGCCGAGTGGGAAAAGATGTCTCCGCAGGACCGGCAGCGCGTACAAGGCTCCTACGCCCGGTTCCAGGAGATGACTCCGGAGAAGCAGAATCAGGTCCGCCAGCTTTTCCGGCGGTTTAGCGAAACGTTTCCCGTGGAGCGGCGCCTGCAAGCACAGGGCACGATCCGGCGGTTAAAGAAGGCGGATGCCGAGGAACGGAAGCGCATCATCGAGTCGAAGCGGTTCCTCGAAAGCTATACCGACGAGGAGCGAAAGCTGCTCGAGCAGATGGCGGACGAACTTCCGGACCGCCAATAGCTGATAGACTCCGACGATGGACCGGAGAGCCTTCGGAATCGCCCTGTGCGGCCGTCTGTCCGCGCAGCCAAGGGCGGACAAAGCTCGCGTGGACGCGTGGATGAAAGAGTTGTCGAACTGGGGCCGCTGGGGCAGCGACGACCAGATGGGAGCGGTTAATCTGATCACGGCGGCGACGCGGAGACGCGCGGCGGCGCTGGTGAAGGAAGGCATTCCGGTTTCGTTGGCGCGCGATACGGAAAAGAACAAGGCCGAGGACAATCCCCGGCCGTTCGTTCAAGAGATGACCGCGACCGGCGCCGGGCCGGGGCAGTTCAGCGTGGATCAGTATTCGGTGCTGTATCACGGCGTGGCCCATACGCATATGGACTCGCTTTGCCACATGTTTCATGAGGGGCAGATGTTTAACGGGTATTCGCAGAAGGAGGTTGGCACACAGGGCGCCTCGAAGCTGGCGATCAACGTGTTCAAAAACGGGCTGTTCGCGCGAGGCATTCTGCTGGATATCCCGCGCCTGAAAAACGTTCCTTATCTTGAGCCGGGCATGGCGATCTACCCAGAGGATCTGGACGCTTTTGAAAAGTTCGCGAAGTTGAAGACGGGTTCCGGCGATATCGTGTTCCTACGGACGGGCCGGTGGGCGCGGCGGGCGGAGAAGGGCCCGTGGAACGTGGGAATGCAGTCGGCGGGAATGCACGCGTCCTGCGCGGCGTGGCTGCGAAAACGCGATGTAGCGATGGTGGGCAGCGATGCGGCGACCGACGTGATGCCGTCCGGCGTGACCGGCGTCCGGCAGCCAATGCATCAGTTGTTGCTGGTGGCGATGGGGACGCCGATCTTCGACAATTGCGACCTGGAGGCAGTGTCGGCGGCGTGCGGTGCTCGGAAACGATATGAGTTCCTGCTCACGGCGGCGCCGATTTCGGTAACCGGAGGAACCGGGTCACCGCTCAATCCGATTGCGACGTTCTAAGTCTTGACCGTTATGCTAGAGGATTGAGAAAGGCCTGCCATCCGGACCCCGCTCACGACCACTAGTATTCTTCTGGCGCTATTGGTTTCCGTGCTGTGGGGCGGGAATATCGTCTCGATTCGAATCGGTGTGGACTCGGTGCCGCCGCTGTGGAGCGCGTTCTGGCGAATGCAGGTTGGCGTGATTGTCGTGACAGCTTGGGCGTGGAAGACCGGAGTCCGGATTTGGCCTGAAAAGGGGCAGTGGGGCCAACTTTTTCTGCTGGGAGTGCTTTTCACAGGGCAGATCGGGCTGCTGAACTCTGCGTCGGCCATGACGTCGCCGGCCTATGGGGTCGTGATCTTAAACGCCTACGCGGTGTTCGCGAATCTAGTGGGTCACTTTTTTCTGCCGCATCTGGAAGCACCGCTGACACGCGAACGGGCGTTCGGTCTTGTCATTGCGTTGACGGGTGTGGGCATCCTGGCGTTTGGGCAGACGGCGTCGACGCTGGCGCCCCGGCCACTGTTGGGAAACTCGCTGATGATCCTTTCAGCACTGTTGTTGGGCATTCGGCAGATCTACACGCGATGGCTGGTGCAGGGCGTGGAGCCGGTGAAGACGGTGGTTTGGCAGATGGCGTGGTCTGTCCCATTGTTTTTGGTGGTGGCGATCGTCTCCGAGCCGATGGTGTATGGGCAGGTAACGTGGCAGGCGGTGACGGCGATCTCCTACCAAGGATTTGTTGTGGCCGGAATTTGCTTTATTGTTTGGGCGGAGTTATTGAAGAAGCACTCGGCTGGAACGTTGTCGATGTTTGCGTTTCTGGTGCCGATCACGGGGATCGGCTTGAGCACTGTGCTTTTTGGCGAGAAGCTTCGCGCGCCGCTGGTGGTAGGGAGTCTGCTCGCGCTGGCTGGGGTTTGGATTGTGACGCGGTCAGATACTGCGGAGGAGTTGGAGAGTTAAGCCCACATTTCCGTTTTGAGCCGCGCGTGCGAATCTCCCGGATGCTCGTCCGCATCAATATCCATAGGGGTTTGAAGGCAGCGAAGACCCCTGCGGAGGACAGCACCCAATGGGTG
>Ga0194119_10006014_pt1 | contig 17837 bp, 12 predicted proteins | sample TA2MahC100mmetaG_FD_148620 | JGI IMG/M metagenome (GOLD analysis project Ga0194119, IMG submission 148620) | Freshwater microbial communities from Lake Tanganyika, Tanzania - TA2015018 Mahale Deep Cast 100m | ecosystem: Environmental > Aquatic > Freshwater > Lake | place: Tanzania: Lake...
CCCTGTTCGGCCACATCTCCGATGGCAACCTGCACCCCAACATCGTCTGCGACCGGCGGGACAAGGAGGAGATGAAGCGCGTGCAGCAGGCGGCGCAGGAGATCTTTGAGGCGGCGATTGCCCTGAAGGGCACGCTCTCCGGCGAGCACGGCATCGGCTTCCTCAAGAAAGAGTTCCTGCCGATGGACCTCTCGCCGCAGGTCATTGAATTGCAGCGCCGGGTCAAGACCGCCTTCGACCCGCACAACATCCTCAACCCCAACAAGATCTTCCCCACGGGCACCCTGGGGGCGATATTCTACTAGACCGGGAGCCAACCTTGCGAAGGTTTCGAAACCTTCGCAAGGTTTGGAAACAAGCCTTGCGTGTCCTGCTGATCAATCCCCGTATCCGCCTGCCCATTGACACCCGCACCACGCCCCACCTGGGCCTGGCCTACCTGGGCGCCGTCTCCGAGCGCCGGGGCGACACGGTGCGGGTGTTTGACCTGGACGTGGAGGACGTGCCCCTGGCCGCGGCGCTGCGCGAGTTCCAGCCGCACATCGTGGGTATTACGGCCAACACCCCCCAGGTCAGGAATGCCTGGAGCGCGGCGCAGGAGGTCAAGGCCGTTCTGCCGCACGTGCCCGTAGTCATCGGCGGGCCGCACGTCAGCGCCCTGCCCGCAGAATCGGCGGCGCGGCCGGAGATTGACGTGGTGGTGCGAGGCGAGGGCGAGGCCACCTGGCTGGAACTGTGCGCCGCCGTGGAACGGGCCAATTTCGAATTTCGAATTTCGAATTTCGAAATTCGAGGCATTTCTTACAAGACAGCCGAGGGCCGCGTGGTGCACAACCCGCCGCGCCCCCCCATCGCCGATCTGGACTCCCTGCCCTGGCCGGCCTACCACCTCTTCAAGATGGAACGCTACACCAGCCTCCAGCCAGCCATAGACAGCGTGGAGGGGGCGCGCAGCTTCAGCATGATGACCTCGCGCGGCTGCCCCTATCGCTGCAGCTTCTGCTCCCAGAGCATCATGCCGGAGCGATGGCGCGCCCGCTCGCCCCAGAACGTGCTCCAGGAGTGGCGCCATCTGGTGGAAGACCTGGGGGCGCAGGAAATCGGCCTGCTGGACGATTCGGCCAACATCCAGCGTAAGCGTCTCCTGGAGCTGTGCGACCTTTTGATCACTGAGAAGCTGAACCACGTGCCCTGGATCATGGTCAACGGCATTCGCGCCAACCTGGCCGATGAGGAGCTGCTGGGCAAAATGAAGGCTGCCGGCTGCAAGCGCACGGCCTTTGGTATAGAGACCGGCGATCCGGAGATTATGAAGCGCATCAACAAGCACCTGACCCTGGATCAGGTGCGAGCGGCCTTCCGGGCGGCGAGGAAGGTAGGCATGGAGACCATCGGCTTCTTCATCATCGGCCTGCCCGGTGATAACGCACGCACGATGGAGGCGACCATCCGCTTCGCCATCGAGCTGGACCCGCTCATCGCCAATTTCTCCATGATGACGCCCTACCCCGGCACCAAGGTCTGGGAGGAGATCCACGCCCAGGGTGGGCGGATGCTGGTGCAGGACTGGCAGGATTACGTCTTCTTTGAAGGTAAGGCCCGTTACGAGATGGGCGAGACCACCGCCGAGCTGCAGGAGCGCAAATGGAAAGAGGCCTACCGTCGCTTCTACCTGCGCCCCAGCCGGGTGTGGCGGACGCTGCGGCGCAAAGAGACCTGGCTGAACTTCCCCCGCACCAGCCGCATGGCCCTGCGCGTCATCTTCCCCAGGCCAGCCGTTGGTGATGGTCGGTTGCCGAATGCCGATGGTGGATAGACTTCCGAACGTGCACGGCGCCATCCTGCCCATGGACGGCGGCTGGCTGGCGAGGTAAAAACTAACAGAACCTCATGGTTCGTTTCAGATATCTAGAATAGCATAAATCATGGAAAAGTTTACTCAGATTCCACTGATACCATCAGAAAATCAGGCACCTGTCCTTGATCTGCTAGATCAACCGCGCACGCTGGCCGCGTTGGTGAGTAATTCCTACGCGCCTTATCCTAACCCGGCATTAGCAAGATTCATAGAGTCACAGGTAGAAACCAAAGAGCCGCACGTGGCTCGCCCATTCCACGATAGCTTAGCGGCTGGAAAGAACACCCACGTCTACGATGCGCACACCTATCACACCAAGGTGCCACCCGAGGCAATTGCCCAGCTAATGGAACATTACACACAGCCAGGCGATATGATCCTCGACCCGTTCTGTGGTTCAGGCATGACCGGCGTTGCCGCGCTAAAAACCGGGCGAAGACCGATTCTGGTTGACCTCTCCCCGGCAGCTACGTTCATCGCTATGAATTACGTCAGTCCAGTGAATGCACGAGAATACATGCAGGCGGTTGAGAAAATCTTGGCTGTAACTCAGGGCGAGGAGTTGGAAATCTACGGAACGCGCTGCCGGAAGTGTGGTAAGCGGCTTCCACTGGAGTACATGGTGTGGAGTTATGGCCTCTTGTGTCAGTTCTGCGGTCAGGAATTTGTGTTGTGGGATGTTGCCCGCGACGAGCGCCCGAACGTCCGGGAAAGTAAGATCAAAACCGGGTTCGACTGCCCTCATTGTGGCAAGCATTTGGAAAAGCGGAAGCTTCAGCGCACCCAGCTCTATCCCGTCCAGGTTGGTTACTGGTGTTGCCAGGCCGGCCAACAAGAAGCCAGAGCCACTCCGGATGAATCCGATTTACGGATGATAGATGCTGTAAATAGCGCGGGGTTGCCTGATGAGCTATGGTATCCTAAAGTAAAGCTACCACAGGGAATCAACACGCGACAGGCCATTGCACACGGCTTTGCCACTGTGGATTCGCTTTACACCACGCGTAACCTGCGGGCAGTAGCTCGCCTCTGGGATCTGGCGCGACGGTGGCCGGACAAGGAAATCAGCACAAAGCTCATGTTCACCGTGACTTCGCTTTATCAACGTGTAACCAGGTTATCGGAATTCCGGTTTTGGGGTGGGAGCGGCAACATAGCCAATTATAACATCCCGATGATCTTCAACGAGCAAAATGTCTTCAAGGTTTTCGCCAGGAAAGCGAAGACGATTGGCAACTATTTTGCAACGTGGCGAGAAAAGCCACAAGAGCCTTTCTGTATTTCGACGCAAAGTGCCACTGACCTAGCCGCAATCTCCAATAACTCGATAGACTACATTTTCACCGATCCCCCCTTCGGCGGCAACATCAACTACTCGGAGATGAACTACCTCTGGGAGGCCTGGCTGGGAGTCTTTACGGACACGGCACGTGAGGCCATTATCAACCGCGTACAGGGCAAGACGATTGACGAATACCGCGAGTTGATGACGCAAGCCTTCCAAGAAATGCATCGCGTCCTCAAACCTGGGCGATGGTTGACGCTGGTCTTCCACAACTCATCGGCTGACGTGTGGTCAGCGATACAGGCTGCCCTTGCGGCTAGCGGCTTGCCCATTGAAAAAATCCAAACCCTCGACAAACGCCACGGCACATTCAAGCAATTCGTCTCGGAAAATGCCGTGGGTTATGATCTGATCATCCACTGTCAGAAGTGCCCTGAAGACGCGTCCCCGTCATTCGCACAGCAGTTCCTGATGACGTCCCGCGCCAGCGTCCGCGCTTTTGTCGAACGTCTACTGGAACAAGACCCCGACGGTTTCGTCGTTCATTACCTGCATGTCAGACGTCAGGATGAACTTGATAGCCGTAAGCTGTACTCTTTGTGGATCAAGGAACGTATGGAAGCTGGCGCGGTCGTGGACGTGGACTATCAGGAATTCCGAGAGATTATCACCAGCTTCATTCAACCGGAACTGGCCGGCCACCGGTTGTTGGAAGAGCGGAGCGATTACCAATGATATACCCCAGAACACTTCCAGCCTTCTCGGCAGACGAGGAAGGCAAGGTACATTTCCTTCTGGCCTCGCGGGTGGCCTCGATGATGGGCAGGAAATTCGAGGAAGGCGATTGGGCATATGTGTACCACGCCGCAAAGGGAATTCCAGAAAAGGGCTGGAGCAATCTGAACATAGACGTGATGCACCTGGGCCTTGGCATCGAGCACAAAATGCTCTGTGTACAGTCCAGCAAGCGCATTAAGGAATACTGTGGCACCACCCTCATGCATCCTGCGGCGACACGGTCGATCAGAATTCCATCCCTGGATGCAGACGCTGACGAAGTCGCACACGAGATAATTCGCCAGTATGCCGCTCTGATCCAACAACGACGCCGCAAAGTAGCCGAAGACTGGCCTCACCGTGAGCCAGACATGCGCGTAGGCTGGCTACTCTGGCAAGAAAGCCTAAAAGAATTTCTATACTTCGAGCAGGAAATGCTTGAGCCCATTCCTGGAGATTTCTGGGCCGAGTGGAAAGAGAGCGGTGGTGGCACTCGTAAAGCCAGCAAGAACCTCTGGGTATACGAACACGACACGGGCCGAAAGCGCTACTCGATCACCACGAGCGCTGGAGCCAAAATCCAGCCGTACTTCGACGTTCCCGCTCCGAACGATCCCAACCTCTACTATTTTCGCGTTCAGGGAGAAGAGCTTGAAGGTGGTTTGATACGCATCTGGGTTACAGCTACAACCGCGCTCCTCCTCAAGCAGGTCCTCGGCAGCTTGGATCAAGACACGATTAGCTCGGCAATTGTCAGAGCGGCAGAGAAGGTTTCTTACCTTCAGGATCAGATCAAGCAAGCAGCACCCACCGACCAGGCACAGCCGCTCTTGATTACAGCAGATGCATACCGCATCTTGACGGAGGCCTTTGCTGGCATCAGCGATGAGCACATGATGCAGATTTTCGTTCGCTCCGCTTTGCAGTAGAGGTTGAATTAGTCATTTCTAAGGCCGATCTCCAGGAGGATATCTCCTCCTCAGGAGGTCAGACCTGGCTGAACACAAGGAGGTTACCATGAAGCCAATATCCGCCGACATCGTCGAAAGCACGTGGCAAAGAATGGCCGCCATGCCCCCACTCGAAGCACCAAAACTGGTTGACCGGATGGGGCAAGAGCAACCGGTGGTCATGGCCTATCTCATGGCCGTAGATCACGATCTTTTCAACCAGGAGGAGCGGGAACAGCTTTTCTATTTGGGCCTGGTGGTCTGGCAGATCATGTCCCAGGGCAGTGCCCCGCTATCCAGGGTAAGCGAGAAGGCCCTGGACAAGGCAGAGGAATCAAACATGAAGATGATTGAATCCCTCATGGAGGCAGCAGAACCCGATTTTACAGAAACCACGAGGAAGATGATCGAGAATTATGGCCAAGCTGAGGTGCTGCGGTACGTGGTCGAGGCCCTGGTAGAGGCCGCAGAAGACGAAGAGATAAGAGACGAGAACATGGGAATTATGATGCTTGATCTGAAGACGGTCATTGATTGTTTCCATGCCCAGGGCCGGGAGGCAGTTCGTGCCCGATAGACCAGTGCTTTTCTTGCCCGACGATCGTTACTTTGGTCCCGACCCGCGGCAAAAAGAGATCGCCCTGCACCTGTACCGCCAGGTGGCCAACCTGCCTCTCATCTGCCCGCACGGGCACGTGGACCCGCGCCTGTTCGCCGACCCGGATTACTCCTTCGGCACGCCCACCGAGCTGCTGATCATCCCTGACCACTACGTTTTTCGTCTTTTGTACTCGCAGGGCATCCCGCTGGAGAAGCTGGGCATCCCCCGGCGCGATTGCATGGAGGTGGAGACCGACCACCGCCGCATCTGGCAGACCTTCGCCGAGAACTTCTACCTGTTTCGTGGCACGCCCACCGGCCTGTGGCTGAACCACGAGCTGGCCTCTGTCTTCGGTGTCACGGAAAAGCTGACCGCCGCCTCCGCCCAACGCATCTACGACCACATCGCCGCCCAACTGGCCAGGCCCGAGTTTCGCCCGCGCCAGCTCTTTGAGCGTTTCAACATTGAGGTGCTGGCCACTACCGACGCGGCTACCGATCCACTGCCGCACCATCAGGCCATCCGGGCCTCGGGCTGGCCGGGGCGCATCGTGCCGACCTTCCGGCCGGATGGCGTCATCAATCTGGACGCGCCCGGCTGGCCGCAGAACATTGCTGCGTTGGGCCATCTGAGCGGCCGCGAGGTCAACAGCTATCACGCCTTCATCCAGGCTCTGGAGAATCGCCGCGCCTTCTTCCAGAGCCTGGGCGCTACGGCCACCGACCATGCCGCCCAGACCGCTTACACGGAAGAACTGACGGAGGCCGAGGCCGAGGCCATCTTTCAGCGGGCGCTGCGAGGCGCGGCCACTGCTGAGGACGCTACCCGCTTCACCGGCCACATGATCGTGGAGAGCGCCCGCATGAGCATTGAGGACGGCCTGGTGATGCAGTTCCACGTGGGCTCGTTCCGCAATCACAACCCGCTGATCTTCCAGCGTTTCGGCCCGGACAAGGGTGCAGACATTCCCATCCAGGGCGAGTTCACCCGCAGCCTGCGCCCCCTGCTCGCCAGGTACGGCAACGACCTTCGTCTCACCCTCATCCTCTTCACCCTGGACGAGGCCACGTACTCGCGGGAGCTGGCCCCGCTGGCCGGTCACTACCCCGCCGTCAAGCTGGGGCCGCCCTGGTGGTTCCACGATAGCCTCAACGGCATGATGCGCTATCGCCAGCAGATCGTGGAGACGGCCGGGCTGCACAACACCGTGGGCTTCAACGACGACACCCGCGCCTTCCCCTCGATCCCGGCGCGGCACGATCTTTCGCGGCGCGTGGACGCTAATTGGATCGCCGGCTTGATCGTGCAGGGAATTGTGGGCCTGGACGATGGCGAGGAGATGATGCAGGACACGGCGTATCGGCTGGCCAAGCAAGCCTACAAGTTGTAGAGGACTGGAGATTGGGGATTGGAGATTAGAGATTGGAGATTGGGGATTGGAGATTGGAGATTGGAGATTGACGTTTGACGCTTGACGCCTTGGCAATGTTAAATTGGTCATTGCGAGGACCCCATGCCCTCGGGGGGCATGCGCAAGGGCAGAAACTGTCATGCTGAGCGCAGCGAAGCATCTCAGCCCATGCGGGACGAGACTCTTCGCTGCGCTCAGAGTGACAGTCTAATGCTGCCAGTTTCTGAGTAGGACCCCATGCCCTCGGGGGGCATGCGCAAGGGCAGAAACTGTCATGCTGAGCGCAGCGAAGCATCTCAGCCCATGCGGGACGAGACTCTTCGCTGCGCTCAGAGTGACAGTCTATAGTGATGTATCGGGGCTTCGTCGCATCCCTTCGCTGCCCCTTCGCTTCGCTAAAGGCCAGCGAAGGGATGCTCCTCGCAATGACGGTTTAAGCCTGTAGGCCGGCTTTCCATAGCCGACGGACATACGAAAAGCCCCACCCGTGGTTGGTGGGGCTTTTGTGTTTGGCAGCTCGTAGGGCGAGGCCACCAGAATGCCCGGCATGTCCCTAACACCTGCGCAACGAGCATACAGGAGAGTTGAAACAACCTCGCCGGAATGCCTCGCCCCTACGAACCCAGACGCAGGCAACCGTTGCGGCCTGGTGATCTAGCCCGCCAGGGCTTTGTAGCCTTAGCCCGGCGGCTTTTAGCCCCGGGCGGGCCCTACTGTCGCGCCAACGCGTTGCCGTAGAAGCGCAGGTAGTCTACGGCGTGTTCGTGCCAGTAGGTCCACTCGTGGATGCCGGGGTAGATCTGCCAGACGTGCTCAATCCCCCGGACTTGCAGGGTCTCGTGCAGGAGGATGGTCTGTTCCAGCCAGGGGTCTTCCTGGGCGCTGTCCATCCAGATGCGCAGGCTGCCCAACCCTGGTCGTGTGCGGGCGAGCGAGATGGGGTCCTTCTGGGCGAACTCCTCGCCCGTGCCCAGGAAGGCCAGCGAGCCATCGTCGGGGCGCAGGCTGGGGCTGTGTGCCCCCACCACACCGAAGACCTCGGGATGCAGGAAGGCATTGTGCAGCGCCCCCCAGCCGCCCATAGACAGGCCGCCGATCGCCCGCGCCGCCGGCGCACGCAGCGTGCGATAGGTGGCGTCAATGTGCGACACCAGGTCGCGCACCACGTATTCGCCCCAGCGCGGGCCGTCGCCGGTGTGGTTGGCCCAGAAGCCGTCGTTGCCCTGCGGGAAGATGATGATCAACGGAGCGAGATCGCCGCTGCGAATCTCCTGATCGGCCACGTCCACAAAACCGTAGGTCGGCCACTCGTCGCGATGGCCGCCCCGCCCGTGGAGCATGTACAGCACAGGGTAGCGCCGCCCGGCCGTGCCGTAGTCCGGCGGCAAATAGACGATGTACGGCATGTCCCGGTCCAGTTCAGGGCTGTAGAACCACTGCTCCTCCAGAGTGCCCTGTAGCTCGCCCACGTATCCAGCCAGGCGCTGCTGCAAATCCGATGAAACTGAGGGGCGTGGCGCGGGCGTCGGGGTCGGTGTTGGGGCAGAAGCTGCTTGTGCCGGAGCCGCTGACGTCGCGCTCCCCTGGGCTATCGGCGTGCCGAAGCGGCGCGGGGTGCGATCCTGGGACGTAGCGGACGTGACAGGTGGAGTGTTGAGGCCGGGGTGGGAGGGTGCCGGATGCCACGTCAGGGCCAGGACAACCACGACGGCGATTGCCGCCGGGCTGGCGTACCACAGCCGCTTGGTGGCGGGCGTGGGGGCCAGGACCTGGCGGCGCACCAGGAGCCAGATCAGCAACACGCTGCCAATCTGGATGAGCGCATTGAGCCACTGCGGGCCGGGATATGTTATCTTGAGCGGCGCCAGGGCGATAGCCACCAGGGCCACAATGGCGATGTGCACCGTGTAGGCGTAAAGGGCGTGCTGGCCGAGGGGCAGGAGCAGCCAGCCGAGCAGCCGTCGCACCTGCGGCCAGAAGCTCGTGACGAAGAAGAAGAGAAAGCTGAAGGTCACCGCCGAGGCCAATAATCGTCCCGGACGCAGGGCCACTTTGGCGAAGAACACGTCCTGCAGCCAGAGGCGCACCTCGTGGAAGACCGGGCTGCCCGTGGCGATCTGCGCCGGCATGAGCGAGGTGGGCGGGTCAACCACAAAGTAGACGGCGATGAGGGCCAAAGTCCCCAGTCCGGTCAGGAGCAGCGCCAGGCGCGTCGCCCGCGGCCCCAGGGTGGGGAGGCGGTCGTGGTGATAGCCCAGAACCAGGCCGGTGAAGAACAGCACCTGCCAGGCGGAGAAATCGAAGAGGTAGTTGCCGGCGATGGGCCAGGGCAGGGCGGCGTACTCGGGGAAGACCTGGAAGAGCCCCCAGAGCAGCCAGGAGCCGCCCAAGACCACCCACGTCCGCTTGTGCTCCAGAAGCACGAAGGCCAGCGGCACCAGAATAAAGAGGATCGTGTACAACAGCATGACGTCAATCAGGTAGTACGTGCGGTGCATGGTCAAGACGCTCATCACCGCCGCCAGGGGATTGGCTAGATCCACGCCCTGCGCCCAGGGCAGGTAGAGAATCTCCGAGATCGGCAGGAAGAGGAGCGTCACGCCCACGGTGAGCAGATACAGCGCCCAGGCGCGGCTCAGGAGCTTGAGCAGGGAATTGCCCAGCCCGTCGCGACCGATCAGCCGCGGGTAAACCAGGCCCGTCACCAGGCCGGAGATCAGGATGAAGCCCTCGGCGGCCGAGGTGTAGAAGCGATTGCCGCCCGTCAGCAGATAGATCGGCGAGGGGCCGCGCACGTGATCCACGATCATGGCCACCACGAAGTAGCCGCGCAGCAGGTCCAGCCGCATGTCGCGCCCCTGCTGGGCCACGTACTCCGGGAAGGACAGCCCACACACCGGCCGGTCGCGGCCGCCGGGCGGCAGGGTAACGTCGTCCAGGCAGGCTTCGGGCAGGGGCTCCGCCTGGGTCTCTGGGGATTCTGTCGCCGCCGGCTGTTCCGGCCTGGCCGGGGAATCGCCAGGTTCGTCGCCTCCAGTGCTCATAAGCCTCCTTCAGGCGCAGCAATTTTGCCGCAGCTCTGGCGGGGATTATACTACAGAGGCGGCGGTTCTGTCTAGAGCGGCGGCGGTGTTGCCAGGGCCCTGTCAAAGTCACTTTTGGGGTCATTGCGAGGAGCTGGGCGACGAAGCCCCGATACATCACCGAAAATGGAAGTATCGGGGCGAAGCAATCTCACTGTTGCGCCATGAGAGAGATTGCTTCGCTGCGCTCGCAATGACGCGATGTTGACTTTGACAGGGCCCTGTAGTGGTGCGTGTTGCGTGGTGCATGACGCCAAAACGGAACACGCAACACGCACCACGGAGCGCCTTGTCTTTTGCGGCGATTCATGATAAAATCACCCCACATTCGCCACCGGCTTCACTAGGAGGAAATAATGCTCAGCCCAGCCATCCTGGATGAACTCGCGGCCATCGTCGGGCGGGAGTACGTGCTCACCGAGCCCGAAGACCTGGCCTGTTACGCCTACGACGCCACCCCCATCGTCCACCTGCCGGATGCGGTGGTCATGCCCGGCCACACGGCCGAGGTCGCCGCTATCGTCAGGCTGGCCCATCGCCAGCGCCTGCCCATCGTCCCCCGCGGCGGCAGCACCAACCTCAGCGGGGGCACCGTGCCGCTGCAGGGCGGCATCGTCCTGGCCACGTCCCGCTTCGACCGTATCCTGGAGATTGACGCCGAGAACCTCACCGCCACCGTGCAGCCCGGCGTCATCACCGCCGACTTTCACAAGGCGGTGGAGGCCCAGGGGCTCTTCTACCCGCCCGACCCCGCCAGCATGGCCGCCTCCACCATGGGCGGCAACGTGGGCGAGGGCGCCGGCGGCCCCCGTGGCGTCAAGTACGGCACCACCAAGGACTACGTGCTGGGCCTGGAGGTGGTGCTACCCAGCGGCGACGTTATGCGCACCGGCAACAAGACGGTGAAAAACGTCTCTGGCTACGACCTCACCCACCTCTTCGTCGGCGCTGAGGGCACGCTGGGCGTGGTCACGGAGATCACGGTGCGACTTTTGCCCCTGCCGCAGGCCAAGCAGACTTTGCTGGCGATTTATGACGATCTCGATGCCGCCGCGCAGACCGTATCCTCGATCATCGCTCAGAAGATCGTGCCCACCACCCTCGAGCTGATGGATAAAGTGACGATGGCGCGCATCGAGGCCTACAAGCCCGTGGGCCTGCCCCTCGACGCTGCCGCCACTCTGCTCATCGAGGTGGACGGCGATGCCGCCGCCGTGTCGCAGCAGGCGCAGGTCATCGCCGAGGCCTGCCGGGCCTGCGGGGCGCGGGAGGTCAAGCTCGCTCGCAGCAGCCAGGAGGCCGATCAGCTCTGGACGGCCCGCCGCGCCGCCCTGGCCGCCGCCGCTCGCTATCGTCCTACCCTCATCGTCGAGGATGCCACCGTGCCGCGTAGCCAACTCCCCGCCGCCGTGCGCCTGGTGCAGGACCTGGCCGCCAAGCACCAGATCGAGGTGGCCATCCTCGCCCACGCCGGCGACGGCAACCTGCACCCCCTGATCATGACCGACGCCCGCGACGCGGCCGAGATGGCCCGCGTGGACGCCTTCAGCGATGAGTTTTTCCTGGGCTGCCTGGCCCTGGGCGGCACCCTCACCGGCGAGCACGGCATCGGCTACCTCAAGGCGAAGTACATGGCGGCCCAGTTTGGGGAGGCTGGCCTGGCGGCCATGCGGGCCATCAAACAGGCCCTGGACCCCCACAACATCATGAACCCCGGCAAGATCTTCGACCCTGTCAGTTCCCAGTCGCCAGTCCTCGGTCCTCAGTCAACGAATAGCAGCCTGACTGTGGACTGAGGACTGAAGACTGAGGACTCTAGATGAAGGAGGCGCCATGCCAGAGAAGAAAACCATCTGGGTGATCACCGCCGAGCCGGTGCCGCCACCGACCAAGACCACAAGAACCGGTATCTCCAGCAAAGCCCCGCTGCCGGCGGGAGTCCAAATTGACGTGGACAAGCTGCAGGCCAGCATGCAGGCTTTCCTGGACAACGTACGGGAAATCGTGGGGGTGGGCGTGGAGGACGTAGGCCCCTTCCGCCTCACGGAGATCTCGCTCTCGGCCACCATCTCCGCCGACGGCGAGCTCAAGCTCCTGGGCGCTGGCGTGGGCATGGGGCTCAGCGGCGGCCTGAACTTCGTCCTGACGCGCAAGGAGAGTTAGTTGGAGCAACGGCTGGCGGCTTACTACAACGAGGCCGTGCGCTGCATTCGCTGCGGCCTGTGCCAGGGGGTGTGCCCCGTCTTCGGCGTGCTGCGCACCGAAGGCGCCGTGGCGCGGGGCAAGGTGCAACTGGCCAAAGCCCTAGCCGAGGGCACTCTGGCCCCCTCGGCCACGATGCGGGAGCGCCTATTTCGCTGCCTGGACTGCAACGCCTGTGTGCAGAGCTGCCCCAGCGGGGTGAAGGTCACCGACCTGCTGGCCGCGGCCAAGGGCGAACTGGCTCGCGCCCACCTGCTGCCCGATGGCCTGGCCCAGCTCGAGACGACCATCGCCCGCACGCGCAACATCCTCGGCGAGGCCAACGCGGAGCGACTGATGTGGAGCGAGGGGCTGCCAGAGCCTCTGGCCGCCGGCAGCCCGTCGCCCGCCGGGCAATCGGCCACCGGCGAGCAGCCAGCGGCGCAGCCAGCCCCCGCCGAGGTGGCGCTCTTCGTCGGCTGCCTGGCCTCGTTCTACCCCCTGGCCTACGGCATCCCGCAGGCGTTTTGGCAGCTTCTGCAGCTCGCTGGCGTACAGACGACGGTCCTCGGCGGAGAAGAATGGTGCTGCGGCTTCCCGCTGCTCGGCGCCGGGCTGGTGGATCGGGCGCAGGAGCTCGCCACGCACAACGTCGCCCAGGTGCGCGCCCTGGGCGTGCCGGCCATAGTGACCACCTGCCCATCGTGCTATCACACCTGGCGCGACGTCTACCCGGAGCTGGCCGGCGAGCCGCTGGGCTTTGCCGTGCTGCACAGCACGCAACTCCTGGAGGAACTCATCGCCGCGGGGCGCTTGCGGCCGCGAGGGCTGGAGCCGCTGGTGGTCACCTACCACGACCCCTGCGACCTGGGGCGCAAATCCGCCGTCTACGACGCCCCCCGCCGCCTGCTGGCCAGCATCCCCGGCGTGACCCTGGTGGAGATGGCCCGCAGCCGGGAGAACGCCATGTGCTGCGGTGGCGGCGGCAATCTGGAGACCGTAGACGCCGACCTGAGCACCACCATCGCCCGCCAACGACTGGCTCAGGCAGAGGAAGTGGGCGCCCAGGTGCTGGTCTCCGCCTGCCAGCAGTGCAAGCGCACCCTCTTTGGCGCGGCCAAGCGCGCCCGCAGCCGCCTCAAGGTGCTGGACGTCACGGAGTTGCTGTGGCAGGCCATGGAGGGGTGAGGTGGAGAGCAATCTCGGGAGTGAAGCGCCGTCTCCGTGCTGCGTGTTGCGTGTTCCGTTTATTCCATACGGACCACGCAGCACGGAACACGCAGCCCTGCTGTATCATGAAGTTCTGTTGTTCACTTGGTGGATGTGATTCATCGGCCATTCTTGGCCGGGAGGTCAGGCCATGCCGCTAGGCATAGGTAGTTTCTTGGGTAAATACCAGATCGAGCAGCTTCTGGGCGAGGGCGGGTTCGGCTACGTCTATCGGGCCACGGATCTGCGCCTGAGGCGCGCCGTAGCCATCAAAGAACTGAAGCCGGAGGCCAGCCAAGATGAACAGGCCTTGCAGCGCTTCCTCCTGGAGGCCCAGGCTGCCGCCAGGCTGAATCACCCTAACATTGTCACCATCCATGACCTGGAAATACGGGACGGGCGATACTTCATCATCATGGAGTTCATGGCCGGTGGTAGTCTTAATAGCCTATTGCAGCAGCAACCGGATCATCGCCTGAGTCCTCAAAGGGCTGTGGAAATCATCGCCGCTGTCTGTGACGGCCTGGCCGCGGTGCACAGCCTGGGCATTGTGCACCGGGACATCAAGCCCTCCAACATCCTCTTCACCGCTGATGGCCGCCCCAAGCTCACCGACTTCGGCATCGCCCACGTGCCGGCGGTCATCACCGGCCAGGTCAGCCTCACCAAGAGCGGGTTGGCTCTGGGGACGATACTCTACATGTCGCCCGAGCAGGCGCGGGGCGAGCGAGTAGTGGATCGCCGGGCCGACCTCTATGCCCTGGGGGCCGTGCTCTACGAGGCTGTCCTGGGCCGCCGCTATCTGGACTTCGATCCCGAGAATCAACTGCGCAACATGTACCTCATCATCCACAACCCGCCCATCCCGCCACGCTCCCTGGACGCCAACATCTCCCGCACCCTGGAGCAGGCCATCTTGCGCGCCCTGGCCAAAGAGCCGGCGCGGCGCTACCAGACGGCCGAGGAGATGGGCACCGCCCTGGTGAGCCTTTCGCCCCGCGCCCTGACTACCTTGACCCGCCCCATCACCCCGCCGCGACCATCGCCAGAGACCAAGCCACCCACGCCCAAACGGCCGGTCACACCACCCAAGCCCTTGCCTGCCCCCAGCGAAGCCGCACCAACGGAAGCAGAGCCAACTCCGCTACCGCCCACGGCGCCTGCTGCTCCTGCCGAGATTGCGCCCACCGAAGCCGCGCCGCCTCCACCAACGGCTGCAGCGCCGGTGGCACCCGCGGAGGTCGCGCCCACTGAAGCCGCGCTGCCTCCACTACCAATCACCGTAACCGCTCCTACCAAGGCCGCACCGACCAGCGAGGCGCCGCCCGCGCTACTGAGCACGGAAGTTGCCCCTATCGAGGCCGCGCCCACGGAGGTGGAGGTTCCCAGACCACTTCTGCGACCCGCTGCGCCTGCTGCGGCACCACCAACCCAGGCGCCACGGCGCAAGCTATCGCCACTCCTGGCCATCACCGGGGTAGTGGGAGGCGTGATTCTGTTGGCAATCCTGGCCTGGGGAGCCGGCCTCATCGGCCCTAGACCCACCCCTATACCCCTGCCCACGCCGACGATCACACCCACGCCAACGTCTACGTCCAGGCCGACTGTGACCCTTATGCCCACCAGGACATCTACGCCAACCCAGAAGCCCACAGCGACGCTGGTGGCGTCTACGGCGACGTCCATCCCGCCTACAGCCACCCAGGTGCCACCTACCGCAACATCTGTCCCACTGAAATATGAAACTCCCAAGCTGTTGAGGCCGGATGACAAGGCCACATTCGGCCCGGGCAACCAGCCGCGGTTCGAGTGGGCCTCAGTAGGGATATTGGCCACAGACGAGTACTATCACATCACTTTCCAGCTCATTAGCCAGGATGGCACGATCGTCCAGTGGTCACGCCACAACACGAAGGACACTTTCTGGGCGCCCAGCGAGACACAGATAAATGCACTGTATCCGCCGGCTAACGGGACGTTATCCTACTACGTCTCCTGGTGGGTGTCAGTATACCGGCGCGTTGCAGGCGACCCGGCGGGCGATCCTGATCAGTGGCAGGGCCTCGCAGTCAGCCCCATGAGTGAACAACGGTCCTTCCTCTGGCAGTCGCGGCCATAGGCAGCACCACCGACACCAACACCAGCCAAGTCATAAAAGCTAGCTATGCAGGAATTGATTTTGTACAAAAGGCCGGCGACACATGTGTCGCCGGCCTTTCAGTTTTAGTCTCTCCGGTGAGGAACTCGATCGAGGTGCCATAAACTCAGAGAAATTCGTAGGCGGAGACCTCAAAGATGGGTCCTACCATACAGATGGAGGCCAGATCGCGTCTGACCTGACCGGACATACGAATCTTCTTGCCGATGTTTTCCGGACGTTTAATCTGGCCGGCGAGGGGGCCGTGCAGTTCGTAGTGTACGCCTTGGTTGTCCGTAACCACCCAGCATCCCCCTTCAATGTCCAGGAGCTCCACTGTGCCCTCGATCCAGGGGCCAGACATGCGTACCGGCGCCGAAGACGGATACTGGTAGTTGCGGAACAGCGGCATCAGGTAGAGGCGGTGCGTCCCTCCCAGAACGGCGAAGGTGGTGAAATGGGTGGTGGTGCTGGTCAGCACGCCGCTGGCCCGCCCTACGGTGGTGACGCCGTCCTGCACCCAGGCCGTGCCGTTGTACCAGTAGAGACCGAGCGTGCTCTCCAACGCCCCATTCAGCTCCTGCGGCGTGTAACGCACGGTGATCGTTACCGGCTGATCAAGGTTGACCACCGGCTGCCCGGTCTCGCTGATGGCCGCCGTCAGATCGAAGAAACGAATACCGGCCAGGTCGCCGGTGGGCTGCGGCGGTAGGTGGGTCAGAGTGACCACCAGGGTATTGTTGACCACATTGGGCGGGAAGTCCAGCGTAGTTTTCCCGTCAACCGTGCTCAGTTGGCCGCCGGTAGCGGCGGGGATGACGGCCCGCACTTTGTGCTCCAGCACGCTGACGCCACCGCTGGGGGGAGAGCCCAGGCTGGAGGGCTGCGTGCCGAACCACTCGGCGTAGGGGCCATCTATGGCTATAGCGTTGACGATGCTGCTGGCCAGCCCGCTGGTCGTGGTGTAGTTCAGCCAACTGCTGCCGTCAAAGACGCTGACCCCGCCGGGAATGGGATTGCTATATTGCCCCGTCTGCGGATCGTAGATGCGGCAGTCCTGGGTGGCCAGCCATTTGCGGTTGGCCGCGTCTATGGCTATGGCATTGACGATGTTGCTGGGCAGACCGGCGGTGGGCGGCAGGAACCTGGCCGTGACGCACGGTGAGATGATATCCGAATCAAAACGGGCCAGGCCGAAGGCGCGGGGCGGCGGGTTGTTCCAGTCCAGCTCCATAGGCCAGACCGCCAGCCACAAGGTGCCGGTTTCCACGGCCAGGGCGTTCACCCGCGGCCCCCAGGCTTCTAGTGGCGTGCCTGGTGGTACCCAGCCGCATACCTCGCCAGCGGGGTAGGCCGTCCAACTGCTGCCATCAGAGGTTTTGCTGAACCCCAGGCTCGTGCCGAACCAGAGGTTGCCCGCCGCATCTACAGCAATGTCGTGGACGCGGTTGCCTGGCAGGATGTAATTGCCCGGTGAGTTGCTGTAGCACTGCCAGTTAGCGCCGTCAAAGCGACTCACGCCCGTGTCCGTGCCTACCCAGACCCAGCCGCGCTGATCCACGGCGATGGCCCGCACGTTGTTGTGACAGAGGCCGGTGGCGGTGGTGTAGGTCGTCCAGGTGAGGCCGTCAAAGCTGCTCAGCCCGCTGGGGGTGCCAAACCAGCCGGTGCCGTTGGGCTGGAAGGCGATGCTCTGGACGGTGTTGGTCACCGGCCCAGCAGCACCAGCCGGGTAGGTGCTCCAGGTGCGATTGTCGGCGGCGAGGCGGCTGGCCCCGGCGTTTGTGCCGAACCAGCGGTCGCCGGTAGCCGGGTCGACAGCCACGGCGTAGACGTAGTTGCTGGCCAGCCCGGAGTTGCTGATATTTAAGGTCGCCCAGACACCGAAGGGTATCTCTGGCGTGACCACCAACTCGGCGGGTTGAGCGGCGCTGGTCTCTGGCTGGTGCACCTGCAGAGCCTGTACGCTGGCGGCCAGGGCAATCAGGGTGAGGATGGCCAGGATCGTCCAGATCAGGAAGCGATTGGCCTTGGGCATGGGGGTGTTACCTCCTAAACGTGCTTGATGGGCGCTAAGATAATAACGCTTGACAGTCGTCCGAGGATAGGCTGCTAAAGTAGACAAGGAGCAAGAAGCAAGATGCAAGACGCAAGAAGCAAGATGCAAGACGCAAGAAGCAGGGACTCGGTTGCATCTGGTGTTGCCGATTTTGGGGATGTGTTGCTGGCAGGTTGGGCGAGCAAACCTACCCCTGTCTGCTTTCTCCGTCTGGAGGGCAGCACCAAACTGTCCGCTGGGTCAAACCGCTAAGGCATCGAGCCAGGTCACTCCTTGGACCATGACC
>Ga0194119_10006021_pt1 | contig 17833 bp, 12 predicted proteins | sample TA2MahC100mmetaG_FD_148620 | JGI IMG/M metagenome (GOLD analysis project Ga0194119, IMG submission 148620) | Freshwater microbial communities from Lake Tanganyika, Tanzania - TA2015018 Mahale Deep Cast 100m | ecosystem: Environmental > Aquatic > Freshwater > Lake | place: Tanzania: Lake...
GCCGTGATCTTCCGCGTCGCCGAGAAGTGCGAGCATCAGCCCATGACTGTCGATGATCCCGGTGCTCGGCGACTCAAGCGCGGCCACACAAGAAAGTTCCGGCTCGCGGCGCTGCGCCTCCAGCGCAGAGATTGCCACCACATCGTCAACGCCATTCGCGTGCGCCCTGCGAAGAATGCCGTCGAGCGCCGCTAGTTGACGCTCCTCGGTTGCCACAATCAGCTTTCCGCATCGACGGTGCGCAATACCCCGCTGACTCGCGTAGGTGTAGAGCAGATGTTTGCCCTCCACACACAGGACAGCCTTGAGCGACTGATGCGGGTAATAGATTCCTGCATGAATCACTTCGCTGTTGCGCGAGCTGTTTCCGTAACCCATGTCGGCACTCGCCTCGGCAATGACCACCTCACGACCCTGTTGGGCCATCGCGCGCGCGCAGGCCAGACCCACCACACCTGCGCCGATCACGAGGGTATCAAGGTGTTCCATAGGTGAAACCTGCCGGATCCTCCCCGCTCAGGCGCGCCGCCAGTCCTGGAGCACCCACGACGCCGCGCGCTCAGCGATCATGAGCGTGGGCGCGTTGGTGTTCCCCGAGGTGATCGTGGGCATGACCGAGGCATCCGCCACACGCAGCCCCGCCAGTTGGTGACACCGAAGTCGCGCGTCCACAACCGCGCCCGGGTCCTCGGCGGGCCCCATGCGCAGCGTCCCCACCGGATGAAAGATTGTGGTCCCAATCCTGCCGGCAGCCTCGATGAGCGCCGCCTCGCTCTGGTGCTCGCGGCCCGGCAGGTATTCCTCCGGACGGTACCGCGACAGCGCATCGGCCCCAACGATCCGCCGTGTGACGCGAATCGCGTCGGCTGCCACCTTCCGATCCTCGTCGGTCGACAGGTACTTCGGGTCAATGGCCGGGGGGGCTCGACACTCGGCCGAGTTGATGTGCACCGAACCCCGGGAACTTGGCCGCAAATTGCAGACCGACGCGGTAAACGCCCCAAATGGGTGGAGCGGCTCGCCGAACCGGTCCAGCGAAAGGGGCTGAACGTGATACTCGAGGTTGGCTCGATCGATGCCGGGAGCCGACCGGGTGAAGACTCCCATCTGGCTCGGCGACATGGTGAGCGGCCCGGTTCGGAACAACAGGTACTGCAGCCCCATGAGCGTTTTGCCCCACCAGTGTCGCGCTTGAACGTTGAGCGTGGCAGTTCCGGACACCTTGTAGATGAGCCGCAACTGCAGATGGTCTTGCAAGTTCTCGCCTACGCCTTGCAGCTGCGCCCTTGGCGATATTCCCAGAGCACGGAGCCGGCGCGTTTGTCCAACCCCCGAGCGCTCCATGATTTGTACCGACCCGATCGCGCCCGCCGCGAGCACCACTTCCCCTCGGCAGCGGGCCAGGGTGGGCTCCGAAAGCACTTCGCGTCCTTTGAGTGCCTCCCGGTGACTGCGGGTGCGAAACCGCACGCCTGAGACCCTGCGTGGCTCGACCGGATCAAAGGCGAGCGTATCGACCACCGCCTGACTCACGACCATAAGGTTCGGCCGGGCGAGCGCCGGTGCGAGAAAGGCTTTGGTGGCATTCCAGCGCACACCTTTGCGCTGGTTCACCTCAAAGTAGCCACAACCCTCGTTGTCTCCGCAGTTGAAGTCGTGTAGCGCCGGGATTCCGAGGCTGCACGCAGCATCGCGAAACGCATCGAGGATGTCCCAGCGCACCCGTTGACGTTCCACACGCCACTCGCCGCCCCGACCATGGAAGCGCTCGAGCGCGCCTGACGGATCGGCGTCGTTTCCTTGATAGTCCTCGTGCTGTCGAAACACTGGCAACACCTCGTCCCAGCCCCAGCCCGGATTCCCTCGGGCCTTCCACCCCTCGTAATCCTGCGCCTGACCCCTCATGTAGATCATCCCGTTGATCGACGAGCAACCTCCCCACACTCGCCCCCGCGGATACTTCAGGCGCCGTCCTGCAAGGCCTCGCTGTGCCGTTGTCTCGAACAGCCAATCGGTACGGGGATTGCCGATGCAATAGAGGTAGCCCACGGGCACATGCACCCAGACGTAGTCGTCGCGCCCCCCCGCCTCCAGAAGCAGCACCCTGCAGCGCGGGTCGGCCGAGAGCCGATTGGCAAGGAGGCAACCCGCTGTCCCGGCACCCACGACAATGATGTCGAAGTCGCCAAGAACCCTGGGTTGCGCCTCTGCCATCAAAGACCTGCCAGCGTGAGGTACTTGGTCTCCAGATATTCCTCAAGACCTTCCCTTGCACCCTCGCGCCCGAGTCCCGACTGCTTCACGCCACCGAAAGGCGCGACTTCGGTGGACAGAATGCCACTGTTCACACACACCATCCCCGCCTCGATCGCCTCTGCAACCCGCAGTACCCGACCCAGATCCCGTGCGTAGAAATATGCAGCGAGTCCGTACTCGCTGGCGTTGGCCAGGGCAATCGCCTCCTCTTCGGTTGAGAAGCGAAAGAGCGGCGCTACCGGCCCAAACGTCTCCTCATGGGCAATCCGCATGGTCTGGTCGACGTTCGTCAGCACTGTCGGTTGGAAGAAGAGCCCTCCACGGGGATGATCGTGCCCTCCCAGGACCAGTTTGGCCCCGCGCGCAACGGCATCGGCGATGTGCGCCCGCACCTTCTCGAGGGCCGCCTCCTCGATGAGTGGACCAATCTGGACTCCCGCCTCGGTTCCAGCGCCCACCTGAAAGCCTGAGACCTTTGCCACAAGCTTTTCGGTGAAGGCCGCGTACACCGGATCCTGAACATAGATCCGGTTGGCGCATACGCAGGTCTGCCCTGCGTTGCGGTACTTGGAGGCGAGCGCACCGTCAACTGCCGCATCCAGGTCGGCATCGTCAAACACGATAAAGGGCGCATTGCCGCCAAGTTCAAGCGACAGGCGCTTCACTGTTTGCGCCGATTGCCGCATAAGGATCCTGCCCACCTCGGTGGATCCGGTGAAGGAGAGCTTGCGCACAACCGGCGACGCACAAAGCGCCTCGCCGATCCGCGGTGCCTGCGCAGCATCCCCCACCACGAGGTTGAACACACCGGGCGGAATCCCTGCCTGTTCCGCCAGCACGGCAAGCGCAAGCGCACTGAGCGGGGTTGCCTCCGCGGGCTTGCACACCACGGTACAGCCGGCTGCAATCGCAGGCGCAACCTTCCGGGTGATCATCGCGATCGGGAAATTCCACGGCGTGATCGCTGCGCACACCCCAACCGGTTGCCGAAAACTGAGAATCCGTCGATCGCCAAGCGGGGTTGGGATCACAGCGCCGTACGCACGCTTGGCCTCCTCGCCAAACCACTCCACAAAGGAGGCCCCGTAAGCCACTTCGCCTCGTGCCTCGGCGAGCGGCTTGCCCTGTTCGGCGGTCATGAGTTGCGCCAGATCCTCGGCATGTTCAAGGATGAGTTCGTACCACCGCCGCATGCGCACGGATCTTGCCTTGGCGGTTTGCGCCCGCCAACCTGGCCATGCCCTGTTTGCGGCTTCGATCGCTGCGTGCGTCTCCTCCACCCCCATGTTTGCCACCTCGACCAGAACCTCGCCCGTCGCAGGGTTCATCACTGGGAAGGTCCGGCCGTCAACCGCAGAGCTCCACCTCCCGTCGATATATCCATTAGTACGTACAAGCTGTGTTTCTCGAAGTTGAAGACGCATGCCTTACTCCTCCTCAGGACGACGTGATCCGATTTTCACGCCTCAACCGAAATCCCCTTCGCCAGCCATCCCCTCGGGCTGGCTTCGCGGAAAGCTTCCACGCCTTGGGTCGACTGCACCGGGTCGCCAGAAAACCCCCTCCGGACCCAACATCATGCCCTTCACCCCTTCGACGAACACCCGAAACAGCAGCAGAAAGCCTGCCCGGGGCGCGGCCCCCGCACTTTTCTACCGAAGGCAGCTACGCCTCGCAAGCATCGCCGAGTTGCACCGTCTCATTTTCCGCCTCGGCCTCCTGCTCTCGGTTCTGGTGCATCTCGCGCCCGCATCGGGAGCCGCGCAACCAACCGGCGGCCATGCCACCTGCGAGGCATCCCCCGGCTCGAGCCTTCCGGCCCACGGACAGGGTTGCGCACTCGATGGGAGCGCCTCGGACGACCCCGGTGTGCTTGCAATCCCCGGCGCGCCCGAAACCGCTGGCAACCCGGTCGACCTGATCACCGGGCACAAAAGGATGCGCCGACTCCATCTGCACTCGGGCATGGTCGCTCCGGACCGCTTCGGCCAGGGGCTCGCACTCGTCCTGACGCTCCACTACAACTCGGCTGAGCGCGGCGATCGCGGATTCGGTCCTGGATGGCGTCACGGCTTTGATCTTCGGCTTCGAGCCTCCCTTCCAGCACCCGGGCGCGGCGTCGACGGACTGCAGGTGGAGATCAGCCAGGCCGACGGAAGCCGTCTCGTCTATGGCTACGACAAGGCCCGGGCCGTGTTTGCGGCGCCGCATGCCGAATGGGGAGAGATCCACAGCTTCGACGCAGGGGCAAACCGGCGCTGGATCTGGCGACAACCGGGAGGCCGAACTGCGCACTTTGATGCGCAGGGCAGGCTGACCGCCTGGGACAGTCTGCTCGGGCACCGCCTCGAGTTGCACTACGACGCGATGGGCGACCTGACCCGGGTGGAGCGTCGGGTGACGCCCCCGGTGGACCGGCCGGTGGATCGCCCAATGGACCGCCCGGTGAATCGCCCGGCGGATCGCCCGGTCAGCGCAGCTTCCTCCGCGGACGAAAGTAGAGCGAGCCTCGCATTGCTGCGCGATCCCGCATCGCGGAGGATCCGCAAGGCCATGCTGTTGCGAGACGGCATCGTTGCCGCATCGTGCCACTACAGATACCGCGACGGCGGCCCGGGCGACATGCCGCTGGTCCAGGCGGGTTGCAATCAAGAACCGCCCCGCGCTCCCGACACTGCCCGCTCGCAACGACCCCCCGGCGTACCCGTCATCGAACGCAACCACGCCCGCACCCTGCAGGAAGCGTATGTGCACGAAGACCCCCGGTTTCCGGATGCGATCACCGGCGTGATCCGTACCGCGCAGCCACAACCCCCGAGGATCGATCTCGCGTCTGAGCGCTCGATCTATCGCTACGACGCAGCTGCCCGCGTGATCTACAGCCAGGGTATCGGCGAGTCGCCCCAGGCGGCGATCAAGGTGGAGTACTCCGAACGCGAGCGCCGGCTTACGCGGGGCGAAGAGGAGGCGATCTACATGGTGCAAGCGCAGCCCGGTCCAAATGGGGAGCGCGCGCCGGGCCTGCGTCTGCGCCGCGCTGATGCAGCGGTGTGCATGTGGTGTCCTGGCGTGACGTCGCAGCGGCTGGAGTCGGAGCGCGACGAAGTGGGTCGCATTCTCACCGTCCGCGACCGGGACAGCCGCCGCATTCTGGAGCGTCGGTCCTACGCGAACGGCGACCGGGTCGCGCTACCCGAAACCATCGAGCGGCCGAGTGTGCGCCCCGGCGCTTTCGCCCGGAGCCATTTCACCCGGGACGCCTCGGGCCTGCTGATTGCATTCGAGCACACCGGCTATCGCCCGATCGACGTGGACGGTCAGAGCCGGATCAGCGCCTTCGCCCCGCTTCAGCGCAAGATCCGTCTGCGCTATCGGACGGACGGCGAAGGCCTCGGCGGCGCCTACATCGCAAACCTGTCCCCCCAGGAACTCGACCCGAACCGGATTCAGATCCCGCTTGTGGTGCCCGGGAATCTGGAGCCCGCCAACCGCTGGCATGGCGCGCAACGCTGGATGGACGACTTCGGGCGCACCGTGCTGATCCGCCACGCAACCGGTGGAGTCTCGCGCGCCATCTTTGATGCGCTTGACAGGATCTCCGGAAGCCAGGGCCCATCCGGGCTCCAGACCGAGCTCCGCTGGAACGATGAGAGCCTGCCCTTGGCCACGCACCACGAAGGAGGCGGTCGCACGGATTACCACTGGGAGCGTACCGCCGCCGGAGATGCGCTGTTGCGCGAGGCGTCAACCCAGGCCGGGGTGCGGGGTGCGCCGGGGGTGGCGATCCGGTGGACCTACGACGGCCAGGGACGGGTCGCAACACGCACGCATCAGATCGGTTCGCGTCAATACCGCTGGACACTGGAGCGGGACAGCGCGGGGCGGGTCGTGAAGGAGCACCTGCCCGACGGCGGAGCACTCGTCTACCGCTACGACGAGGAGGGTTTGCTCGAGTTGCGCTACCGACACGGAACGCTCCTCGGTCAACTGCTGTATCGACGGCTGGCGAAGCTCTCAGCACCGGTCGACGGCAGTGTTCGCTACCAGATCGGCGCACAGGAAGTGGTGTGGAAACCCCGTATCGATGACCTGTCTGCGCTTGCCCGGCTCGACGTTGGTGCGCTTGCCACCTGGGCCCTGCGCGAATCGCCCCCAGCTGCCGCCCCGGCAGATCGCCAGCTTTCACCGCCGAGCAGGCAACGCTGGAGCGATACCTCCGGCTCGCACCCACGGTTCGCGCCGCTTCAGCCCCATGCCTCGGGCAGCCACGGGTGGGTCTATGACGCGGCATCGCGATGGCTGGGCGATGGGCCATCGGCAGCGCCCCCCGCCCCTACCACTGGCGCCCCCGGTGGACCTCCTCCAGGCGAGAGCGCGTCAGATAGGGAAAGCCCGGGGTTGACACGGCAAGGGCGCGAGCTCGCGGCCTCCGCATTGCGGATGCACTACGACCCGCTGGGCATGCCGGCGATGCTCACCCAGGGCGACTCGCACGGGCAGCAGATCGTGATGGACGGATGGCGCCCACTGCTTTTCGCCAATCGCTTCGGCTCGCTTCAGGGGCTGGTGATCTGGGTCGGATCCCTGCCGGTTGCGTGGATCCAGTCCGGCCATGTCTATCACCTGGCGGTCGATTGGCGAGGGGCTCCAACACACGCCTTCACCCCAGTGGGGCGGATTGTGTGGCGGGCGAGCTATCTCGAGCCGCTCCTTCCGCAAGTCGATGCGCGAACTCTGCGCCGCAATACCGACGGGCGGTCGCTTCGCCGCAAGACTACCCGCGAACAAGTGCAGGTTCCGCTCGGTGTGGCGGGCCGCTGGATGGCAGACCCGAAGCTCGTGAAGGAGGATCCGCGCCTTGCTCCGCTCCTCTTTGGCGCTTTTCGTGTCCTTGACGGCACACAAGGCCGTTTCCTGCAGCCAGATCCCTTGGGTCCGGCTGGCGATCGAGACCCCTACGCCTACGCCGACGCACGGCCCTGGCAGTATGTCGATCCCTGGGGCCTCGCACGCCTCACTTACTTTGCCATCCTGCAATCGGAACGCCACACCAGTGGAGTAGCCCAAAGCGTGGGCGCAGGCGGGGGCGCTGCAGCCGCCGCACTTCGAACGCATCAGGGCTTTGCAATCGGTCGCTGGTCCTTCCTGCTCGAGTCGATCGCCCCGGCCAGTCGGGCGCCTGAGACCAGTGCCGGAACGTTGTCAGCCCTGCAGAACAACTATGCGCAGCACAAGCAAAGCCTCCTCTTCGATGCGCAGGGTAGTTTTCGCCTCTCGCAGCAGGATCCTCTGGTGGGAAACTGGTTTGGCACCGACACCTTGCGCTTTGACGCGAGTGACGGGCAAGAGGTCATGTCGTCGTTTCGCGCGCACTACGGGGCATCGCTGATCACCCGAAGTGCGTTTGTCGTGGAAGACTTCGATGACCAGCAGGCCACGCGTCTGATGGCGCTGCTCTCGCGGGATCGGGCCGCGCGCACCCAGTGCATGAGTCCTTCGAACCTGTGGCTGCCCCCGTTGATGCTCGGCGAGCGTAGCGCGCCAATCCAGCCCGATGCGCCACAAGGCCAGGGCAACACCGTGCAGCGCATGCTCCGGTGTGACGGTGCTCTTGCGGGGATCCCAGAGCCGATCCTCCAGTCCTTGTATGCAAACCCGCTCGAGGGCTCGCGGGTCGAACGGCTTCAGGCCGCTGCACAGCTGCAGGAAGCGCCAGCGCCCTCGTCCATCACCCCGGTGTGCTCGGCAGACGGCTGCCGGACCCGAACCGCGATCGAGGTGAACGGCCGCAAGTACTATGCGTCCTATGGTTCGACCCAGTTTGTGATGGAGAGCTTTCTGCGTACCTTGCGCAAGGATGTCCTGAGCGGCAGCGGCCTCGATCCGAGAACGCTCGGCTGGCTTGGGCTGGATCAGACGATCACAGACGCCCAGGGCAAGCCGATCGCGCTGCGGCAATGGGTGGATCAGGGAATCGCCCGCGCCGTTGCCGCAGCGCGTGCCTTCGACGATGTTCGGGCCCGCTTCGGCAAGGGGCTGAGCGAGTCTGAAGCGTCGCGCCGCTGGCAGACGATGACGAGCGCCCAGCAACAGCAATGGATGCTCGGCACGGGCCTGGACAGCAGGGCGTTTGTCGACATGCTCGGGTTTTTGCCGGATGGACGCGCGCGTACCGAGGCCGAAGCGCGCAACGCGTTTGCAGCCGAAGCGGTGCTGCGCTTGGGCCAGGACCAGGGCGCGCGAGGGCGCTTTGGTGACTGGCTGATCGGGCTCTTTTCCGACTCGGCGCGATTCGGCTTTGTCTCGCGACTCTTTCTGCGCAATCACTTGCGCAAGGTGCTTTCCGAACCGCGTCTGCAGGGCTTGCTGGCAGGCGCGGGAACCGCCTCTCCTGTTGCCAGCACCGCTGCCCCAGTCGCCGGCAACGCTGCCCCAGTCGCCGGCACCGCTGCCCCAGTCACCGGCAACGCTGCCGCCGGCTCCGCCGACGTCTCCACGGGTGCCCGCCTGGCTGCTTCCCCGGCGGCAGCACGAAGTCTGCAGGTGGAGGCTGAAATTGCCTACCGGGTTGCCCTGATGCACAACGGTGGCGAGGGTGCGCCCGGCGCCCTCGATCCCGCCGGATCTCCGCCGCCGTACCTGCGGCAATACGCCGAGGAATTCATGCGACGCGCCGGTCGGGGAAACTGGGAAGCCCTGCGCTGCCTCGACCACCTGGAAGTGGCCGGGCTCCAGATGCAGACCTTGCGTCTGGCATGAGCCTGGCCCCTCATCGACGATGAACCGGGTTGCCCCTCCAAACGCGCCGCTTGCGGTGAGCATGGGCGATCCGCTCGGGATTGGGCCCGAGGTAGTCTTGAAGGCGATCATGGCGTTGATGGCTGCACCGGATCGGCTTCCTCAGGGAATTCGGCTGCGCGTGTTTGCCGATCCAGCATGGATGCGGCAGTGTGCCCGGCACCTTGGATTCGACACCGTTGCCCTGGGCCTTGCTGCGCCAACGGCGCATGAGTCTGCGGCGGGCGACCATGGTTGCCCCAAGGGCACGCTTGAGGTCCGGTGGGTGCATGCCTGCATCGTCCCACCCGGCCTGGCCATGGGAAGCGTGCATGCCGCCGCCGGGCGTTGCGCTGTTGATTGCGTACGCGCTGCGGCAAAGGCTGTGATGGCTGGACAATGCCGAGCGATCGTCACCGCCCCCCTTTCCAAGCAGGCGATGTTCATGGCGGGCTATCCCTATCCCGGCCACACCGAGCTTCTGGCCGAACTGGCTGGCGGCGTCCCGGTGCGCATGATGCTCATGAACCGACACCTTCGCACCGTCCTGCTCAGCGTGCACCTGTCGCTGCGCGAAGCACTGGAATGCGTCACGCTGGAGCAACTCCTTGAAACCCTTCGGATCGCCGACCGCAGCCTCGCCGCCCTCCTGAACCGTCGTCCCCGGTTGCAGGTTGCGGGGCTCAATCCCCATGCCGGGGAAGCCGGAGCCTTCGGACGCGAGGAGATTGAGGTGATCGGTCCCTGTATTGCACGCGCGCAGGCAGAGGGCATGGATGTGTGCGGACCCTTCGCGCCGGACACGGTTTTTTCGCAGGCTTGGGATAACCCGGGTGTCGACGCCGTGGTCGCGATGTACCATGATCAAGGACTCATTCCGATCAAGCTCACTGGCTTCGACGAGGGAGTGAACCTCACCCTGGGACTTCCCTTCCTGCGCACCAGCCCGGATCACGGTACCGCGCCGGGGATCGCAGGAAAGGGCGTGGCCCGGGAGCACAGCATGCTGGAGGCGATCCTCGTCGCGCAGCAACTCAGCAGATGAACGGTTCGAGGCGCTTGGCGTGGCGAAGGTCTCGGGCGGCGGCATTCGGAGCGCCCGTTATCGCATCGTGCGATTGCTTGAGGAGGTCCACGTTCGGCTTTCTGCGGCGGTCAGCGTTCGGCTGGCTGCCGCGGTCAGCGTTCGACGGGCTGGGTAGGTCCTCGTTCCACCCCCGCCAATGCGGCCGGGTTGCGCCGGCATTTTCGAGCCGAGCCTGCTGCTCCTGCCGCGCGCAAGGGCCACCCGCCAGAGCGTTGCGCGAGTCGTGGTGATGCGTCTTCAGACTCACACCCCGCTGGGAACCCAGGTGATTGCAAAGTTCGATGCATGCCCGGTATGATTCGGCGATGGTCAGTTTCCCGCAAATGAAGTTCAACAAGGCGACCCGCTCGGGCTCCTCGGTGCGCAAGTGGGTGGACGAACGCTGGCTCCACCGAGCAGCGATCCGCACCAGGCTCACCATGCGTTGGGCAACCGGGGCGTCATTGATCGGGCTTGCGCTTTCGTTCTCGCTTGATCGCGGGTTTGCGGTTGCGTTGGCCGCAGCTTCCTTTATGCTTGCCCTCTTCGGGCTCGCACTGCACCAAAGCCTCGTCCGCTCGGGCGCCTGAGTCTCGCGTCTCGGCTCGCGCATGACGATCCGCTTCGAAGTCTTGCGGGTCGATTCCACTCCGCTCGACCATCTCCTCGAGGACGCAGGCGTGGTCGGGTCGGAACTCGCTTATCTTGCCGAAGAGCAACGCCAACTTCCGCGCGCCTGGGTCTGGCGTGACGCGAGCAGCGATTGGCCCTTGCTCACGGTACTCATTCCTGGAAGCGAACCACTCTGGATGCTTCGACATCCGGTGTTCACGCCTATCGTTCGGCGCTGGGGTCTGGCGCTTCGGGTGATCGGCGTGTCACGCGAACGCATGGGATTCGATTTTCGCGCCCTGCTCGACGATGCGACGCTACGCGCCCTCCTCAGCGCACTTCTTGACGAGCCTCGCCATCAACCCCTGGATCTGATTCACGAAGCCTTGGCGCGAGCGATGTTGCAACGGATGCCGGAAAGCAACGACGCCTTCACGCACCTGCTGAGACGCGGCTTTGTGCATCCTCCCTGCCATCGCACAGGCGATGCTGAGCCCGGACATCCCCGGAGCCTTTTGCTCAAACGCCTGCAGCATGCGCTGCGCGACGGTCAGATCGAACTGGAACTCTACAGCCGTGCTCTTCGCGCGCTGCGGCAACGCGAGCATCAGATCTCGCTGCGGGTTGGCGCGCTTCTCGATGCCTCGCTCGACCCCTTGAGCGTGAAGCGGAGTCAATCGCATAACCAGCGCATCCATTGGGGTAGCTACAACTGGCTGCACCGCAATCCTCGCCATGCGCCGGCGCGCCTGCATCTGCTGCGCCGGATGCCCTGGATCGCAGACTGGGCATGCGAACACCTGCTTGGCGCATCGGCACCGGCAAGTCGACTTCAGCAATCGATCGACACAGGCCAGGAAAGCCAGGTACTGGAGGACCTCGCGCGGGTTTTCGCAGTGGACCCGAACCTGATGCGACGGCTCTGGCGCGACCCGTCGCCCATGCCGGAAAGCATCGACCCGTGGCAACTTCCGCGGGTGCTCGGCTGGCTCAACACCTTCCCGGAGCGGCGCTGGCCGCGCGACGACGCGCAATGGCTTGGGGTGCTCGAGGAAATCACGGCCCTTTGTCCACCCTGAGGACTGCGCGAGGCTGTTGCGCTGAGCGCTTCGCGCGGTGGCAACGCGTCACTCCCGTTGAGAGCCGAGCCACCGAAGGGTCACCCAGCGGGCGTTGCAGCGCCGGAGTCTGCCGGGGACGCGGGCGCGAAAGCATCCCAGGCTGCAAGCGCCTCGGATGCATACATCAAAGCCGGACCGCCGCCCATGTAGACGCATACGGCCATCGTTTCGTCGAGTTCCTCGCGGGTACATCCGAGGCGTCGCAACGCCTTGACATGAAAACCGATGCACCCCGAACAGTGTTGGGTCACACCAATGGCAAGCGCCATGAGTTCCTTGTGCTTCGCCGAGATCGCGCCCTCGGCCATTGCAGTCGTGGCCAACTTGCCGAAAGCCTGCATCGCATCGGGTTGAGCCTTGCGCAACGCGAGCGTATGGGTGCCGATCATGCGGATCAATGCTGGATGGTCGAAACTGCTCATGATGATGCGATCAGCCCCCCGGATGGATAACGAAGCGGCACCGGACGCTGCAACTGAGCAGCGCAAGCTTCACCGATTTGTGTACACGAACCCAAGGCTCTGGCGCAGCCTACGCGGGATCGGCGATACGACCGGGTCGATGGCAGCCCGTCCGCAGATTAGCAGGTCGTTGCCCTCGAGGGTCGTTCGGGAGCAGGAGCGAGCCAGCGCGGGGTCGATGCGCTTCAGGCCCCCGGCGTGCACGACCTTGGCGCCAGGATCGACCGGTTCCACAGGCAGCCTGCCAGACACCGCGTCACCGGGAGTTGCACGATGCCTTGGGAAAGGCTGCAGCTTGAAGCGACCATCCTCTCCAGAGAGCCAGATCGGCCGCCCGCTGCTGCGGCCTTCAGCGCTTCGGAAAGCTGCATGGCCGACCACTCCCGCGCATTCCGCAGATTCTTCCTGGCATGGGCCTTGGCGGTGGAGATGCCCTCGAAGGCTTCGTCAAGGATGCCGACGATGCGGCGTTGGGCTCGGCCACCGGCGTGGGCCCGAATGGCGGCTGTCCGAGGTCCTGAGGACATGAACCCTGAGCGACTGTGCCGCAGTCGCGCGACGGAGTGCTACTCCAGAACCTGCCAGCTTGCTCGCTTTACGAGCAGCCAGGAAGCCGACGGTCAACCTATGCTGCTGGAGTAAGCTAGCGTTCTGACAGCGGTCTACTCACAGGAGTGGCCTCATGGCGGCAGGCAAGTCCGATGCGGTTAGCGTGCGAGTAGAGCCCCCATCAAGGCCGCGCTGCAAGCAGCCGCCGAACGCGAGATGCACAGCTTGGCCAACAAGCTGGAGGTTATGGTCATCGCCTACTGCCGCAGCCACGGCTACCCCTTGATCGGCGTACATGCCCGGTCGCTCCCTGATGCGGCCGCCGGTAGCCGCTCGATTCCGGACACGAAGTCAAAGAGGAGCCGTGCATGAACGGGACCTACCTCTACGCACGGTTCTGGCGCTGCGCCTTGCAAGTCAACCCCGCCGGCTATCGCACCACCCACCGGGGCGCTGACCATGGGCTCACTGAAGAGGCCTACAACCAGGCGTTGCTCCAGCAGTGCAAGGAACTCGACATTCGCGTCGTCGGGATCGCCGACCATGGCAGTGTCTCGAGCATCGACGCTGCGCGTCAGGTGCTGGCGCCGGCCGGCATCGTGGTCTTTCCGGGGTTCGAGATCGCATCGATCGACCAGACACACTTCGTTTGCCTCTTTCCAGAGGACACCTCGAGCCAGCTGCTGGAACGCTATCTGGGCAAGCTCGACTTGCTGGAGCCGCAGGACGGCGTTCGGCCATCGAAGCTCGGCGCCGAACAACTGATTGATTCGGTAGTCGACCAACTGGGCGGCTTCATTTACGCAGCCCGTTGCACCGAAGACCGAGGCCTTCTCAAGCAAGGCATGAATCATGTGTGGCAACTGCCGAAGCTCCGCGCGGCGCAGATACCCGGCAGCATCGAAGCATTAAAGGGGCAGGATGACGCCTTCTTCCGCAGGGTGTTCCTGAACAAGGACAAGGCTTACGAGCGCGAGCACCCCATGGCTGCGATCAATGCGAAGGACGTCGCCAAGCCTTCAGACCTGGCGGACCCGGGCGCAACCTGCTGGATCAAGATGACCCGACCGACATTCGCCGCGTTCAAGGTTGCGTTTCTCGACCCGGAGTCGCGCGTGCGGCTGAACTCCGAGCAACCCGAAGGCAAGCCCGGCGCGATCCACAGCGTCAAGGTCAGCGGGGGCTACCTCGACGGCATGGAAGCGGTACTGTCCGGCCACCTGGACACGGTGATCGGCGGGCGCGGGACAGGCAAGTCCACCTTGATCGAATGCCTTCGGTTTGCGTTGGACGTTCTGCCCAAAGGCATCCACGCCCGCAAGCAACACAACGAGATCATCAAGGAAAACCTGGGCAAAGACTTGGGCCGGGTAGAGGTGCAACTCACCTCGTTCGCGCAGCATGGCAAGCGCTACACAGTTGCCCGCAAGGTTGGCGAAGCCCCGATCGTACGGGATGCAGAGGGCCAAGTCTCCACGCTATTGCCACGCGACCTGCTGCCCAACCTGGACATCTACGGCCAGAACGAAATCTACGAACTGGCCCAGGGCGAAGGGAGCCGCTTGAGGCTGATGGAGAAGTTCCTGCCGCAAGACCAGGACGGCAAGACTCAACTGGACCAAGTGCAGAGGCGGCTGCGAGAGAACGCCGACAAGCTCTCCAAGGCCTTCGACGATGTCGACACGCTGCACGAACAGGTGAACCGGCTGCCGAAACTGCAGGAGCAATTGCAAAGTCACGAGGCGCCGGGCCTGAAGGACAAGCTCGCGCGCGTTCCGCTGCTCGAACGCGAGCGCCAGATCAATGTCCGTGCTCAAGAAGAACTAGAGGGGCTGAAGTCCGCGCTGGCCACCCTTCAGGACGCGCTGCCCGACACCACCTTCATCAGCGACAAGGCCCTGGAAGGGCTGCCCAACGCTGCACAGCTTGTGGTGATGCGCAAAGTGCTCGAGCAACTCCGCCAGTCCATGTCTGCCTTGATCGCCCAGGGACAAGGGCTGCTCAACCAGGGCACGGCCGACATGCAAGGCGTCCGCCAAGCATGGCAGGCGGCGCAGGCGGCGGCGCAGGCCGAGATTGATAGCGCTCTGCGCAGCCTGCCTTCAGCGGCGGGGCGCACCGGTCAGCAGATCGGCGTGGAGTACCAGAAGCTGCAACGGGAGATCGAGCGCATCCGTCCGCAGCAGTCGAGAATGGCAACGTTCAAGCAACTCAGCGACAGTCTGCAGCAGGAGCGGAGGAATCTCCTGGCCGAGCTGTCCGATCGGCGACACGTGCGGCTTCAGGCTCTGCAGTCCGCCGCAAAGAAGCTGAACCGCCGGCTCGAAGGTCGCCTGCGCGTCGAGATCCAGCCAGAAGGCGACCGTCGTCTGCTCAAGGACTTCCTGCTGAAGTGCGAACTGGAGGGGGTTGGAGAACGTCGCCTGGCTTGGATCGACGAAGCAGCCTCCATGTCGACGATCGGACTGGCGAAAAGCATCCGGGAAGGCAAAGCAGGTCTGACCGTTGACTGGGGTCTGACGCCCGTCGTGGCCGAAGCGCTGAGCAGGTTGCCGCGATCCAAGGTGATGGCACTCGAGTCATTGGAGCTGGAGCACCGGGTCAACATTGAGCTCAATGTGACGCCGGGGGATGCTCCCCCCGTGTTCAAGCCACTGGAGCGGCTATCCACGGGGCAACAGTGCACCGCCATCCTTCACCTGCTGCTGTTGGACAACCGCGACCCGCTGGTGATGGACCAGCCCGAAGACAACCTCGACAACGCGTTCATCGCCGATCGCATCGTGCCTGAGCTTCGCAGGGCCAAGACGCAGCGCCAATTCATCTTCGCTACGCACAACGCCAACATTCCTGTGTTCGGAGACGCCGAGTGGATCGGCGTGTTCACTGCAACGGATGCGCATGGCAGCCTCGCAGCGGATGCCCAGGGCTCGATCGACGTTCCGGCAATTCGAGACAGTGTCGCCACGATCCTCGAAGGTGGACGCAATGCGTTCATGCAGCGCAAGGCGAAGTATGAGTTCTGATCTCAGCGCGAACACGCGCTTGAAGTGGTGGAGTGGCTATGCTCAAGAGTGACCTGCTGCAGTTGATCGCAAACGGTGAGAACTCCGGTGTCGAATTCAAGCGGGATGACCTGCGTCCCGAACAGCTGGCCAGGGAGATTGCTGCCCTCGCCAACCTTAAGGGTGGAAAGGTCCTGCTGGGCGTGGAGGACGACGGCAGCATCAGCGGCATCCAGCGGAACGATCTGGAGCACTGGGTGATGGACACCATCTTTGGTCGGTATGTGCACCCGATGATCCTGCCGTACTTCGAAGTCGTGACCCTGGACGATGGCAAGCGAGTCGCAGTGCTCACGCTCACCGAAGGCAGTACAAAGCCCTATGCGGTTCGGCACAACGACCGGGAAGAAGTCTACGTGCGCGTAGGCAGCACGTCTCGCCGAGCGACACGAGAGCAACTCGCAAGGCTGTTTGAGAGTGGCGGGATGCTTCATGCCGAGCTGTTGCCAGTGTCAGGTACAGCGCTGAATGACCTGGACCGCGCCCGCCTCGAGGACTATCTCTTGCGTGTGGTGGGAGAATCCGCAGCGCCAGCCGATGACGGCGCGTTGTATCAGCGCCTCCTCGGGCTGGGCCTCATGGTAGCGCGTGACGACGGACAACCCGTCTGCTCGATCGCCGGGCTGGTGCTCTTCGGTCACAGCCCGCGCCAGAAAATGCGACACGCCGGGGTAGGGTGGATGTCATTCAGCGGAATCGACATGAGCTACCAGGCACAGGACGACAGCGTGATCGATGGCCCGCTGGTCGCACTGTGGAACGGAGATCACCGCCAGCCGTCCGTTGACGACGGGCTGATCGAACGCCTTTTCAGCCGCATGAGGCCCTTCATCGACGTTCACACGGATGCCTTGCAGGATGGATTGAGGCGTCACATTGGACTGCGCTTTTCCGCTGAAGCCGTGCGTGAGGCCGTGTTAAACGCGTTGGTTCACCGCGACTGGACGCGCCCGGTGGAAGTGGAGATCGTTAACTACGCGGACCGTCTGGAAGTCACTAGCCCGGGAGCGCTACAAAACTCGATGTCTATCGAGAAGATGCTGGCTGGGCAACGCTCCGCACGCAACCCGGTCATCATGGAAATGATGCGCGACTATGGCTACGTCGAGCAGCGTGGAATGGGCGTGCGGAGGAAGATAGTGCCGCTGACGCGTGACGTCGCGGGCCGGGATGCGCTGTTCGAGGCTACCGAAGACTTTGTCCGCGTCACCCTTCCTTCCGCTTCAGACGTATAGGCTGGCAATCGGTTATCCGGAGGTTCGCTGCGCTGTACAAATCGCGGGTCTTCGTGCGGCCAGGTTGGCCTCGAGTCGCATCTACACCGTATTGGTGGAACAACTTCCGCCCCAGCGTCACGCGCTCGGGCTTGCCGTTCACCCGGTAGCGGTAGTGCCAGAGCATGCCGCCGGTGGGGAACACCTCGATTACCAGGCCGCGCTCGTCGGCGCGGGCTGTAGCGCCTGGGCTCGGGCTTGAGGGAGCGGATGGCGGCGTCGGTGAGCGGTATGGGCGGGCTTCCGTGTAGACATGACCGCGATTCGCGATGATTCGCCGGATGTGTACCCATACGTGCACACGAAATCGTTCGGCTCCTGCTGGAAGCCAGCGGTACGCTCTTGCAGATACACCTAGATCATTCAATGGTTTATCTTCAAATCCCGGAACCCTCCGGACCCCCACCTACTTCCCGATGCAGAATCGGCTGAAGATTTCGCCCAGCAGCTCCTCGTTAGACCAGGCTCCGAGGATCTCGCCAAGGCATCGCTGCGCCAGGCGAAGTTCTTCCGCCATCAGGTCAGCCTGGGGGGCGGCGCTTTTCCAGCGCTCGGCAGCGGTTTCAAGGTGCGCGAGGGCTCGCTCGAGTGCATCGACATGTCGGGCGCGGGCAAGGACCGGATCGGGACGACCGGTTTGCAAGCCTAAGAT
>Ga0194119_10006023_pt1 | contig 17825 bp, 14 predicted proteins | sample TA2MahC100mmetaG_FD_148620 | JGI IMG/M metagenome (GOLD analysis project Ga0194119, IMG submission 148620) | Freshwater microbial communities from Lake Tanganyika, Tanzania - TA2015018 Mahale Deep Cast 100m | ecosystem: Environmental > Aquatic > Freshwater > Lake | place: Tanzania: Lake...
GAGCACGCTGGGACTGGCCGGCGCCCTGCCGATTGGAAATCGGCGATACCGCAGATTGAAAATCTGCGCTACGGTTCTCCGGTCGATCTGTCGTCAATCCCACGGTCTGCACAGTAATCGCAGACGCCGTAGGAGTTGGCGGTCCAGACCAGTTGCGGAAGTCCTTCGGCCAAAGCCCGGAAATGCGTCTCGCTCCGGCGGAGCGCTTTCTCGGCCCGTTTGCGTTCGGTGATATCGACGACCGAAGCCAGGACGAAGCGGCCTTCGGAAGTTTCGATGGAGGTCAAGCACCAGACCAGCAACGCAGGCGCGACGCTGGCGATCCCCATCAGACTCTCAGCCCACGAGTGGAGCGAGACTTCGGAAAACGTTCCCCACCGACAGACAACCGATTGTTTGGCACCCTCAGTCCGCCGCCGCTGGCCCATGGGATACTTGTCCCCGGTCAGTGACGGCTCGCTTGAGTTGGAAACGCGATCAAGTCATGTCTGATGATATTCATAAATCCAGCCGCCCCAAAACCGAGACGCTCAGCGGCGGTTCGTCTCCAGCGATTTGTTCGGTGCCTTCGCCACTATCTCAGACTGGGCGGTACGGTGACGTCAGGCAGACCGGAGAGAATCGGTGACGCGAATTGCGCGTATTTTCGCGAATTCCTGGAGGCTATTGGTTCGCGCCAATTCGCGGAATTCGCGTCCAGACTCCGGGACTCCTATTTCTGTCCATCGGTCGTTCCACCTACGAAGTTTCACCAGACTCGCGCCCGGTCACTGATCGCTGATCACTGCATACTGAATACTTTGGCTATGGCTCGCCGCATTGTGTGATCGGTGGTTGACGCCGAATGCCATTGGCGCTTAGCCGTCCCGATGCTATTTATTAGGCTATGAGCCGAACCGCACGAGTGACCGTTCACGCGAAAAGCGATTTAGCCGCGAAAAGGCGCAGAAATCGCAAAAGGATTTGACCGAGGCCATGCCAATCTCAAAATCTTCTTTGAGTTTTTTGAGCATTTTCGCGGCTATTCCGAGAAATGGCTGTGAACGCTTCGCCACACGAGCGCCACTCCTTGGACTTTGTCTCCTGTTTGCGGTTGTCCGGCAAACGGACAGCGATCCAGCGCAGGAGCACTGGGCTTTTCGTCCGCCGCAGCGTCCGCCTTTGCCCGCGGTCCAGAACCCGAACTGGCCGCACAACAGCATCGATTCCTTTGTGCTCGCCCGCCTGGAGAAAGAGAATCTCCGACCTTCGCCCGAAGCGGATAAACCGACGCTTCTCCGTCGCGTCTCGCTGGATTTGACCGGCCTTCCGCCCACGCCCGCGGAACTTGACGCCTTCCTGGCCGACCTTTCGCCCAACGCTTACGAGAAAGTCGTGGGCCGCGTCCTGGCTTCTTCGCGATTTGGCGAGCGCATGGCGATTCTCTGGCTGGACGCCGCGCGTTACGCCGACACCAGCGGTTATCAAACCGACGGCGAGCGGCACATGTGGCGGTGGCGCGATTGGGTGGTCGATGCGTTCAACCACAACGTGCCTTTCGACCAGTTCACCATCGAACAAATCGCCGGCGACCTGCTGCCGAATCCGACCCTCGAACAGCGCATCGCGACCGGCTTCAACCGCAATCACCGGGGCAACTCGGAAGGCGGAATCGTTCCGGAGGAATACGCCGTCGAATACGTCGTGGACCGTGTCGATACGACCTGCACGGTCTGGCTGGGTTTGACGATGGGTTGCGCGCGCTGCCACGACCACAAATACGATCCGTTCACACAGAAGGAGTACTACCAGCTCTTCGCCTTGTTCAACAACGTGCCGGAGAAAGGCCGAGCCGTGAAGCTGGGCAATTCGCCGCCTTTCATTAAAGCGCCCACGACCGAGCAAGCGAAGCACCTGCGAAGGCTCGAGGAGGAACGGGCGAAGGCAGAATGTCGCTTCGACGCGCTTGAGCCTGAAATCGTCCGCGCACAGGCGGCTTGGGAAAAACCGCTCCTCGCTCAGCTGCTCGCCGTAGTGGAAGGAAGAGAAGTCCAGGAGTTGGCGGAAGGCGAAGGAAAACTGCTCGCGCTGGCCTGGACCGTCTCGGCTGGGTTGACGGCGCACTTCCCGCTGGACGGCGTGTCGATCCGCACGAATGCCGCTGCTACTGGCGCTTCTTCCCATGAACCTCAAGGTGGGGCGAGCCTGTCCCCAGCGAGCCGATCTGGACGTGTTCAAAGCTCGTCGAGCGGCTCGCCGGGACGGACTCGCCCTACCACGTTCCGTGAGCAGGGTTCGCAAACGAAGGAAGCTCTCCACGAACCGGGACACGAAGCTGCGCTCACGTTCATCGGCAGCGAGCCTGCATTTGCCCCCGGCAAGTTCGGCCAGGCGACAATCTTCAACGGCGAACGATTCGTGGAGGCGGGCAAGGCCGGTGATTTCGGGTTTCTTGACAAGTTTTCCTTTGCCGCCTGGATTTTTCCGGACCTACAGAACGCGGGCGCCATTCTTTCTCGCACGGCAGAGATTTCGGAGTCAGACGGCTACACGTTGTGCGTGACCAACGGACGCGTGCAGTTGAACCTGGTCAAGCGGTGGCTCGATGACGCGTTGCGGGTCGAAACCGAGGCCGCGGTTGAACCCAAGGCCTGGCACCACGTCGCAGCCACTTACGACGGATCGCGCGTCCCGGAGGGCGTCAGGATTTACGTTGATGGCAAACTGGCGAAATTGCGCGTCAACCTCGACGAATTGAATCAATCCTTCAAAACCTCCGAGCCATTCCGGATCGGCACCGGCGGCGGTCCGGAAACGCGCTTTCGCGGATTGATTCACGACGTGCGCGTTTATGATCGGGTGCTCACGGCGGATGATGCGGCGATCCTGGCCACCGCCGAATCGATCCCCGAAATTCTTTTGATCCCGGCCGAACGGCGGAGCGCAAGCCAGGCCTTGAAACTCCGCTCTTGCTTCCTGGACAAACACGCGCCGCCGCACATCCGTGAAGCGACATTGGAGCTCGCCCAAACCCGAAAGCAGCGGGACGAATTCTCCGAGAATCTTCCGACCACGATGGTCATGGAAGAAATGAGCGTCCCGCGCGACACCTTCGTCTTGGTTCGCGGCCAATACGACAAGCCCGGCGACCGCGTGCGAGCCGATCTTCCCAAGGCGCTGCATCCGGCGGGGCGAGCCCGACGCGGCGAGCCGCTTCACGCGCTTGGAGCACGTCCAGATCGGCTCGCCGGGGACGGGCTCGCCCTGCCGGATGCGGGCGCAGAAGGCGCGCCCATGAATCGCCTCGCATTGGCCCGGTGGCTGGTCGATCCTTCGAATCCGCTGACGGCGCGCGTTGCGGTCAACCAATACTGGCAGATGTTTTTCGGCGCGGGGCTGGTGAAGACCGCGGAGGACTTTGGCACGCGCGGCGCGTTGCCGAGTCATCCCGAACTTCTGGATTGGCTCGCGACGGAGTTTGTGCGGACCGGCTGGAACGTCAAAGCCATGCTCAAGCTGATGGTGATGAGCGCCACGTATCGCCAATCCTCCAAGATCACGCCGAGCGTGCTGCAAAGGGATCCTGACAATCGTTGGCTCGCGCGCGGGCCGCGCTTCCGCTTGTCCGCCGATGCGATTCGCGATCAGGCGCTCGCGGTCAGCGGGCTTCTGGTGGAGAAGCTGGGCGGGCCCTCCGTGAGACCCTATCAACCGGCGGGTTTGTGGAAGGAACTTTCCGGAACGGATTACGTGCCGGACAAAGGGGAGAACCTTCATCGCCGCAGCCTCTACACGTTTTGGAAGCGCACCATCCCTCCGCCGACGATGACGTCCTTCGACGCCGCCGGACGCGAGGCGTGTTCCGTCCGGCAATCGCGCACCAGCACGCCACTGCAAGCGCTGGACTTGATGAATGACCTCGCGTTCGTGGAAGCCGCGCGCGCGCTCGGACAGCGCATCCTGCGCGAAGGCGGCCCAACGCCGGAAGCGCGGCTGCACTACGCATTTCGCCTGGCGACCGCGCGGCCACCGACTCGCGCCGAGTCAGGGATTCTTCTCGAAGCCTTCCGCGATCATCTCGACCATTTCAGAAAGCACCCGCAAAGCGCGGTTGAGTTTGTGAAGGCCGGCGAATTCCCGGAAACGGATGCAAGCGCGGCCACCGAACTTGCCGCTTACGCTTCGGTTGCCAGCCTGATTCTCAATCTGGACGAAACGGTCACGAAACAGTGATCGGCTTTCTCCCCGCCGCGCCGCAATTCAGAGAGGCGCGCACGCACCTCGCGTGCTGGGGCCGGCGCCCTCGCCGACCCATTCACGCTCGAACGCTTCACCATTGAGTGACCGATCGGCACGAGCCGTTCGACCGGCGAGGCGCCGGTCGATACACGCGTGGGCGCGTGTGCTCCCCAATTCCGACCGTTTCGGATCAATCGCTTTGAATCGCTCCAAAGCGGGCTTCCAGTTGATTCGAATCAAAGTTTTTCCAGACGGCCCCCAGTCTAGTTTTGAAAACGATCGAGCAACTCTTGAACCTTAAAACGGCAGTTGAACCCACGAAACACACGAAAGTCACGAAAGGAGAGAAGGTTGAACTGGGAGACACGTTCACCAGTTGGGTGGGCATCGCGTCCTTGGTAACTCGTTTAGTTTTTGTGTGTTTCGTGTATTTCGTGGGCCCAACCGCTTTTCAAGGTTGAACGGTGCTGCCGCTCTACGCATGGACTCCAACCGTGAATGGCTTCCACTCGCGCAACCGAGGACCTGGACCATAATGGCCCTGGCCGTCGCGGCCCTGGCCGCCCTCGCTATTCTTGCGCTCTGGTTGTGGCTCGCATCGCCCGGTGCACTTCAACTCCGCCTGCCCGGCGCCGATCAAGCGCCCGGCGACGGCCAAAATGGCGCGAAGGGCAATCCCGTGCTCTCCGGACGCTTGATCGCCGGTGAAGGCAAACCCGCTGAATTGCCCGGAGCCTGGCCGGGCTTTCGCGGCGCCGCCAAGGACGGGATCAACGACGAACCCGCGCCGCTCGCCAAACAATGGGAAGCTCCCGGACCCAGATCGCTTTGGTCCATTGAGGTGGGTGAAGGCTACGCCGGCGCCGCCGTGTCGCGTGGCCGGGTCTATGTCATGGACTACGATCACGGCAAACGCCAGGACGCGCTCCGCTGTCTCTCCCTCGCCGACGGAAAGGAAATCTGGCGCTTCGCCTATCCGCTGCCGGTGAAACGCAATCACGGCATGTCGCGCACCGTGCCGGCGGTCACCGACCAATTCGTCGTCGCCCTGGGGCCCAAATGCCACGTGGTTTGCCTCGACGCCGCGACTGGCGAACTGCGTTGGACTTTCGACCTGGTTCGCGAATTCGGCGCGACCGTTCCGCCGTGGTACGCGGGCCAGTGTCCCCTTGTTGAGAATGGCCTCGTGATCTTGGGCGTCGGCGGTCCGGACGCGCTGTTGCTCGCCGTGGATTGCGAGAGCGGCAAAGTGGTCTGGAAAACTCCGAACCCCAGGAAATGGAAGATGACCCATTCGTCCGTGGCGCCGCTGGAGTTCGCTGGCCGACCCATGTATGCGTATTGCGCGAGCCTCGGAGTCGTCGGCGTGTCGGCAAAGGATGGATCTCTGCTTTGGGAAACTCAGGATTGGAAAATCAGCATCGCCACCATTCCGTCGCCGCTGGCTTTGGAGAACGGCCGGATCTTCCTTTCCGGTGGTTACGACGCCGGGAGCCTCATGTTGCAGTTGAAGCTGGAAGGAGATCGTTTCGCGTGCGAGACGCTGTTCAAGCTGGAGCCGCGCGTATTCGGCGCGACTCAGCACACGCCGATCTATTACAACGGCCAGATCTACGGCGTGCGTCCCGATGGCCAACTGGTTTGCCTGGCCCCCGACGGGAAGATCATCTGGGCCAGCGGGCCAGGTTCCACGTTTGGCCTCGGTCCATTCCTGATCAGCAACGGCTTGATCTTCGCCATGAATGATTCGGGAAAACTGTCGTTGGTCGAGGCGACGTCTGCGGGATTCAACAAACTCGTCGAAGCGCAAGTCTTGCAAGGAAGAGAATCCTGGGGACCGCTCGCGCTGGCCAACGGGCGGCTCATCGCGCGGGATTTCACGCGCATGATTTGTCTGGACGTGACCAAGAATTGACCGGTCTTCCCGATCCTCCGCCTGCGACGACAAGAAATGGTGAACACTGAACAATCGGGGCGTAGCAAAAGCAGGCCAATCGGCGAAAGGTGAGCCTCGAAAGCCAGAGTCATATGCACAGCCCACGTTCCATGATCTGCAAGGTGGGGCGAGCCTGTCCCCAGCGAGCCGATCTGGACGTGTTCAAAGCGCGTGGAGCGGCTCGCCGGGACGGACTCGCCCTACCGAGGCCACGGAAACTTTCAATGACTTGGGTAGGGACGCGTTCCACCGCGTCCCTGGAATCGGTTTCGTTCGATGGCTCGAAAATGTCAGAAACGGCGCGGAATCCGTCCCTGCCATGTTCTCCGTGAATCTTCTCTCCTCAAACCGCCGCGAGTTCTTTCGCCTCACCGTGCGGGCGATCTCCGTCGCCGCGCTCGGCGGCGTGGCCGTCTTGGCGACCAAATCTCATCTCCCTCGCGCCCTCCGTGAAGTTTGTCTGAAGAAACGCATCTGCACAAGCTGCGGGGCCTTCGCGGACTGCGCTTTGCCGCGGGCTTTGGCGGCACGCGAACGAAAGAACGGAGCCTAGAAGCACATGGATAGACACCCCAAAGCATCCCGCGCCGATTGCGGCCATGAACCGACTGCAATCCCTCTCTCTCGTCCTGCGGACACGGTCGCCGCGAACGATCCCCCTCACCCCATCCCTCTTCCCCTCCGAGGGGGAGAGGGTGTCCGCAGGACGGGAGAGGGGGCCGTTCAGGGGTGGGGCGAAGGTCGGGATGAGGGGGCACCGTTCATGGACAAAGCCGCCCTGAGCCGCCGCAAGTTCCTCAAGCGCGGAGCCTGGGCCGCAGCCGCCGTCGGTGCGATCGCCATTGGCGTTGCGGGTTCAAAACACGCGTCGGCGCGAGCCAGACGCGCGAAAGACGCGAGCCATTCAAATCCCTTTGCTTACGATTTGACTTCACTGCGCAAGACGGACCCTGGGTTGATTCATTATGAAGAAGCCGGACGATTCCCCTGCCCTCGCCTGGAACCCAAACGAATTGCCATAGACCGCCAGGATCAGGTCTTCATCGCCTCGGGCCATTACATCTCGATCCTGGATGGTCAAGGGGCAGTAGTTTCCGAAATCGCTTTGCGGGCTTCAGCCCGCGCGATGACGGTGGCGGACGATGGCCTCGTCTATATCAGCCTGCGCGATCACATTGAGGTGCTGGATGCGAAAGGCCGGCGTTCTGCTGCGTGGGATTCTCCCGCGCCGCGCACGTGGCTCACCGGATTGGCCGTGAGCGAGAACGATCTCTTCGCCGCGGACGCGGGCCATCGCTTCGTCCTCCGCTATGATCGATCCGGAAAAATTCGGAGCCGGATCGGAGAACGAGATCGCGAGCGCGACATTCCCGGTTTCGTTGTGCCCAGTCCGTATTTTGATCTGAAGCTCGCCCGCGACGGCTTGCTGCGAATTACGAATCCGGGCCGGCACCGCGTCGAGGCCTACACTATTGAAGGTGACTTCGAATTTGCCTGGGGAAAAGGCTCGGCCGCGATCGAAGGCTTTTGCGGCTGCTGCAATCCCATCACGCTTCACGTTCTTCCGGACGGACGCTGCATTACGTGCGAGAAAGGCTTGCCCCGCGTGAAGGTCTATGCCCCGGACGGCACGTTTGAATCCGTGGTCGCCGGGACGGAGGGCTTTCCTGAAAACGCAAAGGTTTCGGCCAAGGACGACGCTGACGGCACGCAAGGCGGATTGGACGCCGCCGCGGATTCCCAAGGGCGCATCTACATCCTGGATCCCGTCGCAGGCAATGTCCGTGTTATGGTGAGGAAAGGGACACGAAAGGACGCTAAGGCATGATGAGATGCAGGCTCGTAGCGCAGATTTCCAATCTGCTGTATCGCAGGCTTGCAGCCTGCGGAGCTCCGATTAATCGCACGCGCACGAGATTTCCTGGCCTCTGCCGATTGGAAATCGGCGATACGGCAGATTGCAAATCTGCGCTACAAACCCTCGATGCGAAAACCAATCTAACGATTTAACGCTGTAACGATTCAACGATTCTCTGCCCCTGCCGTGGATGCCAACCCCCCAACAAACACGCCCGTCAACCGCCGGCAATTTCTGCGCGACGGTTCCCGCGCGGCTGCGTTGACCGGTCTGGGCGGGCTGCTTGGCGTGTTGGGCACCCGCAGCACGTCGGCGACGACGGTTTGGCAGATCGATCCGAGCAAGTGCTTGCGGTGCGATCGCTGCGCGACGCACTGCGTGCTGGAGCAATCGGCTGTCAAATGCGTGCACGCGCACGCGATCTGCGGTTATTGCCAGTTGTGCACGGGATATTTCGTCCCGGAACCGAGCGAACTCAACACCGCGGCGGAAAACCAGCTTTGCCCCACAGCGGCGATCAAACGCACGTTTGTCGAGGATCCCTACTACGAATACGCGATCGACGAGCAGTTGTGCATCGGCTGCGCGAAGTGCGTGGAAGGCTGCAATCGCTTCGGTAACGGCTCGCTCTTCCTCCAGATTCGGCACGACCGTTGTGTCAACTGCAACGAATGTTCCATTGCCCAGGTCTGTCCTGGCGATGCCTTCCGCCGCGTGCCAGTGCAGCACCCGTACTTGCTCAAGATGAGCCACTGAAATGAGCGAGCCAAATTCATGCATGGATTCGGCGCGCATTGGAGTCCTGAGCCACACCCTGCATGTAGTCCCGGCTTTAGCCGGTCCGGAACGCCGGAGCCGCCTAAAGGCGGGACTACAAACCGACGCAGGTTCATGGGAAGCTGCCTTGGTTTCAGAACCATGCACACGGCCCATGAACCAGGCACGCGGAGCGCCGGTAGGGCGAGTCCGTCCCGACGAGCCGCTCTACGTGCTTGGAACACGTCCGGACCGGCCCGCTGGGGACAGGCTCGCCCTGCCAGCGCGTTCCTGGGAAGAGCGCTCTGAAACCATTTTGCGCAATGAACCGCTGAACTTGCCCCCAGTCCCGCGCTTCGCTCAATGGTTCTTGCGCCAGACGTTGCAGTTCGCCTCCTTCTGGCTTCTGCTTCTCGCCAACGTCACCGCCTCCGCGGAACAGCGCTTTCCACCCCCCGAATTTGAAAGCGGCTACGCGCTTCCGGGCACCAAAACACCTCCGCCGCGGTCCAATCCCATGCAATACGTGGACGTCGCGGTTCTGCTCGGCGCACTGGGAACGGCGTCGTATCTGGCGCTGAAGAAACGCTCGCGCAACGGCGTGGTGGCGCTCTCGATTTTTTCCGTCGCTTATTTCGGGTTCTATCGGAAGGGGTGCGTCTGCGCGATCGGTTCCATTCAAAACGTGGCGCTGGGTTTGTTTGATTCAGGATATGCCGTGCCGTGGGCGGTTACCGCGTTTTTCCTCGCGCCGCTGGTCTTCGCGCTTTTCGCCGGGCGCACTTTTTGCGCCGCAGTCTGTCCGCACGGCGCGCTTCAAGATCTCATGCTGCTTAAGCCCGTGAAGGTTCCGGCCTGGCTGGAGCAAGGCCTGGGAGTTCTGCCGTTCGTTTATCTGGGCGCGGGAGTGCTCTTCGCCGCGACGGGCAGCGCCTTCATCATTTGCGAATACGATCCGTTCGTGCCGCTGTTCCGCATGAACGGAAGCCACGCCATGCTGCTCCTGGGCGCCGCGTTCCTGCTGATCGCGACCGTGGTTGGCCGGCCGTATTGCCGCTTTCTTTGTCCGTATGGCGCGTTGCTCCGCCTGACGGCCAGCGTTTCCAAATGGGGCGTCACGGTAACGCCGGATTCCTGCACGCGCTGCCGCCTGTGCGAGGAATCCTGTCCGTTCGGCGTCATTGAGGAGCCAACGCCGCCGCAGAGCCACTGGCCCACGCTGCGGCTCGACAGAAGACGGCTCGCGCAGTTGATTGTCTTGCTGCCAGTGCTCGTCCTTTTCGGTGGTTGGCTGGGATCGAAATTGTCGGTCGCCGCCTCGCAGATGGACCCCACGGTTCAACTCGCCGAACGATTCAGCCAGCATCAAACCGCGCCGGTCCAACCAGGCAACCAAACCGCGGAAAGTCTCGCTTTGATGCGCGCGGAACGAGACCCGAAGGCACTCCTGACTCAAGCGCTAGAAACACGGCAAAGCTTCCGGATGGGCGGGTGGGTGTTTGGCGGGTGGGTCGGACTGGTCATCGGCGCGAAATTGATCAGCCTCGCCGTTCGCCGCAACCGGCACAATTACGAGCCGAACCGCGCGAGCTGCTTCGCGTGTGCGCGCTGCTTTTCGTCCTGCCCGAATGAGAGAGTGCGCTTAGGGTTGATGCCTCCCGAACTTCCGGGACAAAGCACGACACCGCAGCCAGCCCCAGCCGGAGCCCACACACCGACTTGAGCAAGCCATCGCGAAATCTTAACAGGAGCTAACGAAGACAACAGAGTGAACAGGATTTCAGAAAACAAGAGCGGGGCTTGGCGACGACATGACAGATCGAGGAATGGCAGTTGTGAGCGGCCTGTGGCAAAGTCGGATTCTCGGTGGTTCACGGGAAGCTTCCTTGGTCTCAGGGCCATGCCCACGGCTCATGAACCGAGAACTGCGCGGACCGCAGCCTTCAGGCTGCTTGCGGCCCCGCTTTGGAGTTCGGCGTGGAAACGGCCTAAAGGCCACGGTCCGGGAGCCGGGTTCACGGGAAGCTTCCTTGGTCTCAGGGCCATGCCCACGGCTCGTGAACCGAGAACTGCGCGGACCGCAGCCTTCAGGCTGCTTGCGGCCCCGCTTTGGAGTTCGGCGTTGAAGCGGCCTAAAGGCCACGGTCCGGGAGACGGTTCATGAAGAGCTTATGAGCGATCTCCCTCATCCTGTGAACCGTGCGCTGCCTACCCGGGCAACCGTCATTGTTGCCTGGATCGCCGCCGTCTTCTGTTTGATCGTTTCCGGGACCCTGGCCATCCAGCGCATCCGCGCCAGTTCCACTTCCACCTGGAAAACGCCGGAGTTGGAAGCGCTCCAACAAAAACTGCGGGCCTCGCCGAAGGACGAAGCGCTCCAGCAGCACATTCGCCAATTGGACCTTCAACTCCGCGAACGCTATTTCCGGCGGTTGGCTCTCACCGGCACCGGCAGTTATCTGCTGCTTTGTGGCGCGCTCGTCTTCATTTGGTCAGCCAAACGCGCCGCGGCCTTCCATAAGAAGCTTCACCTGCCACAGCCAAAATCCGAAATCGAGGATGAGAGCGCCATTGCGCACACGCCGATGCGTTGGTCGGTCGCGGCAGCGGGCGGCATCGTTGTCACAGGCTTTATCGCGATTGTTTTCACCGCTCAGACGACACTCCCCAATCAGTTGAGCGACCTTGAAAAACTCGCTGGAACCTCTCCTGCCGGCTCTGGTCAGGCCCTGAAGTTTCCTTCCCGCGAAGAGATGCAAGCGAACTGGCCGCAGTTTCGCGGCGTTGATGGAGACGGCGTGACGATCCAGACCAATCTGCCGATCAAGTGGAACACGCAGACGGGCGAAGGCGTGGTGTGGAAGAGGGCCATTCGCTTGCCCGGCTTCAGTTCACCCATTGTTTGGAACAATCGCGTATTCCTGTCCTGTGGCGACGAGAATCGCCGCGCGATCCTCTGTTTCAATGCCGCCAACGGCGAATTGCTTTGGGAACGAACCGTGGAGCCTCCCCCAGGCGCTGCTATTCAATTGCCGGAATCGCCGCTGCAAGCGGGCTTCGCCGCCGCGACCATGGCCACGGACGGCGAGCGCGTCTGCGCCATCTTTGGGACGGGCGAACTGGTCGCATTGGATTTCGCCGGCAAGCCGGTTTGGTCGAAGCATCTTGGCCTGCCCAAAAACCCCTACGGCCACGCCTCATCGCTGGCGTTGTGGCAAGGGCGATTGCTGCTGCAACTCGATCAAGGCGAGTCCGAGGATCGCAAGTCACGGCTCTACGCGTTCGACTGCGCGACCGGGAACATTCTCTGGCAACGCCAGCGTCCTGTCTCCACTTCGTGGTCCACGCCGATTGTGATTCAAGCCGCAGAGAAACCGCAGGTGATTACACTGGGCGTTCCGTGGTTGATGGCGTATTCGGCGAATGATGGGACTGAACTCTGGCGCGCCGAATGCCTCAATGGTGAAATCACTCCTTCGCCGATCTATGCCGGAGGATTGGTGTTCGCAGTCAGCCCGTCGGAGAAACTGCTGGCGATCCGTCCGGATGGTCAAGGCGACGTCACCAAGACGCACATCGTTTGGGCCGCTGAGGACAATGTCCCTGACATCACCTGTCCCGTCAGCAACGGCGAATTGGTCTTCACGATTTCCACGCCCGGCATGCTGACGTGCTACGAAGCAAGAGATGGCAAGAAGCTTTGGGAGCATGATTTTGACATGGAGTTTCAGGCGTCGCCTAGCATCGCCAATGGCAGGCTGTATTTGGTTGGCATGAAGGGGACCGTCATCGTCGTGGAAGCGGCTCGTCAGTTCAAAGAATTGGGTCGAAGCGAAATGGGCGAAACCATCGTCGCTTGCCCGGCCTTTGCCAACGATCGCATCTATCTGCGCGCGGCAACGAATTTGTATGCGCTAGGTCTGAGAGAACAGAAAACCGCATTGGTCACGCCTGCTCACGTTCGCTTTACCCAGGGTAGCTTGTTCCTCGCAAACCTGGGCTGGAGGACGCAATCCCCTTGGGATTGGCGAACGCCGTCCACAGATTCGTGTAAGGAGCAGAGCCCTCTGTCGCTTTCGTCGAGCCCGCGAGGTCCAAAGCGCGAGAGGACTGGCGCAGTCCAAAAGCTCGCGGTCTATAGCCGGTTCATGGAAAGCTTCCTTGGCCAAGAAGCCATGCTCACGTCCCAGGAACCGAAAACCGCGCGGACCGCAGCCTTTAGGCTGCTTCAGCGCACTCTCCGGGGTCGAGCGTTGAAGCGGCCTGAAGGCCACGGTCCGAGGAGACGGTTCATGGAAAGCTTCCTTGGCCAAGAAGCCATGCTCACGCCCCAGGAACCGAAAACCGTGCGGACCGCAGCCTTTAGGCTGCTTCAGCGCACTCTCCGGGGTCGAGCGTTGAAGCGGCCTGAAGGCAACGGTCCGGGAGAAGGGTTCAGGGGAAGCTTTTTTGGTTTTAGAACCATTCGCACAGGCCCAGGAACCGGCCGGATTCGCCCTCATCGGTCCGGCGGACACCCTCTCCCTCACTCGGGGAGAGGGAAGGGGTGAGGGGGCGCTGCCCATGGGGAGACAGAGTGCAATAAAATGGAGAACCTTGATCTAACGTTCGTCGATCGAACCGTGACGCAGCTTGGCCGCGCGCCGGACGCGGTCATTCCGATCCTGCAAGCCTTGCAGGAGCATTACGGCTATCTCCCTTCCGAAGCGCTCGAACGCGTGTGCCACACAACTCAGATCACTCCCGCTTCCATCAGTGGTGTCGCGACGTTTTACGATATGTTCCGGCACAAGCCGGTCGGGAGATTTATCGTCCACGTTTGCCGCGGCACCGCGTGCCACGTCGCCGGCGCCGAACGGATTGAGGACGCTTTGCGCCAGCGCTTGCGCATTCCCGCCGGAGACGAGACCGATCCGGATCGCCAGTTCACCATCGAACCCGTCGCTTGCATCGGCTGCTGCACGCTCGCGCCGGTCGTGCGCATGGACAAGACCACTTTCGGCCACGTCACCACGCAAAAAGTCCCCAAGATCATCCGTGATTTTCTCAATGTCAGTGAAACCGAGTGTGCCGTGGAGAAACTCGGCCAGACACAAAAGCGCGCCGGCAACGGCGGCACCGTCATCCACGTCGGACTCGGTTCCTGCTGCATTGCCAAAGGCAGCGACCGTCTCTTCCACGCCCTTCAGCAACAGGCGCGGCAAACCGGCGCCAATGTCGAAGTCAAACGCGTCGGCTGTGTCGGCATGTGTCATCGCACGCCCATGATTGAAGTGGTCGCTCCGGGCAAAGCGAACACGCTCTATGCCGGCCTGGGCACAAGTCAGGCGAACTGGATTGTGCAGCGGTACGGCAAGGCTCGCGGTCTGGCGCAGCGGCTCTCACATTTCTGGAACAGAGCTTTGGACGGCTTGCTGCTCGACGACTCCAAGCCGGAGGCGAATCGGTACGCGCTGAACGTCCGCGAACCGGCGGTGAAATCGTTTCTGGGAAAACAGGTGCGCATCGCCACCGAACATTTCGGCAAACTTGATCCGCTGGACCTGGACGAATACATGGCTCACGACGGCTTCGTCGCGTTGCGGCGCTGTCTGGAGAAACAACCGCCCGAAGAAACCATTGCCGTCATCGAACGATCCGGATTGCGCGGACGAGGCGGGGCCGGATTTCCCACAGGCCAGAAATGGCGCTACGCCCGGTCGCAGCCGGGCGAAATCAAATACGTGATCTGCAACGGCGACGAAGGGGACCCCGGCGCGTTCATGGACCGCATGATCCTCGAATCGTTTCCGTTCCGCGTGATCGAAGGGCTGGCGATTTCGGCGCTGGCGGTCGGCGCGCATGAAGGCGTGTTCTACATTCGCCGGGAATATCCGCTGGCGGTTCGCCGAGTGCGCGCGGCCATCGAAGCGTGCGAGCGCCGAGGCTGGTTGGGCGACGCGCTGTTGGGATCCAGTTTTCCCCTGCGCCTCACGATCAAAGAGGGCGCGGGCGCGTTCGTGTGCGGGGAAGAGACGGCGCTCATTGCTTCGGTCGAGGGCAAACGCGGCATGCCTCGGCTGCGACCGCCCTTCCCGGCCGAGGCCGGTCTTTGGGGAAAGCCGACTGTGATCAACAACGTCGAAACCCTGGCGCTGGTCCCGTGGATCATCCGCCATGGCGCGGAAGCATTCGCCGCGCTGGGAACGCGCTCGAGCAAAGGCACCAAAGTGTTTGCGCTCGCCGGCAAGATCCGGCGTGGCGGATTGATCGAGGTCCCGATGGGCACGACCATCCGCGAGATCGTGGAAGAGATCGGCGGCGGCGCGGCGGCGGGCCGTCGATTCAAAGCGGTCCAAATTGGCGGGCCGTCCGGCGGCTGCATTCCCGCGCGCCTGGCGGACACGCCGGTCGATTACGAATCGCTGCGCGACATCGGCGCGATCATGGGATCGGGCGGTTTGGTGGTGATGGACGACGCCGATTGCATGGTCGATATCGCGCGCTATTTCCTGGAGTTCACCCAGAATCAATCGTGTGGCAAGTGCACGTTCTGCCGGATCGGCACGCGCCGCATGCTGGACATTCTGGATCGGTTGTGCGCCGGCAAAGGACAACGCCAGGATCTCGACGAACTCGAACGTCTGTCGAAACAGGTCGGCCAGGGCAGTCTCTGCGGTCTCGGGAAGACGGCGCCCAATCCCGTGCTCACGACTCTCCGCTATTTCCACGATGAATACGAAGCGCACTTGCAGGGCCGTTGTCCGGCGCAGCGTTGCCGAACCTTGATCAAATATCGCGTCACCGAGGAATGCGCCGGATGCACGCTCTGCGCCCAGCATTGTCCGGTCAACGCGATTCCCATGACGCCGTATCAGCGCCACGAGATCAACCAGGACCTCTGCACGCGCTGCGATTCCTGCCGGCAGGTGTGTCCGCACGATTCCATCGAAGTGAAATGAGCACCTGCACCATCGACGGCCGCGAGGTTGACGCCGCTCCAGGCGAAACGATCCTCGCGGTTGCTCAGCGCCTCGGCATCGATATTCCCACGCTTTGTTATCTGGAGAAGTGCGGCCCGCTGACGTCTTGCCTCGCGTGTGTCGTGAAGGTCAACGGCAACAACGGCCAGAGCCGTGTCGTCCCCTCGTGCGCCACCAGGGTCCAGCAGGGCATGATCATCGAGTCTGAAAGCGCGGAAGTCCGCGAGATGCGGCGCACCGCCCTGGAATTGCTGCTGAGCGATCACGCGGGCGACTGTCTTTCGCCATGCCATCGCATTTGTCCGTTGCATCTCAATATTCCCGTCATGATCCGCCAGATTGAAACGGGCGAATTGCGCGAGGCGATCGCGACGATCAAAGACTCCATCGCTATGCCTGCAGTGTTGGGACGCCTCTGCCATCATCCCTGCGAGAATGGCTGCCGGCGCGGCACGTGGGACAACCCGGCGGCAATTCGCGATCTGGAACGATTCGCGGCGGACGCGGACCTTCAATCCCAGGCGCCTTATCTTCCGCCCTGCAAAAGCGCGAGCGGCAAATCCATCGCCATCGTCGGAGCCGGTCCGACCGGCCTGGCGGCTGCCTATCACCTGTTGAGGCAAGGTCACGCCTGCACTCTCATTGATCGCCACGAGAAAGCCGGTGGCAGCTTGCGAAATCCGGTCGTGGAAAAGGATCTGCCGCCCGAAGTGCTCAATGGAGAAATCGCGCTGATCGAAAAACTGGGCGCGCGTTTCCAACTCGCCAGCGTCTTGGACATGACGGGCCTGACCGATCTACAGCGCGATTTCGACGCCGTTCTCCTCGCGTTGGGCGAGACGAGCAAGCCGGAGGCCGCCGCGCTCGGCCTGAGCTGGACGGGCGGCGGATTGAAAGTGAACCCGGATTCCTATCAAACCGAACTGATCTCGTCTGAAGATGCAGGGCAGGCTTCCAGCCTGCCGGTTCGCGAGGCGTCCTGCCGCCCGAACGACGGGGCGAGGATGCCCTGTCAACCGGCAGGCTGGAAGCCTGCCCTACATCCTCCGACAGGCTCTAAAGTGTTCGCCGCCGGAAGCGCTGTGAAACCGCTGAAGCAAGTGGCGCGCGCCATGAGCGAGGGCAAAATTGCCGCCGCTTGCATCCATCGTTTGCTATTTGGACAAGCGGTGGAGCGGCCGGGCAAGGAGTTCTCCAGCATCATGGGCCGGCTGGACGACACGGAACTCAAACTGTTCATGATCGGCCCCAGCCCGCATCCGCGCGTCAGTCCATCCTGCGGCACGCAATGCGGCTTCACGAAGAGCGAGGCATCGACTGAAGCCCAGCGCTGCTTACACTGCGATTGCCGGGCCGCCGGGCAATGCCGGCTCCAACATTATGCGGCGCTTTACGAAGCGAATCCGGCGCACTTCCGGGCCGAGCGGCGGCGCTTCGAGCAATACGAAAGGCCGGGCGGCGTCGTCTTCGAACCGGGAAAATGCATCCTTTGCGGCATCTGCGTGAAACTCGCGGAGCAAGCGAGCGAACCACTGGGGCTGACTTTTGTGGGCCGCGGGTTCGACGTTCGCGTCAGCGCGCCGCTAAATCATGCTTTTGACGATGGGCTGCAAAAGGTCGCCGCCGAGTGTGTCGAGCATTGCCCGACGGGAGCAATTGTTTTTCGGAAGACCTGATCAACCAGTCTCAGGACTCCTGATCCTACCGGCGATGCGCATAGAAGCTTCCCACGAACCTGATTCAACCACGGATTTCACGAACCGGCAGGTCGAGCCCGAGTTGATCCAGCAGAAGACCCACGTCGGCACCGGAGGCAGGCACGCAGGGCAGGATGTTTGCGGAACGTTCCTTGACCCACGGGCTGGCCGTGGCTCGTGGTTTCAAGCCGCCTTGGACGCCGAGCAACTGTTGCCACTCAGTCCGCCGCTCACGGCCATACGCTTCGAGCAGATCCTGCGATCCGCCCTCGCGCAGGATTTTCACAATAGGGCTATGCACTTGATTCCCCTGTACTCAACCGGTAGTGTCGGCGCGTGGCTGAGTATCCTGAGAGTGTGCGGGAGTTTCGGGCGTGGTTCACCGATGACGCGGCCTG
>Ga0194119_10006026_pt1 | contig 17820 bp, 10 predicted proteins | sample TA2MahC100mmetaG_FD_148620 | JGI IMG/M metagenome (GOLD analysis project Ga0194119, IMG submission 148620) | Freshwater microbial communities from Lake Tanganyika, Tanzania - TA2015018 Mahale Deep Cast 100m | ecosystem: Environmental > Aquatic > Freshwater > Lake | place: Tanzania: Lake...
GAGATCCCGGCACCTTTCAAAGCCGGTTCAAATCCGCTCATGGCGGACGCGAACGACTCCATGCGCTCATTCACGCCAAATTGCCGAGCGTGCTCGACTTATGAAACAGAAAAGACGCGTCCTGCGAAATTGCCGCAATTTTTATGTTGAAATAGTTCTGGTGGCGTGTCCTATTTGTCATAACACCATGCCGAACATCGCCTCAGAGCTACAGAGCTTGCGTTCAGTGGGCGATTGTCGGGCGGCTCAGAAGCGAGTGCCTTTTGGACCAATCGCGGTGTGCCGGTCAAAAAAACTCCATAGAGATGATATATATGCGAAACATACATTGGAAAATAACAGCGATTGCATTCGCGTTCCTTGCATTCGCTGTCGAGAGCCAAGCGGCTGCTCCATCTGCCCCACAGGGCATCGTGACTGCAAATACCTACGACGGTAATGTCAGGCAAGCGATCATCGACGGCGAAAAGCCCTCGGCGGACGGCACCTATCATCCTGGGATTGCTGAGCTACCTTTTGACGGGTATGAGGGCCTAGGATCGCTCGGCATCTACTCCGGCGATCCGAAAACCCCCCCCAAGGCCGACGTCCGCAACAACTACACGATGCATCTCAGATTCTACTTCTACGCTCCCAAAGCAGGGAAGTTGCAATTCGCGATTGCCAGCGATGACCCCGGTAACTTGCTTGTCTCGACCGACGCCGATCCGGCGAAAAAAGTCGAAGTTGCAGTCGAGCCCCAGTGGAATCCAGTGCGCGCCTTTGCCGGGGGCGATCCGACGGCGCCGACACGCCGGACCGTGACGGAGGACGGAGTTGATCCGTCGCCGCGCCCGTGCAATCATTCGCCCTATTTCACCGTCACGAAAGGTCAGGTCCTCTATGTTGAGGCTGTGGCCAATGAGGGTGGAGGTGGCGATAACTTGGCTGTTGCTTACCGCTACAGCGGCGATCCGGAATTTACCGATGGCCAGGTGCCGATCACTGGCGATTTGACTGCGTCGGTGGATAGGGCCGACGTATCGAAATTCGGGTGGTTGGGTGTTTCAGGTTCTCCCCTTGGATTCAGTTTGGCCGGTCAAAACGGCGGAGCCACTGGAACCAAGCTCGACAAAGGATCGATAAAAGCGAAATTGGACGGCGCCGCTGTCACTACAACCATCGAAGACACCTCCATCGGCAGTAAAGTCAACTATGCTCACTCTGGGATCTTTCTTTCCGGTTCGGTTCACAAGGTCGAAGTTACGGCCAAGGACACCGGCGGAAATCAAGTAGACTTCTCCGGAGAATTTACAGTCCCCAGGTTTGGTTTCTTGAGCAAAGAACTTATGACCACGGCCGATAAGAGCAAACCCGGCTTCCTCTGGCGCGTGCATCAAAATAACGCGGACACGGAAAACAGCAACGCGAAGTCAGAGCGGATCATCTCAGGTGCACTCAATCTTCCCAACCTGGCGGATGCTTCTGCGACAGGCCCCGCCGTGGGCCCTGGAAAAAAAATTGGCACTGCGGACAACGCGCTCATTGAGTTCGAGATCCCCACCGTGATCAATTTCGACCAAGGCGCTGGCAACAACGGAGCATTCACCCCGGACGAACAGATGCCGGGCATCCCGGGTGTCGAAGGCAGCACCGATGGCATCGTGGCGGAAATCATCACGTGGATTGAATTGCCTAAGGGGCTGATCACGATGGGAGTCAATAGCGATGACGGTTTCCACACCAGTGCAGGACGCGTCGGCGACAAGCTGGGTAGCGTGTTTCTGGGCGAGTTCAATGGCGGACGCGGCGCCTCGGACACCGTTTTCACCTTTGTCGCAGAGGAAGCCGGTGTGTATGGCTTCCGCACGACCTGGGAAGAAGGCGGAGGCGGCGCCAACATCGAGTGGTTCACGCTCGACAAGGACCGAAAAAAGGCGCTCGTCAACGGCGAGGGCGGATTTAAAGCCTACCGGGCCCGGCAGGGCGGCGGAGCGGAGCCGTTCGCCACAGAAGCTTCGCCCGCACCCGGATCGAACGGCGTTTCCCCGGACACAGACATTCGCGTTGTGCTGGCCGACAATGGCAGCGCCGTTGTGGATCAAGCCACTGTGAAAGTGACCTTCGACGGAGCTCCAGCCAAGGCAACCGTGAACAAAACGGGCGGCAACACGACGATCGTCGTGGCCTCCACCGGGGTGCTTGCGCCTGCCTCCAGTCATTCGGTTTCGCTCAGTTTCACGGCCGGTGGCGTGAACTATACCCGCAACTGGAGTTTTAACGTTGGCAATTACACCACTCTGTCCACGTCCACCGGCACCAAACCGGGTTCGGGCAAAGATGCTGGCTTCCGGATTCGTACCGTCCAAAGTGAAGCTGGCCGCGGCAATTCCGATTCCGAATCTGAAAAGCAGCTTCTCAACAACTCCAACAAACCGAACCTTGCTGACCTGAGCCTTTTTACCGCCTCCGGGTTCTACGTCGAAAGCGGTGTTATCAACTACAACCAGGATGCTCCAGGCGCGGTGGGTAATTTCAATGCGGACAACGGCAACCCGGACAAACCGATTCCAGGCATCCCTGGCACCACCGGCAGCACGGATAACCTCTCCCAGGAAATCCTCACCTATTTGGACCTCCCGGCAGGCGTCATCCGCATGGGGGTCAATAGCGATGACGGGTTCAACGTGAAGCCGGTCACAGGCGCCGATGCCAAAGTGCCGCCTTTGGGCATCTTCAACGGTGGGCGCGGCGCGTCGGACACGATCTTCTTCTTCGTGGTGCCTCAGGCTGGCGTCTACCCAATGCGCCTTATCTGGTATGAAGGCGGTGGCGGCGCCAACGCCGAATGGTTCACCGTGAACAAGCAGGGCGAAAAAATCCTGATTAACAGCACGGCTGCTGGCGCGATCAAAGCGTACCGCGGCCGTGACGAGTCACAGAAGCTCGGTGGCGACATCCCGACGATCTCCGTCGCTCGCGACGGCGCTAACGTGAAAATCACGTTCACCGGAAAATTGCAATCGGCCGATGCCATCACCGGCCCGTGGACGGATGTTGCAGGAGCGACCAGTCCACGAAACGCACCCGTTAGCGGCGGCCCCGTTAAATTCTGGCGCTCTCGCCAGTAAACGAAACGCCTCTCGGGTTAAGTCTCACATGGAGACCGGACGCAAGTCCGGTCTCTTTTCTTGTACCCCCGTAGATGTTGACAATGTGACAGAGAAAACACGCATGGCGATGGCTGACATTGCCTTCGGGGAGTGTATTACGCGGGACCAAAACTCAAGGGCTGGGCCGGTCCCGAAGGCGGCGGCGTCGAAATGACTGCGGAAGAGTGGCACACCTATTCGCCCTATTCCTTCATCACGCCGCCGTTTCCGGGCTACACGAGCGGCCACGCCACCGTCAGTGGCGCCTGCGCGAAGATGCTCCAACTGTTCACCGGGAGCGATCGGTTCGGTTTCATTGAAAAACGCCGACATTGCGAACTCACCGAAAAGAATCCTGGCCATGAGGTGGAACTGGATCTGCCCACGTTCTCTGCCAAGGCCGAAATGGCGGCCGTTTGGCGTGCCATGGGCGGCTACCACATTCCTGTCGACAACAACGCCGGCCTGAGAGTCGGACGCGAGATCGCCGTGTGGAGCTGGCCCAAATACCAGGAATTTTTCGACGGCACAGCCAAGGCTCGACCTTAGCGGGGCTTTCACTTTGTTCGGGCACGCGGCGGCCGGAGACCGGCCGCGCGCCGGACTTGGTACCTGTGACCGGTGGTCGCGAATTGCATTGTCAATCCGACAGCTTCTTGATTAATTGACTTTGCATTTCTCAAGAGCATGAAGTTACTGATCTGCTTTGCATTCGCCGTTCGGCAAGGCACTGTTCGATCTTGGCCAGCCGACGAATGAAAAGGCTCTTTTTCATAACTCGGCGCCGGCTGGTTGGACGTCATGGTCCACTCGGTCCCCAGGCCAGATCTCTGGGGTGCGCCCTCGTGCTGATGCTCGTCCTTTCTTTTCCGGCGACGGCTGCGGATCCCCTTTCGAATCCTCCAGCTGCGGCGCCGGGCCCGAATGCGAGCGAATTGCCTCTGGCGGAGGCGGAAAGGCTCTACCTGGCCGAGATCGAGCATCGCGCGTTGACGCTAAACAAAACGGGGTTTCCGCTCTTCAAGGGGGCTGTCCACGACGCGGACGCTGCGCGGCTGCGTCAGTTGCTCGCCCCTCAGTTCCAAGGAAGGGTCGTGGACATCGCCGAGGGCCGCGGCCCATCGAACGGAGCACTGTCTGTCCGGCGACTCCGCCCGGAAATGGAGCCAGCCACTACGCCGCCGCCGCTCTCGCGTGACGCGTTCGTGCAATACTTGCTGAAGCTGCGGAACAAACTGGGCAGCCATCCGGTCCTCGAGATGAAGCTCGTTGAATTCGCGCCGGTGGACCGCGGCAAGCTCGATGGCCCTTGGGCGGGCACCTGCAAATTCCGCATGACAGGCCAGTCCTCCGCCGGGGGTGTCGCCGAGATTTTCTTTGAACTTGGCTTCCGTTTGCTGCGCGTGATGGACGCCGATGAGATGACCCAGGACAAAGAGTGGATCGATGCAATATGGGTGCTCGAGGCGTACGAAGCCAACGCGGCTCAGACACTTATGGCGGATGTTGCCAAGGAGCGCGGAATCAACATCGAGAAGCTATGGGACAATTGGAAACAGCCGCCTGCGGAGGCTTCGGTGGCGACAGGGGGCGTGTTCGCCAGCGACATCGATAACGACGGCTTGACCGATGTTCTCGTAACCGACCTCAACGGAGTCTTCCTTTATCGTCGGACTGAAGAAGGCAGATTCCTCGACGTGACGACTGAAGCGGGTTTGCCGCGTAACCAGCGATCCATCTCCAATGTGGCTTTCGCGGATTTCGACAACGACGGTTGGGTAGATTTGCTGCTTCAGAACCGGCTTTACCGCAATGTCGCCGGCACGTTCGATGATGTCACCCCGCGCAGCAATCTGAACGTTGGCAACTGGAAGTACATCGTTGGCTATACGGTGGCCGACTTCGACAACGACGGCCGTGTTGATCTCTATGTCGCGCGCACGTCAGGACCCAGGAGCCGTTATACCAAGGTCACTTGGTTCGACGGCCCGGGCGGTCCGGGCAACATGCTCTTGCGGAATCTTGGGGGGTGGAAGTTTGAAGACGTGTCGGAGAAAGCCAACGCCCGCGCAGGTCGCCGCTCGGTGTTCACGACGGCCTGGCTTGACGCCAACTCCGATGGTTGGCCGGACGTCTTTGTCATCAATGAATTCGGGGGCGGCGTGTTGCTGGTCAACCAGCGCAACGGCCGGTTCAGCGAACGCTTGCTCAGCAATGGGCCGGGAGATTTCGGCTCGATGGGCCTCGCGGTCGCCGACATCAACAATGACGGCCACGTGGATATCTATACGGCGAACATGTTCAGCAAGTCCGGCCGGCGCATTGTGAACAATCTCGCGCCCGACGCCTACGCGCCCGACCTGATGGCCAAAATGAAACGCTTTTTTCCTGGCAGCGAACTCTACCAGAACCTCGGCGACTTGCAGTTCAATCCGCGCGGGAAAGACCTGTGCGTGCGCAACGTGGGTTGGGCCTACGGGCCGGCCTTCGTCGACCTCGACAATGATGGGTTCCTGGATATCTACGCGACGAGTGGCTTTATGAGCGTGGATAACCAGGAGCCGGATGGCTGACCATGCTTGTGGCAGGCTGTCGTGTCACAGCCTTTTGATCGCAACTGCACCGTGCCCGCGCCCAAAACGCCGGATAAGCGCCTGAAGGATTGGTGGGTCGAGAACCCTTGGCTCATCAATCAAAAGGGCAAAAGTCTCAGCGGTCATGAGCGCAATCGCGTCTTCCTCAACGACCGCGGCGAGACATTCTATGAAATCTCCGCCCTCACCTCCGCCGACAGCGAGGGCGATGGGCGCTCGGTGGTGCCGCTGGATTTTTCCGGCGATGGCATGGAAGACCTGATCGTGCGCCAGGCCGGGGGCGGCGCGCTTTTCTTGTTTGAGAATCGTTTTCCCAAAGCGCACTGGCTTGACGTGTGGCTCGAAGGCACCCAGAGCAACAAGCAAGGCATCGGAGCGCGCATCGAGGCCACGGTCGCGGGCCGGCGAATTGTCCGCGAGAACTTTCCCGCGAACGGTTTCAAATCGCAAGGACCGGCGTACGTCCACCTCGGCCTGGGCCAGGCTACCCGGGTCGAGAATCTCGTCATCCGTTGGCCCAGCGGGATGGTTCAAGAATTGGCCAATGTGAACGCCGATCGCGCCGTCCGCGTCACGGAAGGCCAACCGAATTGGCGTGTGATTCATGCAGGAAAGAGGATCTCCAGCCCCAGCCAGGAGGCACCGCAGTGAGGGATGGATCCCGAGCGTCACCACGCCTCAGCCTTGTCCTGGCCTCGCTCACACTTTGCACACTTTCGTCGGCCTCAAGCCTCTCCTGGGAATCTGGCCCAGGGTATCGCCGCGCTAAGGTGACTCCGAACGGCGCCGGACGAACCGGGTTCACGCTCCTGACGCCTGGAACCACCGGCATCCAGTGGACCAATGTCATGGCGCCCGAGCGTTACGCGGAGCGGCAAAACTTGATGAACGGCGCGGGCGTCGCCCTCGGTGACTTCGACAATGACGGCGCCTGCGACATCTACCTGTGCAACAGCAAGGACCGAATGCCCTTTTCCGCAACCTCGGCCAATGGCGTTTCACGAATGTCACCGAGAGCGCCGGAGTGGCCTGTACGAACCAATGGTCGACGGGCGCAATCTTCGGTGACATCAACAGCGATGGTCGGCTGGACTTGTTGGTGACGTCTTTCAACGGACCGAGCGCCTGTTTACTTAACTTGGGCGAGGGCGGGTTCACAAACGTGACTCAAAGCGCAGGCCTCATCTCCCGTGGCGGCTCGACGTCGATGGCGCTGGGCGATATTGACGGAGACGGCGATCTCGACCTCTACGTGTGCTACTTTGGCATCGAGGCAATTTTGCGGGAAGGCGGGGCGTTCTCGATGCGCGAAATTGGAGGCAAGACAATTGTGATGGGCCGCTTCGCCAAGCGCTTGGCTGTCGTGAACGGTCAACTGATCGAGTCCGGCGAGCCGGACATGCTGTTCCACAACGATGGGCAGGGCCGATTTACGGCCGTGGATTGGAAAGACACGTTTTCCGATGAAGATGGCAAGCCTGCGGCCGCCGCGCCCGACTTCGGGCTTGCGGTCCAAATTCGTGACATCAACGACGACGGCTGGCCGGACATTTACGTCTGCAATGATTTTCAGACTCCGGACCGCCTCTGGCTCAACGATGGCAAGGGGCATTTCCGCGCCGCGCCGCGCCTGGCGCTGCGCAACATGAGCTATGCCTCGATGGGCGTCGACTTTGGCGATCTGGATCGCGACGGGCGCCTGGATTTTTTCACGGTCGAAATGCTCAGCCGCGATCACACGCGGCACGCGAGGCAAAGCAGTCCACTCGAGGCGGCGCCGCGTGTGATCGGCGCCATCGAGAATCGCGAACCCGTCGCTCGCAACGGGGTGTACTGGAATCGCGGAGACGGCACCTACGCCGAAATCGCCTTCTACAGCGGATTGGCCGCAACGGATTGGTCGTGGACGCCGATTCTCCTCGATGTCGATCTCGATGGGTATGAAGACGTGCTCGTCTCTAACGGCCACCTTCACGACGTCAACGACCGCGATGTCGCCGAATCGCGGCCCGCCGATTCGCAGCGTCGTTTGGCCGAGTCCAGGCGCGTCCTGCTTCGTTACCCGAGACTGGACACGCCGAACGCCGCCTACCGCAATCGCGGCGACCTGACTTTCGAGGACGCGGGTGCCGCTTGGGGTTTTGACTCGAAGCAGATTTGCCATGGCATGGCGGTGGCGGACCTGGATAACGACGGCGACCTGGACGTCGTGCTCAATGCGGCGAACGACGCCCCGCTGATCTTTCGCAACGATTCGGCTGCGCCGCGAGTTGCCGTGCGGCTCAAGGGCGGTCCCTCCAACGTTCAAGGGATCGGCGCCAAGGTTGTGTTGCGAGGTGGCGCCTTTCCGCAAATCCAGCAAATGACTTGCGGCGCCCGATACCTTTCGGGCGACGACCCGATTCGAACCTTTGCCTTGCCCAAGGCAGCAGGTCCGTTCACGTTGGAGGTCAACTGGTCCAGCGGCCGGCGCAGCGTCGTCCACGGCGTCGAGGCGAACTGGATTTATGAAATCGACGAGTCGGCCGCCAGCCTGGTTGAAAATCAAGTTTCGAAAGTCGAGGGTCCAAGCTCGGCCCCCGACTCGCGCATCGCGCCTCAACCTACAGGCAGCGTCGATTCCAATTCAGCACCTTCTCGCTATGCCCTGTTCAAAGACGTCAGCGAGGCGATTGGCCATATTCACACCGAGACACCGTTCGACGACTTCGCCCGACAGAGCTTGTTACCTCGCCGGTTCAGCCAACTGAGTCCTGGAGCGGTATGGTGCGACCTCAACGCTGATCGCCATGAGGATCTTGTCGTCGGGAGTGGACGCGGCGGCAGGCTCGCGGTTTATTTTGGCGATGGGAAAGGAGAACTCACCCGAACGAATCTGTCCGCGTTCGATTCGCCGTTGCCCGACGATACCTCGGGGCTCGTGGTTCTTTCGGGAGAAGCCGGCAAAGCGACGCTGTTTGTCGGTCTGTCGCGCTTCGAGAGTGACACGACGGAGAGACCCAGTGTGTTGCGCTACGATATCGATCGCGGAACTGTCGTCCAAGGAGCGCCGCTGCCGCCCGAAAAATCGAGTCCCGGACCGCTGGCTGCGGCAGATGTGGACGCCGACGGTGATCTCGATTTGTTCGTCGGCGGGCGCCTCGTGCCGGGCCGTTACCCGGAGCCTGCCACGTCGCGACTTTTCCGGAACGACCACGGCACTTTCCTCCCGGATCGCGAGAACAATCGCGCGCTTTCGACCGCAGGCCTGGTGAGCGCCGCCGTGTTTAGCGATCTCACCGGCGACGGCTGGCCCGAATTGGTCCTCGCGTGCGAGTGGGGTCCATTGCGGATTTTTAGGAACGAGGCGGGAGCATTGCGTCCCTGGGATCCGGCCATTTCCTGGCCAGACAACGCCTCGCTCTCCGCGGTCTACCCGCAACTCGCCTCGGTGGGCGGATGGTGGATGAGCGTGACGACCGGCGATTTCGACGGGGACGGCCGGATGGATATCATCGCAGGCAACTGGGGCCTTAACGCGCCCTACCACAACCGGGCGCCGAACGGTCCGTGGTCAATCTTCTACGGCGACTTCGCCGGCGATGGCCGCGTCGTTCTGCTCGAGGCTTACCTCAACCCCGACCTGAAGAAGGTTGTCCCCTGGCGCGATCTCAAGTTACTCAGTCAGGACTGGCCAGCCCTTCGACAGAAATTTCCCACCCATGCGGCCTACGCACAGGCGAGTCTCGCGGACGTCCTTGGCGCGGCGCAAACCAAGGCGAAGGAATTGCGCGTCTCGACGTTCGCCACGATGCTCTTCCTCAATCGCGGCGAATCCTTCGAGGTCACCCCACTGCCCGCGCAAACACAGTGGGCGCCCGCGCTCGGTTTGAGTATCGCGGATTTCGATGGCGACGGCCGTGAGGACGTCTTTGTCGCCCAAAACTATTTCGCCGTCCGCACCGAAGACAATCGACTCGATGCGGGTCGCGGCCTTCTGCTCCGTGGCGATGGCCGCGGCCAATTCACCGCGGCGCCTGGCCACGAGACGGGTCTCACGATCTACGGCGAACAGCGCGGGGCGGCCGTGGCCGACTTCGACGAAGACGGACGCCCGGATCTCGTCGTGACACAAAATGGCGCATCCACCAAGCTCTATCGCAACATGAACGCCCGGCCCGGGCTGAGGCTTCGCCTGTCAGGCCCTGGAGGAAATCCCGAAGGCATCGGGGCAACTGTGCGCCTTGGGTTGGGCGCAACGCTCGGTCCGGCACGCGAATTCCGGGCGGGTAGCGGCTACTGGTCGCAGGACAGCGCCGTTCAGGTCTTGGCCGCCGCCGTAAACCCAACTTCCGTTTGGATTCGCTGGCCCGGAGGAAGGATCACGACCAGTGCGCTCCCCATGGGCGCAAACGACGTGAGCATCGATCCGGCTGGAACGGTCGTCAAACTTCGCTGAGTCGAGGGACAGTCGAACGGGCGCTGCGCGCGCCGGGCGGCTACTTGGCCGGAGCGGCTTTTTTGGCAATGAGCTCCAGTGCACGGCGGGCAGGCTCGTAGTCCGGTTGGATGCGAATTACTTCTTTGAAGTGGTGGGCGGCGTCTTCGAGCTGGCCTTGGTTGAAATAAGCGCTGGCGAGATTGATGTGGGCGTCGAGGTAATTCGGCATCAGCTCGATGGCTTTGGTGAGTTGCTGCACGGCTTCGCCCGTCCGGCCCTGGCGCCGAAACGCGATCCCGAGGTTGTTGTAGCCAAGGGGGTCGTCCGGGTTGATTTTGATCGCCGCGTTGAAGTGCTCGATCCCTTCCGTCATCTTGCCTTGCTTGACGAGCAAGTTGCCGAGGTTGTTGTGAACCTCGGCGTAATCCGGCAAGATGCGCAAGGCTTCCCGATACTGATCAACCGCTTCATCGACGCGTCCCAGGCGCGCCAGAGCAATCCCCAGGTTGTAATGAGTGTCTTCAGATCCGGAATCGAAACTGAGCGAACGTCGGAAGGCCCCAATCGCTTCCTCAACCTTGCCCTGAGCGAGCAGCTTGTTGCCGATCGCCAGCGCCTCGAGCGCCTTGTCATTTTCCGTCATCGGTGGAGCGTCTTCCGCCTGGGCCTGCGCCGAACCGCGAGCTGCGTCGGCATCCGAGCGGACCACGTTGGCGGCATTGGTGCCGGCGGCGGGCGTTGTCGAGGCTGTTGCCGCAATCAGCACCGACTCGTTGGACGTTGCCGGCCCGGGAACTTCAGCTTTTTCCGGTCGTGTCTGGACGGACGGCGCAGACGCAGGCGCCTTTTTCGCGATTGGGAAGATGTTCTGAACGAAAGTATAGCCCGCAACACACACGCCCACGAACAGGCTTGCTGCAAGTTTCCACGGCACTCGTGCAGGCGCCGAGGGCGGTGGTTTGGATCGCTGTCGCTGTGCACCGGGCTTCCGCTCGGTTGACGCGGTCTGCGGCACCGGTCGCTTGCTGCTTGGTTTCATCGACACTATCAGGACTATGCGAGCCCGTCGGATCGAATTCAAACACTTTCGGGCTTCGTGGTCGAAGGCGGCGCACCTGGTGGTCGGCGGGCTCGGAGGGTCCGCAGGCGTTCGCGGGTTAATCAGGACTCTTCCGCCATTCAGCTCCTCTATCGCGCGGGGGTTGGTGAACGGTCTTGCGAGAATAAGGATCCTCCCGCGGGCGCTGTCGACGCTGATCTTCCCAGCGCTGATCAGCGAGTTGTAGAAGTAGAAGTGACGGTCATAATAACACGGACAGCGAATCGCCTGTGGATGGGTCCACGTGAGTTGTGAGAGCAGCTGCCTTTGCCTTTGGAGCGATTGAATCGGCCAAAAGAGGAGGATCAACGATATGAGACTGGCACGAATCAAAGCGACGGCGGGGGGCGCGGTTTACCCTTGCCTGTCCCGCATTGTTGACGGGCAAACGCTTGTGGACGATGTCGCCAAGGAGAAGATGGTGTCCCTGCTTCATCCGTTGGCCCGATGTTGCGAGGTTGATATTCTCACTTACTGCATCATGGCCAACCACTTTCACGTGCCGGAGCGTGTGCCTCCCTTCCAGACGCCATACTGGGTTGATGTCTGATGATGAGGTCCGACTGAAGCTGCGCGAGTTCTACAGCAGGAAAGGGGTCTGGACGGCTGTGGCGCAAGCGTGCATGGACGAGGGTAGGGCGATCGACGCGGACCTCCGCGAATCGGTGATGTCGCGGGTTGGCAAAGTTTCGATTCTGTCAGGCCGCGACGACAATTCACAGGTCCACCCAAAGCAAAACACGCGCAGAAAAAACGCAAGTTGTCTGTGGACCGCGACTCCGTGAGTCGCAGCGCCCTGCAACCCCAGACGCCCCGAGAGGTTCGAGAGGCGCGTGCGTGATCCAAGCCGCTGCGAGTCGTGGACTCGCGCTCCGGAGATGGTTGCGGACCGCGGTGAGCGGTCCATGCACCGCGCTGGTGCGTCCTCGACACGCGTCGCCCCAGCCCTCCGCACCCTACTCCAGGCCTCCCGATCTCTGGCAGAGCCTGCCGCCGCAATGGGCTCCCAGCCAGGCCAGAGCCCTTGGCGGCAGGGAGGCGTTTCCGCGCCGGGCCGCCGCGCGCCAAAAGCAACTGTTACGCGAGAACCGGTATCGTTGCGCCAAAACTAGTGTTACCCAGTGGCCGTGATTACCTGGTTAGTTGTTGTTGTCGTTTACAGACTATCCGCACTGTCAATCCCCCCTTCCGCTGGGGCGGTTACGCTCCGCAGTCAGGCGCTAGCGCACCTGACCGCTGCGCTCCACCGCCCCAGCGGAAGGGCCCCCGGAGTAATGCAATTTTTGTTCATCGGTCACGTGCGTAGTCGACGGATGGCGTGGATGGCTTTGAGTTCGCGCGCGACCTGCTCTTTCAACGCAAAGGGATTCAGTCGAGCTTTCTGCTGCCGCAGCTTGGCCTTGTTCACGCCGATGACTTGCGGGCTGCTCAGCACTCGGGCGAACGGCGTTTGCGGCTCATCGTAAATCCGTCGCACTCGTCCCTCTTCTCGCTCCTTCTCTTTGAGCTTCAGGCTGGCGTGAAAGAAGTTGAGCCATTGCCCATAAGGCCCTTTGACGAGCGCATTGATCCACCCCACTACCTCCGGATTATCATAGCGCTCATAGCCGAAGCTTTGGCGCACGTGCGTCCAGTTCTTCTGCTCCACGTGAGCGTTGTCGTCTTTCTTGTACGGCCGACTGCGCGTCATGAAGACCGGCCGCGGCCGCTTTTGCAGCCAGTGGAGCACATGATGATTGAGGAATTCTCCGCCGTTATCGCTGTCCAGTCCCAGCAGCGGAAAGGGCAGGCCGGCCTCAATATCCTTCAGCGCCGTCAACGTGCCCGCCTGGCCCCGGCCCCACATCGCCCGCACTTCCACCCAAGCCGTCGCGTAGTCCACTGCGTCGACCATCCACACGAACTCTCCGGCCACGCTCCCGCCACACAGCGCCACCGTGTCCACTTCCAACCACCCCGCCTTGTCCTGCTCAAAGAGACTGCCACGGATGGGGATTTGCTGGCGCAGAATCGTGCCAGGACGCGTCAGAGATCGCCCGCCTCCTTGACCTCGCCACGGCTCCAACCAGCGGTCCAGCCTCCGTCCGCTGGCCGCCAGCAGTCGTTCCCGCACCTCCGTGGACATTCGCTTCTCGTGCGCTTCGAACGCCGGCACCCACTCCGGCATCATCGCCGCCAGTCGTACCCCGCAGGCGTAATCTGTCGCTTCCCAGATCCGGCGCAGCCAAGGCCGCAATACCTCAGGCTCATACTCTACAGGCCGGCCGGTGATCATCCTCGGCAGCGCTATCGTCTCGGCGGCTCGCAGCGCTCGAATCGCCGCTTTGCGATGGTAGCCGAACAGATCCTGCGCTTGATCCAACAGCTTCGTTTTATACTCGAATCCAGCCGTCCGATACCGCCGTCTCATCTTCGCCAATATTTCCTTCCGTGCCTTCCCACTCATGCTTTGGTCCATTCCGGCCAGGGTAACAGTGACTTTTGGCGCAACGAATCCTTTTACCCCTCTTCCCGGCCCCTCCCGGGTAACAATACTTTTGGCGCAATTCGCTTGCACCCTCGATCGAACTCGATGCTTGAAAACCGCGTATCCGATCGGTAATTTGCTGACTTAAGAATCGGTTTTCCGGGAATGCTTGCAGCGACGTGGATCGCTGGACCGGCCCCGGCGCAGGAAGCCAACTGGAACGTGTTACACCCGCACCAATGCGACACGCAACCAACCACCAGTTCGACTGGCCACCTCGCGCGGCTCGCGCTCACCTGTCGCTGTCGCTCTGGGCGCTGAGTTTGTTCGCAGGCTCGCTGGCTCTGCCCACGGCAATCGCGGCCAATCCGCCAAAGTCTGGCGCGGAAAAGCACTGGTCGTTCGAGCCAATAACCAAGCCCAAGCTGCCCGCGCAACCGACCTCGGCCCCCACGGAAATCGACCGTTTCATGATCTCGGCCCTCCAAGCCCGCGCTCTGTCGCTGTCGGCGTCGATCCCGCGCTGGCAGTGGATCCGGCGCGCGACGTTCGACCTCATCGGACTGCCCCCGACTTGGGATGAAGTCCGCGCGTTCGCCGAGGATCCCTCCACGGATGCGCGCGAGAAGGTGATCGACCGTCTGTTGAATTCCCCTCGTTACGGCGAACGCTGGGGTCGTCACTGGCTGGATCTGGCCCGTTACGCGGACACGCACGGCGGTAGCGCTATCGGTTTTACCAAGTTCCCGTTTTCGTACAGCTATCGCGACTATGTCATCCGCGCCTTGAACACGGACGTTCCCTACGACCGGTTCGTGACGGAACAACTGGCCGCCGACCAACTCGGACTCGCGGAGAGAGATCCCGCACTCGCGGGACTCGGTTTCCTCACCGTCGGCCTGCAATACCGAAACCGGCATGACGTGATCGATGACCAGATCGACGTCATTTCTCGGGGCTTGATGGGATTGACCGTGGCTTGTGCACGCTGCCATGATCACAAGTTCGACTCCATCTCCACCGAGGACTACTACGGGCTTTACGCCACCCTTGCCAGCAGTCGTGCGCCTGACGAACTTCCGGTCATCGAGCCGCCGAAGGACGACGAGCCGCGCCGCGAATATCTGCGCGAATTGGCGCGCCGCCAGGCGAGTCACGGCGACATGGCAGCCGAGCAGAACGAGGTGATGCGGGGCCGACTTCGAATGCAGGTTGGAATGTATCTGCGCGAAATCGCCAAGGGGGTTCCCGAGCAGGATACGTCAACTGCGTTTCTCTCCTATCGGACCGATGATTTCCGCCCGATTGTTTTGAACCGTTGGCGAGACTACCTGCAGAAGATGCCTGAGAGCGACCCGGTCTTCGGCCCGTGGGTTCGGTTGGCACGCTTGGGATCGTCTGATTTCAGCGCTGCCGCCACCAACCTGATTCGAACCCTTGAAACGGAAAATGGAGATCCGACCAAGTTCAAGGACCTGCATAAGCTCGCAACCGCTGCGCCGCGCTGGAATCCGAGAGTGCTGGAGGCGATCACGAAGAAGTTGCCTCAGTCCATGACCGACGTTGCGGACGCCTATGGCGAACTGTTTGCCAGCGTGCATCAGGGCTGGTTGAAGAGCCTGCAGAACGCCTCCGCCGAAGCAGCACCCGGCGCTGAGATCGTGCCGGATGAAGATCGGAAACAACTGGAAATCAACAGCGCGGTCAACCGCCAGCTACGGCGCCACCTCTACGCGGCCAACACGCCGACGACACTGCCCGATGAGCTGGCGGCGCACCTGTTGAATCGCACGGTGCACGACAACCTGAGTGGACGGCGTGGCGCCATCCATGATCTCCATGTCAACTCACCTGGATCGCCGGCGCGTGCCATGGTGCTGAAGGAGGAACCATCCCCCGAACCATTCCATGTGCTCAAGCGAGGGAATCCACTCATGCGCGGCGTGGTGGCGCCACCGCGTTTCCTGTCCGTGCTAGCCTCCGCGAACGCTGAACCGTTCCCGGACGGCAAGCGGCGGCTGGGTCTTGCCCGATCCGTTGTGTCCCCCGACAACCCGCTGACACGCCGAGTCCTGGTGAACTGGGTCTGGCAACATCACTTCGGGCAGGGGTTGGTGAAAACCCCTGACGACTGGGGCACGCGGGGGGGCCGGCCGACTCATCCGGAATTGCTCGATTATCTGGCATCCGTGTTCGCCGAGGACGGTTGGTCCCTCAAGAAATTGCACCGCCGCATCATGCTATCCGCCACCTACGCGCAGGCCGCCATCGAGAATGCGCGCGCCCGCGCCGCAGACCCCGACAACGAACTCCTGTGGCGCATGCCACGCCGCCGCCTCGACCTTGAGTCAATGCTCGACTCCATGCTCACGGTCTCGGGGGAGCTGGACCTGACCATGGGAGGACGCCCCTTCGACCGTCAAGCGCAGCCTGGCGTACTGCGCCGCAGCGTTTATGCGTTCGTCAATCGCGACGTCGTTTCCAGCCTCTCGAGCACATTCGACGGCGCGAACCCAAGCGCTTGCACCGCCAAACGTCCGGACACAAGCGTGCCGCAACAAACCCTCTTCGCGCTGAACTCGGAGTTCATCCAGGACCGGGCCGCGGCCCTCGCGGCGTTGACCGCGCGCGCGCCTGGCGACGACGCCGAGCGAATTCGCGAGCTGTATCGACGGGTCTTCTCTCGTGAACCGCAACCGGACGAGCAGGAGCGCTTGCTGAAATTTCAGCGCTCCGCCGCCGCCAGCTCATCTCCCGAAAGCGCCTGGCGGCAAGTCGCGCATTTGCTGCTGGCCGCAAATGAGTTTGCTTTCGTTGATTAGGGAATTGAACCCATGAATCCATGAGCCGCCCACACCTATCCAATCGACGGGAGTTCTTAAAGCGCTGCGGCCTGGGCTTCGGTTCCCTGGCGCTGGCGGATCTCCTGTGCCAACCCGCGCGAGCCAACCAATCAGGCCCGCATTTCCCGCCGCGCGCCCGAAGCGTCATCCATGTGTTCCTCAACGGCGGCATGTCGCAGGTGGACACCTTCGATCCTAAGCCCGAGCTGACCAAGCGCGGCGGCCAGATGCTTCCCTATGAAAACCTCCAGACGGAACGCAGGACCGGGGTGGCCTTGGCGTCGCCCTTCACCTTCCGCAACCACGGCCAGAGCGGAATTCCCATTAGCGACTTGTTCCCTAATCTTGCGCGGTGCGCCGATGAGCTGGCCGTGATCCGGTCGATGCATGTCGAACTGCCCAGTCACGAGCTGTCGTTGATGCTCATGAACACGGGCGACCAGCGGCAAGTGCGTCCGAGCTTCGGCTCGTGGCTGACCTGGGGGATGGGTTCGGAAAACCAGAACCTGCCCGGGTTCATCGCGCTTTGTCCGGGAGGGTTGCCCGTGGGAGGCGCGGCCAACTGGCGTTCCGCGTTTCTACCGGGCGCCTACCAGGGCACACATGTTGACACTTCCCAGGCTGATCCAAGGAAGCTGATCGACCACATCCGCAACGGGCGGCTCACCGCCGAAGCCCAGCGAGAACAGTTCGAAGTTTTGCGCGCGCTAAACGCTCAGCATCTGGCATCGCGTCCCGGCGAGGCCGCACTGGAGTCGCGCATCCGTTCGTTCGAACTGGCTTACCGGATGCAAATGGAAGCGACCGACGCCTTTGACGTTCAACAGGAGCCCGAATCCATCCGCAAAGCTTACGGCGAAGGTCCGCAAAACCGCCAGTTGCTCATCGCCCGGCGTTTAGTGGAGCGCGGGGTGCGCTTTGTGCAAACCTGGCATGGAAATCTGCAGCCCTGGGACAGCCACTCGAACATTCGCGAAGAGCATCGCAAAGTGGCCAGCCAGTGCGATCAAGGCCTGGCCGCGCTCATTCTGGACCTCAAGCAACGCGGACTGCTGGAGTCAACGCTGATTCTTTGCAGCGGCGAGTTCGGGCGCACGCCCTCGGTGGAAATGAACCAGAACGGTTCGGGCGCGGCGCAGGGCCGTGACCATAATCATTGGGGATTCTCCCTGTGGCTGGCCGGAGGCGGGATCAAGGGCGGCACAATTTACGGCGCAACGGACGAATTCGGCTTCCGCGCGGTAGAGAATCCGGTTTCCGTGCATG
>Ga0194119_10006027_pt1 | contig 17819 bp, 10 predicted proteins | sample TA2MahC100mmetaG_FD_148620 | JGI IMG/M metagenome (GOLD analysis project Ga0194119, IMG submission 148620) | Freshwater microbial communities from Lake Tanganyika, Tanzania - TA2015018 Mahale Deep Cast 100m | ecosystem: Environmental > Aquatic > Freshwater > Lake | place: Tanzania: Lake...
TTGTGTTGTAGATCTGTGTCCTTTAATTGCGAGTCGACTGCCTGCTTGAGATTTTGGAACCCTTCTTTCCGTAACGCCCTCTTGACAGCGCGATCAAGAGTGGAGACCTTCGTGGTCTCGGTGTCGTACGCACGGTCGAGCTTGTACTTTCGACCGGCTAGCTCTTTGAGCTTGTTGACGGCTTGCTTGGTCTCGCGTCGCTGTCGGTCGTTGAGTGGCGGGGGTAAGTCTGCTTTAGCCCGCTCGATCGCAGCCGAAATACGGTTGATGGCCGTTCGTGTACTACGAAGTTCAGCAGAGCAAGTCGCCTTGTGTTCTTTAGCAGTCGAGAGCTTGTCGGTGAGCTTCTCATAGTTGGACTCAATTCCGTCACGGGCTTTCGCTGCGAGTTGCGCTTGTTTGTACTGGTCACGTAACTTCCTTTGGACGGCAGTGGTGGGAAGCTTCGCTCTCGCAGTCTTCGCGGTGGCGAGTGCTTTTTTGGCCTCACGGACTTTACGTTGAGCATCCGCGACCGTCGCTCGAGCTTCAGCGTGTCTATCGATCGATGCTTGTAGGTCAATTCTCCGTGTCACAGGTGCAGGCTTCGGGTGATCAGTTGAACCACACACAGGGCACCGCTCATCATCCTTGAGATGTTTGGCGAGTTGTCCGGCCAAATGATATTCGTGAGCGGCTTGTGACTTCTTTAGAGCTTTTTCTGTCTTGGTAAGTGCTGTTTTGGCTCGAGTGAGCGACTTGGCAGCGTTGCTGAGTCGGCGTGTCGCATTTGCGACGTCAGCAGATTCGAGTTGTCGATCGAGGGTGTCTACCTTCCGCTGCAACTCGGCATGCTTACTGGCCTGAGAATTGGTCGAACTCCGGTTAACGCCCAGTTGTGTCTTCTTGTTCTCTAGCAGCGTTATTGAAGTTGTCAGTTTCTTAATGTCTCCGATGAGTTCATCGGACCGTGTTTTGGCCTGATTGAGCTCATTATTAAGGGTTGCATTGTTATCAAGCGCTTTCAGTGCCGTAGTCACCGCTCGAGACAGGATGCCGAAGTCCTCAGGGAGATTCTGTGACGACTCCAGAGCACCTCGGAACGTATCGACTTGCGCAATGTTGATTCTCAGTCGCGTTGCTTCATGACGTAGGTCACGTAGCACTTCCTTGCGTAGCGACTCTGTTGCTCCAAGTGCCGATACCGCGCTGTCGTAGTCATCTCTTTGACGAAGAGCTCGCTCGGCGCGCTTGTGGGAGTCAATCGACTCAGTCGCTTCTTTAACAAGTTTTGCTTCCGCTCGGGCGTCGGCGCGCAGCTCCTTCAATTGCTGGCTATCCAGATAGATCTGTTGGAGGTCCTTGGCACGTGCTAAATCTCCGCTGAGCTCGTGCATTCGGTCTGCCGCGGCCTCGCTTGCCTCCTCCACCCCAGGAGTTTTCGCTTTGATGACCTTCATTGCTCGAGCAAAGTCAGAGGTGTCATCAGGTAGCCCCAAATCGGGGTACTGGTTCCGGACGTTGAGCACTTCACGAGCAGTAGTTTCTGACTCAGTACTGATCTTTACTGTGAGTGTGCTGAATTCGTTTGCGAGTTCGCCGGCGAACGCAGCGACCTGCTCGGCAACAGCATCATAGATTTCTGTGCCAAACAGTCTTTGCAGAATCTCTTCCTTGTCGCTGGTCTTTGCAACAAGAAAATCCTTAAACTGTCCCTGTGGCAAGAGAATAATCTTCATGAACTGTTCAGCGGTCAGTTTCAGTAGATCTTGCACATGTGCGGTAACGGCTCTGCGCTGCGCAACTCGCCTTCCCTTTGGAAGTTGTTCGTAGTAATCGCCGGCTGCTATGGATATATCCCGAAACACACGATGATCGGCTCCATTGTGAGTGAATGTGAAATCGATGAAGGAACGCTTATGTGGGAATGTGGACTTGACATCCCGGCGAGATGGCACCTCTGCAAACAATGCGTAAGACATCGCCTCAAAGATCGTGGTCTTGCCGGCACCTGTTGGCCCAACCACCACATACAACCCAGTGGCGTCGAGATGCTCAAAGTCAATCGTGACTTCATTGGGGAAAGCACCAATTCCTGCCATCTTCAGCAATTTGGGTTTCATGACCTACGCCTCTGTGGAACTCATGACGTGAGCAACTGCTCGGTCGGCGAGCTCATGCTTGAATTTATTCTGCTCAACTGCAAAATATTGAGCCATGTAGTCGGCAACATCTTCAGCAACTGACTGTGGCTTTCCGCCGACAACTTCCTGAATTGTGCCATCACTGTTGATAGCTTTCTGATCCAAGTCGAGAGCATACGGAAAGCGTTCAAGGATACGTGCCATCGCGCCAATCTGAATTTGTGCGTCTGTAAGCTCAACACGCACAAAGAGCTCCTGCGCCTCCTTGTATTTAGGGTTCCGTAGCACATCTGCAAGTTCGCCCCGGATGGTGGTGCACTTGCGACCAACTGTGACCGGAATCCTGTTTGAAGTCATAGTGGAGGTGTCAATTATGACAACCGACTTTTCGTGATCTTCGGAAAATGAATAGGGGATTGGCGAACCTGAATACACCACGTTGCCCTTCGCACCAAACTCTCGCGGTCGATGCAGGTGGCCGAGCGCGACATATCCAAATCCATCAAAGATGCTGTGATTCACCATGCTGGAGCCACCTACCGACACCAAGTCACGCTCTGATTTGCTCGAAGTGCCGCCAACAAGAAATGCATGAGCCATAACGATTGCCCGACCGGGATTGACAACCATTGTTCGCTGATGGGCAAGAGCTACACGCAGTACATTTTCATGAGTTCGATCGCCATCCTCGTCTGACCAGTCAACACGGTTGGGTTCAAGGAACGGAAGGCAGACAACTTCCACATTGTCGCCAGAGGCAGACGACAGTCGAATAGGTGATCCAAGCGCACGAAGATCCGCATGCTCGGTGCGGATATGGAGTCCACCTTGAATCATAAAGCGAGAGCCGAAGCGGAGGCGGTCAGCCGAATCATGATTCCCTGAGATTGCAACAATTTTCGCTCCGGCGGCGGCGAGGTTGGTGAAGATCTCGTCTGCGACTGCTACCGCATCGGGGCTGGGCGTAACTCGGTCGTAGATGTCACCCGCGACGAGTACGGCATCGATCTTTTCTGTTCTGACCAAGTCGCAGAGCCACACCCCGAAGAGGCGCTGAGTTTCGAGAAGGTCGACTTTGGACCAGACGCGACCAATATGCCAATCAGAAGTGTGCAAAATTCGCATAGTTATATTGTTACGCACGAAGGCACGCTGATTGTGATCGCATCCAGAAACTGCTTATTCGAGTCAGATTTCCGCAACGCTGTGGACTCATACTCGCGACATCTCAGTCCTCGTGGTAACGGTCTTCGTTGTCGAAATAGAAGGTTTCATAGTCGCCGAATCCCTCGCAGCAGTCAGCGATGAGGTTGTCAAAATCACTCAGATTGCACTTCCTTGATGTCGGCCTTTCTTCCCACACTTCAAAGTCCTCATCCTGCAATTTGCCAGATTCAGTCGGCTCTTCGCTCATGTACGGAAGCTTCCTCCGCTGTACGTAGCCGTCACGCATCTCGAGAGTGATCGGTCGGGGAGCAAAGAACAGCTTGAGCAGGCTGGGGATCGGGGTGGGCCGACCCTCCCCGTCCAATCTCATGGGTACGGCAGCGAACTCTCGGGCTAGTGCTCGAAGATCATCTTGGTGCAAGGCATCGATAAGCAGTTCCTCGAGTGAGGTGTCGCCGTAACGGTCAGCCACCTCGTTGCCGAGCCTCAGTATCACCACGACCAAGCTGATAACTGCCCCAAATGGGTCTTCGCGACCGTCCTCGCCAGTGGTTACCGCGGCGAGAAGCCGTGCCGTGAATTCCGCGATGCCATACTCAACATCGGATCGAAGTGCTCGACCATCATGCGTCAGAGGCAGGAGGCGCTTGATGAGACTCGAACAGTCGGTCAAACCGTCAGGGACCACGGGATGCTCAAGGCTGCTCCGGTCTTCTTTAAGTGATTTGATGAAGTCATGCAGGTTGAAGTTCATTTCAGTTCCCTCCACGGTGCTGTCCGATGCTTGAGCCAACGTGAGTCCAGCCGCAGTCACGACAGAAGTACGCATGATGATTTGAGTTTTGGTGTCGTCGTAGATTGCGGGCGAAGTCCTCGGCATGCGATCGACTGAACATCATCTTGCCGGTCGCGACACAGATTTCGCCGCGCGAGCGTGGATAGTTCACTCGGTACTTCGTGCGCCTTCGTGGTTTGTTGTTGGATGGCTTGCGGTGATTGCGGGGGTTGTGTGAATACATGCCAGAACGATACAGGGGCAATCATGCCTCGCGGGGCGAAAACGAGCAGAAACAAAAAAATATCTTTTGCTTCACGACATCAAACAATTCTCTGAGCGATTCTTTCGCATTAATTCATACACACAACACAGAAACAATGGTCAAACTATTGACTACGCGAAAAGTTGTGAAGCTACTCATGCGTCTCATGAGGTAGCAAAGTGTCTGAACAACGCAACGCAATTAATTGGCGACATGCAATGTCCCCCCTTCTTCCAATTTTTAGATCGGAGGGAATTTGAAGTTGTGCATTCATGTGATAGAACGCACTAGTACTCCTACTTGCCAAAGTGACGAAGTGCTACATACCATAGCTATTCGCATGCCTTCATTCCGTTTTCGTCGTGGTCACAGAATCGCCCCAGGTGCGGACTTGCACGGAGTCGACCTCAGCAACACCGACCTGGCTGGCGCGAAGCTTTCCAACGCGAATTTTGAATTCGCCAATTTGCGCAATGTCGATTTCTCATACGCTGACCTCCGATTTGCGAACTTTCAAGGGGCCGATCTTCGTGAGGCGAACTTGTGGAGAGCAGACTTGAGAGGGGCAGTGTTTGTCGATACGTTGCTGGGTAAAGCTATTCTCACAGAGGCGGACACAACCGATGCCAACTTCGCGGGTGCCGACCTGAGTGGAGCCCGTTTGCCTGAGTAGCCCAGTGGTGGTTCGTGCCAAATGGGTTGGGCTACTGAGTCCATCTGCCGTCTTGAAAGGTCGTGCACCGAGCACGTAAGTTGTCTGGCGTGCTCGTCTGTTTCGCCGAGGGTTTCCAGGAGGAACTCGACGAGTTTCGTGACCCCGGTCTTGCCACGAAAGTCTCCGATCTTCGCTCCCGCCTGGAAGGGGGGAATGCATTTGATGTTGGTTTGCTACTCGACCCGATAAAGCCTTTCAGCAAACGGAGAATTGGCAAGTACCGCCTCATCACGCGTGAGGTATCAGCATCTGGACAACGCGTGTTGTTGTTCTGCAAGATTTTTCGGCGTTCTGACGACGGTTATCTGACGTTCCTCAAAGATCGAACACTTCCGATTCTCGAGTCGTTGGATTCAACGGCCTCGGCATATGTCCAATCACTTCGCACAGTGATTGAGCCGCCGAAGCACGTACCACCGCGAATGAGTGGATGGCTCCAGCCACTACTTGAACTGCAGGTCGGGGCAAAGGAAGAAGGATACGACATCCACGAGACGCGTCGATGGGTGAACCAAGTTCGGAGAGTCTTCCTAGATGGGCAACTTGGTGTGCAGCTGTTACACAAAGTTGTTGAGCGTGTGGTTGTAGACCTCGAGAGCCATCCAGCTGAGGGTAAGCCAAAGATCCAAGAGATACAGATCAGCGGTGAATCGGGTTGTTATGTGATCTGGGGTCTCGTTGACGCACGGACCATCTGCCTTCTCGATGCACTAGTGAATCCACCTACCGATTTGGAGAAGTTACAAGCCACGTCGATTCTCTCGGGGGCGAACTATAAGGCGGAAGTGAGGAAGGCATATTGGAGCTGGGTTGCGTTTGACTCCGACCTCTGGCGCGATATCGAGACGTCAGAAGAGGGCAACTTGTTTTTGTCGACTGATGAGCTCTCTCTTTTGGAGACGCTGTCAGGGGTCCGTAGCAGTACAGCTGACAATTCGGAAGACTCCTCCCGCCAAGGACTTCCTGCGTTGATTTCAGGTCGTGCAGGCACTGGCAAGTCAACGATGCTTGCCTACATCTTTGCTTCGCTGATGCTCAAGCAAGTCAATGACGACCTTGATGGATACCCGGTCTATGTGACCTACAACAGCCGGCTCTTGAAACAGGCGCGCCGAACGATTCGAGGTCTCCTGAGAAGTAATGCCGTGTTTCGCCAGAAGGTCAATCAAGACGCAAGATTACGTCTGGAAGCAGCGCTAGCGAAACTCGAGTCGATCCATGTCGTGTCATTTCATGACTTACTTCGCAGTTATCTGACTCCCGAACAACGCAAGCATTTCTCCGATTTCGACCGCGTTGACTTCGCCGACTTTAAGAGCGCATACCTCGGAACCCCCACCGCGCTCGGTGCGTTCAATGACTACGGATTCCGAAGGCAAGTGTCTCCGGAGCGAGCGTGGTATATCATCAGACAATTCATCAAGGGCTCAGGGTATGAACTTGACGGCTCAGTTGACGCCGAGAATGAGATAGCTGACGCGCATGCCGAATTGACGGAGGCTGACCGTCAGGGCGTGACCCCAGAGGACGTGAAAGCCGTATACGTGGGGGTATATAGGTGGTATCGAAGCGAATTGACGAGTCACGGCCTGTGGGATGACCAGGACCTCGTTCAGGTTGCGCTTGAGGGCCTAAGTCGAAACAGTGACGACCGACCGAAGATTACAGCGATTGTTTGCGATGAAGCACAAGACTTTACACCACGTGAGATTCGCTTTCTCGTCCGATGCTGCGAGTTACTGCGCTTCCAACTGCAGAACGAGCACATGATGATCCCGATCGTGCTTGCCGGCGACTCTTTGCAAACACTCTCCCCGACAGGCTTTAGGTGGAGTGCAGTGAAAGCGATTTTGTTCGAGGAGATTTGGGCTGCGTGTGGTAAGGACTTCGTACCGCTGAAAGAAACCCTTGAGAACAACTACCGGTCGCGGGACTCGATCGTAAAATTCTGTAATTTAATTCAGCTGAATCGCAAGACTTTGTTTCCATACCGTGAAGACTCGCGAGATATCAAACCGCAACATGCGTGGGACTCGTCACCAAGTCCGTATCCGATGTACTTCAGTGTTGGAGTCAACCTTTCTCCAAAGGATGTACGCGAAATTGCTAGGTCACGCATTGTCCTCCTGCCATGTGAAGAGGCAGGTGAGCGCGACTACATCAAGTCGGATCCGACGTTAAGCCCTCTCCTGGAAGGAAAGTCGGATGAAGAATTAACCGCATATCTCATGAGTTCATCTGCCGCCAAGGGCCAAGAGTTTCCTCAGGTGTTTCTCTATAACTTCGGCCGCTACTTCAAGGACGAAGGCTTCGATATGAATATCGCTCGTGAAGAAACAGCTGCGCAGTTTGCCCGGGAATTCTTCTTCAACAAGCTCTATGTTGCCGCCAGTCGCGCTGGTCAGACACTCATGATTATTGAGAATGATCCCGAGTCTGAGGGCACAAGTCGAAGAATCGGGTATGGACACGTTGCGACACTCTGGCGTGACATGATCGCCGAGGTCTCTGATGACGAGAGAACTCCACAAGCAATGCTGCGACTGGCCGGCCAGTATCCAGAATTCGGGTCAGAAATCGTGGTAGCCGAGTGGGGGAACGAGGGGGATTGGAGTGATGCGCCTTCGGCAGTCACACCCGAGCAAGCAGAGGCATTTTTGAGAACCGGCATTGAGGGCAAGGATGAACAAACGCTGCGTCGAGCCGCAGCGATGTTTGGGCAACTTGGTGTGGCCTACCAGGACAGAGTGGCTGAGGCCCTTGGGCATGCGAGTCGTCTGAAACTCGACTACACCGCTTCGGTTGAGTATTTCAGACGCGCTGGCAATATGCAAGAAGCATGGACGTCTTCGCTTGACGGTGGTCTGTGGGGTGAGGCCGCTGAGATTCGTTCAATTTATACGAGTGCACCACTTTACGAAGCCTTACTTGTTGGCATGATGCGAGCAACAGGGGACGATACGCAGTCCATTGTCGATTTATGTTCTGCAGTTGCGGCCGCTATGCACGCTGGCGTTTTCCGCCAGACACGGGTCTGGTTGCGTGCTCAGCAAGAAATCAAAGAACGAGTTGCGGGCCTCATCGGACTAGAAGTGGCTGCCAGGGAACCATCACTTGTGGGAATCACTCTCGACGAGTTGCGAGACGCACTCTCCAACGTCGCCTACGGCGCTTCGGCGCTGTCTCAGCTGCGCGCCGAAGTGGGGGATCTCTTGTTGGTCGCTCGCGCATGGGGGCCAGCCATTAGAGAGTACTCAGAGGCCCCCAATCTCTCTGAAACACAGAAGCGTCGACTCAAATATGCACGCGCGAATCAACAGGGATTTCCGAGGGGTCTCCTCCTGTTGGCTGAGGCCGAGATGTACGCAGAAGCAGTCAACGCGTGGGATGCTGTTGGCTCGCCACAAACCGGTGAGTGGTATCACGTTGTCGAGCGGGCTCTGCAAGAGACTGGCGATCAGTCGAGGAGGTTCGAATATGCGATTGCAATGCGAAACTTCCCGCACGCTCTGACAAGTCTCAATTCGCCTGAGATTGCTGAATCTGCGGGTAGGGCGGCGATGATGCTCCAATTTGTTCAGGCGGCGGCCACGAATTTTGAGAATTACGGGCTTATTCAGACGGTCATTACTGGAATCTCAGACGAAAGTGCAGTTTTACGAAATCAGTTGATCGAACAACTCGTGTTTGAAGCGCTTCGTAGGTGGGAAAGTCCGTCAGATTTCGAGCTCAGTTTCCAGGCGTTCGAATTCCGGAGTGCCGAATCTGTGCCACATCTGGCTCGCAATGTCATGTATGTCGTGATGCAGGAATACGACCGTGCTGTCGGAGCAAACGTGCTTGACCCTAGATGGCACGGGAGGGTGCTCGAGTTTGCCAACAATTGGCAAGCGGCGTGGGAGCTTTACGAGGAATTCACCCGGGGTGGGGCACGAGATATCCGGGACTTCTGCCGGGCCGGCTACCTACGGGCAGTCCACAGATGGGGGGATTGGCTCGGCGCTGCACACGGGCGACCTGGTTTTTCCACTGACCTTCGTGAACGTGCAGACGAGAAACTCAAGATCGCAAAGGAGTGGAGACTCGTCAGCAAGAAGGCCCAAGACCGTGGTCTCCTTTACGACGATGAGCTCTGCAGGGATCGTCTATTCCCTCTCGCGACCATCCCACCCCTCATCAAGCAAGGCGCAGAGGACTATCAGGAAAGTGGTGAATTCTCAGACTTCTTCTGGCAGAAAGGACCACGAGGCACACTTTTGTCGTATTACACCGAAGAAGGACTTCTCGCCTGGGTAATCGATCCAAGAGGTGGCGGTTCAGTGACGGAGGCGAATGGCTCCGCGCTGAAGCGTCGCCTCGACGGGTTATTCGAGATTCCGCTTGATAAATGGAGAATCGAGGTTCGATTCAGCAAAGCCGAAACACGAGTAACCATTAAGTCAAAAATTGATACCGATGCGGGTGATATCGAATCCGGACAGATCGCTTTCAAGCTCCGCGTCTAGTTGAGCGAAACTCGGCTAGAGCGGAACTGCGCCACAGGCAACTAGAAATTTATAAGTATCATCCAATGATTTATCAGGCGGGACAAAGATCGTCATTCCATCGCGAGCACGAGTCAAAAGGACTCGATATTTATTCAACCGAAATTGTATCGGATTTGGCACACCTATTACGGGCTTGATATTCCATGCACGGCTCACACGGTTCCATGCAAGATCGTCCGCCCAACATACGATCGTGGAATTTAGATCGAGTCCTTGGCACTGGAATTCGCTAGCTGCCTTCCTGAGATTACCACAGGATGTCCTCATTGATACAGGGTCGAGGTACCAGGCAGCAATGTCATCAACCGGTACATTTCTCGAATTTCTAAAAGCCTGAAAACACACAACTCCGTAGCGTTTCAGATACCGTTCGTTTTGTGACACTGCTAGAAGCCCGAATCGTGCACTCGGGTCATTGTTGTAGCGACCCGTCATTTTGACCTTGGCTTTCTGTAGGTTTCGCGTCACGCGAAGATCGAAGCGACTACGTGCGAGACGCCTCAGCTTTGAAGCCGCTTGTTGAGCCTTTAGGGAGTTACCTGTCAGTACATGGTCAACCCACTCAACAACCTCCGTGGCGGCGTGCTGTCTAAGCGCATCGTCGAGATGGAACTCACCATTTTGACGAGAGACATTTGCAGGCAGTGCCGGCGGTGTCGGGTTCCGAAACGTAATATGCCCAAAGCTGTAATGTACTTTCCAATTGATGTTGGGGAAAGCCACAGTGAGCTCATCGAAGTAGAGAGTCAAGCCAACCTCGCCCGCATGGATTTCCTGGCCTGGACCAGCGAGTAATATAAGGACGCCCCATCCCGGAGTGCGCGATGTGATATCGAGCAACATGTGGGCCTCACTATTGGACTGCCCGGTCTTCGCCCTCACCTGCGCGACATCGTGGGTTCGTTGGGCCTCATCAAAGATGAGGATGTTCTCAGTCGGCGGATTCTGTAGCTTAAAAAAATAATCTCGAAACTCATGAAGGTGAGTTACGAGCTGCCGATTTTGCTTGAGTGCTCGATTCAGAACTTTTACTAGCGGCAAGTTACCTGAAAGAAAGCGCTTGGCACCTGGAACAGATACATTGTGAACCAATTTGAGACCAAGAAACGTCTTGCCGGAACCGGGAACACCCGTAACAATGATGACATGGCGAGTGGATGGCGGGTCCTTTTGGGCCTGCGCAACAACCCTCAGAATGGCTTTTTCCACCCGATCAATATTGGTTGCGAAGTGGGGCGGAAGTGGAGGTGGATTCGTGAGGAAATTCGTGACTGCGGCACTTATGAGACTCGGTGCTGGCTGGTAGGCGGCGGCAAGCCAAGTCGAACAAGAGATTTGGGAAGTTGTCGTAGTCACCTTCGCATTCTGAGCAAGGAAGGCTGGAACACTGTTCACATCAAGAAGGTCCCACCGTCCATCTTTAGATGGCGCTGGTGCCTTCGTGAGCACGAGCGCTCCGGTTGCGGCGATGCCGGATTGTTGGGTGACCGAGTGGTAGTCGTTCAAGTCGCATACGTAATCACGGATTTGATCAATATCGCCAGGGCCAGGGCGACTTTTCTGTTTGAACTCCAGAACGATGACTGCTGCACCGGCCAAAACCACCACATCGGGACGTCGTCCGCCTTGCTGTGGCAATTCGTATTCGAGAACGATGACCCACTGCTGAGCTGCCGAGTTGGTGGCCACCAACGCAGTTAACACTTGGGTAAGGACCGAGAGTTGGTTCGTCCAGGCAACAATTTGTTGTTGTTGGCTGGAACTATTCTTCGGAAACAGAGCTATCGCGTGTGTTTGCAGCGCGTTGATAATGGTCGGGTGGCTCGTCGCTAGAAACTGTTGCGCGGTGCCCGCCCATCCGCATCCCTGCTGGGCGAGGGGATTAGTCGCCAATGTGAATCCACTTCGCGCAGTCGGAACACAACGACATTTCCTCCTGGACCGCCATCGGTCGATAGGGCTCTCTCGATGAATCAAGGGCCAAGATGGCCAAGAACATATTCGCCTTAATAGGTCACGTCGCTTCCAGCACTTTAGGATAGCCAAATACCTCGACCATGTTCGACGTGATTCGGGATGGTCTTAGTACCCTTCGTTAATCGTTGGCGTCCTGTTGACTGTCGCCTACGTGGAAGAAGAAGCGGCCGTCGGTTCAGTCATCGAAACTGTGGTGCTAATTACCCACTTGGTCCGCGAATATGACGATATTCGCCGCTCGTCTGCAAGTAGAAATTCCAACCCGTCGACTACCTCCGTTGCGATCGTGCAGAGCTCATGGTGGGGCGTTCCGTGACGAGTGCGGTCGACGCATTTGACCAGAGCCCCAACACGACCGCAAGGGCGTTAGTTCGCCGATATCCGGTTTGGCTCCGGACACCCAACAACTATCCCAAAGATTGCGATTCGTCTGCCATCAGCTTGGTGAGGGTGGCTTCGAGGCTCTCACCGGAGTCGGTGGCCATGCTGCTTGCCTCGCGCATCGCGCTGTCGTCGGCATAGGTGCGGAAGAGCTCGGCTTTCTCGCGTAACAGGTCGACGATGCGCTCCTCGATGGTTTGGCGCACCATCAAGCGGTGTACGGTGACGGTCTTGCTCTGACCCATGCGGTGCGCGCGGGCGATCGCGTGCCACTCCGTGCTCGGCTTGAGTTGGGGTTCCATGATGATCACCACTTGGGCTGCCTGCAGGTTGACGCCGATCCCGCCCGCATCAATTTGGCCGACCAGCACCCGTGCGTCCGGAGCGTTGGTGAACTCGTCGATGATTCGCTGACGCTGGCCGTGGCTAGTGGCGCCAGTGATCTGCGCTGCCCCGCCGACCAGCTCACTTACGTCGGCGATTACCTGCAAGAAGAAGGAGAAGACGAGGATTTTGCGACCCTGTGCTAGGTGTTCGTCGATGATTTCCATCAGCCGTTCGTACTTCGCCGAGGTCTTTGTGCCGTCGCCGAGTGTCGCAGCCATTCGTTTGTAAACGAGCACCAACGGTGCAGCGCGATAGGCGGCGAGGTCGGCTGATGTTGGTTCGACCCACTCGTCGATTTCGATGCGCTCGGGCAACTCGACGAGCACGTCTGACTGGGTACGCCGCAGATATACGGGTGCCAACTCGATACGGATCTTTTCGGGATCGGGCCGACGTTGTGCGCCGACGATGCGTTCGAGCGCACCCTGCATGCCGGGCTGCGCCAAAGTGATGAGGAACCGCATCTCCTCCAGTCGATTCTCCAGTGCGGTGCCGGTCATCAGCGCCACTCGCGACGAAAGTTGTACGAGACGCCACACCGCCTGGGTGCGTTGCGCCTCGGGGTTCTTTGCGTAGTGCGCCTCGTCGACGGCGAGGAAGTCGATCTTTTCGATCGACTCGGCGAGTCGTCCGACGGTGCCGTAGGTGGTGATGGCGACTCCGCCACGACGCTTCCAGCGGGCGAGCTCGCGGTCGCGTTCGGCACCGTGCACCACGACCGGATGCAAACGGGTGTGCTTGCGAACCTCGCGCTCCCAGTTGGCGATCACGCTGTTGGGCGCGACCACAAAGAACCACTTGGCGCCTTCGGCATGCGCATGGCACATTGCCGCGAGCACCTGCACCGTCTTGCCGAGCCCCATGTCGTCGCCGAGTAACGAGCGCTCCTGCAGAACGAGATAACGCGACCCGAACTCTTGGTACCGCCGGAGGATGGCCGTGAGCGGCCCGCGCTGCAGCGGCGTGGTCTCCACTCGTGCCGCAATCTGCAACGGCAGACCACCGTAAATCGGCGGTGCGACCTCAACCGCGGGCATCTGGCCGGCCGGTGCGGCTGGCGACCATGACACTCGCTGATTGCCGAGATACTCGAGTGCGGCCATCGAGGCCGCGTTGTTCTGACGGAATCGTTGCAGCGATTCGCTCGCAGATGCGACAGGTTGTGCTGCTTTCTGCAGCGCCTCGGCGGGCAACGCCTCGGGCAGCGACTCGTGCACTTCGCGCATTGACCGCTCGACAATGTTGAGGTGCTCGACATAGCGGGCCCGCGCCTCGCGGGAGAAGATCATCGTCAGCGTGTTCGTCAACGAGAGCACGTGTTTGCGATCGGCAGAACTCTGCTTCCACAAACCGAAGACATCGGTGGCGGGAAGTTCGAGTTGTTCGCGTACATGGCGGTAGTTGTCGAGGGCAACAATTAATTCGTGATCGAGCAACCCGCCATCAGGGTCGGGCATCGCGCGTGTGCCGCGTTGCCGCACGAAGGCATCTCGCGCTCCGATAACCCGGGCTTGGGCCGACTTCACCAACCACAGCGCACGCCCGACGGTCGGCTCGGCCGCGCGCACCGACGCGACGACTGCTTGCCGACGCAAGAGGAGGTTCAGCAAACCTGGCACTGAGTTCAACATAGAGCGGGGGTGTAGCGAGTGCTACCCAATTGGATGGTCTCGATTACATAAGGATAAGAGTCTGCTTCGGAGTACAGGAACTTGCACCGTTTCACTGACATGCGAGGGCGTCTCTGTGGCAACTCAGTCTTCCGAAACCTGACGGTCGCATTACGTAATTCGTGGCATATTAAACGGCAGAAACCTCCAACGGTTTTGCGACCTGCTATCGACAACTTTCCACTTTTAACTTTCTCACGGATGTCCTTCACTGATTGATGAAGATTATTGAAGCCATGTCGACCAACAAGGCCTATCCAAGCGACAATTGACATTGTGAGCATCTGCGTAACACGTTGTCGTGACCACCAGTGTCCATACAGAAGGGGTCCTACTGCTGCAAATTGTCGACCAGAATGCCTGAGAGGAGTTGCAGTCGAGCCGCGCTGGATATCACTCTCTCTCATCAGAGATGCGATATTCGACGGGGCATTTATGAGGTGCCGCACTTGCATCTGCTCGCCGAACCAGTCAAGTGGAAGCTCCGCTTGACCACTTACTAGGTGCCACTGATCTTCAACCACGATTGAGATCAGGACCTGTGCACCTTCGTCTGTGATTCGCGATGTAAGAAACTGCATTTTCGCGAGGGTCTCATCGCTGAAACCGTCAGAATCAGGTTCCCTAAATGAGCCAACTGAGACGACTTTGGTGAAGGGTGGCACAAGAGATTCCGACTTGCGATTCATCTCTTATTACTTCCCCTCGACTTCGATCCTGTGGGAGCGATGACTCGTGAAACTCTGGATAGACTCTGTTGAATTGCAAGGCGAGTGCTTTGATCGGGGTCGGCATTTCGAATGCCCTTCCACTGCACAACCTGCCGCGTGGATGGATTGACTTCGATAGCTTCAACTGGGGTGCCGTTAACTTCAACTGCAAAAATTAGCGTCGTGCAGTTCACGACTTGACTAAGGTAGGAGTTTAAGCAGTTCTCAAGTTGGTTCGCTACCCGACTCAGCTGGCGTTTTGATTTGAGCGGTCGAAGTGTGTACCCCGGCAGACCACGAACTTCCACAGGTGTTTCCAGCGTGGATAATTCTGAGCTCGTGAGAAACGGTTGCTTACCAGCTTCGCTCAGTCGATAGAACGCATTATTTGGTAGCCAAGTTCGACGCAACCTGGCACGGAGGGTCTCCAGCGTCTCCTCTGTAATTTCGTAGTTGTCTCGTCCCACTTCCTCATATTGATCTGCCAACTCGAATGCCAGCTGCGCAGAAGTCCGATAGTCCATTCGCCAGAGGACACTGCCGACTACCCTTAGGAAATACCAGTCGCAGTCTTGGCGCAGACGATTAGCAAGAAGCTCAGCAGCACGTCGGACTTCGCCTAGATCCTTCAGTAGTGCTGCGAAAACAGTTGTGACAACGACATTGTCTGGTTCACGCTGGTGGAGGACCTCGGCGATGCGATAGGAGACGCGGCAGTCAAGGTCGATGTTCTCTGCGCGCCGCAGATGTGCGATCAAGCTCGTCGCTTCGTATTTATCAATACGGTCCAAAACACTTGCCGGATCCGCCAACCGCAGGATCTCCTCAATGTCAACACTCATGCAGAACGACTTTTTGCAAGATTGCGAGAGACAGTAGCGATCCGATTGCAGGCAAACGCGCCGTTGTCACTGCCTGAGTGGACCGTCAGGAGTGTCAAATGGCGAGCTCGGTGCTGTCGCGCCACAATGATGCAGATGCCATCAACTTCAATGCGTTCCACCCGACGACCGTCAGCCGATAGATCTGCAAATCGAGGAGCTCCGGGGTGGTAAGCAATCCGTGCGATGTGCCCGAGTGCCGGCCAGAGCCCACGTTCAGAAAGTCGGATTCGAGCGTGGTGGGTCAGATTGAGGTGGTTTGTCCGGGGACGGGAAGATGATGCCATGCCGAGTAGCATATCATACCAACAGGTCAAATTGTCAAGCCATCAATAAAAAAGCTGATCAAACATATCAAAGGCAGGGTAAGGGTTGTTTTTGGGATCCTCACCTGGTAGTCTCAGTGCATGGCTCTATCCACGACGGTTCATAGCCGCCAGCCCGTTGTTTCCTGGGATCGGCCATGCCGCAACGTCCGATCTACGAGTCGGAATTGTCTATTGACCGATTTCGCCATGACCCTTACGCGGGTCCAAGCATGACCAAAAGCGTCCGCGTATCGCAGCTCGCAAAGGAGCTCGGGATGACCTCGAGGGAGGTACTCGAGATCTGTATTGCATTGGGGATAGGTGCATCATCTGCCTCATCCACCATCATCGAGGCGCAGGCGCACAGGGTGCGTAGAAGCGCGCAGGAAGTTCGGAAGCCACTTTCCTCGGAAGTCGAGGAGCCGACGACGACATCAATCAACTATCTCCTGAGACTCCCGTCGGACCTACGTAAAGAACTTGAGAACTTTAAGAAAAAGTCGGGGTCAAAGTCGTTGCAGTCCCTCATGCTTCAACTTCTGGCCGAAGGCCTAGCAAAGTCAGGTGAAATTGAAGCAGCGGAGCTGTTTGCACGAGACTTGCATGTGGCGAGCCTTGCCTCAGCCATTGGCTCGCGCCGGGGCCCCACATCGACTGGTCAACGTCCTAGGTCAGTTCAACAGATTGACCTAGTCGAGCTAGTTGAAACGCACCATCAAGTCTTGAGGGATCTTGAAAAGCAGAAGTTGACGTCCTATGCATCGCTAATGGATGTGGCGCTTCAGAGTCACCGGCTGCTACTGGACTTTGTCATGCAGGATTCGTCCCGAAGAGACCGCGCAGTTCTAGTACGAGATTTCTCAAACGGGCTGAGGTCCTCTGCAGAGCAGGCGATGCTTCGTGGCAAATGGGTCTTCGCCGAGGCACTACTTTTACAGGCTTGCGAGATAGACCCAACAAACACAGATCTCGGGTATCAGACGGGCATCTACCTACTTCGGCGTTTGGTACGTCGGTGGGTGCGGTCAATGGAACTTGGTAAAACTACCTCTGGCGTCACCAACAAGACACTCTTTACCTACGTCTACTCTGGCTTGTTTGATGGAAGCAACTTGAGACTAGATCCGGAAGAGATGGAAAATGATGCGACTGCGTGGACCACGGCCAAGAGGGCGCACGAGCTGCTACACGAGGCACAGACTCGACCAAATCACTACGACACGCACCACTGGAACGATCATCCGAACCGAATAATGCTCGATAGGGAGAAGGAGGGTGTCTGGGGAGACCTGGCGACCATTATTCGGTGTATCGCGAGTTCAGATCAGAAGGATTTGGCATACCTCAGAAAGCATGAGGATTGGCTCACCAAGAGTCTCTCCGACGGGTTCGGTTATTGGGAACGTTCGTTCCGAATGGACCGAAATACCGCCACGCTGCATAGAGAGTGGGCGGAGTGGCTTGAGGCACTGGAGATTTTTTGGTGGCTTGGGTATCGTCGAGAAGTTCATGCCTTGGCGATTGAGGCGAGAGGGTTCGTTTCAACCACTGACGCAATGGAGCGTATGTCGCTTCTTCGTGGATGGATTCCCGACCTCGAAACCACTGAGAATATTGCACTCCTAGTCCAAGTTGGAATGGCCAACAAATCTGGGGCCAAGCAGTACCCCAAGGCGCTCTACCTGCGACCGATGTCAGTATGAGATGATAACGTCCGATATTTAAGGCATGAATTGTGACGAATGTGGTGCCGGCCTGACTGTCAACTGCTCGCTACGGCTAGCTTCCGCGTGGCGGTCGGTACGACGCCCTATTGACTCGGGCGGCAACATCATCCAGAGTCGACGGATCCAGCAGTGACACCGTCGTGATGTTTGCAACCCCAAGACTTCCGACGATGAGTGGTGCTACGA
>Ga0194119_10006036_pt1 | contig 17796 bp, 21 predicted proteins | sample TA2MahC100mmetaG_FD_148620 | JGI IMG/M metagenome (GOLD analysis project Ga0194119, IMG submission 148620) | Freshwater microbial communities from Lake Tanganyika, Tanzania - TA2015018 Mahale Deep Cast 100m | ecosystem: Environmental > Aquatic > Freshwater > Lake | place: Tanzania: Lake...
CGAGAGTGATGGGTCGCGCGCCGGGAGGATCGATGGATAACGTGTGCTCGTGCCACGCGACGTTTTCACCTTGAAGCGCGAGGAGCGTCCATGTGGGCGGCAATCTATCAACGGAGAGTGCGAACTCGCCGTCCGCGTCCGAGTTCGTGCTCGCCAAGGCCCAACCACCGGTTCGCAAGTCGGGCGCGGCAGTGGGGTCGAGCGTCTGGACTTGAACCCAGACATAAGGGGCAGGCCGACGCGCCTCGTCCAGCACGCGACCGCGGATGATTGTGGCGGGTGTATCCGAAGGCGCAGCGGGCGCGGTCTGGCCGGTGATGCCTAGGACGCTCCAGGCAAGCATTGCGAACAGCAAGGTGGGGCAGGCAGGGGATTTCATTGGAATTGATGACGGTGCTCAGCAAACGCTAGCGTCCACGAGGCTTGACGCTGCATTGGACGGCACACATTATCGGATCGTGAGTACTGCTGAACGGATATTTGAGAAAACCAAGACACTTCCGCCGTCCTTACAGAAGGAGGTCCTGGATTTTGTAAAATTCCTCGAGCAAAGAGGGAGTCCTCCGCAGGATGGTTGGCACGCGCTAAGTCTGGCCAGCGCTTTGAGGGGCATGGAAAATGAGGAGTGGTGCGCATTTTCGGATGACGATCTGGTTCAAAAGTGGCAATGAAACAACCGGGGCAAATTGCCGTGCTTTCATTCCCACAGACGGACCTTATCCAAGGCAAACGCCGCCCGGTGTTGCTTTTGGCCCAACCGCCCGGGCCCCATGATGATTGGTGGGTTTGCATGCTTTCCACGCAGTTAGATCAGGCTGTGCCCGATTTTGATGAAATACTTCGTCCAGGTGATTCCGACTTTGCAACGACTGGTCTCCGACAGGAAAGTGTGATCCGCGTCGCGCGTGTTGCAGTCGTCGCTTCGCGGCAATTGATTGGCGCTATCGGTGCCATCTCGGCGGAGCGACTGACTCGTATTCGCGACAAGCTCGTCGATTGGTTGAAAGCAGCCGCGTGACCGGCTCCGAAAGGACGAAGGCCTTGGGTTGGCTCGCGCCGTGGCCATGAGCAGGACCGCGCTCTGCAATAGATACTCGGCGGCAGTTCGACGTAGCTGCCTTTACCGTCGAGTTCGAGAACTCTGTTGAGCGATCCGCCCTCGCCCAGCTCCGGCGTGACGGGTTGAGCGTCCAGGTCGCAGAAGGGGGCGAGCACAAGGCAGCCATGAGGGCCACGGGTGGGGCCAGCGTCCGGTTCACCAAGTCAGGTTCGCGTCGCGGGCGATTGCCGCAGCCAGTCCAGGCTTGAGGTCCTTGTTTCCGTGGACAGGGACCGTGATGATTTTGCGTTCGCCAGGTTTCCCAAAGATGTGGTGGCTGCCCCTGATTCGTCTGAGAGTCCAGCCCGCTTCGCTCAGTAACCGGCACATCTCGCGGCCGGAAATGGGCCTCATAGGGAAAGCTCGAGCACCTGCACTTCAGGGTCCGGCGACCGTCCCTCCGTGCGAAGCACTTCCAGGTAGCCGCTAATGGCCTCGCGCAGGTTGCTCTGCAACTCCTCGATCGTCTCACCCTCCGAATAGCAACCCGGCAAGGACGGGACCTCACCCCAGTATCCACCGGTCGTTTCAGGGTGAACCACAATCTTGAAAACCATGTTGTGATTTTACTCATGGAATCTGAATTGCTCAAGTTCACTTCGGAAGTGCGACTGGCGATGATGGCGATGACGACCAGGAGTTCGATGAGGGTGAAGGCGCGGGGAAGCAATGACGAATGACGAGTGACCAAGGACGAAAGAATGTCCAAAGCACGACTGCCAAATACCGCGCGGCTTCGGTGCCCGGAGCGGATTGGGTTATTCGTCATTCGGACTTCTTTCGTCATTCGGATTTCGACATTCGTCATTGGATTAGCGCCTTGCAGCCGCCATGCCGGACGAACGCGAAGGGCACGCGGGATTGATTTGGAAGGCGTTACGGCAAAACGGCTGCCTGGCGCAATGGAGGCAGTTGTGTTCAAGCTGTTCGCTGGTGAACACCTTGAACACCCGCGCCGTCGCGTTGCCAACTTTCTTTGTAACGCTGACATTCCTGTCGGCAAGGACGGAGGCATTCTTGCTTCCCGTTCTTGCAGAGCGCTGAAACCTGGAGCCTCGAAAGGCTCCTTACTTGACGGTCGGGGGACCGGCGTTACGCGTGCTTTCGCTTGTGGAATCCTGGTCTTCTTCCGGTAGCATCTCGCCACGCTAACATGACTCTTGATCCACGTTCCCCACACACGCGGAGAACCCGAACCAGCGCCGGCCTGCTGATGTTCCGAATGCGCGAAGGTCGTTTGGAGGTTTTCCTCGCGCATCCGGGCGGGCCGTTGTTCGCGCGCAAGGACGAGAACCATTGGAGCATTCCCAAAGGCGAACTAGATCCCGGCGAGGATCTGCTGGCCGCGGCCATCCGTGAATTCAAAGAAGAAGTCGGGATCGAACCCACCGGCGAGTTCCTTCCACTCGGCTCGATCCAGCAGAAGGGCGGGAAGGTGGTGCACGCGTGGGCGTTTCGCGGAGATTGGCCGGATGGCCAAAGCCATCGCTGTAACACCTTCGAAATGGAATGGCCGCCGCGCTCCGGCAGAATCCAGCAGTTCCCAGAGATCGACCGCGTGGAGTTCTTCCCTCTCCCGGAGGCGCGGCGAAAGCTGAAAGCGACTCAGCATCCCTTCTTGGATCGACTGGCCGAAGCGCTGGGCGCGCTGTAAAGCAGACCGGTGCCGTACGTTTGGCAGGGCTGCGCTGCCGCGCAGCCGGTCTTCTGTCGATCCGACGGCGCTGGCAGGGACGGATTCCACTCCGTCCCTGACTAATCCTTGAGGCGTCTCTTGAAGGGAGAGAGGACAACGGAAAAACCAGGAGCCTCCGTTGGTCCATCGTCTCTTCCTGGGCAGTGGTCTGCCTCGAGGCTTGATTTGGGACGGAGTGGAATCCGTCCCTACCCACGCTAAACACGCACTTGGAGAGAAGGACAGGGTGAGGGGAAAGGAAGCGAACTTCGCTGTGGCGCATTGGATTTGGCGAACAGGCCAAACCCGTGCCTCCGCTTCAGATGAAGGACGGGTTAGCCGTCGGAAGTTCGGGGGCAGTGTGGGGATTTACCCCGCTGAGCCTGGTCGCCAAAAAAACTTGTTGACGCAATTCTTATTGACGGTAATTTCTGTATAGACAGAAATTACCGTATCTATGAACAAACTCTCGCCCGTTCAGCAGCGGTTCATCCTTCATTGGGGAGAGATGGGCACACGCTGGGGCATCAACCGTACCGTCGCCCAGATTCACGCGTTGCTTTACCTCTCGCCCAGGCCCTTGCCCGCCGAGACCCTCGCCGAGACGCTGGGCGTCGCGCGTTCGAACGTCAGCACCAGCCTCAAAGAGCTGCAGGGCTGGGGAATCGTGAAGCTGGTTCACGTGCTGGAGGACAAGCGCGACCATTTCGAGTCGATGAAAGAGGTGTGGGAAATGTTCCGCATCGTCCTGGACGAGCGGAAGCGGCGCGAGATCGATCCGACCGTGGCCGTGTTGCGCGATTGCATCACCGAGGCCGAGAAGGACGAAGCGACCGACGAATACACCGAACAACGCCTGCGCGACCTGTGCGCCTTTTTTGAAACCACCACCGCGTGGTACGCCCAGATCCGTCAATGGCCCACCGGCGCGCTGACGCGGTTTGTGAAGCTCGGCGACAAAGCGCGGAAGCTGTTGGGAATCGCGAATGATTGAGTGAGAACAAGTTTTTGGCTCCATGATTCTGTGAATACTGAAATTACTGATAATGGAGGCGCAACGCGGCCCAACGCCTGCGTCCTTTACGACGGCGCCTGCCCAATGTACACGCGACTGGCCCGCCGTTTCGCGCCCGTCCTCGGACGTCGCCAGTTCGATTTAGCCCCGCTCCAAACGCCCTGGGTCCGAGCGCGGCTCGGACTGGGATCGGACGAGCTGCTTCGGGAAATGCGGCTGCACACGGGCGACGGCCAAATATTCGGCGGAGCGGATGCGCTGGTGCAAATTGCGCGCGCGATTTGGTGGGCCTGGCCTTTTTATGCCATGATGCAACTCCCCGGCGCCAGGCCGCTCCTCCGGCTCGGTTACCGTTGCGTGGCCAACCGTCCTCTTGAACCGCTGAGAGTCCCCCTCACCCGTCCTGCGGACAGCCTCTCCCCCACTGGGAGAGAGGGCCGGGGTGGGCGGTTCGTGGGAAGCTTTCTTGGCCTCAGGGCCATGCGCATGGCCCTTGCACCGAAAACCGTGCGGACCGCAGCCTTCAGGCTGCTTTTACGCACTCTCCGGAGTCGAGCGTTGAAGCGGCCTAAAGGCCACGGTCCGGAGGAACGGTTCATGGGAAGCCTGCTTGGTTTCAAAACCATGCTCTCGCCTCATGAACCCGGCAGGGCGAGTCCGTCCCGGCGAGCCGCTCGACGTGACTGGAACACGTCCGACTCGGCTCGCTGGGGACAGGCTCGCCCTACCGTCAGGTTCATGGGAAGAAACCCAAACCACAGCCGCGGCTGGCGAAGTTGGTTGTTCACGATCCTCTTCACGGCTGGTCCCGCCTTCTGGTTTTTCCATCCACCGTTCATGAACCATGTCATGCTGCCGTTTCTGAAAGTGATCGGCGCGTTCTGAAGAGAGACCGCTATGAAACTCAAAACCATGCTCCGGATCGCGGGTGCGCTCCATTTCTGTGTTTTGATCGCCAGCGCGCTCGTGCCGCGCGGCTTGCACTGGCGCGAAAACCTCGCGCCGCTCCCGAGGTTGGTGCGGCAGTTGTTCTGGGTTTACGGCGCCTTCATTGTGCTTTGCATCGCCAGTTTCGGGACGCTCACACTGCTCCACGCGACTCGAATGGCTGAAGGTGACGCCGTGGTGCGGTCGCTTTGCGCGTTTATTGCGCTTTTCTGGCTGACTCGGCTGGGCGTGCAGTTGTTCGTCGTTGACGGGAGAGGGGAGAACTCTCAGGCAGATTGCTCGTGAAACCAAAATGAAACTGAAACTTTCGGATCTGTGGCGGTGGAACGGCACAATCAACCGCGCGCAATATGTCCTCTGGGGCGCGTTGCTCTTTGCTATCAAATACAGTCTGGATCGCTTCGTGTTGCGGATTGCGTTCGATCGCGACTGGTCGGTCGCTGACTATTTCCGGGGCTCTGCGCCGTTCCAAGCAAAGGAACCGGCCGCTCAAGCCCCGATTCTTCTGGCGCTCTCGCTTCCGTTCTTGTGGGCGGGTACCGTGCTGACCTTGCGCCGGCTGCGCTCGATTCAACGTCCGCTGTGGCTCGTGGCGTTGTTTGTCATGCCCGTGTTAAAATGGTTCTTGTTTGCGGCGCTGGCGATCTTGCCCGCGCGCACGGCTGATGGACCTTCTTCTGATCGCCGGACTAGAACCATCTCCTGGCTGGATCGCCTGATTCCGGAACAACCACTCGGCAGCGCGCTCCTGGGGCTGGGCGTTTCACTGGTCTTGGCCGTGGGCGCGACCGCCTTGGGGGCGCAATTTCTGAGAGTCTATGGCTGGGGGCTCTTCGTGGGGACACCGTTCGCCATGGGATTCATCACCGTCTTGATCTACGGATATCACCGGCCTCGATCCTTCGGTGATTGCATGGTCGCGGCGCTCCTGGCGGTGGCTTGCGCGGGCGCAGGTCTGCTCGCGTTTGCTTTCGAAGGGATCATTTGCCTCTTGATGGCGGCGCCGTTGGCGGGCGGCGTCGCGCTCATCGGCGGCGCGATGGCTTATTTCATTCAAGCGGGGCGCCGCGAAGACACACCGAAACTTGCCTGCGCGGCGTTTCTCACAGTCCCAATGCTGCTCGGCCTCGAACACTGGAAACGACCGCCCGCTCCGGTAATGGAAGTGAGAACCACTGTCGAGGTGAATGCCAATCCTTCTCAAGTCTGGCAGCACGTGATCGCGTTCGCGGATTTGCCGGAACCGACCGAATGGCTCTTCCGGCTGGGGATCGCTTATCCGAAGCGCGCCGAAATTCGCGGCCAAGGCCCCGGCGCCGTGCGGCACTGCGTCTTCTCGACTGGAGCTTTTGTTGAGCCCATTGAAATCTGGGAGGAGCCGCGGCTGCTGAGATTTGCCGTGACGCAAAATCCCGCTCCTATGCAGGAATGGACGCCGTATCATCACGTGCATCCACCGCATTTGGATGGCTTCCTCGTTTCGACCGGCGGTCAATTCTCCCTAGAGGCCCTTACGGGCGGGGGCACGCGGTTAGAAGGAACGACCTGGTACTACCATCACCTGTGGCCGGCGAGCTACTGGCAGCTTTGGTCGGACTTCATCATCCACTGCATCCATCAACGCGTGCTGAACCACATCAAGACGCTCGCAGAACATGAGTCGAAAGGAGGATTTGAATCGGCTGCCCCTGCTGGTCCGCGAGGTATTCCAAGTTCACGTTTGGTTCATCTCCGTCACGTTGATCATTTTTGCGGTGATGACCTTTCGCTTCGCCGGCGAAATGAATGCGAATCCGGTTTGCCGCTGGCTCGCCGCCGGCATCGGACTTTTCTGGGCGCTGAGAATGGTGCTGCAATTCGCGTACTACAGCAGCAGTCACTGGCGCGGACAACCTGGCCGAACCGCGATTCATGTGGCGCTGCTCGTCATTTACGGCGGCTTCGCCGTGATCTATTTGGCGGCAGCCTTTGGGCGCCGATTTTGCGCGTAAGGACGAAATACCACGAACCTGTCCATGATCATCCACGAGGGAATGGGGAGCACACGCGCCCCGCGTGTTCCGACCGGCGCCTCGCCGGTCGGACCGTCGTTAAAAGCAGTGACGAAAACGATGGCTACTCCTCTCGAATATGCGTGGTCGGCGGGGGCGCTGACTACTGCAGGCGAGGGCGCGTGCGGTCCCCATCTAAACTGCACCGAAAAGCACCGCATGATTCCGCCAACCGGCCTATCGCACGCTCCAGCATCCGCGACACTGCTCAGCGATCTGGCTCGCGAACGCTTCCTCGCGGTGGAAGGAAATCCGACCTATCTGTGCGCATGGCCTCGCGGGCTCTTCGTGCATTACCAAGTTGAGCCTGCGGTCCTGCAGCCGCGGGTTCCGTTCGCCCTGGAGCTGTTTGAAGGCAAAGCCATCGTCAGTCTGGCAGCGTTCACGATGCGGCGGTTTCGTCCTTACCGCGGCGGAAAATTCGGCCAGTGGCTGTTCCGGCCCGCGGCGACGAATCATTTCTTCAATGTTCGCGCCTACGTGAGGCATCGCGGTGAACCAGGGGTTTACTTCATGACACAATGGCTCTCGCATCCGTTCTGTCTGCTGGGCCGTTTGCCGATGCTCCGGCTGCCATGGCATCCGGGCCGGATGCGCTACGCGCATTTGCACGAGACAGGTCAGATCAGCGGCGCGGTGCGCGGTGCGGGGAGAAGCTTGCTCGCGTACAGGGCCAAGTTGCCGAGCGGCGCTCAATTCAGCGCGAGCGGCCGAGGTTCATTGGAAGAGTTCGCCACCGAACGTTACACCGCGTTCGCGCTGCGTGGGGGCAAAGAAGTTGTCTTTCGCGTCTGGCACGAACCGTGGCCGCAATGTCCGGTCGAAGTCGAGATCACGAACGACGGACTGCTGGGGCAGAGCGGCGACTGGCATCGCTTCGCCCGGTTGGCCGGGGCGAATTACACGGTCGGCTGCGCCGAAGTTTGGATGGGCCGCGTCAGGTCGATACGGTCTCAAGGTGGAGATCGGCACGAAGCCAGTCGGAGCGTTCTCAGTGCGTTTTACGAAATGCCATGACCGAACCATGCGCTCGACCGGTCGCCGTTCGACCGATTCACACCGATTCTGGCCAACGCGTTTCACGTCGAGAACATTCCGTACCGCTGGCGCCGCGGCGTCCTGGAAGCGCTGCCGATAGGCTGATTGTGGAAACAACTTTCTCGCAAAGGCCAGAGCGACAGGCGCATCACGGGATGCTCCAGATCCTTCGATTCAACTCGCCGACTTACCTGGCGGCGGTGATCGCCGCCGTGATGACTCTGGCCGCCGTGGCAGTGTTTCCAGCTTCGCGCGCGGCCTGGTTGAACGCAGCTACAGGGGCACAGCTCGAAGTAGTCAAGGAGTTCGGGTCACTCCGTTTGTCAAAGTTTTCGTTTTCACCAAGGCCGCTCGTCGGGTCGTCGAACCCTTCAAGCCGCCGTCTGCTCCCCTTCATCCTGCAAGTAGGTTTTGCCTTTGTAAAACCCGGCCACACCACGACGAACAGGATTGAGGTCACCGCCATCACTTTGACGAAGAAGAAGAAATAGCCGGCGCCGCTGAGTTTCACGGTGCCGTCGGGATTTTGAATGAAGCAATTGACGGCGGCCGTGAAGAAGCTACTGAACCTTGAAACGGCTCAACCGCTCTTTCCAAGCTGAACAGTCACGCTAAGCCTCGCCGAGTCACTTAATTCCCCCCATCAACTTCTTGATCGGTTTCACTAAAAACAAAAGGATGAGCCCGCTAACGATTGCCACGCCCGCTACAGCACCGAATAGCTGCGGCAGCGGCAGCCGGTCAAAGTAACCTGCGATCGTGCCGCCAAGCTTGTTGCCAAATGCATTGGTAAGAAACCAAAAGCCCATAATGCTTCCAACCAACCTCATAGGCGCCAGCTTTGTGACCATGCTAAGGCCGACGGGGCTCAGACACAGTTCACCGAGTGTGTGCAACAGATAGGCACCAACCAGCCACATCGGGCTGACGCGAATGCCTTCTCCAGACTGGGCAAAACCAGCAGCCGGCACCAATAAAAGAAATCCGATTCCCACCAGAACAAGTCCCCACACGAATTTGGCCGGACTCGACGGTTCTCGTGAAGCCAAGGCTACCCAGAGCCAGGAGAAAACCGGCGCAAAAACCAAGACAAAGACAGCGTTAAGCGATTGGAACCACGAGGAAGGGAACTCTCGGCCAAACCACGAAAGCCTTGTGTAGCGGTCGGCGAACAGGTTTAAGCTGGATCCGGCCTGTTCGTACGCGGCCCAAAACAAGACAGCGAACAAAAAAAGTGCTGCTATAACACCAAGCCGTTTCCATTCTGTAGCGGTGAGCTGGCGGGCGCCAGGTACGCCTGGATGTGGCGTCGTATTCGCTGTGTCTCCCGAAGCAAGGCGCTCGTTGCTCGGCAAATGGCGACGCCCGAAAAAAAGCTGCACCAAGCCTAGCACCATGCCAACACCCGCAGCCGCGAATCCCCAATGCCAACCAACCTTCTGGCCCAGATAACCGCATACGATTGGAGCGGCTGCAGCGCCTAGGTTAATTCCCATGTAATAGATTGAAAACCCTCCGTCGCGCCGCGTATCGCCTGGCGCGTAGAGAAGCCCCACCATCGTGCTAATGTTTGGTTTTAGCAGTCCAGTGCCAAAAATGATGATGGCCAGGCCAGCGTAAAACGCTGAGAGGCCTGAGATTGCCAGGGTGAAGTGACCTAGGGCAATGATGGCCCCTCCTATGAAGACTGCACGATAGTGTCCAAGCCATCGGTCGGCGATAAACCCGCCAGGAATCCCGACTGCATAAACCAGAAAAGTATACCAGCCATAAATCCCTGCCGCCTTCTCGGTCGTAAAGCCCAGTCCTCCATTTGTCGCGAGCGCTGTCATGTAGAGAATCAGCAGGGCGCGCATTCCGTAGTAACTGAAGCGTTCCCACATCTCGGTAAAGAACAGTGTCGCCAGCCCTCGCGGGTGGCCAAACCACTTTGCGCGTTCGTCAATGAGTGTCATGCAGGATTGGGTCTTGATCCGAAGTGCCTCAAGCTTGGGGCATCTGACTTGGCGCCATTGCGCTGAAGCGTTCGGCGGCTTCGTTGCCGATGATGTACGGGACGCCCGGCGGCATGCCGGAGGTCCTGATGGGAGCGGTGAGGTATTGATGAGTGGCCATGAGGTGCGGCGAGGTTTTTAGCGGGTTCGGGGCGCCGGGACAACTGTTTTGGACCGGATTGTCGGATGACGTCTGGGGCCAATTGAACCCGCGAATGAACGCGAATCAGCGATCGAGTCGTTTTGCCCTGTCCATCTCTTCCTGCATTTGCCGGATTACCGTGATGTAATTGCGCGACACGGCGCCAATGCGGAACGTGCGGGCCGACCGCGTCAGCCGGCCAAAGATGGCGTCGAACTCGGCGGCGCTGACGGCGCGTCGGCCCAACAGGCCGGCGGACACTTGCCAGAGAAAAAAGTGCAAGGGGCTGAGCGATTTGCCGTCCGGGCGCCTCCGCAGATTACTGTAAGCCTCCTCGAATTCGCCGTCCGTTTTGTCGCCGCAGCCGTTACAGAAAGTCACGATGTGCAACTCAATGAAAAAGAACAAAGGCATGTAGGCCGGAGGCGGCTCGTCTCTCATGTCGGGAGGCAATCTCTCACCACGAAAGAGCGCCCGCAAAGAAGGAACCTTCCACAGCGCGCTCCTGGTTCTGTCGCAAACCATGACTTCCTCGCGCGCGGACAAGTCAGGATGGTCATCCTGCATTTTGAGGCCGATGGTCAACTTTTTGCGGTCCAGGCCGTTTGCGCTCACGACTTCCTCCAGCGTCGGATGCAGGTCCACCAGCTTCATGGATTCTTCGATTTCGTGGACGGGGTTCTTCATAGCTGCGCCGGAGTTTAGTGTGGTGTCTCCGAAATAACCATACAATCGTTGCGCCCAATTTGGCTTGGGGCGTGGCGCGACGAGGGAGCATCTTCCACAGTGGGCTGTGACCGAGGAGCAACGAAGCCTCAAGCCAAATTCGGCGCAACCCGAAGGGCGGCAGTTCTTTTTCGGCCAGACTTTGTTGCTCGCTCCTTACAGATATTTCACTTGGCCATCCTGGTCGTTCACCGCGCCCGCAAAGATTCCCACGCCAGTCGCCCCGGCCAGGCCTTGCGCGGTTCCAGTGAACTGCACGGCTGGGGCGACTCCAATCTCTATCTCCGCCGCAGAGGCAAGGAGAAAAGCGAAAAATCCCAACCTTCATCCTTGATCCTCGGCTCCGAATGGAGTTCACTCTTCCCAGCCAAAGATTATTCCCAATGAGTGCATGACGCTGGCCCCTTTCTCAGCGCCAAAACCTTTTCGCCTGCTGAAGAACCTGCCAGGAGGTGCGTGGGGAGTTCTCGAAACCTACCGGAGACTCCCCCGTTTGCTTCAACCCCCTCTCCACACTCAGTCCCTCGCTGACCTCCAACCCAACGCCATTTTCATCCAAAACGCTCTCACGCCCCTCTCCCCCATCAGCCGTTATCAAGATAATCGTCCCACGCCAGAGCGTGAACGGCTACAAGCTTCCCGTGAAGCGGGTAGGGACGGATTCCACTCCAGTGGAACGCGTCCTTACCCTCTTCATGGGTAAGGTCGTATGCAACCGATCCATTCTCCATTGCTGATTCTGGTCCAGATCAACACGCTGCAGGCGTGGCGGCGTGTGAAATCCATCCGCGAACAATCCAGTTTTCTCTGGTCGGTCATCGCGGTTTTCATCCTGGGCTACCTGGCGTTGTCCTTCCTCCTGTTTCACCGCGGCTTGAGATTCATGGGACGCTTTCCCGGATTGGGAGGTTTGTTGACGGAACGGCTTTTGTTTTTGCTGTTCGCCTTCTTGTTCGCGCTGCTGTTGCTGAGCAACCTGGTCATCGGTTACACGAACCTGTTTCGCAATCGGGAAACGTCTTATCTGCTCGCGCTCCCAGTCTCGACGCAAACGATCTTCCGCTGGAAATTCATCGAATCCACGCTGCTGGCCTCGTGGGCGTTCGTGTTTCTCATCGCGCCGCTGCTTGCGGCTTACGGACTGACCCGGGGCGTGCCCTGGCATTTTTATCTGCTCACATTGTTCCTGATTGGACTTTTCATCATCCTGCCGGGCGTGGCGGGCTCGTGGCTGGCGGTAAGCCTGGGCCGATATCTGGATCGCCGCGCATTTCAAATGGTCGCGCTTGGAGTGGCGTTGGGAGGATTGGCGGGAGCGGCGTGGTGGTTCCAGCCCGAACCGATCACCGATCCCATGCTGGAGACGCGCGTCCTCACGGTTTTGGATCGGTTGCTTTTGAAGACGCGCTTTGCGCAATTCCCTTTTCTGCCGAGCTATTGGCTTTCCGCGGGAGTCTTGAACTGGTCGGAAGGCGCCCTGGCCTCGGCGAGTTTCTTCGCTTTGGTGTTGTCGAGTTACGTGCTGTTCTTCGGATTTCTTTCGTTCACCAAAACGGGCGGGATTTTCTACGAAGCGTTTTCAGCGGCGCAAAGCCGGGGCGGAATTATGGAGCGATGGAGTTTTCTTCGCGGGCGGCGCAGCCGGAGTCCGAGCTTTGGATACGCTGAGGGATGGGTGGAATCGGCTTTGCGCGCCTTGCCTGGGGTGAAGACGGATACACGCGCCTTGATGGCAAAGGACATTCGGTTGTTTTGGCGCGACACGACGCAATGGGGGCAAACGTTCGTTCTGTTTGGGTTGCTCGGCGCCTACATCATCAACTTGCGCCATTTCTCCCATCAACTGACCAATCCGTTCTGGGTGAATCTGGTGGCGTACCTCAACCTGGGCGCCTGCTCGCTCAATCTGGCGACGTTGACCACGCGTTTTGTGTATCCGCAATTCTCGCTCGAAGGAAAGCGGCTCTGGGTGCTTGGGCTGGCGCCGCTGGGGTTGGGGCGGATGATCAAAGCCAAGTTCGCGCTGGCCAGTTCGGCTTCGCTCTGCATCACGCTGGGACTGGTCTTGCTTTCGTGCCAGATGCTCAAGATGCCGTGGACGCGCACACTCTATTTCGCGACGGCCGTGAGCGTGATGACATTTGCTTTGAACGGATTGGCGGTCGGTCTGGGGGTGCTTTATCCGAATTTCAAGGAAGACAATCCGAGCAAAATTGTCAGCGGCTTCGGCGGCACGTTTTGTTTGGTCCTCAGTTTTCTATACATTGCCGGCTCGGTCGTCTTGCTGGCGCTGGGCTCCCCGTGGTCGCGCGGGCGCAGTGCTGTCCTCGGATCATTGGAAAATTCCTGGTTCATCTTCCTGGCGGTTTCCTTCATTTTGGGTCACTTGCCTTTGAAACTGGGACTGCGGAAAGTTCGGGATTTTGAACTTTAACTTTGGTGGGTTAGAAGGCCTCTGCGCCTTCTTTGAAACCGGCTCAACGAGAAATGCACTGATTAAGCCAAGTTCCTTCAGCCAAGCCGCTACGCGTTGTTCCAATGTCTCCCGCCTTTTCCCTTTGCCTCGAGATCGGAAAGAAAGCCCGCATTTTGAAATCGTGCGTTGACCTCGTTAGGGAATCCGTAGCATTTCACAGGCGAAGGAAGTCCCCAGACACGTCCTGGGGTTCGAACGAATCGGAAGTCGTCGGCCGGGCTTACCGTGAGATCATAATTATCCTTCCCGGTAAGCTTTCGACGCATCTCAAAATCTCGATTGGCAAATGAATAAATAAGTCGATTCACGACCAACCGCTTCTTTTCATTCTCTCCAATCTCCACCTCGAATCCGATCGTGTCACCTGTAAACAAATCATCCGTCTTGGCCTCCGGTTTCTTCACGGCGAGAGGGTGATCGAGCTTCCACAAAATGCGCCAGTCCAGCGTGCCAGGCGTTTGATGCGAGAACATCACGTCCCGAAAACTGCCTGGATTCGCGGGACTCTTCTCGCTCCCGAAGTCTAAAACCTGCAGACGGTCCGTAGATTCTACCGTTTGCTTAATCATGAGGAGTAGTTGAAGCACACTTGTCTTACCGGAACTGTTCGCTCCGAAGAATCCCGTAATCGGGGCGAATCGCATCTTCTGGACTCGTTTCCAAGACTTGAAATTCCCAAAACCTAATTCGGTGATCATACTCGAGTTTGGTTCAAGACACTGAGAGCAAACTAACAGGACCCTATGGTTACTACAACTCGCCTTTGAAGCAGCGGACAACGTCCCCAGCGTCGTGGATTGATCCATTCACTATCTTTGAATTCTTTACACGCAGCGCAGCGATGTCTAGAGTCCCGCTATGACCTCGAAGTTTGACGAGTCGGACTTTGTCGATACAGACTATCAGAGCACGAGGTCGCAAGCCACGGCCTCCTTGAATCCGGCCCAGGCCGCGTCCGGTTTTCCCAATCGCCTTCCCACGCGCGAAGAACTGGAAGCCCGAGTCGGCGAAACCCAGCAACGCCTCGCGGAATTGAAGCGCGCGCAAGAGCAATTGGAGCGCGAGCGGGCGGCGCTGGAGGAAGCGCGGCGGCGGCGGGTCGAACTGCAAACCGGGCGCGAAGAAATGCTGCAGCACCTGACCCGGGGCGTCGGCTTGCTGGAAAAGGCTGAAACCGACGCGCGAACCAGCGCCGAACAAATGGCCAAAACGCTGACGGGCTTGCGAGAGGCGCTCGCCAACGTCCAATCCATTCAAGAGCAAACCTGGAACCAGGAGAATTGGAACGTCGAACTGACCCGCGCGCTCACCACGATCGAGAACTCGCGTATGGAATGGAACCAGGCCCGCTTGAAATGGCCGCTCCTGGAGGGAGAAGACCCCCTCACGCGGAACGGAGGGAAGACCGCTCAGGCGCCCGGGTCCTTCTGGGAAGGCAAGAGTTTTGGACAGCTTTGCCGATTGGGATTTGCGTTGACCTGGCCAGTGGCGTGCGTGGGACTCCTCGGATTGATCGCGTGGTTGATTTTCCAGCTTCGCTAGGGCGAACGCGAGTTGATGGAGGTTTGCGAGCTATGGGTTTGTTCAAGAAAAAACCCGACCCCATTTCTGACCGTTCCCGCGCGCTCGAAGCTCAGATTGCGGCGCTCGAAGCCCAGATCAGGCAACTCCATTCCAAAGTTCAGAAAGAACAAACCCAGCCGCGAGTCCGTTCCTCGGTCACACCCGGCCAAATGACCGGAGCCGCGCCGTCTGTGTCTCCGACTGCGTCCACTTTGCCCGCCAGCGCGCGCGAACCCGTGTTCGAACTGATCAGTCCGCCGAACACTCCCCCCGCTTCCGCGGAGGAATCCACGCCCGCGCGCGACAACGAGCTTGGCGTGCGGAAGCATGACCTGGCGGCAGCCTGGCGGCGAATCCGGAATCACTTTCACGGTCCGGCAACCCCAAATCCAAAACTGGTGAGCTACCTTGCGGCCGGCACCATCAAGGGCCTTCGGCCACTGCGCTACGAAAAACGGATCGCGCGGAACCGCGTGATCTTTGTCTCCATTGTCCTCTTGTTCGTGATTTGGGTCGTCCTGGCGATGGCCCTCAGGTAAAGACAGGCGCATTGACTCTCCATGAACCGTCGGTTGACGAAAGCTCCCGCCGATAACAACTCACCTGCGATCGCCGAGATCGAGACGAAGGACGGCGTATTCACCGCTTATTTTTCAGAGCGCGGTTTAGTGCGGCTTGATTTTCCTGCGAAGCTTCAATCCGGCCAGCATCGCACTCCGCCCAGTCAATCTTCCGCGATGAATTCACCGTGGATTGCCACGCTTCAGTCCGCGCTTGAAGAAGCATTGCAGGCCAGGGTTCCGGGGCGCTTGCCTCCGCTCGACCTGGAGGCCGGCACGGATTTCCAGCAGTCGGTCTGGCAGGCTTTGTTGCGGATTCCGCCGGGCCAAACGATGAGTTACGGCCAGGTCGCCCAGGCGATCGGGCGTCCCAAAGCGGTGCGCGCGGTTGGCCAGGCGTGCGGCGCCAATCCGATTCCAGTGCTCATCCCGTGTCACCGCGTCGTGGCGGCGCATGGCGCGATTGGAGGATTCTCCTGCGGCCTTGACTTGAAGCGCCTGCTGCTCGCACGTGAAGGAATCTGGTTTTGAGAACTTGCCTCAAAAGCTGTTCAAAAGATCGATGAGCTTTCGGAGCCGGCCATAGCTGCGGCGGTCGAATCCAAACGAAATCCTCGGCAGTTCCACGACGTCGCCGTCCTCAATTTCTTCAGGCGTGGCGCTAATCAGACGGAATTTCTCGCCCGTGACGATGTCCGCAAAGTCTTCGTTCAAAGCCTCGATGGCGGTGGGCGAAGGCACGTGTTTCAAGCGGATGACCAGCAATTCTCTGACAAATCGGGTGGAGTGGAAGTTGCGATAGAACCGCGTGATGCATTTGACCGCTTCGTCCGCGTCGTCGGTGATTTGATACAGGAAAAGGTCCTCCGGCGCGATCAGCTCATTCCGCAGCAAATGTTCGCGGATGTTTTTGTCCCAGGTCTTCCAGTACGTGCCCCCGGGCCGGTCGATCAAGACCAGCGGCATGATCTGGCTTTTGCCGGTTTGCATCAGCGTCAACGCTTCATACCCTTCGTCGAGAGTTCCAAACCCGCCGGGAAACAGCGCAATGGCGTCGGAGTGCCGGATGAAAATGAGTTTCCGGGTGAAGAAGTATTTGAACGTGATCAGCTTCTTGTCGTGGACCATCACCGGGTTAGGCGTTTGCTCCCAGGGCAAGCGAATGTTCACCCCGAAGCTTTTCTCGGGTCCCGCTCCTTCGTGTCCCGCTTGCATAATCCCCGGACCGGCGCCCGTAATCACCATGAATCCAGTCGCCGCCATCTTCCGCGCGAATTCCACCGCCTGCTTATATTCCGTCTGATCCGCCGAGGTGCGCGCTGAGCCGAAGATGGTCACCTTCCTTGTGCCGGAATACTGGGCGAACAGGCGGAACGCGTAGCGCAATTCCCGCATCGCGGTTTGCATGACGCGAACGTCACCGCGATCTTCGACATCCTGCAACAGCTTCAGCGTCGTCTCGATGATATCCTCGACCAGGTCCGCGTTGTGCCCGCCACCCTTGAACGCGATCAAGTCCTGGATGCGGCGCTTCAGTTCGATGTCCGACGATGGTTTGTCCATGCCGCCGGTAAGCCTACGGGTTGGCCCTGAAAATGCAAATGGTGTCAGCGGACGGTCAAAAGCAGCCAGGGAGGGTCGAATCAAATGCAGCCACTTTGAGGTGACTGGATTCATTGCTTTGAATGCGGCGTTAGCCGCAGATCGAAGTGATGAATCGACTCAAAGTGAATCTGCAACAATCGATAAGAACTCTGGCTGAACGTGGTTGGTCGCGCCGCCGCATCGCGCGCGAACTGGGCGTGGATCGCGGAACGGTCCGGCGGTGTTTGAAGGCAGCGATTTCAAAAGCGGCCATTTCGACCCCCGGCTCGACCCAGGACTTCTCTTCAAATGCAGCCATTTCGACCGCCGGGTCTGAAGGGCCTGAGGGCGCAAAAGCGGCCACGATTTCGACCCTCGGCTCCCGGAGCAAACCCGGCCGCAAAAGCGTGTGTGAGGCTTTCGCTGCCCAGATCGGCGCGGCTTTGGAAAAGGGACTCTCGGCACAGCGGATTTACCAGGATCTGGTGGCTGAGCATCAGTTCACCGGCAGTTATCAGGCGGTCAAACGGTTTGCGCGTTCGCAGGGTCCGGCGGCCGATCTTCCGTTCCGACGAATGGAATGCGAACCCGGGCAGGAAGCTCAGGTGGATTTTGGCCAGGGAGCCTGGGTGATCGAAGAGGGCAAGCGCCGGCGTCCCCATTTGTTTCGCGTCGTCTTGAGTCATTCGCGCAAGGGCTACAGCGAAGCGGTGTGGCAGCAATCGACCGAGAGTTTCATTCGGGCTTTAGAGAATAGCTTCCGCGCCTTTGGGGGAGTGCCTGCAACTTTGGTGATCGACAATTTGCGAGCGGCGGTCAAGCGGTGCGATTGGTTTGAGCCCGAACTCAATCCCAAGGTGGTGAGCTTTTGCGAGCATTACGGCACGGTGATTTTGCCGACCAAACCGGCCATGCCACGGCATAA
>Ga0194119_10006040_pt1 | contig 17791 bp, 14 predicted proteins | sample TA2MahC100mmetaG_FD_148620 | JGI IMG/M metagenome (GOLD analysis project Ga0194119, IMG submission 148620) | Freshwater microbial communities from Lake Tanganyika, Tanzania - TA2015018 Mahale Deep Cast 100m | ecosystem: Environmental > Aquatic > Freshwater > Lake | place: Tanzania: Lake...
GCCAGCTGAAAATCGCGTGCCCTCTTGTAGTGCAAAGTAACCGATAGCGTCAGTCGATTGATAGCTCTGGAGTGTTATCGCCGAAAGCGTACTACCTGCTGGTACGGGAATATAAAAGTAATCGGGGTCAGCCGCAGAAACGGTGCCTTCGATCCAGATAGCACTATCGCCAACTCCCGTATTTAGTTTCGTGGGGTTGTTCGGATCGTTCGAGCCATCTTCGTTAAATGGCGCTGGGGCGGAAGGTAGAGTGGTTGTACTCATTGGACGTTGCATCACCTAACCCAGAAATTCCGTATACTGAATCCCATTACCAATCAAAGTCGCCACCGAGTCTTTGTTTTCCTATGACTCTGCGAAGTCCGCTAATACCTTAGCCTTTGTCTTCGTCGGGTTGGTGTTTAGCTCATTTAGCCCACAGTTGTAGCCACCTTGATCTGGTGTGCGACCAAGAACATTCGTATATACCTTGGTTAAAAAGTCGGCGTTGGAGGGATTCTGACCGTAGAGACCACGAAACTCAGGTGAGTCGATGAAACGCGCTGACACATCTACTGTGTTCATCCCCTTGTCCATCTGGGCAATCCAATAACCCAAGCCACCGTTATCAGGGGTTCGATTGAAAGCAGCTTTGTAAATGCGGTACGCTTGACCAGCGACACCAGCTGTATCAAGAGCTAAGGTATGGTCGTCAAACATCAGTCGCTCTATGTTAGTGAGTGAATCTTGTGCATTGCCCGGCTTATCAATTGATACTGAATCGGCAGAGCGATTGATGCTGTAGCTGGATAACTTGCCCGTGTACTTGACGGTGTCTTTGCCCAATCCACCGTTCATTACATCATTAGCTGTACTGCCAAAAAACTTATCGTCAACTTCAGATCCGGCAAGTTGATCGGCTTTGTCCGTGCCATAGTGCAGGGTAGTAAAGCCCCAGTCCCGGCTAATGTATTTACTAATGGCTTCTTCGGCTTGAGGGGTTAAATTTAGGAAGCCCTTGGCCCGCATGGTCGACTGATAAGAATAATCACTTAAAGTTTTTGGAGATCTAAGCCACGCAACATCAGCCCATGGTGCATATTGAAAGTATTCAAAACCTGCGACTTTGTCTGCTAAGAAATTTCCAAAATACTCAAAAAATGCCTGTATCTGCGTATCCAATGATTTGTAGTCAATTTGATTTTCAGGAAAGACTCGCATTTGGTCTGCTTCATTTGTGAGATCGTCTTTCCTCCAAACATAGCTATCAATGTCAAGATACCTTCCTGCACCGGGCTGACCGGGCTGAAACCAAATATCATTTAATATTATGTTTTTATTCTTCCATCGGTTGATAAACTCAATCAGTTCAATATGTGGATTTAGATTATCGGGCTGATTGATTTGATTTTGTGTGGTTTGGTAAAGACCAACTAGCTTCTCGACATCATAAACTGGTGTCGTAGATAAGTTTGGAGAAAAACTAACAATTGCGTTATCAACCATATCCCACACAATGTTGTTCTTTTCCCAGAGCAAGTCTTGATAACCCAGTGTGCCCGAGTGAATTTTCTAACAGAGTCAACTAGGTCCTGCCAATAAGGTTTGTAACTGGGATTATCGCTAAAACCAAAATTCATCATACCAACCCGTATACTTTCGACCCCGTAGTTTTGTGCTTGCCTTGCCACGTCAACTTCAAAAGTTTTTACCGACTGGAAAAATTTTGCAACATTAAAATTGATGCCTACTCTTGACTTTGTTAAATCCACATCGGTGAGAACATCAACAATGTGAAAATCAATAATGTTTTTCATGCTTATAGATTCAGCATAGGCAATGATTTTCCAGATTTCAGGAGAAAACGATTTGTCCCGATTTCTATAGCCCTCCGGAAGCATTAGAACTAGTTCGCCGGTTGATAGGTCGATTGGTACATTTACCTTCATGGCAATTGCATCAAAACCAAGACTCTTGGCTCGATCGACGGTCTTTTTGATGTTCTCAAAGCCAGTCGTCGGTAAGCCATCTGGAGTTAGGTCAGGACGGCCATCAGTCGCCATATAAAAGGGATAATCAATATTCGCAATGGCAACACGATTGAGCGGTTCGATTTTCATGGCTATACCGTTGGTTTATGCTTACTGATATTGGAAGACAGCAAGGCAGTCATACGCCCGAAGCTGCAGTAACAGTAAAACAATTATCTATAATGCCAAACTTTATAGCATATATTGTCGCGTGAAAATAGCGACTTCGAGGGCGAAAGAAAACGTTCTTTTACCCTCTGGTTGGGAGCTCTTACAGGAACTGGGCTTGCGGTCGATGGCGCAATTACCACGCCAGACATCCAGCTATTAGGGCGAGTTAGCTCTTGCTCATCCTTGCCACCAGCAACTGATTCGCTAGTTCTCGCAGCGCTGCATCACGGTTAGCCGCTTTGATTTTGCTGGTATCTAAACTGATATCGGTATGGTTACCTTGGCTCGCCAGGGTGACCGTCATCCTGCCGACTTCGGTTTGAACGGCATAGCTCACGGTAAATCGGGGGATGAGCTCACCGGTGACTTGCTCGGCGCTGACTGCGCTGTCGATCGTCGTGCGCCCAGGCAGTGACCAGTAACTGACCATATCGGTGTCGCAGCGCTTGATAAGCTTATTGACCACAAACAGCGCATCTTTTTTAGACACCCCGCGTAGTTGCTGGATTTCTGCACCCAAGTCTTCGCCGCGCGCGATGCGTGACTTGACGCTTTCAAAGAACTTGCGATCAGCGACCCGCGCATGACAGCGCTCAATGGCGCTGTGGGCGAGTTCTTCAAAGTAGTCGGTGACTTCTTGGCTCATGGTGTCAAGAATCTTTACACTACGTTGGTGCCGAGCAGGGTGGCCACGGCAGCACGTGCCGCCTGTACCGTATCGACATGATGACTTGCTACCACCGATCTGATGGCTGGATGGAGGTGCGCTTCGTCAAGTAGGTGTCTGGACACCGAAATCTCCTGTGTATATGACGGCGGTGGGAGCGTGTGTCCATCTGCTACGTCATGAGAAGGCACGATTTTGCCGGAGAAACAGCCGGCATGATCTGTTCATGCCTTATGCATGCGGAATGACGGCTGAGAATTCACGCTTTACCGATTTTGTGCTTGGCTCAAAGTGTAATATTGTGAGAAGTTTGCTACTCAAGCTTGTTACCCCTTACTCGAGCTAGGCGCCACGCTATGTTTTCAGAAGAACTACATTACAAGAGCCTATTTGAAATAGCCAAGCTACTGGCCACTCGTAAGCTTTCGCCTGTGGAGCTCACGAAATACCTGCTCGACCGTATCGAGCGGATAGATCCTCAATTGCTTTCCTATACGTTGCCTACGCCTGAACTCGCATTGCATCAGGCCAGACTGGCGGAGGAGCAAATTGGGCGGCGCCAAATTCTCTCGCAACTGCATGGCGTACCGGTGGCTGTCAAAGATCTCTGCTACACGCAGGGTATTCCGACGATGTCAGGCATGCCCTTACACAGGGATTTTCGCCCTGGTTACGATGCTGCGGTCGTTAGAAAGCTCAGGGAAGCTGGCGCTGTCTTGATCGGTAAGCTGGCGCTGACTGAGGGTGCGTTTGCGGACCATCATCCGGACGTACCGCCACCCATCAACCCATGGCACCGAGATCATTGGTCTGGCGCATCATCATCAGGCTCAGGGGTCGCTACGGCGGCAGGATTGTGCTTTGGCTCTTTGGGGTCGGATACAGGTGGCTCGATCCGTTTCCCCTCCGCTGCTAACGGTGTCACGGGTCTCAAGCCGACCTGGGGAAGGGTGTCACGCTTTGGATGTTTTGAGCTGGCTGCGTCTTTAGACCATATTGGGCCCATGTGTCGTACTGCGGAGGATTGCGCAATCATGCTTCAAGCGACTGCCGGTGAGGATGTTAACGACCCCACTGCGAGCCGTTTGCCCGTACCCGACTATCTGGCCTCTGCCGAGCGAGAACTGAGCGGCTTTCGTGTTGGGATCGATGAAAACTATGCCACGCGCAACATCGATCTCGATGTAAGCCTTGCGATGAATGAGGCGCTGCGTGTCATGCGTAATCTTGGCGCGCAGATTGTGCCTATTCGCTTTCCTGATGTGACCGAGGTGGTGAATGACTGGGGAGCGGCATGCTCTGTTGAGACTGCGGTCGCCCATGAAGACACCTACCCATCGCGCCGATCCGAATATGGTCCCGGCCTCTCCGGACTACTCGACGTGGGCCGGAGTCTGTCAGCGATGGATCTGCAGCATATATTGTTACGACGCGCCGATTTCCGTGGAAAGGTCATCGCTGCGTTATCCGTAATCGATGTAATGCTGATACCCGCGCAGCCATTTGCTAGCCCGACCGTATCGCAAATGTCGACGCTTGGGCAAGTACCTGAACAGTTGGCAGCTCTGTTGCGTTACACCGCACCCTTTGACATGTCGGGCCACCCGACGCTCACTGTACCGGCAGGTTTCACGGCCAAAGGTTTGCCTGTCGCTGTGCAGTTCGTCGGGAATTTGTTTGACGAATCTGCTGTTATTCGTGCCGGCCGTGCATTTCAGTTTTCGACCAACTGGCACCAGAGACATCCTTCGATCTAGCATCCGTCCTCGTCAAGCTGCTGTTGGCGTCGTTTTGTGCACTGCATACTTTTTTGTGCGCTGCCATTGAAGTGCTACGCTTGTTTTTGATGCCTTTTGATTTGACTGGATTAATGCGCATATCGCTGCGCAACATCTAGGCGCTAAAAATCATAAAAACAATGCTCAAAACCCCGCATCCGCTTGTGGGTTTTGCCTTCGGGTTTTCAGCCACGAAATCCGAGTTAAATGTTTGAATGTATTCATACGAAAAAATGAGTTAGATTATTACTTGTCTGCTCTTCGAGCTTTGCAGAGGGATCCAATGGTCATTATCGCCGTCCTGTTCAGTGTCATCCTCGCGCTGATTCTGATTGCCATCCTGGTGGCATTCCTAAACCGCTTCTATCGTAAATCGTCGCGTGATGTTGCATTGATAAGAACGGGTTTTGGTGGTCAGCGAATCATTTTGTCTGGCGGCTGTCTGGCCTTGCCGTTTCTCCACAAAGTTGACGAAATCAATATGCGTACCATGCGCATGGAGGTTGCTCGAACCGGAAATAAATCGCTAATTACCGGCGATAAAATGCGAGTTGATGTGGAGTTCGAGTTCTATCTGCGCGTTCAGCCCACCATTCAGGGCGTAGAAACAGCGGCACAGGCGATCGGTTCGAAATCCCTGAATCCAGAGGGTGTGCGCAATCTGCTCGAGGGACGTTTCATTGACGCGGTACAGGCGATCGCATCAGCAGAAATGATGGATAAGTTGCATGCCGACAGAGCAGATTTTGTTCGCCGGATTCAGGAGTCGGTACGTGGCAACCTGGCTCAGAGCGGAATACAACTCGAATCTGTTTCTCTGACGCGGCTGGACCAGGCGGCATTCACTTCATTAGATGAGAACAATGCGTTTAATGCGGTAGGTATGCGAAAGCTGGCGGAGATCATCGCCGAAAGCAAGAAGAAACGCGCAGAGATCGAGGCTGATGCTGAAGTATCGGTCCGTCAAACTCAGCTCGCCGTCATCAAGCAGCGCCTTGCACTGAGCAGGGAAGAGGAAGAAGCTCAGATTTCACAGCGCCTCGACATCGAGAAAATGAAAGCAGTCAGCGACGGAGAGGCAGCACGCGCTCGCGAGGCTGCGATGATCGAATCTGAATCTGCGCGCCTGGCCCGTGAAAAGCAGGTTAGACAGACCGAAATCGAGAAGCAAAAAGAATTGCGTCATCTCGAGATCGATGCGCAGCTGAATTCTGAGAGTCGCAAAGTAGAAAGTGCGATTGCGCTGGCGGCTAAACATGCCGAGGAGGCGGCCGCCCAGGCCAAGGCGGAAGAGGCAAGAATTGCAATCGTCCGCGCCCAGGAGAAAGTTCAGACCGAGCGCGAGCGTGCAGTCGCAGAGCGTTCGCGAGAAATCGCTCTCATGCGCGAGAACGAGCGCGGTGAGGTGGCGCTTTCCAAGGCCGATGCCGAAGCCAGGGTGCTGCTTACCAAAGCCAAGGCGGAGGCCGACGCGACCTGCACTGAGGCAGAGGCAGAGCGTATTCGCATGAAGGCAGAATCGGAAGGCAAGCTCGCGATCATCAGTGCAGAGAACGCGCGTTCTTCAGAGCTGATCCATATGCAATTGGAGCAGTACCGCCTTGATCGCTTGCCAGACATCATCGAACAGATGATGAAGCCTGCCGAAAAGATCGACAGCATCCGGATTCATCAGGTGACCGGCTTCGGCGGTTCTTCTACGCCGGGCGAGGGTACCGGCGGCGGTAATTCCGATAAAGCACCCGTCACGCAAGTGATGGACAGCATCATGGGTATGGCACTCCAGCTGCCAGCATTAAAAACCATCGGCGAGTCGATTGGTGTTGATCTTTCTTCAGCCGTTAACTCTTCCAAATCTTCAGAGCCCGCGCCGAAAGAGACGAAGGACGCTCAGGACAAGAAAAAGTAGTGACCAAATAGATTTTAAGGTAACACCGAGCTGCAGTAGCAAGCATTGAAAAGCAACACACGAGTAAGTATCCCTGGATTGGTTTGACTTTTTGAATAGGAGTCCCTCATGAGTTTCAGTCGTCGTCATTTCCTTGGTTCCATGTCGAGTGTTGCGCTCGGCTCCATGCTGCCGTTCTCTGACAGTTTTGCGCAGGGAGCCCCGATCAAGGTGGGCTCAGTGCTTGATAATTCGGGTAACCTCGACATCTACGGTAAGCCGATGGTCATGGCAACCTCAATGGCTATTGATGAAATCAATGCGGCGGGTGGCTTGCTGGGTCGCAAGCTGCAAGCCGTTCAGTACGATACGCAGTCGGATATCGCGCTGTATACCAAATTTGCTCAGCAGCTCGTTCGCCAAGATAAGGTCGATGTAGTTCATGGCGGTATTACTTCCGCATCTCGCGAGGCCATTCGTCAGACCTTCACGCGCGCCAATACGCTGTACTTCTACAATGTGCTCTATGAGGGTGGTGTCTGCGACCGCAACACGGTCGTTACAGGTACAACGCCAGCGCAGGCGGTCGAACCCATCATGGACGTCGCGATGAAGCAATGGGGTAAAAAAGTTTACATCCTTGCGGCGGACTACAACTACGGCCAGATTACGGCCAAGTGGATTGCACACTATGCAAAAGAGCGTGGTGGTTCTGTTGCCAAGACTGATTTCTTTGCATTGGACGTATCCGACTTTGGTTCAACGATCGCCAAGATCCAGCAAGAGAAGCCGTCATTTGTGATTTCGGCACTTGTGGGCGGTGCGCATATGTCGTTCTACCGGCAGTGGGCCGCGTCTGGTATGAACAAGAAGATTCCATTGGCTTCTACCACCTTCGGCGTGGGTAATGAGCACCTTGCGCTTTCGGCAGCAGAAGGTGACGGTATTCTCATCGCCGGTAACTACAGCCAGGAGTCCGCTGATCCAGCGAACAAAGATTTTCTGGCCCGCTGGAACAAGCGTTTTGGCGATACTAAGATCGTTCACGAGATTGCGGTCTCGCAGTATCAGGGGATCATGCTGTGGGCCGAGTGCGTGCGGAAGGCTGGATCGCTCAAACGCGAGGACATGCTCAAGGCGATCGAATCGGGCGTCTCAATCGTCGGGCCTGGAGGTACGGTCGCCATCGATCCGAAGACTCACCATGCCGCGCTAGACATCAAGGTGATGGAAGTCAAAGGCCAAAAGCTGACGGTCAAGAGCGCAGTGAAGCAGCGTCCGCCGTTGGATACCGCACGTTACTGCGATCTGCTGAAGAACCCTAAAGAGAACAAGCAATTTGAAGTCAACATTTAATCACTTGTTCTCATCATCCTACTGAAGATTCTCCCTCATGGACTACGGTGCGGTCGTTGTTCTTGAAATCCTTTACATGATCGCCTTCCTCGCGCTGACTAGCGCGGGGCTAGCGGTCGTGTTCGGGATGATGCGTGTGATTAATCTCGCGCATGGGGAGTTCGTGATGGTGGGCGGCTACACCACGATTGCCTGCTACCAGGCCGGCTTGGATATCTGGTTTTCCATGCTGATCGTTGCACCCTTTGTCGTGGGTCTACTGGGGCTGATCATCGAACGACTGGTGATCCGTTTCCTGTATGGCCGGATGATTGACACCATGCTAGCAACCTGGGGGTTGAGTCTACTGATCGTTGGGTTGGTGACGCTGATCTTCGGTAATTCAGCTGTCAGCGTTCAGGCACCCATCGGTTCTTACGAGATCGGTCAGTACCAGATGGGCGGATACAACCTGTTCATCATCGCAATCGCGACGTTGCTACTGCTGGTGATGTGGCTGGTGATGCGCTTCACGCGGTTGGGTCTGGTGGCGAGGGGGGCGATGCAGAATCGTGATGTCGCCTCCTCGCTCGGTTATAACCCCGAGAGAATCTACATGTGGACCTTCACTGTGGGTGCAGCTTTGTCTGGTCTTGCAGGTGGCGCGCTTGCGCCGCTGACCGGGCTGCTACCGTCAGTCGGTGGATCCTATATTGCGAAATCGTTCATCACGGTCATCACCGGTGGTGCGGCGATCATCACCGGTACAGTATCCAGCTCGCTGATATTTGGTACGGTGAACCAGATCGTATCCTTCGCGTCGATGCCGGTCGTCGGTGAAATTGCGATGCTTGCACTGGCTATTGTCCTCCTCCGCCTGATGCCGCAAGGAATCACTGGTCGTTTCTTCAAGAATTCCGCATGACAAATAGCTCTAATTTCGGCACAGGCCGCATTAGTTGGCTCTGGTTTGCTCTTGCATGTCTGGCGCTGCTCATTGCACCTGCATTGTTTGACGTGAATACGATGACGGTGCTGCTGATCTGGTCATTATTCGCGTTATCACTCGGTCTGATGTGGGGCTACGCGGGTATTCTGAGCTTCGGTCATGCAGCGTATTTTGGACTGGGTGCCTACACCTTTGCCGTCGCTTCAATGAACATCGGCGAGAGTACGCTCCCTCTGTTACTCGCTCTACTCATTCCAGCGCTGCTGGCGGCCGTCATCGGTGCGATGATGTTCTACGGGCGCATCAGTGACGTTTACATGGGTGTGATCACGCTGGTGGTCACCCTGATCATTTTTAAATTCATCAATTCGACGGCTGGCGATGCTTACCGCATTGGTGAGGCGAGGTTAGGTGGGTTTAATGGGATACCCGCGTTTCCGATACTGAATGTGCCCGGTCAGACTGATATCCCGATTTTTGGTCTCGGGCTTTACTACGTTGTGGCCGCTTCGCTCCTGATCTGCTATCTCCTCTGTCGCTGGATCTTGGCCTCCTGGTTCGGACGTGTGCTGGTTGGTATCCGTGAGAACGAATCACGCATTGAGCTGCTGGGATACAGCGCGCCGCTCTATAAAACCGCTATTTTCACCGTGAGCGCAGCCATGGCTGGATTGGCAGGATGCTTGTTCGCGAATTGGGCTGAGATCGTCACGCCTGGCTTGTTTAGTCTAGGACAATCGGCAGAGGTAATTATCTACACGATCGTAGGCGGATTGGGCACGCTGATAGGCCCGATGCTTGGTGCGGTCGGATTAGGTTTCCTGAAGCTCCTGCTGGGTGAGCAGACCTTGATTGATAACTCTCTGCTGCTCGGCGCCATCCTTGTGCTGGTGGTGCTGCTGCTCCCGAGCGGCATCGTACCGACATTCATGCGATGGCGACAGAAGCGCAGTCAGGCTACAGCGGCGCGTCATCGTGCGAACAGCACACGCCGACGTCGTCGTCAACACGGAGATGGTGCGTGAGCGAGACCGTGGTAGAGACCCGTGATCTGTCTGTTCGCTTTGGCGGCGTGCATGCGGTGAACAATGTCAATTTCAGCCTCAAGGATCGCGAGCTGCGGTGCTTGATCGGTCCTAATGGCGCAGGCAAAAGCACATTTTTTAAATGCCTGACGGGCCAGGTACAGGTCGGCCATAACAACGGTCGTGTTCTCATCAAAGGACACGACGTGACTGGCTGGCGTCCATACGACATCGTGCGTCTCGGTGTGGGTATCAAGACGCAGACACCGTCAGTCATGAACGGCCTCACTGTCGAGGAGAACCTCTGGCTCTCTGCGCGTCGTGTGAATTCGCGCGAGACGGTGCGAGAGGTTGTACAAGCCGTGATGGCGCAAGTATCGCTCGAGGGCATTGCTCGCAGGCAGCTCGGTGAACTGGCCCACGGACAGCGCCAGCTGGTAGAGATTGGTATTGTTCTCGCGCAGCGGCCGTGGCTTATTTTGCTCGATGAGCCTGCAGCGGGCATCACGCATGCCGAGGCAGACCGGCTGGTCGAGATCATTCACGAGGTGAATCAGAAGGCGACGATCGTCGTCGTTGATCACGATATGCAGTTTGTGCGTAGCCTCGGCGGACATGTCACCGTACTTCATCAGGGCGCCGTGTTGCGTGAGGGCCCGGTCGATACTGTGCTGGCCGATCAAAAGGTGAGGGAAGTCTATATCGGGAGTCGAGCAAAATGAATCAGCTGCACTCCGATGCCAATAACGATGCCAAGAGTGACGTTGTACTCGAGGTTGCGGAGCTGAAAGCAGGTTACTCCGGTATACCAGTACTGCGAGGTGTCAGCTTTGACTTACGCGAGGGCGATGCGATTGGTATCGTCGGCCATAATGGCATGGGTAAGTCGACCCTTCTCAAGACACTCGTTGGCCTGGTACCGGCTACCGCCGGGCGCATCGGCATCGATGGCCTTGATGTCACCCGGATGCCCGCCCATGAGCGGAGTCGCTTGGGTATCGGCTATGTGCCGCAAGGGCGCGGCATTATGCCGGGACTGACAGCGCTCGAGAATTTGCGATTAGGCTGGTCCGAAGATTCAGGTGATACAGAACAAGCTGCCCTTGAGCGTGTACTCGATGCGCTGCCCCGGCTCAATAGCGTACTTGACCGAAAAGGCGGTTCCTTGTCGGGTGGGGAGCAGCAGATCCTGGCGCTCGGACGCGCGCTCATGCCGGCGCCCTGGTTGCTGTTACTCGATGAGCCCTCAGAAGGAATTCAGCCCTCTATCGTGCAGGAGATCGGTGAAATTCTCGCCAACTTGCGCAAGCGCGAAAAGCTCTCATTGATAGTGGTCGAGCAGAATCTTGATCTTGTACTCGACGTTGCAGATCGCATCTTCGTGATGGAGCGTGGACAGGTCGAGCGAGAAATGGCGATCAGTTCGATTCGCACAGGTGGTCTCTCCGAGTTGCTGGGCATGGGCGCAGCACGAATGACACGTGAGAGTCGGGCGGTCAAACCGGCATCGCAAGCCGCGCCTGCACCACGCGCTGCATCGTCATCGCCGTCTGCATCAACACGGTCCTCAACTGATATCGCCTATCAGGCGTCGCCCCGGCCAGCCAATGCATCAACGGTGCCGCAGCACCGGCCAGCCGCGGCGGAATCGCCCTTCCCAGCACACAGCACGCAGCGAGGTAGTAGCGTATCGCCTGCTGCCGCACACGTTCATACCGACAGAGGTGATCCAATGACGAGAGTCAAGCGCCCCACGCATCAGCAGCTGAAAAAGATCGTGGAGTCCCTGCACATGAGTATGTCCGATGCCGAGGTGGCCGAATATCTGGAAGTCGTCGATGGCACGTTGGCCGCCTATGACAAATTAGCCGGTATGCCGGATTACTTGCCTCAAGTGCGTTATCCGCGAACGCCAGGACATCGCCCTACCGCCAATGAGAACCCGTTAGGTGCGTGGGCTGTGAAGGCGGATGTGAAAGGTGCGCCTTATGGTCCGCTGACAGGCAAGACCATTGTCTTGAAGGACAACATCTGCCTGGCAGGTGTACCCATGATGAATGGTTCTAGTACCTTGGAGGGCTACGTACCTGATGTAGACGCCACGTTAGTGACACGGATTCTTGACGCGGGCGGCACCATTGTTGGCAAGGCCGTATGTGAGCATTTCTGCCTCTCTGGAGGAAGCCACACGTCTTCGTCGGGGCCGGTACACAATCCGTACAAGATGGGTTATTCCTCAGGCGGATCATCGAGTGGATCAGGCGCGTTGGTCGCGGCCGGTGAGGCAGACATGGCCATTGGCGGTGATCAGGGCGGGTCGATCCGCATACCTGCATCGTGGTGTGGTTTGGTGGGCATGAAAGCTACTCATGGCCTGGTTCCCTACACTGGCGTGATGCCGATCGAGGCCACCATTGACCACGCGGGCCCAATGACCAACACGGTGGCAGACAATGCGCTGCTGCTCGAAGTTATTGCCGGCGAAGATGGCCTGGACCCACGTCAATACAATGTTCGGACCGAAAAATATACAGCAGCGCTTGGCAAAGGTGCTGCAGGCTTGAGAATCGGCATCTTGACCGAGGCTTTTGAACTCGATTCCTGCGAGCCGGATGTCGTAGAGAAAGTCAGGCTCTCTGCCGAGCGGCTGCGCAAATTGGGCTCGATCGTCGAGAATGTATCGGTACCGATGCACCTGGATGGTCCTGCGATCTGGTCGGCCATTGCCCTGGAAGGACTGACAGCGCAAATGATGCACGGGAATGGCATGGGCTTTAACTGGGAAGGTATGTACACCACCAGCTTGCTCGATGCCCATGCGAGTTGGCGTGCGCGCGCGAATGAGCTCTCGCGCACGCTGAAGCTTTCGATGATGGTAGGCGAGTACTTCATCACCGAATATCGTGGCCACTTCTACGCTAAAGCGCAAAATCTAGCACGCATGCTGCGCTCTGCTTATGATGATGCGCTGTCGCGCTACGACATGCTGCTGATGCCGACGATTCCCATGAAGGCCACACCGTTGCCACCACTGGATGCGCCGTTGTCGCTCTGGTGCCAGCGCGGCTTCGAGATGTTGACGAATACTCAGCCCTTTGATGTCACTGGCCACCCCGCAATCACGGTCCCCTGCGGCATGAGTAATGGACTTCCCGTAGGGATGATGCTGGTCGCCAAGCACTTCAATGAATCCATCATTTACCGCGCTGCTCATGCCTTTGAACAAAGCGGTGACTGGCGAGATTTTTAAGGCTTCTCGTGCAGAGCAATCCTTTCCACTCGGACTGGCTACGAGGCTCTCAGCGTAACGCACAAAAGCCCCGTGGTAGTACGTCGTATGCGGCTGGAGAGACTACGCCTCCTCTGGAATTCATAACGCTGCCCGACTTTCTCAAGCAGTGCGTTGAGCGGCACGGCGCACGCGATGCCGCAATTTTTGATGCAGAGGGTATGCGGCTTTCGTGGTACGACCTCGCAGCACGAGTTGATCGAATGGCCGCAGGATTGCTCGCTCTTGGTCTGCGTAAAGGTAACCGCGTCGGCATCTGGGCGCCGAATCGTCATGAGTGGCTGGTGACGCAGTTCGCCACTGCCCGAATTGGACTCATTCTGGTCAACATCAATCCGGCCTATCGTAAGTCCGAGCTGGAGTACGCGCTGCGCAAGGTAGGATGTCGTGCACTCGTGATGTCGCGCCGCTTCAAGACCGGTGACTACCTGTCCATGATCAGTGATCTCATGCCTGAGTTGAACATGAGGGGCGAGAAAGGGCATATCGATTCTGTTCGCCTACCCGATCTCAAACATGTGATTCTGCTGGACGACGGGCCTGCTCCTCCACGCTGTCTAAACTATCGTGACCTGTTATCTCTCGCGGGTCCTGCACAAACCGGTCGTCTTGACGCCCTGACGGCAGCACTGGACCCCGACGATGCGATCAATATTCAATTCACCAGCGGTACGACCGGCTCACCGAAAGGTGCAATGCTTTCGCATTTTAGTATCGTAAACAATGCTCGGTATACAGCGTTGACCATGAACCTCAGCGAGAGAGACCGTTTGTGTATACCGGTTCCTCTCTACCACTGCTTTGGCATGGTACTGGGCGTACTCTGCGCCGTTGCCTCGGGGGCGACCATGGTGTTTCCTAGCGAAGGTTTTGACGCAGGTGAGACCCTTGCGTCGCTAAATCGTCATCGCTGCACAGCACTGCACGGAGTACCAACCATGTTCGTGTCCTTACTTGAGCATAAGGACAGAGCACAATTCGATCTTAGTAGTTTACGTACGGGCATCATGGCGGGTGCGCCATGCCCAGTTGAGACGATGCGCCGCGTGATCCACGAGATGCACATGAGTCAAGTGACGATTGCCTATGGGATGACAGAAACAGCACCTATCTCATTCCAGACGGGGCGTGACGATACTCTGGAGCGCAGGGTATCTACGGTCGGTCGGGTCCAGCCACATTTTGAAGCGAAGATCATCGACCGAAATGGCCGCATCGTGCCGCTAGGCGAGCCGGGCCAGATCTGTACCCGAGGCTATGGTGTCATGCGCGGCTACTGGAAAGACCCGGAAAGAACTGCCGAAGCCATCGATGAAGCAGGATGGATGCATACGGGTGATCTCGGCGTGATGGATGCCGATGGCTATGTGAACATCGTCGGCCGCGTCAAAGATATGGTAATTCGTGGCGGTGAAAATATTTATCCACGTGAGATCGAAGAATTTTTACTTCAACACCCGGCAATTCTTTCAGTTCAAGTGGTCGGTGTGCCAGATGATAAGTATGGCGAGGAACTTGCTGCCTGCATCATCTTGCGAGATGGCGATTTGCTGGACGAAGATGCTGTGCGTGTTTTCTGCAAGGACCAGATCGCCCATTTCAAGATGCCGCGCTACATTGAGTTCATGCAAGAATTTCCGATGACGGCGACTGGCAAACCCCAGAAATTCAGTCTACGAGAGCGCTTGATCCAGAAGCACGCACTGCGTGTTGTCGCTACTGCTTGAACAGTCACTTATGTCCCTTGCGGCTCGACTGAGCGAACAGGTACAACGTACACCGGATGCAATCGTTGTTAGTGACATTCGCAATACTTACCGATTTTCTGATTTCTACGAGCGCATCACACGTATTGCTGGAGGTATGCGCGAAGTGTACGCGTTGGACGCTGGCACTCGCGTCTTGCTCTTCATGGAGAACCGCGGTGAATTCCTCGAACTGTTATTCGCCTGTTGGCACCTTGGCTGTGCTGTTGTGCCTGTCAATTCGCGACTACATCCGGAAGAGGTTGCACACATTGCTGCGGATGCTCAAGTAGCGCTAGCTTTTGTTTCTGGCGCTTGTGGTGATGTGATTCATCGACTACATGCCTCGGGAAATGTGCCTGTCGTTGATATTGATAGTACGGTCTATCAGTCACTTCCGGCATGCCAACCCGTAGCGATGGCAGCGGCGGCGCCCGACACGCTTGCCTGGTTGTTTTATACCAGCGGGACTACCGGTAAGCCGAAGGGGGCCATGCTCTCGCATCGAAATCTTGTATTCATGTGCGAGGCTTATTGCTCCGATCTCCGCTATCCCTGCGCCGGCGATACCCAATTACATGCTGCACCGCTTTCCCATGGGGCGGGCATGTACGCGCTGCCGCACTTGCTTGCCGGTGGTCGCCAGCAAATACTCGCGCAGTTTGATCCTCAGGCAGTGATCGAGGCGATCGCTGTGTATCAGGGCGTGAGTTTCTTTGCCGCGCCGACGATGGTGATGCGCCTCGTCAATTATCCAGATGCGCATCCCTCGCTGTTCGCCCACCTGAAGTTCATTGTTTATGGTGGTGCACCCATGTATGTGGCCGACCTTAAGAAGGCACTCTCGCTATTTGGACCGCGTTTGTATCAGCTCTACGGTCAGGGCGAAGCGCCCATGACCATCACGGGTTTATCCCAGGCCAATCACATGGCTGCTGACTTTCAAGCAAGAGAAGCGAGATTAGCCTCGTGCGGATACCCGCGTAACGGCGTGGAGGTTGCGGTCTTTGATGCGGAGGGCAATGCACTGCCGTCCGGGGTAGTCGGTGAGATAGTCACCCGAAGCCCTTGCGTCATGCAGGGCTACTGGAATAATCCAGAGGCGACCCGGGATACGTTGCAGGACGGGTGGCTCTACACCGGCGATATTGGCAGCATGAGGGATGATGGTTTGCTTACACTACAAGACCGCTCAAAAGATTTGATCATCAGTGGTGGGAGCGACGTCTATCCGCGTGAGATCGAAGAAGTGTTGCTCAGGCACCCTGGTGTTCGGGAATGTGCATCGGTTGGTAAGCCCGACAGTGAATGGGGGGGGCTGCCCGCAGCATTTATCGTGCCGGCCACCAAGCCTGCACCAACGATAGCGGAGCTTGAATCGCTCGTATTAGATCATTTGGCGCGTTTCAAACGTCCCAGAGTCTGGATATTTGTCGATAGCTTGCCCAAAAATAATTACGGCAAAGTCCTTAAAACGGCGCTCAGGAGAGAACTAGCGAAGTGGGATTCCTAAAATGGGCGAAAGCGTTTACACGTCACTGAAGCTTTTATCCACTACAGCGGCACATGTCGGCAGCCGCTTGAGGTAGACGATACGCCTCAGGTCGCTCGCTACAAAGAGCCCTTCGCTAAGTCTCGGTGCGGGTAGAATCAAACATTCATTCCGCTCAAGGCGGCTGAAGATCGGGAGCCTAGGTGATATGTCAAATAACATACGCGTAATCGTTGCAGGTGCAACTGGCTGGACAGGAAGCGCAGTCACGCGAGCTATTATTGATGCACAAGATATGGTGCTGGTGGGTGCGGTGACACGTTCGAGTGCAGGGCAAGATATTGGCGCACTTATCTCTGGCCGTGAATCTGGAGTAATCATTGCTTCATCGGTTGAAGAGGCACTCAATACGCCCTGTGATGTGCTAATTGATTACACCCACCCCAATGCTGTCAAAGCGCACACTTTACTCGCGATTCGTAGGGGCGTTAGCGTGGTGATCGGTACCTCTGGGCTTGATGCAGAAGATTTTTCAGAGATAGAGCAGTATGCGCTGGAGCATAGGGTGAGCGTTTTCGCCGCAGGGAATTACTCGGTCACTGCCGCTCTGATGACCCGCTTCGCTTTGTCTGCTGCGCGGTATGTACCCGATGTTGAAATCATTGATTATGCACACGAGACAAAGCCTGATACGCCGTCGGGTACGGGTCGGGAGCTCGCCGAAAGGTTATCAGCGGTTCGCCTACCCGGTACCTCCACACCTGTTGCAGAACTCACTGGCGCTCCGGAGAGCCGTGGGGCATTGATCGATAAGGTGCAGGTTCATTCCGTACGTATGCCCGGCCATGTGCTAACTTGCGAGGCCGTATTTGGTGCACCCGATGAAAGGCTGGTCATTCGGCATGACGCCGGCAGCTCTGCGGAGCCGTACGTCAAAGGGACTTTGCTTGCCGTGCGTCGGGTAGGTGACGTAGTAGGCTTGCGCCGCGGGTTGGATCAGTTACTCGACGGGTAAACCATATCGACCAATCAATTAGTGACGCTTCAAGTAATCAATTACCCATGCCGCGGTGCTCAGCAATAGCCGCTTGCACCGCCTGTACCGTATCTAAGTGATGACTTGCTACCACCGATCTGATGGCTGGATGGAGGTGCGCTTCGTCAAGTAGGTGTCTCGCCATGGCCAACTCCGTGCCCGGATCACTATCGAACCTAGGTCATTATGTACCCATGTGCCGATGTGGCGCTAGCTTGCTATTTCGTGCGAGATGCGGCTTGTTTCAGGGCGTCTTTAAGCTCGTCAGTGGCGCGAGGATTGGTGGCTTTGAGGGCAATCTGCACGCCCGTGGTTGCGGCAATGAGGCTGACCACATCTTGGCGTATCGAGGAAATCTGAGCGTAGCGACGAATCTCCTCGGCTTCCGCCGTTGTGGCATCCGGAAT
>Ga0194119_10006042_pt1 | contig 17788 bp, 14 predicted proteins | sample TA2MahC100mmetaG_FD_148620 | JGI IMG/M metagenome (GOLD analysis project Ga0194119, IMG submission 148620) | Freshwater microbial communities from Lake Tanganyika, Tanzania - TA2015018 Mahale Deep Cast 100m | ecosystem: Environmental > Aquatic > Freshwater > Lake | place: Tanzania: Lake...
TGCTCAAAGACTAAAACGCATACCGCAGCGCGAACTGAATCTCTCTCGCCGGCCGCGTATTCGAAATCGCGCCAAAGTTGTTCGCCGTCCGATTGCCGTTCGGCGGATCGAAGTTCGTCTTGTTGAAGAAGTTGAACGCTTCCATCCGGAACTCCACCTTGTGTCCTTCGATAACGCGGAAGTCCTTGTGCAAGCCGAAGTTCATCTGATTAAAACTTGGTGCGCGGACGATGTTCCGGCCCGCGTTGCCAAACGGCTGCGACACGTCAGTCGGTTCCAACACCGTCGCACGGTTCAACCATCCCGCGGGCGAGCGCTGCCCCTCGGGCAGAACGGGGTTGCCGGTGATGTTCGGGCGATACGTCGGTGCTCCGGACACCTGGAAGGCAGCCGAGGGGCCGTAGCTCAAGTTGACCGGAACGCCGCTGGTCGAAAAGTTGATGATCGAGACGCGCCAGCCGCCGGCGATGGCATCGACGCCGCGACTCCACGAATCGCCGAACTTTCGGCTCTTGCCGAACGGAAGATCGTAAAGGAACGTCGTCGTATTGTTGAACGGCTGGTCGTAACCGGAGAGCCCCTTCTCGTTTTCGAGCGCGCGGAAATTGACTCGGGAGTTGTCGCCGTTGCCTGACTCGAGGTGGCCCGAGGCGTTATCGATCGCCTTCGAGAACGTGAACGAATTTAGGAAGTACATGCCGCCGGAGAAGCGTTTCTCGATCTTCGACTGGAAGGCGTGGTAGTCGAGGAAGCCGCCAGGAAACGCGGTCTGGATGAAGCCGTATGCCTGCAGCGGCCGCCTGGCCTGCAGCGCCAGATTCTGGCCGACTACATTCGGCCGCGCCTGGTTGAAATCGCCCAGGATCATGAGCTTGTTCGCTGCGGTGCCGACGTAACCGACATCCAGCACCCAGCCCTTCATCAACTCCTGTTGAATCGTCACGTGCCAGTTCTGGTTATATGCCGACCGCAGGTCTTTCGGAATGTGATTGGTGCGCGTGTTCACCTGCCGGATGTTCGCCAGCGAAAGGAAGTTCGTCGGATAGCCCTGTTCGGTACGACGGAAACAGGTGCCCGGGCCCTGCGCCTGGCTGGTGCAGAGCGGCAAACCATTGGCAAACGCGGGTGGAAGCTGCGCGTCCACGGTGGGATTCAAAATGAACGGCAGATTGTACGCCAACAGGTTCTCGCCGCCCATGCGGTTGAAGTGCACGTAGCTGACGCCGTAAGCCGCGCGGATGACCGTCTTCGGCAGAACCGTATACGCCATGCCGATGCGTGGCGCCCAGTTATTCCCATCGGGATTGACGAGCGCGCGATCGTAGAGTGATCCGTCCTTGGCCAGGATCGTCGTGTTCGTCGATGGATCGAAGTTCGCGATTGCGTTCGTCGCTTCAAACTGCGGCGTCGCGAATTCGTAGCGGATGCCGACATTCAGAGTCAGCTTGCGCGACACCTTGAAGTCGTCCTGGAGATAGAAGAAGTGCATCCACTGACGGTAATTCACGATGTTTGGCGAGTTGAGCGCGAACTGGTTGCGCGCGCCGTAGAAAAAATCGTTGAGGAACTGCAAGTTGTTGTTGGCCGTGCCGGGAACTTGCGAAAAGCGCCCGTTGTAAACGTCGCGGCCCGACTTCGGATTGAAATCGTCGATCTCGGTGGACACGCGCTGATACTCCCAGCCGGCCTTCAGCGAATGGCGGCCGAGGACCTTTACGTAGTTGACCTTCGGATTAAACACGTCGGGGTTCTGAAATTGCGGATTGGACTCCTGTACGCCGAACGCCGAGTAGCCATTGACGGCTTGGCGATAAACGCCGCCGGCGAAGCGCTTGTCGGTGGGCGCATTCGGGATGCCGATCTTCTCTGCCAGCGTGCCGGTGCCAACGAACACGGGGAACTTACCGCCATCGGACCGGCTATAGCCGAGCCGGAATTCGAGGATACTGGTCGGGTTCACGGTCCAGGATGTACCAAACGCCAACTGCCGGTTTTCGACGCGGACGTTGCCGTTCGAATCGCCGCCGGAGGGACCCGGGAGTGCGGGCGGTTCGAAGTTCTCCATCAACCGGTGCGAATAACGGCCGAAGGCGTTCAGCTTCGACGAAAAATAGTGATCGTAGCGGAAGTCGCCCTTGTCGGTCTTGTCAGTGCGCAGAGGTTGCGACTCGAAGTTGTTCGAAAGACCGGGGCGGTTCGGATCGGGCAGGCCGGCCAGCACCTCGCGCGCCCAGCGCGTGATCTGCGTCTGCGGCACAACGCCGTTGGGGATCACCGTGCCGTCGAGCGGATTGCGCACGGAAATACCGAGGTTGCCGTTCATTTCGGCGCGGGTTGGCAGCGTCGAAAACGTGATGCGCTTGGTGTTCCGGCGGTAGCCTTCGAAGTCGCCGAAGAAGAAGCTCTTGTCCTTCTTGATCGCGCCGCCAAACGCCGCACCGTACTGGTTCTGAATGAGCGTGGGCTTCTGATTGTTGACGGGCTTGAAGAACCCGGTGGCGTTAAGTTTGGTGTTGCGAAGATACTCCCACGCCGAGCCGTGGAAGGAGTTCGTGCCACTGCGGATCGAGGCGTTGATCACGGCGCCGCCGGCGCGTCCGAACTCGGCCGAGAAGTTGTTGGTCTCCAAGCGGAACTCCTGCACCGAATCGGGCGAAAGCTGCACGACCTGATTCGAAAAGCCTTGGTTCGACGTGCCGTAGGCGTTGTTGTCCACGCCGTCGATGACGAAGTTGTTCTGCGAGCTGCGCATGCCGTTGACGTTGAAGGAAGCGTCGCGGGTATCGGCGATGGAACTGCGGCGCACGCCGGGCGCAAGCAGCGCCAGGTCCGCGTAAGCGCGGCCGTTGAGCGGGAGATTCACAACCTGTTGCGTGCCGACAACGGTGCCGCGCGAAGAGGTATCGGTTTCCAGAACCGCAACGGCATCGGTGACGGTGATGCTCTCGCTGGTCGAGCCGACTTCGAGCTTCAGATCCACGCGCTGCCGGGCGTTCACGGTGACGCTGAACGTATTGGCGACCGCGGATTTGAATCCCTTCGCCGTGCCTTCGAGTTTGTACGAGCCGGCCTTGACGTTAAAGAACTGATAGCTGCCCGCCGTATCGGTGACGGCCTTCTGCTGCACGCCGGTCTGCGTGTTGGTCAGCGTGACTTCGGCGCCGGCGATGCCGCCCCCGCTCGCATCCTGAACGCTGCCGAGCACCTGTGCGGTATCGAACTGCGCGAGCAACAAGGCGGTGGCAAGCGCGGCCAGCGCAAACAATTTCTTCATGGCGAGATCTCCTCGATTTAGACTATCGTCTCTTTATTGCAGCACCGTCGCGGCGCGGTGGCAAGTAGGTCGCCGCAAGCGAGTTGATGGTTGATATATACTACCGACTGTCTCTGTGGTTTTTCATTCTTCCGAAAAGGGGTTCCCATGAAGTGCAGTTCGTCTAAGTTGACGTTGGCGCTGTTGATTCTAGTGAGTCTGTCGGGCTCGTCTTTGAGCGCCCAGACCGTGGCCGGACAGATCTCCGGTCTGGTGACCGATCCCTCCGGCGCGTCGATCGCCGATGCGAGTGTGGTCGTCACCGATCTCGATCGTAATGTAAACTTCCGCTCAACTTCGAATGAGAGTGGCTTCTATCTCGTGTCTCCGCTGCCGCCAGGCCGCTACAAGCTGCGCGCGGAGAAAGCCGGCTTCCGGGCGTACCAAGTTGAACTCGTACCGATCGCCACACAACAGAAAGCCGAAGTCAGCATCTCGCTGCAAGTCGGCGCGGTATCGGAAAGCGTCACCGTGACGGGTGGCGCGCAGTTGGTGGATACCACCACCGCCACGCTCAGCGGCGTTGTCGAGAATAAACGCATCATCGACCTGCCGCTCAACGGACGCAACGTATTTTCGTTGGCCTGGGCCACCGCGGGTGTCTTCCCGCAGCGTCCCGCGGCCGGCAGCGCCAACGAGGGATTCCACTCCATCGGCATCTTTACTGTGAATGGCGGGCGTGATTCGTCGAATGCCATCCTGATGGACGGCGTGCCGGTGACGATGAACTCGAACACGGCGAATATGAACGCAAACTCCGCCGTGCCATCGGTGGAAGGCGTCGAAGAGTTCCGCATCCAGACCAACTCCTACAGCGCCGAGTACGGCCGTTCCGGCGGCGGCGTTCTCACCATCGCCACAAAGTCCGGCACCAACACGCTGCATGGCAGCCTCTTCGAATTCGTACGCAACAGCAGAATGGACGCTAACAACTGGTTCGCCAACGCGAGCGGCGCGCGGTTGGCTACCTTCCAGCGCAACGAATTCGGCGCCAGTTCCGGCGGCCCGCTTGTGATTCCGAAAGTCTACGACGGTCGCAACAAGACCTTCTGGTTCGCGGTGTACGAAGGACGCCGGCAACGTTCGGCCTCCACTCGCTTCTTCACGCTGCCCACCAACGAACAGTTGGCCGGCGACTTTTCCAAAACGCTGACCGCCAACGCCGCGCTGCGCAATATCTACGATCCGATGTCGACCACGCCAGACCCCGCCCGCCCCGGCCAATTCTTGCGTACGCCCTTTGCCGGCAACCGCATTCCGGTCAATCGCTTCGACCCCGTCGCCGCCAACGTCTTGAAGTTCTATGGCCCCCGTCCCAACCTGCCGGGGCAACCGAATACGGGCCAGAATAACTTCTTCTTCCAAGGCAAGGCGCCGACCGACGTGAACCGCGCGACTTCCAAAGTCGATCACAACTTCAACGAGAACCAGCGCATCTTCTTCCGGTACTCCATCTTCCAGAACGAGAACTCGCAGCCTGAATTGTGGGCCGGTCCGGGTTGTCCCGATGGCGGCTGCTACTCCAACTACGAGCGGTTGCAGAATTTCGCGATCGACTATAGCTGGACGATGAATCCGACGACGTTGCTCAGCTTACGCTACGGCTTCGCCCGCTCGATTCTCGACCGCGGAAGTTGGCACAAAAACTTCAGGCCGACGTCTTTGGGCCTGCCCGCCATTGTCGAGGCTGGCGCGGATCTGCTGGTGTTCCCCGAGTTCTCCGTCGAAGAAATGACAATGCCCGGTTTGCTCCACCACTGGAACTTCCGCTCCGCCAATCAATCGCACACGATTGTGGGAACGCTTTCAAAAGTGTTGGGCAGCCACAGCTTGAAAGCGGGTACCGAACTGCGCGAGAACCTGATCAACCACATGCAGGCGCCTTGGAGCTTGAACTTCAGCTTCAACCGCGCGATGACACAGGGTCCGGATCCGCGCGTCGTCTCGGCCACCGGCGGATTTGGGTTCGCGTCGTTCCTGTTGGGAACCGGCTCCGGCGGCAACGAAGTACATGGCATTCGACCCGCGCTCGAAAGCAAGAGCTATGGCTTCTACCTCCAAGATGACTGGAAGGTCAACCGGAAACTAACGCTGAATCTCGGTCTGCGCTGGGACTTCGAGACCGGCCTGACGGAACGCTATGACCGCTACTCGGTGTTCGATCCCTCGGCCGTGCATCCGTTGAGCCAGCGGACCGGTTTGAATCTGCGTGGCGGTTGGACCTTCGCGAATAAGGGCGGCCGCGGTCGCACACTGAAGGACATCGAGTGGGGTAAGATCGCGCCGCGTATCGGCCTTGCCTATCAGTTGGGGCCGAAGACCACGCTCCGCGCCGGCGGCGGAATCTTCTACACAATGGCCACCTATGGCGCCAACAACTATGGAACGGCGCCCTTCCGTGCCGCCACTCCCTGGGTAGCCAGTATCGACGGCGTCACGCCAAACGACCTGCTCCGCAATCCGTTCCCGAACGGCGTGTTGCAGCCGGAAGGTTCGGTCAACGGCCTCGGCGCCGCGCTCGGCCAGGGCGTCGGTTCGCCCATCCCTTCGACGATGACGACTCCGTACAACTCGCAATGGAACTTCTCGATCGGCCAGGAGCTCGGCGGAGGAATGGTTCTCGACCTTGCCTATGCCGGGAACAAGGGCACCCACCTGCCCCTGCCCTGGCAGATGGATCAACTGGCCGACGCGCAGATCCGTCCCAACGCCGGGCTACTCGATACCGTGCCGAACCCGTTCTTCGGGCTCATTCCAGTGGGTGCCTTGTCGAACCGGAACGTGCAGCGAGGTGAGCTGTTGACGCCCTATCCGCAATATCCCGGCGTTTCTTTCGCCGGCACGTCGTGGGGCAACTCCAACTTCCACAGCCTGCAGGTGACGTTTAAGAAACGGTTCTCCAGCAATGGAACCGTCGTCGTGGCCTATACGTGGTCCAAGTTGATCGCCGATGGCGGTGACAACGCCTGGGATTCGGCCGGCTTCCGCAATTTCAATTGCCGGGCATGCGAGCGGTCGATCTCGCCTTATTCCTATCCGCACCGGATTGTCACGACCTCGACCTACGAACTCCCGTTCGGCAAAGGCAAACAGTTCGGCTCGAACTGGAACGGCTTCATGAACGCCGTACTCGGCCAGTGGCAGGTGAACGGCATCATGACCCTCAGTTCCGGATCCCCGCTGCAGATGCTCACCACGGGCAACACCAGCTTCTCGTTCGGTGGAGGTCAACGGCCCGATTCGACCGGACGCGACGCCCGCCTCGACAACCCGACGCTCAACCGCTGGTTCGACACCGATGCGTTCCGGTTGCCGGCGCAATACACCTTTGGCAATATGGGCCGCATGCATCCGAACCTCCGCAGCGACTTCGTTGAAATGCTCGACCTGTCGGTCTTCAAGCGCTTCAACATCGTCGGCGAACGCGTTGCGCTCGAGCTCCGCGGCGAGAGCTTCAACGCGTTGAATCACCCCGTGTTCGGTTCGCCGAACACGACGGTGGGCAATGCGCAGTTCGGCCGCGTCGCCGGTACGGCGAACGCGCCGCGCCAAACGCAATTCGCACTCAAGCTGCTCTGGTAAGACTGCATCGCATCAGCAAACGCGGGCCGCCTTCGAAGGCGGCCCGCGTTTGCTTTGATGAGTGATAAGATAATCGGTCTATGTCGCAGATCAAAGGTCCCGGATTGTTCCTTGCCCAATTCATGGGTGACGCTGCTCCCTTCAACTCGCTGCCGAACATTTCGGCGTGGGCGAAGTCGCTCGGCTACAAAGGCATTCAGTTGCCTTCCTGGGACGCGCGGATCATGGATCTAGCCAAGGCCGCTGAATCGAAGACCTACTGCGACGAGCTGAAGGGCCAGGCCAACGGCCTCGAATTCACCGAACTCGCCTCGCACCTGCAAGGGCAGTTGGTCGCCTCGCACCCGGCCTACGACGAGATGTTCGATATTTTCGCCGCGCCCGAAGTGCGGGGCAATCCCGCCGCCCGCAGCGCATGGGCCACCGAGCAGTTGAAGCTCGTCATTAAGGCGTCGCGCAACCTCGGTCTGTCGGTGACGCCGTCGTTCACCGGCGCGCTGCTGTTTCCCTATATCTACCCGTGGCCGCAGCGGCCCGCGGGCCTCGTCGAAGAAGGATTCAAAGAACTCGCCAAGCGCTGGAAGCCGATCCTCGAATGCGCCGAAGAAAACGGCGTCGACTTCGCTTACGAACTGCACCCCGGCGAAGACTGCTACGACGGCGCGACGTTTGAGATGTTCCTCGAAGCCACCGGCAACTCGGCCCGCGTCAACATCAACTACGATCCCTCGCACTTCATTCTGCAGTGCCTCGACTACGTCGGCTTCATCGACATCTACGCCTCGCGCATCAAGGCGTTCCACGTTAAGGATGCCGAGTTCCGTCCGTCGGCCAAGGCCGGCGTGTACGGTGGATACCTCGGCTGGAAAGAGCGCCCCGGCCGCTTCCGTTCGCTCGGCGACGGGCAGGTCGATTTCAAGCAGATCTTCTCGCGCCTGACCGCGGGCGGCTACAGTTCATGGGCCGTGCTCGAATGGGAGTGCTGCTTCAAGGACGCCGCGCAAGGCGCCGCCGAAGGCGCCCCGTTCATCGCGTCGCACCTGATCGACGTCCCCGCCAAAGCCTTCGACGACTTCGCCGGCGCCGATTCCGACACCGCGCGGAACCGGAAGATTCTCGGGCTGGGGTAGTTGAGGTCGAGTACAATCGTTCATAGGTTGCCGAAAACTGCCGATAAAACAACTCGGAAGAGGATGAGCGCCCAAGGTTCACGGCGATTGCTTGGTGTCGATTTGTTCGCTGGCGCAGGCGGAATGAGTCTCGGCTTCGAGCAAGCCGGCGTCGATGTCGCCGCTGCCGTGGAATACGATCCGATCCATTGCGGCGTTCACGAGTACAACTTCCCGGACTGCGCTGTAATCTGCAAGAGCGTCGCCGACGTTGACGCTCAGCTTATTCGTTCAATGTCGCGGATCGGAGACAACGAAGTCGACGTCGTGTTCGGAGGGGCGCCTTGCCAGGGCTTCAGCATGATCGGCAAACGCGCACTCGACGATCCTCGGAATTCGCTGGTCAAACACTTTGTCCGCATTGTGGCGGAACTCAAAGCCAAGTACTTCGTCTTCGAAAACGTCCGCGGCTTGACGCTTGGCGCACACAAGAAATTTCTCGACGAGATAATTTCTGAGTTCTCGGCGTCGGGGTACGATGTTCTGGACGACTATCGTGTGCTGAACGCATCCGAGTATGGGGTGCCGCAGAGCCGGCAGCGCCTGTTCCTGTACGGGGCTCGAAAGGGCTATCGGCTGCCGTCATATTCGAGTCCGACCCACCAACCGCCTTCGAAGAAGGGCGCGCCCGTTTGTGTGGACATGTTTCGAAACGCGACTCCAAACGTGTGGGAGGCGATTTCCGATTTGCCGGAAGCCGACGACTTCGACGAGTTGCTCGAGCGGGACTGGGTACGTACGCGATTCAAGCCACCTTCCCCGTATGCCGGAACGTTGAGGGACCCTTCATCCGACGCTCGGAATTTTGCACCGCCCAGGGAGATAGAACCCGATCTCCTAACTTCCAGCATGCGGACGGTGTACTCAGACCTTTCGAAGGACCGGTTTGGCCGCACCGCTCACGGCGACACCGAACCAGTCAGCAGGTTTCTCAAGCTCGATCCGAAGGGATTGTGTAATACGCTTCGGGCCGGTACAGCGAGTGATCGAGGCGCGTTCACTTCGCCGCGTCCGATTCACCCGTACTCGCCGCGCTGTATTACGGTGAGAGAGGCCGCGCGGCTCCACTCGTATCCAGATTGGTTTCGATTTCACGTGACGAAATGGCACGGCTTTCGGCAAATCGGCAATTCGGTGCCGCCGTTGCTTGCCCGTACGGTGGCTTCCCGAGTTGTCGAGTGTTTAGGAGAATCGATCGTGAGGCCGGAGCATGTCGTCCGGCTCTCGCGTCCCGAGTTACTCGGGATGGATATGTCGGCGGCAGCCGCGTACTTCGGCGTGCCATTCGATACGATCCCGCAACGCAACCGTCAATTCGGTACAGGTTCATGAGTAAGCGGAAGCCGAACCGTTATGCTGCAATCATCGCGCGTGTTTTCTCTCGGCACTACACCGAAGGCGCAAAGGCTTTCGAGTTTTCTCGCGAGGAGATTGAAGATATAGCCAAGTCGCTTCGTATCGAACTGCCGAAGAATCTTGGGGATCTGATCTACTCGTTTCGATTTCGGACCAGCTTACCTGAAGGAATTTTGGCAACGGCGCCGCCCGGCCAAGAATGGACAATCAAGTTGGCCGGGCAGGCGAGGTACCGATTCGTTCTCGGGGTTATCGTTCGAATCGTTCCGCGGCCGGATCTCCTTGCGATCAAGATACCCGATGCGACGCCGGAACTGCTAGCGGCTCACGCACTAACCGACGAGCAGGCTCTGTTGGCGAAAGTCAGGTACAACCGGCTGGTCGATATTTTTCTCGGTGTCGCGGCCTATTCGTTACAGAACCACCTTCGGACCACTGTGAAGTTCATCGGGCAGATCGAAGTCGACGAAGTCTATTTGGGTGTGAACAAGCACGGAAAGCAGTTTGTAATACCCGTACAGGCGAAGGGAGGGAGCGATCATCTCGGCGCCGCCCAAATCGAACAAGACATAGCCTGTTGCGCCGAGAAATTTCCCAACTTGATGTGCCGTCCGATTGCGGCGCAGTTCATGCCCGGAGAAGTGATCGCCTTGTTTGAACTAGTGTTGAGCGATGGAGTAGTGAAGGTGGTGGAAGAAAAACACTACAAATTGGTGCCGGCGGCGGATATTCGCGCCGAGGATCTGCTGCGTTACGCGGAATCGTAATCGAATCGAGAGGCAGTAGTGGACCACGTCAGGCCAGAAGTTCGGTCAAAGATCATGGCGGCCGTTCGGAGCCGCGACAACGCCTCGACCGAGGCCGTCGTGGGAAAGTGGCTTTGGGCCGCGGGTCTGCGTGGTTATCGTAAGCACTGGAACATCGACGGCCGGCCCGACTTCGCTTGGCCGGGACTCAAGATAGCCGTCTTCGTTGACGGTTGTTTTTGGCATGGGTGCCGGTGCAAACGGTTACCGAAATCCAATGTTGATTTTTGGAGGTCCAAGATTGATGCAAACCGGCGTCGGGACAGGCGAGTCTCCAGACGGCTTCGCCGGTTGGGTTGGGCGGTCGTTCGAGTCAAGGAGTGTCAAATTCGAAGGGGAAGCGGTTTAGAAGTCATTTGCCGAATCGTCAATGCGCGGCGTCCCGCCAACTCCGCAACGGTGCCTCTCAGGACGTATTCAGCGGCTGCGTGATTGCCAACTCCGCGCGCGTCAACATCAACTACGATCCGTCGCACTTCATCCTGCAGTGCCTGGACTACGTCGGCTTCATCGACATCTACGCCTCGCGCATCAAAGCGTTCCACGTCAAGGACGCCGAGTTCCGTCCATCGGCCAAGGCTGGCGTATACGGCGGCTACCTCGGCTGGAAAGAACGCCCCGGCCGTTTCCGTTCGTTGGGCGACGGGCAGGTCGACTTCAAACAGATCTTCTCGCGCCTCACCGCGGGCGGCTATAGCTCGTGGGCCGTGCTCGAGTGGGAGTGCTGTTTCAAGGACGCCGCGCAGGGTGCCGCCGAAGGCGCGCCCGTCATCGCCTCGCACTTGATCGACGTCCCCGCCAAAGCCTTCGACGACTTCGCCGGCGCCGATTCCGACACCGCGCGGAACCGGAAGATTCTCGGGCTCGCTTAACCCCTAGACCTGCTACACTCTGGGCATGAGTACCGCGACATTGCTGTCCGTCGACGAATATCTCGCCACGAGCTATCGCCCGGATTGCGACTACGTCGATGGTGTGCTTATTGAGCGCAACGTGGGACAAAAAGACCACTCCAACATCCAGGGCGCGCTGAAAGTGTGGTTCTGGACCAACCGTCGCCGCTTACGGTTGAAAGCCTTCACCGAGCAGCGCGTTCGCGTCAACTCCCGCAGATTCCGGGTACCGGATGTGTGCGTTACCTCGCTTCCCGAGCCGGACGAACAGATCTTCTCCCAACCGCCATACATCTGCATCGAAGTCGATTCGCCAGACGATACGCTCGCACGGACGCAGGCCAGACTGGATGACTATCTCGAGATTGGTGTGGAAAACATCTGGCGCATCGAGCCCTCGACTGGCCGGGGTTGGCGAATCACACCCGATGGGCAACTCGAAGCGAAGGATGGAATCCTCCGCACCACCGACGGCCGCGTCGAACTGCCCATCGCCGAACTCTTCACCATTGACGACTAGTGCCCAAAGCCGATAAGATCGGCTTGCCATGAAACTCATCGTCGCCGTTTTCGCACTCTCGCTCGCTGCCCAGCCAGCGCTGCCGATCAAGCTCGTCTCCGAATGGGCCAAGCTGCCCAAGGGTATGTACATCGGCGAGTGCTGCGGCGTCAGCGTCGATAAAGACGACAACGTCTGGGTCTTCCATCGCGGCAAGTCGCCGATCATGAAGTTCGACAAGACCGGCAAGCTGCTCGACCACTGGGACGGCGCGCCGATTACTTCGTCGCACGGCATCAAGGTCGATCCCGAGGGCAACATCTGGACCGTCGACGTCGCCGGACACAACATCAAGAAATTCTCGCGCGATGGCAAGCTGCTGATGCACATCGGCAACCCGGGCGGCTCGCCTGGCACCAACGAAAGCAAGGACGCATTTAACCGCCCCACGGGCATCGCCTTCCTGCCCAATGGCGACTTCTGGGTCTCCGACGGCTACGTCAACTCGCGCGCCGTGAAGTTCAACAAAGATGGCGAGTACGTCATGCACATCGGCGGCAAGAAGGGCAAAGCCGACGGCGAGTTCGACACCGCGCACGACGTCGCCCTCGACGCCCGTGGCCGCGTCTACGTCGCCGATCGAGAAAACCACCGCGTGCAGATTTATTCCCCGGACGGCAAGCTCATCGGCAAATGGACCGGCGTCGGCTCGCCCTGGGGCCTCGCGTTTAACCCGAAAGATTCGACCATGTTTGTCGCCGACGGCTACGCCAACCGCGTGTTGAAGGTGAACCTGGAAGGTCAGGTGCTCGGGTCCTACGGCCAGTACGGCAAGATCCCCGGCCGCTTCGACTTCATCCACCACATCGCCGTCGACTCCCAGGGAAACCTCTACGCCGCCGAGATCAAGAACTGGCGCGTACAGAAGTTCGCCTGGCAGAACTAAACACGCCGGTCAAAACTGAGATACACTTGCGTTAGCGGATGGAGAGTCGAATCCGGGTACTTATCGCCAAGCCGGGGCTTGATGGCCACGATCGAGGCGCTAAGGTAATCGCCCGGGCTCTTCGCGACGCGGGGATGGAGGTCATCTATACTGGCCTCCGGCAGACGCCAGAAATGATCGTCACCGCCGCGCTGCAAGAAGACGTCCAGGTGATCGGCCTTTCGATTCTCTCCGGAGCGCACATGGCAGTCGTCCCGCGTGTGTTGCAGCTCCTCCGCGAGAAAGAAATGGAGGATGTGGCCGTCATCGTTGGCGGAATTATCCCCGACGAAGACGCCCGCGAATTGAAACATCTCGGCGCCGCCGCCGTATTTCCCCCCGGCTCATCGCTTGAAGAAATCGTGGCGTTCGTGCGTCAGGCCGCCCAGCCCGCGTAAGACCGCCCAACGAACGGCGCACCGAGTACATCCAAGGAACGCTCATGCAGGAACGACAGAATATAGCTGTATTTGTTGATTACGACAACATCGAGATCGGCGTGAAGAGCACGCTGCGCCGTGAATTCGCCGTCTCGCTTTGTCTCGATGCGTTGAAGGAACGCGGCGACATCGTCGCCAAGTTCGCCTACGCAAACTGGTCGCGTCAGGAAGGCGCGGTCCGTCAGATGGCCGAAAACGCCGTTCAAATGGTTCAGCGCCTCCCATCGCCGCGCGGCGACAAAAACGGCGCCGACATTAACCTGGCCCTCGACGCGCTCGAGATGGCCTTCACCCACAAAAACGTCAACGCCTTCGCCATCATCTCCGGCGACAGCGACTTTATCCCGCTCGTCAACAAGCTCAAGGCCTACGGCAAGATGATCTATATCGTCGGCGGCAAGGCCTTCACCTCGACGATTCTCCAGCAGAACTGCCACGAGTTCATCTCCTACGAGTCGCTGCTCGACGACGGCAAGTATCAGCCCCGTGAAGCCGCGCCTCGCCAGGAGCGCTCGCAACAACAGCCGCCACAACAAACCCAGCAGCAGCAATCGCACGGCGATCAGGGCTACGGCCGCGGCGGCCGCCGCGAGTACCGCCGCTCGGCGCCGCTCGAGTTGACCCACGCGCTGCCGCTGCTCGAACGCGCCCTTGCCGCGCTTCGCCGCCGTGGCGTGCAACCTCAACTCGGATTGTTGAAGAGCACGATGTTGCAGCTCGACCCGAGTTTCAACGAACGCGCTTACGGCACCGGCTCATTTTCGGACTTCATCGACAAGCTCGAATCGAGCGGCTACCTCGCCACCACCGGACCGGAAGGCCGCAAGACCATCGAGGTCAAGCAAGCCGCCGAAGCCGTTGCGGCGCCGAAGAAGGACGAAGCGCTGCCCTTCCTCCGCCAGGTCGTCGACATCTACAAGTTGGATCTCGAAGACGGCGCGACCGCCGACGATCTCGCCGCCTGGGTCGTCAAAATCCACCCCGGCTTCGATGCCCAGAAGTTCGGTTTCCAGACCTTTCCCGAACTGCTCAACTTCGCGCAGGATAACTTCGTCATTCGTGTCGAGGCCGATCCCGCGCGCGGCATGATCGCTTATCCGCCCGCCGATCCGGAACCGGCCGCTCACCCGGCGCCGGCGCCCGAACCGGAAGTGGCCGCCGCCGCTGCCGTCGCGGCGGAACCCGCCGAAGCCGAGCCCGCCGAAGAGATTCCCGTCGGCGCGATCGAAGAACTCGAAGGCGAAACCCGCAAGAAGACGGCTTCGCGCAAACGCGCTCCCGCCGCCAAGAAAGCCGCCGGCGCGACGGCCAGCGTCCGCCGCCCGCGCGCCCGGAAGCAGGTAGAGTAAATCGATGCTGGAACGCTTCCACTTTCCAGGCGCGGTCGCACCGCGTGGGCCTTATTCCCACGCCGTGCGCGCCGGCGATTTTATCTACGTCTCGGGCCAGGTGCCCATCGACCCCATCTCTAATGAGTTCTCCTACGGAACCATTGAACACGAGACCGCGCTGGTCCTGTCGAACATCGCCCTGATTCTTGAAGCCGCCGGCGCGTCGATCGCCGATGTCGTCAAGTGCAACGTGTATCTCAAGGACGGCGGTGATTTCGCCGCCATGAACGCGGTCTACGGCTCCGTGTTCGGTGACAACAAACCAGCCCGCACAACGGTTGAAGTGAAGTTCGCCAATCCGACGATCAAGGTGGAAATCGATTGCATCGCCTACCGCCCGCGCTCGTCCTAATCGACCTCCAACTCGCCATCGACGATCCCTCCTGGGGCCAACGTAACAATCCGCTCGCCGAATCGAACGCACGCAAGCTGCTCGATCTGTGGCGGGAGAAGCGCTGGCCCCTTTTCCATGTGCGGCACGATTCCACCACACCCGGCTCCACCTACGCGCCCGGCCAGCCGCTGCACGCCTTCAAACCCGAGACCGCGCCCCTGCCCGGCGAGACGGTGCTCGGCAAAACGACGTGCAACGCCTTCGCCAGCACGGATCTGCTTTCGCGCTTGAACGGCGCCGAGACCTACTTCTGCGGCGTGATCACCAGCAACTCGGTGGAGTCGACCGTTCGGGCTGCCGGCGATCTCGGCGTGAAAGCGTTTCTGGTTGAGGACGCCTGCTTCACCGTGGCCAAAGGCCGCTGGAGCGCGGATGAAGTCCACGCGATGTCGCTTGCGAATCTCGACGGCGAATACTGCACGGTGGTGACGACTGCGTGGGTGCTGGCGGAGCGCGAATAGAGAAGCCATGAAATATCTGGCCTGCTACTACGACATATATGCCGACCATCCAAACCGAAAAGAGTATTTCGAGGTTGGCGACGATGACAACGTCACGAGGCAGGTGTGTGTATTCCCAAACGCAGTCGTTACGTCGCGGAAGGACCACGACCCGCTTGTCGGCGGAACACTGTGCGATCAGCCGTTTTCAACGAGTGACCAAACCGCGCTGATAGAAATCACGCAGGCTGAATTTGAAGCGGCGTGGAATCTTCCTGACCCGCGAGAGACGATTCGCGATCGGCACTCAGGCGCGCGACCCTATCCAAAGATCTGGCCCGATTCGCAGCCAATCACGCTAAGATCCTGAAGGCCGCCAATGACCACGCCCGTCCCCGTCCAAGAAACCGACCGCTACCAAAGCCTCGACATGATCCGCGGAGTCGCCCTCTTCGGCATCCTGCTGATGAACATCACCGGCTTCGGCCTGCCGTTCGCCTATGGCAACCCGACCAACTACGGCGGCGCGACGGGCGCGAACTTGTGGGCGTGGATCACGACCAATATGCTCTTCGAAGGCACGCAGCGAGGCATGTTCTCGATCCTCTTCGGCGCGGGTTTCATGGTCCTCATCCAACGTCTCGAAAAAACCAATCCCGCCGACGCCGCCGACATCTTCTACCGCCGCACATTGTGGATGATCCTGTTCGGCATGATCCACGCCTACCTTCTGCTCTGGACTGGCGAGATTCTCTACTTCTACGGCGTCACGGGCCTGTTCCTCTATCCACTGCGCAAGATGACCGCGCGCGCGATGCTCTCCGTCGCCGCCGCCGGCTTCGCGATCGGCATGTTCTGGAACGGCTGCGATACCTGGCGCGCGCAGCAGAAGCACGCCGCGTACGTCGAAGCGAAAAAGGCCGCCAGTCCGGGGCCCGAGCAACAAGAAGCCATCAAAGCCTGGAAAGAACACGAAGAGCACTTCAAGCCGTCACCGGAGAAAATCGCCAAGGCGATCGCCGCCCACCAAGGCGGCTACTTCGGCCTCGTCGCCTATCAAGCGCCGATCAACGCCGAGAACGAATCGTGGTATCTCTACCGCTGGTTCTTCGATATCTTCTCGATGATGCTCCTCGGCATGGGCCTGCTCAAACTCGGTGTGCTCACTCTGCGCTCCGAGCCCCGTGTTTATTGGCTCATGTTGATTTGCGGCTACGCCGTCGGTCTCTCGGTCAACTACTGGGAGACAACGACGATCATCAACTCGGGCTTCTCGATCTTCGCCTACATGAACACCGATATCACCTACGATCTCGGCCGCGTCGGCATGACCACCGGACACCTCGGCTTTCTGTTGCTCTTCTGCCGCTCGGGTTTGCTGAGCTGGCTGCGCAACTCACTGGCGGACGTGGGACGCATGGCGCTGTCGAACTACATCACCCATTCCATCGTCTGCGCGATTCTGTTCAGCGGTTTCGGTTTTGGGCTCTACGCAAAACTCGAACGCCACCAGCTCTATTACATCGTCTTCTCGATCTGGATTTTCCAACTCATCATGAGTCCGATCTGGCTCAAGAACTTCCAATTCGGTCCCCTTGAGTGGGGCTGGCGCTCGTTGACGTACATGAAGAAACAACCGATGCGGCGGTCCGTCGCCGCACCGGTCGCCGAGGCCGTTTAACGCGGCCGCGGAAAGGGTTTGCGCGGCACGGTGCCGCAACGTTCGAACTCGTCGATGAGCGTCGACGCCGCTGCGCGCGCGATCTGCGTCGCCATCGACTTCAGCGAGACGTTGAACTCCTTCGATGTCGTCAAGCCGGAAAGCTTTGTCAGCGTGTACGCGATATCGATTTGGTCAGCGGCGCCGATCGCCTTCCACGGCACGGGTTCGGGGTCCGCAAAATCGGTCCAACGAGGCCCGGGCCAAGGCCACGGCCAAGGCGGACAGATCTCGTCTCCCGGCTCCCAGCTTGCCACGACGGCGTTGCCGGACTGCTCGGCCATCTGCTTGGACAGCGCCAGCAATCGCTTGCCGATTTTCTTGTCGGCGACAAGCGTCGAGGCGTTCTTGACCGCGTCGGCGACCATGAGATCGACGTGCGCGTTCGAAAAAACAAAAGGCGTTTTAGGGATCACCGCGTCCCACGCCTTCGGATTCAAATCACTAGCCTAACGTACCTTTGTACGGATGCCTTTGAAGGTAGCCATTGTTACTTCCTTGTAGCGATATATCGACCGCTCAGCGGTCTTCGCATAGGTAGTGTGTTTCGCACGCCGAGCGTTTCATCGCCGCAAAACGCAAAGACACAAGGGCGGCGAAGTGCATCCTGCTAATGGAAAAAGAGGGACTTCTTTGGACAGGATTTTATGGCCGCGCTCAAGTTTGGCGCATTCGAGGGTCGTTCAGCGCAGCGGAGGACACGAAGAATGGCCCGGCGGCTGTGGTGATTTCCGATGCCTTGCGGCGGCGGATCTTCGGCGATGGCAGGAATCCGGTGGGCGAGAAGATTCTGTTGAAGG
>Ga0194119_10006044_pt1 | contig 17776 bp, 15 predicted proteins | sample TA2MahC100mmetaG_FD_148620 | JGI IMG/M metagenome (GOLD analysis project Ga0194119, IMG submission 148620) | Freshwater microbial communities from Lake Tanganyika, Tanzania - TA2015018 Mahale Deep Cast 100m | ecosystem: Environmental > Aquatic > Freshwater > Lake | place: Tanzania: Lake...
CAACTTCAGAATCTCATCCTTGGTCCGTCCGGATGCCATGAGACCAACGATTGTCCCCACTGTGACACGGAGCCCGCGAATGCATGGCTTGCCGCCCATAACGCCCGGATTAAAAGTAATTCGGTCGAGAGTCTTCATACCTGCCTCCACATTTATGAAATAGGATAGCACGAAATGAACCCGAACTCCATATCTTATTTTCTTCCTCCCCTCATACCCATTGTGTTTGAAATGTTGTGACCATCCGGTATCGGAGAATTAAAAAATCGAATGTAGGTTCGATTTTTGCTCCTTCAGCAAAATCCCCCATATCCAGCCCGCTTTTTCCCTTTCTGCTCCTCCTCAACGATCTCCCGCCCGATCAGCCAGTTGGCGACAACCTGCGTGGTGTTTATCGAGCAAGCTGCGGTAACACGAGCCGATTCCAGTATCTGCTTGACACGCTCATATAATTCCAACCTTCTCTTTCCGGACATACACTCCCTTACCTAACCAGGAGACATTCATATTCTCCTGAAGTGTGATGGTTAACGACTAATGTGGGCTCGTCCCCGATTTTCTTTTCCCCTTATTTTCATTAGCTGTATTTCAAAATTACAGGAACGTCCCGGAATACGGAATACCCTTGGCCCTATTTTTTTAGTAATGGCCCAAAACTGCAAATATTAAGAAGTTGCTTCAGAACCTACGTCCCGTTGTTCGCTACGTCCCGTTGTTCGCCCCTGCGTCCTATATCGCCAGAAAAGGTTATATCCTAACCTTATGAAATTGTTAATAAATAAAATGCTTGACATGTCAAGCAGAAAATACTAATATTTAAATACCTCCACGCCTTATGGCGTTGGACATGGCTTCTGATCCCGTGAGCCGGTTAATCACGGGGTTTTTATTTTTGGACCCAGATTCTTTTCCCAAGGCTACAGTAACGCTGAACATCTTTCAATCTTGCCTTGTATGCAGTTGAAAATTTCCATCCACCACTGAGACGGGGTTCCAGCCAAATTACATAAGAATCCGATAGAAGAACATACAGTCTGTTAAGCGGCCTTCCACCTCCGCTTGGACTTGGCGTAAGCCAGCACCCTGTTCCAGGTATTTGCCCCGCAATGATCTCTTTAATCCACCGGATTCGTTTTACGCGCTCCAGATCCAGTTTGTCTTTTCTATCAGGGTATCTTATTCGATTACTGGATGTGTAAAAAGCATGCTCAAAACGGTCTTCCCAGAAATAGACTGATTCTCCGTCATGGGCCTTACAGATTCCATACCGGCTAGAGGTTACATAGATTTCTCTGTATAATCGACGCGCGATATCTTCGATCTCAGCGACCTCAAGTCTTTCAATGGAAACAATCAGATCATTCAGATCCATGAGGTCAGGCATCCTGTCATTCTAATTGGATGTGAAAAATATTGAATTTGCAGATAGCTGGGCTGGACGACTGCACCGTTAAAGAACTATATCCACATTTGTTTGCTATGTAAGTTGCCAGCTCGGCTTTTGGTGTTCCTTTTGTCAACCCACACCAAGAAGCGGAAACTGATCCAGTAAGCAAATCGCAGAGTTGACTCAATGGTGTATGCTTTGAATCTATAACCGTCAAGTCCTTAATCTCTGCTTTTCCCTTTACTGTTTTTTCCAACACTGACCGCAGTTCAGAGTAACGGTTTGCACCTTTGTTCTGCTGGTAATCCACAAGAATTAAATACTGGTTACCCTTCAGCAGCCATTTTTCGAGCATCTCATAATAGAACTTATAGAAACCCAATTCCCAGTCGCCACCATGATACTTCTCGGGATTGACTTTGGTCCGGTTCACAACGATGACTCGATAAAGAAGAGACTCTTGTTCAAAGAAAAAATCTACCAAACGTTTATAAGCTTCCAGTCGGATGGCGCTTACCTTGTTCCATTTTATCTCGGAACGCAGATTAAGAGACCGACACAGGGCGCGAAATTGACGGGTTAACTCCAGTTTTTCAGTACGGGGAACCCACAACCCTCCGATGGACATGTATGTATGATGCCCCGGCCCTTCATGGCGGCTTTCGTCACAATAGACTACATATTCCATTTAACCTATTTCACCTCACATCTTTTCTTGATAGTGGACTCAAGCCATTTGTTTCACACCCACCATCTTCTTCAGAACAAGCCCTATAATCGCTTCATAAATAGCATCTTTTGTATTTTCTCTAATTTCCTTTACCATTTTTACAAATCAATAACCGAGAGCCTCCACGTCTTCCTGAAGTGTGATGGTTAACCGTTAATGTGAACCCAATCCCAATTCTCACCAATCATCATTCGAAAAAGTAAAGATTTAACCTCAAAACTTAATTACGAAATATAGGAGTGTCCCTAATTTCTCGACTTCCTATCTTCTTATTCCGCCAACTTTTTTCAGAACCGGCCAGCTTTATTATGAATGCCCGTACTTTTCCGTAAAATCATCAGGCACGCCCCGCATGAACGTCCCTCCTATCGGAGTTTTACTCATAAGTCTGCTATAAATAATCAATTTGTCTTAATACTTCTCAGCAGACGTTCTTTTACGCCGATAAGTGTCAATCCGACGACCTCTCCGGTTTCTTCTCTATATCTGACTACCGCCCCCTCCCCTATGTCAACCCCGACTGCTTTGCGAGGTTTTCCTATGCTGATGTAAAGAACATCCGCATCTTCATCATATTCCCAATTAAGGTTCTCTTTCTTATCAAGTATTTTTATTGCTTCCATATAGCTTGTCTCCTCTCTGATGGCTTCGTGGCATAATATGCAGTGATTACAAAACCATCTGTGTTTGAAATTTCTTTGTATATCACGGCTAAATACTTAGAGGTAAGTGGTGTCTTTTTGTAAAACTTTATCCCGATAAGTTCGCCAAAATCACCCTCTTGAATTAAATCCGGATTGGTTATGGTTTGCAGGACTTTTCCTTTTTCTCCATCCATTTCAGGATGCCGTCTAATTATGTGCTCCCATCTTTCAATGGTCAACCGAATAGGTACATCATTCTTCGATCTGACGATTATCATCTAAAACCCCTTATTCCATCATTTATATTGTTCACAAATTTGAATGTCTTTCCCTGTCACTCCTTATTTTTTCTGACGCCTTATCTACGAGTTCATCAAGCAGGTTCTGGGAAGCTAAACTTATTGAATGTTGAGACCTGCCCCCTCTGCCTTCCCTGTCAATGGTGTAGATCAAACACCCTACTCTTTATAATAGGTTAACTCCGAGGAATGCCTTTTAAAAAAGTAATTTGTCCTTCCCCTTTGAGTTGTATCCTTTCTTAGAATAATATTGTTAGAATAATATTTGACTCTTCCTTCAAAACATAGGCATAATCAGGAGGCATCTACCTTTTCCTAAAGTGTGATGATTAACGACTAATGTGAACCCGTCCCCGATTTTCGAGTTGTAAAAAGTGTAGACATTTATCCTCTAATGTGGCATGCCTATACAATCTTCGGCTTGAATAAAGTTCACTCAAATCCAATAGTTACCTTAATCAAAAATAACTCTTGACTTTTGATCTGAAATTGACGATATTTTTATTAAAGAGCTCATCTACCATGTGTAGAAGGAGTAACGAGGCCGCCTCAAAAGGGCGGCTTCAGCTTTTTATAAGCCTCATATTCCTTTTCCAGTTTCATTTTGGTATGTGTTTTTGTGACAAGGTAAGCCGTCCACAGAATCACGTAGCCACTGCGTTTAGCTAAGATCACCAAGTATTCTTCCAACTCAAACCAAAGGCAGATTCTTTTATCACCCTCCCGTTCGTTGACCCAAAACTTGATTGGGGCTTGATCATAGTGTTCAATCATTGGCCGGGGCCATCGAATCCTCTCACATCTTCTTAAATCGGGTAAACGATCTTTTTCTGACTTTCCTTCGGATATTAAGTGCCAGAATGTGGCTTCCTTCCCTTTCTCGATAGGGTGACGTTTGAGCACAACTTTCATCCCCGCCAGCATAGGCACACTGTCAATAAAATCCTCCTTAAAGAACTTATACAATGCCTCAAGATACTGATCCCAATCGCCCCCGTATTTTTCAAAAAGAACAAGCGGAGGGAGCCATTCAATCTTTTCTGTCACGATTGTCTCTCCGACGCCTGCCAGTGGAAAATGTTAAATTTACTTTCGGTCAATAAAGTCGATTGAGTAAGTTTATACCCGGATCTCTTTCTGACTCGATTTACGAGATTAACCTTGGCAATATTAGTAGAAAGTCCTCGATTTGCGTATGAGACCGCCCCGATTAAAAGGTCAGCCATCTGAAGAAGCCCCACTTCATGAGACCTCACAATCTGAACTCGCTCAATGATCTTTCTCGAAAAATCGTACATGTTGTTTGACAGCACCTCATGCAATTTTTCCACTTTGGCTCCCCCGCGGGTGTCCTTCATATCCAAATAAATTCTATAATGCGCCTTAGGGTTGAGGATCAATTTGAGCATTTCAAAATACATTTTGTAATACCAATCATCATGACTTTGTGAGAATACCTCATGCCGAAGCTTAGACTTATCAGGAACAACCACTGCTCGGAAATGCAGGTCATCCACATCAAAAAAATAATCCGCGATATCCAGATAAAAGCTTTCTTTGGCTGGCGATACTTTTGTCCATTTTATTTCAAAATCAGCCTTCAAACCGTGTTGGATCTTCTTTTCTCGAATCCTAACAGAAATTTCTCTAACCTTTTCCGTTGCGCACCACACGGCACCGAGGGTCATTACTTTTTGATGATCATTTTCCAGGTGGCAGCTTTCATCGCAGTATATATTGTAATGTTCAGACAAATCCATAAATTCCTCTCGTGGTTCCCTCTTCCTTCCAGAGTTCTTTTAAACTTGACCCCCGTTGATCATTACCATTCATTCCTTCACGACTTCCTATCTTCTTATTCCGCCAACTTTTTTCAGAACCGGCCAACTTCTTTATGGATGTCCTCACCTTCCCCTAAGATCATCAGGCACGCTCTACATGAATGTCCCCTTTTATGAGTATTTAAATGTCAATCCACCAGTGAAAGTGAAATCCTACTCTAATAGCTTTGCCAGCTCATGGGCCCAGTCGTGATATTTTTTTATTCTCTGTTTGTTGGCAGCGTAATCGACTGGTGCATGATGTGCATCATCGGTGGTTGTAAATGTTTCTGTTATGCGATCTACTAATCCAACCTCTATTCCACACTCTACTAGTGTTGTTCTTACCTTTGTCGCATTAAGGCTACTTGGATTCTTTTTGACGCTTTTTTTCTTCAGGTAAATCTCGGAAGTAAGCTCAGCTACTACAATACGTATTTCTTCCTCTGCCTGCTGAACCCTGATGCTACTTGCAGTATGATCCTTGACGATCGCGCTCACTTCCTTTAGCCGGTCCTCCCACCTAGCCCAGGCCATTTCTGATATGTGTGGACCAGCTTGATTGTATCCTGTAATTTCATAAAACTTTCCATTTATTGTGCGGCAGCCACTGCGTACCATATCAATCCATTTGCGGTTGTGGGATAGCAGTATAATTTGCTTCTCCTGCTCGATTAGCTTCCTAATCACCTCTACGAATTGTATCTCATGCTCAGCATCCCATGACTGTATTGGATCATCAATGATCAGGAAATCGAACGGGGATTCGCCTTTAAGATTCGTAGCGATGCTCACGCATAAGCCTAAGGCATTGAGTTTAGACTCACTGAGGGAGGATACAGCGCTTGCCAGTTCTTTCCCGTATGATTTAGCCTTGATTTGTACCCTTCGGGCTTTCAACTTTCCCTCTTTCGTACGTTCCATATCGAATCCTTCGAAATGAACATCCGGGTCACCTTTGGTTTTTATCTGTTCATACCACTCCATTACTTCAGCGGTCAGGCCTGTCGAGACCGCTTCTAAAACCTTATTGGCTACGTATTGCTCGACCGTTCTCCGTAGGTCTTTGAGTCCGTCGAGTATACCAATGATTTCGAACTTTTTCTCTATGTTCTGTCGTTGTTCATAGAGATCTACAAGGACGCTTATATCCTCTGTCCCCGCCAAATGATCCAGTTCATGCTGGAGGACAGAATCCGCTTCGGACATTGCGTTTGCATTTTCCAAAATAACTTTGGCGTATGACCTGCTTTCTGAAATGTATTGAGTAAGGGCGTCTCCAAGTTTCTTTATAAGTTCTGCATTTTCCTTGTTTTCATCGACCGATTTCTCAATTTCCGCTAATCTTTCAAGGACTTTGTTGCGAACGTTTTCTATTTCTCTCTTAAAAGCATTGAGTTTCGAGATTACAGTTTGGATCGAGTCAAAATTCTTTTGGTACTTTGGGGATAAAATTGATTTAAGCCTTTCCAATTCGGGTTCAAGCGCGAGTAGTTGATTTGCCCTACCGGCATGTCTTGTGTAATACGTGTTTATTCTTGTTTTCAATTGTTCAAAAAGGCATTTGACTTCATCTTTTTGCTTTTGTAATTCGTTACTCCCTTTTTTTTGATCAAGTAGGCTAGCGTGTTGTTCGTGTATGTGCTTGGTAAGAGTTTCGTCCACAACCCTGCTACAAAAAGGGCATTCTGCCGGTGTGGTGCCTAATATCTTGATCCCCAAGTCGAAGAACTCAGCACGTTCCAAGATATGCTGGATAGATTCAAGTGCAAGGAGTGCTGTGTACTTTGTAATGACGGGGATTGCTACGCAGTTTAGGAAAAATCTTTCATCATCCTCGTTAGCTTTCTCCTCTTCTGGTGTGTATTTCGGCAGCTTTATATCCCCCTTGAAGATCTTCGCCACGGCGTCATCCCGAATTTTCAGGAGTTGTGGAAGGATAGATTTTTCTTCTGTTCCTTGAGGTACTCTGCGTCGGCATTCGGCCGCAATTTCCTCATAGGCTTTTTGCAGGCCCAAAGTACCTTTACTAATCAATTTATGTATCGTTGCAAATGATGGCTGACTTTCAAGCCGAGCCTGAAGGGTAGAAACGGTACTGAGGAATTGGCTAACATCATATGGAATACATGCGTCCGGCTTGGTGCAGAGGGATACGACGTTTCGTTGTAGCAAATCCAGTTTTTCTAATCCCAGGAGACGAGCAAACCCCTGGAATCTTTCATCCGGCTTAACCAACAATAGGTACTTTAGTGCGTGTTGAAGGATAAAAGGTTTGGGTGCTTTGGAAATGTCTGGTGTTAAGAGCCATTGAGGAACTTCTTGCCCGTTAAAAATTTTCTGCATGGTCTCATCTGTATTGAGGATTCCTTTTAGTTCTATTTCATGCCCATGTCTATCGATGAAGGTTGCTCTAACAAATGGTTTCAGTTCCTCTGGGGTGTGGCGATTCCGGTACGAGCCTTTGTATTCTTCTTTTGAATCAGCCTTCTCGACTTTTGATGTGACACCATATAGGAGCCATTCGAAGGACTCGGAGATGCTCGTTTTGCCATAACTATTTGGCGCATAAACCAGAGTGAGACTTCTATGAAAATCGATGTCATATTCTTCGTTGAACCCCCTGAAGCCAAGTACCGTCAAGCTCTTAACTCTCACTGCGTAACACCTCACTTAGAATTTCCCTCAACTTAGTCTCCATGGCCTGAAGAGGATCAATGCCGCCATAAACCTCGATTATTTGTTTGTGTACAGGGTCAGAAATCTCCCCTAACAATTCTGAGATATAATTCTCATCAGGGAGCGCCAGAGAATTCTTATTGTTACTCATTTGTCACCTCGTTCTCCGTGTACTCAATAACAAGATTTCAAGTCTTACAATGTACGATTTCCTGCCGGCAAGCTTTGTTCAACGTCTGTCAAATCTCCCATTAACTTCTGCCCGTTACTTTTTTTGCGAGTTTATCAAGGACTGACTTCCCGAACCCTATTTTTGTTTATTGTATTTGGGAGTTGATCGGCTAATGACACGGCCTTCTTTTTCTCGTGCTTCCTCGATGCTTTTCATTTGTTCAATTCGAACTTTTGCGCCAGGGATTTCGCCGAGATGCTCCATAAGTCTCTCACGAACACGACCACGATGGGCGACCCCTGTGTAGTTGTTGTTATCATTCAAAGTGAGAATTTTGTAAAGGACTGGTTTGTCATCTGGAAGATTTGAAATTCCCTCTTCATTAAACTTCACAGTTTTCTGTCCCATTGTGCCCCTCCTTTAAATATGGGAAGTGTCTCTGATTTCTTATCAGTTATTTATTGCATTGATTGTCGATTAACTCAATTACCTTGATTGCGTCTTGATAGTAGCCCTTTATGCGATGGTAAGTTATCCCTACGTCCTCGCCGTGGGCAATTCTGTTTCTGTTAGCAACAATGCTATCAACTGCATCTTTTAGTTCTCCCTCGGTTTTTCCCCTGAGAAACGCTTCCCATTCTGGGCTAAATGATCTTGTCAACTCAAGAATCTTTTCCATCTTAGGGTTTTGGAAACTCTTCAATTCACTTTCGACAAAATTTGCAACCTTTTGCTCTGCCTTTGTGAAAGCATATTCACTGAAAATCGTGCGTACGGAAATCTCCAAGAATCCAGACACAAGAACGCATAGGTATTGTGCCCAATGAGCTTGCATCTCAATGTCCTCTGGGAACCCCCCTATCTGTTTGAACAAGTGGTCAAGTCTTTGCCGATATCGGGAGACTATTAATTTTTTCATTTGACTTTAGCGAAAGCTTCAATGGCAAGGTCAATTCTACTACTTACATTTTGCTCGTTGGTTGTGGCCCGTTCCGTTGCAATTTCGAAATCCTTATTCTGTAGGAGATGATTATACTGCTGTCGAAATGTTTCTTGATCATGGATTACCCCTCGCTCTAACCTTTTCGCTACACCTACCATAACTGCGTCAAAAATCGCCGCATTTAATGCCCCCTTTGGTTTGAATACCTTGTTTCCAAGATATTTTTGTACTGTTCCAATCGTATCAGTAAATGTTTTAGTAATTTGGTTTGCCGACTGCAATTTCAAGTGTCTGTTTTTTCCCATGTATATGTTAAGGAACTGCTTCATCGGTTTTGAATAGCCATCGCCCACGAAGTAGAGGGCGAGAAATCGAAGAATTAGCTCCCGATCTCTCATCCGTGGATTATATGGTCCAAAAATGCTCCGCCAAGCTTCATTATCATTCAATTTTTTAAGCAAATCATTAAATTCACCCTGATAAATGCATAAACGTATCTCTTGAGGTTGCAGCAATGATCCGCCAGTATTCAACCTCTCAAAGATCAAGAATATACTACTCTGATCATCGGAAGGTTCATCTTGTTTGACAATTGTTGCGTGCAAAATGGAGTCGTCAAGTCTACGACGATCCTCATCCTGTAGAGTTCTGTATGTTTTATCTTCAAATTCAGATTGGACTCCTCTTAGGGCGAACTCTCTTCCTGTATCCGCAAATATGCCAATATAGAAATACTGGAGGGTTCGCAATCTTTGCTGTCCATCAATTACTATTAGTTTTTGGGTTTCCTCTTCTTTTGATAAAAATATACCAGGAACAGGCAGACCGAGTAATAAGGACTCAATAAACCGAGAGGCATCCTTTAATGTCCATACGAAGCCTCTCTGAAATGACGGAATGTAAATGTTTCCTTCTTGCATCCTTTTAACAAGACCATCCACGGGATAATCAGCCCCATAACTAGTTATAGAATATTTGAAGGGGATAACCTCCTGCGACTCATCCTCTATTCTGATTTTTACTGGGTTCTTATTTTCTTTGGTCATATACTTTTGTCTCCCTTCTTTAAAATAGCTTTATGAGAAAAATGAAAGGGAAATGGACGCTGTCCTTTCCTTCCATGGTCGTTTATTCCCTCCGCAATTCTATCTATACTCCGGGCTCCCTTTAATCTTAAGGTCTGCCGATCATTATCATTCATTTCAAGCCATCGAAGGGGTAAATGCGCCGGGCCAGCCGCCGTGTGCGTCAATCACCTTATCTATCTCGGCCATTAGGTGGATGGTCTCGTTAATGGCGACGACGATTTTGTGGTAGTGGGTAATAATAATTTCCGTGCTTCTGCAGAGGCTGCCTCATTGAAAATCCTACAGAAGTTATGCTTATCCAGAACCAGGATATGGGACCCAACCGAGCTTTATTCGTATATTCTTACTTTTATAAATGGTGATATATCCCTTACGTGCCATTACTGCGAGGTAATCATCGACTTTTTTTGCGAACTGTTTGCGTGGAAACCCTCTAGTTTTGACGTTCCATCTTTTCAGAATATAGGTAGGCACACTCTCCCGCATACACGAATTATTTGGCCGTTCGCGTAATATCTCCATGACAATTCGACCAAAAACATGCGATTTTACACGTAACGCTTCGTAAATACTTTTGGGAAAGGTCTCTTGCCCAGTATGGATTTCTTGATATTCTCCCACACTTTCTGCTTCCTCTTCGGGAACATCATCGGATTCGAGGTCCTCTTCTGAAAACTCTTCCGAAATGGTTTGTTCCTCTCCATCATCATTATCTCCCTGATCCACTCCCTGTCCATGTTGAGAGCCTCCTATGATCGATTCCTCCGCTACCGATCGGATACCCATCCTCTCAAGTTGCAGCCATAAAGGCTCCAGTGCCTTCTCTGGTATAGCATAATAACAGCTTCCACGAATACGAAAGAATTGCCATCCGCACCTTTCAAGCTTCCTTTGTCGCTCCATATCCGCCACAAATTCATCTTTACCGTGCCAAAAATCACCGTCACATTCCAAAGCGAGTTGGGCCTTCTGCCCTTGCACAACCAAATCAATCCGTTTGTCTGCAAATTTGAATTGTGGCACAACCCGGTAGCCGCGTCCGGCAATATCCAGAGCTACATCCACCTCAAACCAGCTCTCGAATGGCTGAGGAGGTTTTTCAATCATCCTGTTGGCACGATGCGCTTTTTCCCGTAAATCCTCTGCATTCTCACCGAGTGCCTGGGAAATTTGACTCTTAGGATTATAGAAATACTCCAAAAGTCGTCGCCGGTAGCATTGTCCGCTCAGATGATTGCTGGTTACAGAATGGAATAGCCACATCTGATCTTTGGCTCGGCTCGCAGCAACGTTAAACCGGCGCTGATCAGCGCTCTGAGTGAATGCCCCTATTCTCTCATTCGGGGCAGCTACTAGGCTGAGAAAGATCACATCTCTCTCGTCTCCTTGGAAGCTATAAGGATTGCCACAGATCAATCGGCGTTCTTCCATCTCCTCTGCTCCCAAACGCTTGAGCAGCATTTCTTGAATAATGTAAGCTTGAGCGTCTCCCTGGAGGACAATAACCCCCATAGTCATACCCTGATACCGCTCATCATCACAGCAATTTATAACTGTTTCAACCAAGGCCCCAGCTTCAGGACGATTAATGACCTTTTGCCCAGTACCTTCACGGTACCCGGAGGAGACAGGCACAGCCTTCAGTGGCTCAAGTCTATCTATTGGATACTGGCGAAGTGGGATGAGTGGGTCTGTGCTGTAACAGAGGTCATTGCTAAAATGGATAATTTCTGGCATACATCGGAAATGCTCCCGGAGAGGTATCCTATTCCCGAAACGGATTCGTCCATGGTCAAACAAACTGTTTTCTACGTCAAAAGAATCAGCATGCTCGAAGTCGTATAAATAATCCCGCATCAATCGGTGAATTTGATTTCTGTCAACTCCCACTGCTTCCGGGCTGATCTGCTTGTCATCGCCGACAACAAGAATTCGTTTTCCGAGATATAACAGAGGCAATGCCTCTGGACCGCACTGGGAAGCCTCATCAACAATAATAACGTCAAAAATACCTGCGCCCGCCTCGACAGTTTCATACACCCGATGCAACGGCATGATCCAGGCCGGGACAGCTGTTCGACATTTATTGAGATGTCTCTGAGCATTCCGCCTATGAATTGGGGCATGTTTTCCTGTACCCTTTCCATATTTTCTCATTTCGAGTTGCCATCCCATAAGATGGCGGCGATGGTCCTGGTCCTCCCCCATTCTCCTGAAGCAGAAATTCCAAGCCTTCAAGGCAGCCAATTCAGCTATGTTTTGTCGAATATCCTCATCAAGCCTCTTTGAATGTCGCTCAAGACTGTCCTGATCATTCCTAAAAAAGTCTGTAAGCCAAGTCATGCCCCTTGCCCAAACCCATGCCTTTTCAAGATCTTTTACCCTTTGGCCCCAGAGGAATGAGTCACTGCAGGAAGTCAATTCCTCCACCAGCCTTGGTGCATACTTGTTAAGCTTTCTGATCATTTCATGTTTATTTCTAACAGCAGCAGTCTGTTTATGGAGAATCATAACTTCTTCAGAAAGGCGGCAATATTCATCAATGTCTCTTCCCTTAAAGGAATCCACAATCTTACTTATGATAGGGTGAGCATCTTGTCGCCCCGCCAATGCTGATAGTCGATTCTGTATTTTTTCAAGTTCCTGATTGACTTCTTGAAGCGTAAGCTGGGCCTGAACGGCGCGGCAAATCTCCATCAATTCATGCAGTGAAGTACTATCCTCCCAACGGGGAGTTCTAAGGCCATTGATATTTTCAACGCACCTTTTGGCTTTCTCCTTGATGTCGTACAACTGTATGACCGTTCCCAAGGCTTCGTGTAGTCCCTCAATTTCTGCGACCTGGATAGGGAAAGGGCCATTATGCCTTTTGGCTTTACTAGACCAAAGCTCCCATACCCTTTCGAGAGTCTGTGCTACATGAAGATAATCGATCAGTCTTTTAAGGACTTCGGGCTTGTTGCAATCAAGACCATCAACTTTAACCCGGCCAAGTAACTCTCCATGCTCCTTGACTGCTTTCGGCCTAAAAATCCAAAAACCCACGCCCCCACCTGCCTCCAAGTGGCTTTTTATAACCTTTGCATCATGCAACAGTTTTTTCCGATCTACACCGGCAGGAATGTGAACCTGATAATCATCAATCATTGTGACAAGATTACGAATTCCTTCCATCCGGTTAATTGACAATTTCAAAAGTTCTTTCCATGGCGTTTCTTTACCGGTTAATACGTCATAAACCGCCTCTGGAATCCAAGCCATGGACATATTCCGGACCCTTCCAACCGCAACCACAAGATCACTGAGGGAGCTACAAACCACCTCGACTTTATCCCGGTCGCATTGAAGAAGGTTTCGGCCATCAGGAGTCCGATGTAGCTCTGCGTTTTTTTTCACGTCTTCTTTTGCCGATTTTTCCTCTCTAAAAAGTTCACGCAATGAATTACTTTCCGGAAGATCAATATGAGGGTCCGGGATGAAACGACTCAACTGCTTTTCAGTTGCCTGATCAAGTTCCACGAGGTCACGACACATGCACTCGATATCTCCACCCGTAAGGGACAATTGGGCATCCGAGGGTAATTTGTCCAGAAACCACCCAAAGGCAGCCTCATCTTCTCGAAGCTTTATTGCAATCTGGGTAGCTGTTCCAGAATATGCTCCGTCTGCAACGTTGTGCCTGTACGTTTCCGCCTCCCTGAGCGCTAGAAGGTTATTGTCAATCCTAGCCTTTTCCTCCCGGCCCAACTGGATCTGCCCTTCAAGCTCTTGAATGCGCTGCTCGGCGTTTAGCTCATCTCTCCTATCTAACCTTGTTATAATGCCAGCAACACTTTTTTCTAGACTCGCCCTCTCTTCGGTAGCACTACCAAGGAGACTGATACAGAGAGGTTTTATCTCGGCGGGAAGCTTATCATGGAGTACCTGTAGCGCTCGGGGTGTTTTGGCGGAGACGAGAACCCTTTTACCGGTCGCCAGGAGATGGCAGATAAGGTTAGCAATCGTATGGGATTTGCCAGTCCCGGGAGGACCCTGGACGAGAACCCCCTTTTGAGATTCAAGAGTACGAACAATCCGACGTTGTTCCTCATTCGCCGGCAACGGAAAATATACTTCTGTGTTTCCTATCGCGTTAGTACTTTCTACCCTACCAGCACCTCCCTGTCCTGCTTCACCAAAGTTTTCATACAGATCAACGAATGTATCGGGGATATTCCCGCCATCTTCGATCTGCTTTTTAATTTGGGCCAGCAAATCCTCCAGATTTCTCATTGATCTGGGGCGGAGGACAAGTGCAGGTGCATACTCGACAATAGGTTTGTCTGGAGCTGTAACATCTTGTGGCTCAAGATGGTCGATTTCGTATTCCCCCTGACCGCTATCCGAAAGCGAGTTGGCAATTGAGGAAAGCAGCACATCGACGGCAGGTTTGTCCCAAATAGACCCGATGCTTCTGCGGCCATCTTCAACAAGTTGTCGCGCATTTTGAGGATGCTCTTCTATGTCGAGCATGTCAAATTCAATATTTACCTGACTGTCGTCAGACGGTGGTTTTACTATAAATTTCCCAAGATGCGGTTCAAACTCAAGGGATGCCCTGGCTGTTATAAGGTGTCGCCTAACATTATGGCCTGATCGAGATTTCCAAGAGAGGAGCCCAAAACAGAAGACAAGCTCATATTGCTCCCCAAGTTTCTGCTGCTCTTGATAAATATGAAAAAGATCAGCATAAACTTTCTGAACTTTATCATAGCGGTTATAAATTTCGGTCCACGGAAACCACTGTTCTTCAAGGTACTCGTCCCATGTCTTCTTCACCTCTGGAAAATCAGATAGGGAAATTGTTTCGCTAACACTAATTTTCTCTCCAGTATCTGTATCCAGTTTTTCATTTTCCACCTGGATGGTCTGGCGAAGCTCCGGAATGTCACTGGTGTTCCGTAAAGTTTGGAAGTCAACCCAATCTCGGCAGATCTCTGGGACATTCGGGATTTTTGGTTCCTTCATCTTTTTGATCTCGACCCAAATGTCTTCCCCGTGCTCGTCCTCTTCTCCCCATGCTCGGCAAAAGCAGTACTTTGGCTCATGGGGGATTTCATGCACCCATAGAACACTTTTATATTCTTCAATATTACGGATAATTCTTGAGTTTATCCTAGCTAGGGCAGAAAGGTATTCGATGAGTCGGATAGCCCGTTCTGTAGACTTATCTTCCATTTGGGTTCCAATAATAAATAGTTAACAGTAAAGTTTAACCGCCAGAGTAAAATGTGCTAGATCTTGATATATCAATCAGTATTTTAATCCTCCTCACCTTTTAATTGTTCTGAAACACATAGCTTAAATTTAAATCCCCCCCTCCTAAATCACACCTTACAGACATTAGGGGGGACATGTAGCCCCTACCTCGCCCTTGGTCGCAACCGCCTGCCTGCCGTTAGGCAGACGGGATTGGCAAAGCAAAGGGTATAAATTTCAATTAACTTGGCCCCACTATATCAAAAATGGAACACTATGACAATAGTCATGGAATTAGTGGGAAGTAGGGGTGAAATTTTAAATTTATTGGAATTGAACAGATCGATTGGGAAGGCTTTCCCGGCTTCCCCAATCGACTACTGGTCTTTCCATGTGGGTTTTCTTTTTTCGAGGAAGGCCTTAAGGCCTTCGGTGGCATCGTCCGTCTTCATTAATCGATCGAGATAGATCTTCTCAATGGCTTTGAGCCCCTGATCCATGTCGTCGTTAAGGCCTGCAAGTGCAGCTTCTTTTGTCAACTTTAAAACGATACCGCTTAACTTTTTAAACTTTTCAACAAATCCATTCACCTCTTCGCCAAGTGAGGCTTCGGGAACAACCTTATTGACCAGCCCTAATGTGAATGCCTCTTGAGCGCCGATCGTATCACCTGTGAGGATTAACTCCATCGCCTTCTTTCGTCCGATCATTCTTGGAAAGATCAAGGCGGCGATAGGCGGAAAGACGCCGACCTGAATTTCAGGCTGCCCAAACTTTGCTCTTTCGGTGGCGATCACCATGTCGCAATAAATCGCCAATTCACACCCCCCTCCCAGTGCGGCTCCATTGACCACCGCGATGGAAGGAACTTTCAGCTCATCCATCTGCCGAAACATCTTGTGAAAAGTCTCGATCATTTTCGGACCCAGATCGCCAAGATGATCCGCCACCTCCACGCCCACGGAAAAAGCCTTTCCTGCCGCTTGAACGACAAGGAGCTTCAGTGCCTTTTCCTTCTTCAAACCCTCAAGATAAGCATTGAACTCTTCCATCATTTCAAGGTTGAGCCAGTTGAGAGGAGCGCGATTCAAGGTAATAAAAGCCACGCCTTCCTTCATTTCGGTCTGGATATGTTTAAAAGCCATTGGCCTGCCTCCTTTTTCTGTAAATGGCGTTTGTGAACCGGCGTAATGTCGGCATTCATTGCCGACGCCTTCCGCCCCCGGTAACCGAGGGCGCTACTCTAAAAAAAACACCCTTTGGGCGAGGAAGATATCCAAACCCAAAGGGTGCAGTCTTACACATCTTTTAACCTTATTTGCTCTGGGGTTTGCCCAAAACTTCTTCAAAGAAAGTTTCGTCCACGAGCTTGCCCTCGGCAATATTCTGGCGGTACTTGATGAAATCGATCGTATCCGCCCCTGTGATTTTCTTTGTGTTGAAGGCGCCGAATCCGAGGAAAGCCTCTCCCATCATGTTGGCGGCTAACCAGTGCCTGTTGATATTCTTGGTCTGATCCCAGAAGAATTTCTTCTTGTTCCGGATGCCGTCGATGGACATGATCAAGCAGCCGGGGAAGAGATTGGCAAACGTCCAGCAAATCTTCTCCACCTCCGCATCGAGAAGGGCAAAATCATATTCATTGTTTTTCAGCTTATTTCCTACCCATTCCCTCGCCTTCTTGAATTCGTCTCCAGTCTTCATCTCTCCATAGACAAGGTCGCCATCTTTCACATAGGTGTCGGTGATGACCTGGGGATTTCGAACCCATTGCCCTTTTTCATCCTTGAGAACGGGAACGCACTTGGAAATGAGGCCCTTGCGCCACATCTTATACGCAGTCCACGTTTCGCAACTGATGCAGCTCCACATGGCGTCCTCGATCGAGAGGAAGAAGGGAAGAAAGTCAGAAGCCCCGCCCACCGGAGCGGAGCCGTGCCGGGGACCTGCCTGACCTAAGACGGCAAGGTCAGAGGCGACGGTCAGGTCGCAGGCCGTGCCTATTTCTTGCCCTCCTGCTACCCTCATTCCGTTCACCCTGCAGATAACCGGTTTCTTGCACATGAGGATGGAGTCCACCATGTTATTGAAGAGCTCCATGTAAGACCCATACTCTTCGGGCCGCATGCTGTAATATTCCGAATACTCCCTGGTGTTGCCGCCGGTGCAGAAGGAATAAGGTCCTGTGCCTGTAAATACGACGGCCACGACCGAGCGGTCGGTCGAGGCATTTTCAAACCCTGCGATGACGCCCTTCACCATCTCGGTGGTGTAGGAATTATACTGGGCCGGGTTATTGAGCCTGATCCAAACATTGAAAAGCCCGGGGATGACATTCCCCTTCGGATCCTTCAAAGGCCTTTTCTCGTACACCGTGCATGGGGCCTCGGTCCCCCAATGCTCCGATCCATACCGGCTGTGGTTTTTCATCTCATGCTCTCGTGGCATCCACTTTAATGACATAACATCCTCCTTTCTATTTTGTTAATGTGTTGTAGTCAACCCTAATATCTCTACCATTGACGATAAAAAGATTGGAATGGTGAAATAATGGAATGATGATCAAAAATTACAATTAAACCCAATCTTCCAACATTCCAGTATTCCATTGTCCCAGTTTTAAAAATCCGGTGTCAGCACAATCCTCTTGGCCGGAGAGCCAGCTTTGTGAACCTCATCATAGACCGATGCAATCTGGCTCATGGGTCTCACCTCGACAAAAGGTGCAATATCAATCTTCTTGGTGAGAACCATATCCAACACGATGGGATAATAT
>Ga0194119_10006054_pt1 | contig 17746 bp, 13 predicted proteins | sample TA2MahC100mmetaG_FD_148620 | JGI IMG/M metagenome (GOLD analysis project Ga0194119, IMG submission 148620) | Freshwater microbial communities from Lake Tanganyika, Tanzania - TA2015018 Mahale Deep Cast 100m | ecosystem: Environmental > Aquatic > Freshwater > Lake | place: Tanzania: Lake...
GGCCTCCTGCTCCCGCAAAATCCCGATGATCTGCTCTTCCGTGAACCGCTTCTTCTTCATCGTGTCCGTCCTCAATGGGCCGGACTCTAATCGCTTCTGGAGGAATTTCTCAGGGGCAGGTCACCGAGTATCAAGGTAGATGATTGGGAGATGATTGCAAGGAAATCTACTCTCAATTTTAGCCGACGCGATTTAGCAATATGCAATCTAATCATGTTTTGGGGAGCTGGTTCTCCAGAGCCCCGTTGTCTCTCGATCGGCGCCCCGACATCGCCCGCGCTCTCGAATATCGTAATGTTTCGAATTGACGAGCGCTTAAATGAAGCAGCCTCAAATTTCGACGTGACCTACACTCGGTATGCCGACGATATTACAGTTTCAGGTGATGATCGTGATTCCATATTGCGGTTTGAGAATTTTGCGCGCGCACTCATTGAAAAGACTCGTTCACCGACGCTTATTTTTAATGATGAAAAGCGAGGGCTATATGGGAAAGGTCAGCGACGCATGGTGACCGGGCTTTTGATTACTCCAGATCAGCGTGTTTCGATTGGGCGTGAGCGAAAGAGGCTTATTTCGGTTATGCTGCATAAGGTGACTCTCGGTGCTGCGGACGCAGAGCATGTTGGACGATTGAAAGGACTGCTAGGGTTTTGCCTCGCAACTGAGCCATCCTTCGTATCGGTGATGCGAGCAAAGTACGGAAATCGAGTAGTTGACCAAGTCCTTCGGGCAGAAGTGCCGAAAAGAGTTCGTTCTGATATCAAGCGAATGTTATAGGCGCGGTATTATCCTGACGTATTGCCAATAGCGTATTTCCTCATTTGGAATATGGTCTGACGGGTCGGATTTCCCGCAGCACGGCTCAGGCGTGCCAAATTATGCGGCGAAGCACCCTGATCAACCAAATCGGCCTATTTTTGATGCAGCCTCCTGCATAGCCCGCCAAATAACGCCGCTTAACCCTGATTCCCATCTCGCTCCCGCGCCTATCCCCTTTGCCGGCGCTCTTGCTACTATCGCTTTGGAGGTCGTCATGTGCGGCATTGTGGGAATTCTTGGAACAGGCCCGGTCGCCGGCAGGATTGTCGAGGCCTTAAAGCGCCTTGAATATCGCGGTTATGATTCTGCTGGAGTCGCCACGCTGGAGAATGGGCGGCTGACCCGGCTGCGTGCGAGCGGCAAACTCAAGAATCTTGAAGAAAAGCTCGCAGCCGCGCCGCTTTCCGGCGCCGTCGGCATCGGCCATACGCGCTGGGCGACGCATGGCCGCCCCACCGAGAACAACGCCCATCCGCACGCCAATGACCGCGTCGCCGTCGTTCACAATGGCATCATCGAAAACTTCCGGGAGCTTCGCGCCGAACTTTCGGCGAAGGGCCATGTCTTTTCGACCGAGACGGATTCGGAGGCCGTGGTTCATCTTGTCGCCAACGAGATGCGTAACGGCGCGACGCCGGAGGCGTCCGTCGCGGCGGCGTTGAAGCGGCTCAAGGGCGCTTTCGCGCTCGCTTTTCTGTTCGAAGGCGAAAACGATCTCCTTATCGGCGCGAGACGCGGTTCGCCGCTCGCCGTCGGCAGGAGCGACGAAGGAGTCTATCTTGGCTCCGACGCTCTGGCGCTTGCGCCATTCGCCACCTCGATCGCCTATCTCGACGAGGGCGACTGGGTGACGCTGACCCGCGAAGGCGTGCGCTTCCATGACGCCTATGACGCGCCGGTCGAGCGGCGCTTTCAGCCGCTCGTCGCCGGCTCCTTCATGGTCGACAAGGGCAACTACCGCCATTTCATGGCCAAGGAAATCCACGAACAGCCGGAGGTAGTCGGCCGCACGCTCGCCCATTATCTCGATCTCGCCGAGGGCGTCGTGCGCTTGCCCTTCGACTTCAAATTCGATCCGCAGGCGCTGTCGCGCGTGACCATTTCGGCGTGCGGCACGGCCTATTACGCCGGGCTCGTCGCGCGCTACTGGCTGGAGCGTTTCGCGCGCCTCTCGGTCGAAATCGACATTGCTTCCGAATTTCGTTACCGCGAGGCGCCATTGCCCAAGAACGGTCTGTCCATTCTCGTCTCGCAGTCCGGCGAAACCGCAGATACGCTCGCCGCGCTGCGTTACGCGCGCGAACAGGGCCAGCACATTCTCTCAATCGTCAACGTCGAAACGTCCACGATCGCCCGCGAGAGCGACACGGTCGCGCAGACATTGGCGGGACCCGAGATCGGCGTCGCCTCGACCAAGGCCTTCACCTGTCAGCTCGCGGTCTTCGCCTGCCTGGCGCTGGCGCTCGGCCGGGCGCGCGGCGTGCTGAGCCGGGAGCGCGAACGCGAACTCGTCGCCGAACTCGTCGCCGCGCCGGGGCAGATGGCGCAGGCGCTGGCGCACGAGGCGCAGATCGAACCGGTGGCGCGCGACGTGGCGCGGGCGTCGAGCGTGCTCTATCTCGGGCGCGGACCCGCTTTTCCTCTGGCCTTGGAAGGCGCGCTCAAGCTTAAGGAGCTTTCCTACATTCACGCCGAGGGCTATGCGGCGGGCGAGTTGAAACACGGGCCGATCGCGCTCATCGACTACGCCATGCCGGTGATTGTGCTGGCGCCGCCCGACGCGAGCCTTGAAAAGACCGTCTCCAATCTTCAGGAGGTGGCCGCGCGCGGCGGTCATTTGATTCTCATCGGTTCGCCGCATGCGCGTGACGCCGCCGCGGCGGAGCTCGCCGGCTTCATCGAAATGTCGGAAGACGTTGCCGGACCGTTCGCGGTCATCATCTATGCTGTGCCCGCGCAGCTCCTCGCCTATCACGTCGCGACCTTCATGGGCAAAGACGTGGATCAGCCGCGCAATCTCGCCAAGAGCGTAACGGTGGAGTAGAGGCTCAGCCCTTCCTGACGATTTCGGCGGCGCTCAGCGCCTCGAGGATGGCGCTCTCGACCGCCGGCATGCCCTGTCCGTCCGAATGCGCCAGCAGCACATTGCCGGAGCGCTTGGGCAAAGCGCGCATGGTTTCCACCATGCCCGGCGCGGCGATGAGGTGATGGTGCCCCCAGCGGGTCAGCCGCACCTCTACGAGGCGTGATTTGGCGAAGGCTTCCGGCAGGAAGCGCCGCAGCTCGTCGACGATGGGGGCGGCCAAGACGGCGCGGTCGCCCCCAAGCAAAAGCGCGCGGCCTGCGCGAGGATCGCGAAACGGGGCATAGACGGTGAGAACGCTGTGATCCGTGACCCGATCGGCGGCGGGCGGCGCCGCCGTCGCATCGACGACGTCGCTGAAGTTCTGCGCGCCGAGAGCCCAGCTGTCGTAACGCAGCTCCGGCGGGGGCCCCTCGAAACAGCAATTGGCGACGAGATAGCTTCCCTGCCTCAACGACGTCATTTTGGCCGTCTCGGCGGGGTCGACGCCGCGCAGGATGCGGCCCGCAAAGAAGTAGGGGGCCGCGACGACCACCCATCGCGCTTCGAGACAGCGGGGCGCGTCTGGGTGAAGCGCGTCGAACCAGCCGACGCGGGCGTAGCCGCCCTCCGCCGGCTCGATCGCATAGACGGCGGCGCCTGTGACGATACGCCCCTCGCCGTCGCGTGAAATGCGCGCCGCCATCGCACGGGCGATCGTGGCGTTGCCGCCCGGGAAGGCGTAGATGGGCGCGTTGATCTCCGAGAGAAAGTTGACGCCTGCATAGGCCGAAATCTCGTTGGCTGGCGCGCCGAAAGCTGACAGGCAATAGGCGTCGAGGAGGCCGAAGAGTTCTGCGTCGATATGTTCGCCGCGCAGGAAGTCGAGCAGGGAAAGCCGGTCCAGCGCCAGCGCCGGCTCCGGAGCCTCGGAGATGGGCAACTTAGGGAAGTCAGGCCGAGCGCCGAGGCGACGCAGCAGCGCTTTGAGGTCGTCATAGGCGCTTCGCCATATTCCGTCGCGCGGATCGCCTTCGGCCTCGACGCCGGTCAGAACCCTGTCGACCGGCGCGCTGACGGGGCGCGGCGTGAGACCGAGTTTTTCATAGAATTCGCCAAAAGGTTCTTTAATATCAACAACGTATGCAGAGCCAAGCGCATAGTCGACATTGCGCCAGCGCTTCGACTTGGCGACGCCGCCGGGCTCCGACTCGCGCTCCAGGACGATGAGGTCGCGATCCTGGAGCATCACGGCGACGGCGAGGCCGGCAAGTCCGCCGCCGATGACGGCGATTTCGACGCGCCGCTCGGGGGACGGCAGCGGCGTGCGTGACAGCCCATCGCGGATCGCATGCATGGGCGCGAAACTATCGCCCGTCCATTCGCCGAGCTGGTAAGGCGGATCTTGCGCCGCTCCAGCGCCCGGCAGCATGGAGAGGACGCCGAGAGCGCCGAAACTGGCGCCCAACCCGGCGATCGCCTCCCGACGAGTCACCATGACAGCCTGCGAAGACCAAGTGCGCGATAATTCATCCTGTCTCACGGAGGGTTGAGCGCCGCCATTGACATGAGGCGGGCTGAACTGGTCTATGCGGGCAAAGCCGCTCTCGGCGCGACTGCGCTTGACTGGCGCATGATCGTGTCCAAGGGACGCGCTGCGTTTTTCGAGATCATGTTCAAAACCTGAAAGGACGCGCTGACACTTGCTCGCCTCGATTCCTCCCGCCTATGTCGCGCCCTTCGAGCGGGCTTGGCGCAATCGGGAGCTTATCCGCGCCGTTGTGCGGCGCGAGTTCATTTCCAGGTTTCGTGGCTCGGCGCTCGGGCCGATGTGGGCGGTGCTCTCGCCGCTCATCATGCTGCTCACCTACACGGCGCTGTTCTCGGTTACGGTTCCTCAGCTGTCCGACGGCATGAACGTCAGCGACTATGCAGCCTCGATCTTTATCGGGCTTATCGCATTCAATGTGTTCAGCGAACTCGCCTATCGCGCGCCAATGCTCCTCCACGAGCATGTCAACTTCGTGAAGAAGTCGATTTTCCCCAGCGAAACCATCGCCTGGACCGCAACGATCCGCGCCTTCACATATGGTGGCGTGGCGTTTGCCGTCTACATCGTCTTTCGCTTGCTGACGGCCGGAACGCTTCCCCTAACGATCGTGCTGACGCCGTTTCTCGTCGTCCCCTTCTTCCTTTTCATTTTGGGCGTCGTGTGGTTTCTGATGGCGCTCGGGGCGTTCACGCGCGATGTCGCCCATATCATGGCTTCGATCGTGCCGGTGCTGATGTTCGCGACGCCCATCTTTTATCGCCTGGACCAGATCGCCGCCATGTCCGGATCGGTGGCGCTTTGGCTGCGACTGAACATTGTCGGCGATTACATCGAGATGCTGCGCGCGATCGCGCTCGACGGGACCATCCCGAACGTCTTCGGCTATCTCGCGCTCGTCGCGATCTCCTACGCCGTATTCATAGGCGGCTATCAATTCTTCATGCGCTACAAATCGGTCATCGTCGATGTCATCTGAGCCCACAATCCGTTGCGCGGGCGTTGGCAAGGCGTTTCAGCTCTATGCGCATCAGAACGATCAGCTCAAGCAGATCCTGTTTGGCCTATGGAAGAAGTTCTACAGGGAGAAATGGGTGCTCCACGACGTCAATTTCACCGTGGAGAAGGGCGAGCGCGTCGGGATCGTCGGACGCAACGGCGCCGGGAAAACGACCCTTCTACAAATTCTATGCGGGATCACCCAGCCGACGAAGGGCGACTTCAAGGTCGCCGGCCGGATCGCGCCGATTCTGGCGCTCGGCTCGGGGTTCGACGGTCTGCTGACCGGGCGCGAAAACGCCCGTATCGGCGCGGCGATTCTGGGGTTGTCGCGCACAGAGGTCGACGCCTGCATCGACGACATCGCCGCCTTCGCCGACATCGGGCCCTTCTTCGAGCAGCCGATGCGCACTTATTCGATGGGCATGATCGCGCGCGTCGCTTTCGGCATCTGCGCCCACGCCAAGGCTGACGTGCTCATCGTCGACGAAGCGCTGTCGGTGGGCGACGAAATATTCCAGCGCAAATGCGAGAAATACATCGCCGACTTCGCCAGGACCGGCACTATTCTGATGGTGTCGCATGATCTCAACTTTCTCGCCTCGCTGTGCGATCGCGTGCTCTGGCTCGAGGGCGGCGTCGTGCGCGAGATCGGCGACCCGGAGAAGATTATCGCCGACTATCGTCGCGCCATGCTGGCCGAGGAGGGTCAGGCGAGCGGCGTCGCGTAGGCTCCCCCTGCGGCGGCAGACTCGCGCCCGCCGAACAGGCGCTTTGGCTTCGGGCTCCAGTTGAGCCGCGCGATGAGCCAGAGGGACACGCCGACTTCGGCGAAGGCGGCCGCGGCGAGCAGCAGGATGAACAGTCCGTTGAGGCGCAGCAGCGATTCAAGCGCGACGAGAAATCCGATGTGAACGCCCGGAATGGCGATTGTGGTAAGGCCGCCTGCCGCCCCGCGCCGGCCGGTGATGTTTCCGAAGGTCAGGACAAGCGCCATGGCGAGGAGCGTATGGGCGACGGCGAGCGCCGGCACGCCGAAGCGTTTCGCCGCCTCGGCCGTCCATTCTCCAAGTTGGCGCGGGTCGCGCTTCGCCGCAGCGTAATTGGCAAGAAAATCGCCGGCGGATAATTCATAAACCCCTCGCCAGCCGCGATCCGGCAACGACGCGCTGCCCTGCATCGGCAACGCCATGGCGTATTCGTCGAAACTGGCGATGCGCACGTCGTTCGTGGTCAGCGAGCGCGTCTGGATGCTGCCATTGGAGAGCGCGACGATGACGCCTGATTCATTGCGCCGAAATTCGGCGCGCGCCGCAGTCACCGTCTCTTCCTGCATCTTTTCGACCGAAAGTTGGCGAACGAAGAGATTGACCGCAAGGTCAGGCGTTTCCCAGCGCTCGATATAGAGAGTCTTCACGCCATTATCGAATGTGTAGAAATGGGCGGCGTCGAGCATGCGATGGTTGAGGGAATTGCGCACGACATTGAGCACGTCCTGCATTTCGCTCGAATAGTGAGGCGCCGCGAAATTGGCGAGCAAATAGCCGAGGACGACGACGCCGGACGCCAGCGCCAGCGCCGGGCGACAGATGGCCCAGACCGAAAGGCGCAACGCATAGAGAACGGCGATCATCCCTTCGCCCGCCATGCGGCCGAATTCGAGCGCGGTGGCGACGCCGACCGCCATCGGCAGCGTGACGTAAGCCACCGTCGGCGTCACCCCGATGAGGGCAGGAATGACGAGGCCGCCGCGCACCGCGGCAGGCGGCAGCTGATAAAGGAGATAGGACAGGACGACGGGAACAGAGAGCGCGAACTGCACGACGAGCATGCCAAAACCGATGCGCTTGAACAGATAGAGAAATAACAGGCGCGGCATGGCGGGCGTCCGCGCTATCGTTCACGATTGCGCGCGGAAAAGAACATCCGCGTCGCACGGCGTAAGGGGACAAGCGACGCTTCGGCGCGACACGATGCGCGATGCAAGGCGCGAGACGTCACTGCTTGAACCTCGCCCAGGCGGCCTTTGAATATTCGGTCCATGCCTGATCAAAAACGCCTCCTTTGGGCAAAGCGGTCGCGCCGGCCCAATGCGCGAAATAGATCTCCTTGCCTTCGTAGTCGACGGGCTTGCCGTTCTTAAATTCGACGCCCGGCGCCTTATAGAAGCTTTCGTGCGAGGCGCCAGAGATCACATTCGGCAGGAGCTCGATTTTGAGCCCTCTCCGATGCGTGACGAAATTGACCAGCGGCTGGGCGAAGAGCTGACCGCGTTTGCGCACGTCGTGGAAGATTGCGGCGTCATCGCGGATTGTTTCGATAAAATCCGACAGTTTCAGATATTGGTTAGAGGTGACCCAAAAACCGTCATTAAAGAGAAGCGCGTCTTTCAAGAATGGATAACAGTCGCGCCTGTCGTTATAGACATATTCGAAACTTGGCGAGGCGACGATGAATTCCGTCTTGCTCTTTTCAAGCCGGCCGAAAAGTGGGGTGAAGTCGCGAAACAGAATGACGTCGACGTCAACATACGCGACTTCATCGAGCGGGAGGGCCAGCGCCTGCAGCTTTCTCAATCGCCGGCGGTTGCTGTTGAAGATGCCGGGGTAAAGTTCGTGCGAGAGCTTGTCAATTTCAGTCGGCTCTTCGCCGACGTAATGCGCCCCGTAAATGTCCGCGGCGCGGCGGGTCATGGCGACATTGTCATCATAGGGAATGAGATATAGCGGCAGCGCGGAATTAGTGTCCCGGTAGCTTTCGAGGAAAGGCAGCAGCCAGTCGATGATCTTGTCATTGCCGACGATGGCGACGCCGTAACGTTTGGCCGAAGCCGCGCTTGGCGTCGTGGCGCCTTCGGGCGATAAGACTGGATTTGGGAAGCGAAGCCTCATATAGGGGATGTATTTGAAAAAGGCGGGCAAAGGCAAGGGGCGGCCCACTATGGAGAGAAAAGCCAATTCCGGACGCCTGTAGCGGCGAAGCCAAGCGCTCGATTTTGGTGAGAAATTTGAGACCACCGCGATGTTGCAGCATCATGTCTGATACAATGAGCCATATTTCTCCCGCCAAGACGCGCCGCACCGAGACCGAAGCGGAAAAAGCGAGCCCATTCGCCGGCAAAACCGTCGCCGTCGTTCATGCCGCCTGGCATAGCTGCGGCAGCTATCAAGTGAACGTCAGTCAGATCGCCGCCTATAAGGCGCTCGGCGCGCGCGTCATTTCCGTCGCGATGATGGACGATCTCGCGCGGCGACCGCCGCAAGGCGCGCGCTGGCCGACCTATATCGAAGCCTCGCGCGACATCGGCGCGGACCGCCGCTATTTTTCGGGCGCGCCGTTCTCGGCCTTGGCGTCCCGACTTCTCGTCGACGGCTGGTGGCGACTGATCCATGGCGATCAGGCCTCATGGTTGATCGAACTCGCGAAGCGCGCGCCGTTGCCCGAGGGTTTCGAAAGCGAAACGATCGATTTCGTTCACGCCAATCATTATTTCACTTTGCCTTTCGTCGAGACGCTGATGCGCGGGCGCAAAGTTCCGGTCGTTCTGGAAACGCAGGACATTCAGGCGCGCCAATATATATTGCGCAACAAGGGCGGCATCTTCATTCCGCCATACGCGACCTACGATGGCATGCTCGACGTCGAGCTCTCATGGATGCGCCGCGCCGATCTTTGCGCGCATCTCAATGAAGAGGAGCATCGCGATTTCCAGCAGCTGCTCCCAGAGCTTCGGCACGCCCTGATCTATCCGGCGACGCCGCCGGCGCCGTTGGCGCGCGGACGCGATGTCATCATCGTCGCGAGCGACAATTACGGAAATTACGTGAGCCTGCGCTGGTTCCTGGAAGAGGTCGCGCCTTTGGCGGGCGACGCGCGCGTCGCGATTTACGGCAATATCGACGGCGGCGTGAAGCGACGCGACGCCGCGCTTTATGAAGCTCACCGCGCCTTGTTCAAAGGCCGGGTCGACGACATTGGCGCGGTCTACGCCAGCGCCGGCTGCGTATTGCTGCCCACCGTCGAAGGCCATGGCCTCTCGATCAAGGCGGTCGAAGCGCTCTCCTGCGGCGCGCCGCTCGTCGCGACGCCGCTGGCGTTCCGCGGCATGCAGGTCGATCCGGCGAAATTGGGCAATGTCGCGCTTGCCGAAAACGCCAAACAATTTGCGGACCTGTGGCGCGACGCTCAGGCGCGGGCCGAACACGGCCCTACGGCGGAGCCGGAGCGGAGCGACACCCGCCGCCTGTACGAAGAGAAGTTCAGCCAAGAGGCTTATGCGCACGCCCTTGCGACCGTCGCCGCCGAGCTTTGAATTTCTCAATTTGCGGCGCGTCCAAGAGCGCGTCGAAGCGGGATGAAGAGCGTGGACAATCCCGTGATTTGGAAATCTTCTCGAAAACCCGCGAACAAACGCGCCAAGTTCCGCGCACAAGCGAGATTGTCGGAATGCTCGAAGTCTGATTAGGCTGCGGCTTGCGCCAGTTGGAGGATCGGGTTGAGCGTTTCATCGAGTGACTGCTCGGCGTGCGCCGAGCGTCCGCTGCTCGGCCGGCGTGTCGCGCTTATCCATCCGGCCTGGCATTCCTGCGGCACTTACCGCGTCGTCCTTGGACAAATCGCCGCCTATCGCGCGCTGGGCGCCGAAGTTTTTCCGATCGCAGTCAGTTCCGATCCGGGCTTCGTTCCGAACCGGAATTGGATATGGAAGGCGTTCAATCAGGCGACTCCGGAGCTTGACGACGGTCCCCGCTATTATGGCGGCGCGCCAATTTCCGCAGTGTTCTCACCGCGCTTTCTACGCGACGTATTGTGGCCCTACGTCCACGGCGATCAGGCGGTGGTGCGCCTCGGCATGGCGGAACAAACGCGTCTGTCGCCCCGCCTCGACGAGGCGACCTTCGATCTCGTTCACTGCAATCATTTTTTTCTGATGCCGATCGCGCGCCGGCTCTCGCGCGGAACCGCTCCGATCCTGCTCGACACGCATGATCTGCAAGCGCGCCAATTCGCGCTGATCAATGAAACCAAGCCTTGGCTTTCGCCCCGCGCCACCTTCGAGTCGATGCTGGCGCAAGAACTTGAAGCGATGCGCGGTGCCGATCTGCTGTTGCATCTCAACGCGCAGGAAGCCGAAGATTTTCATGCTCTGCTTCCCGAGAAGGCCCACGCGCTGCTTTATCCGGCCGTTCCCGAAGCGCCGACCGGCCCGGGCGGGCCAGACATCATTCTCGTCGCGAGCAACAACACCGCCAATGTCGAAAGCGTGATCTGGTTTCTGCGCGAAGTTGCGCCGGCGACACAAGGCGTCGTGGTGAAGATCGTCGGCAATGTCGACGCCGTCGTTCGCTCTAAGGCGCCAGAGCAATACGCCGCTTACAAAGACTGGTTTATGGGCCGGGTCGACGATCCCAGCGCGGTCTATGCCAACGCGCGCATCGCGCTGCTGCCGACGATCAGCGGCACCGGGCTTTCAATCAAGTCGGTCGAAGCGCTTTCGAGCGGTCTTCCGCTGATCGCCACCCGCCAGGCGATGCGGGGGATGGATGAGGAAGCGTTACGCCTGCCGGGCGTCGTCATCGCCGATTCCGCTTTGGAATTCGCCCAGGCGCTGAGCAGGGCGGCCGCGAACGCGCCTTTGGACGAATCCGCGCGTCGCGCGAGTTCAGCGCGCCGCTACTACGAGTCACGCTTCTCGCTCGCCGCCTATAAGGCGAGCCTTCGCGTGCTAACGGGCGCGCTGATCAGCGCCGGCGGAGAAAATAGGAGGTAAGAAAACAGCGCGTTGCGGAAGAGTGTGGCGCATCGGCAACGGCGCCGGAAAAACGCTGGTCGACCCTCGTGCGCTAATTACGTCTTAGGATTGAAGATGTTACTTTGCCTTCGAAACTGCCGTTCGTCCCGAAAGGGCGAGCTTATTGGAGGCGCCTCGGATGACTTTCAAAACCTTTGTTATTGGCGCCTTTGCGTCAGTGTTGGCGGTCAGCGCCGTTTCGGCGGCTGACCTTCCGAGCTACAAGGCTCCGCCGCCTCCGCCGCTTCCGCCGCCCTTCAGCTGGGAAGGTTTCCACATCGGCATCAGCGGCTCCTACGCCGGCGGCGTCTCCAGCCAAAATTCGCAAGTCTACCTGCTGACGCCCGGGTCCTTCGTGGGGATTCCGACGTCGAGTTCGATCGGCACGAGCGGCTATTTGGTCGGCTACCAGAACGGCTACAACTGGGTGTTCGCCAACCGTCTCGTTGCCGGTTACGAAAGCGAATTCAACTACGCCAACGTTCGCCCGACAAATACGGGGGCCTTTAATTTAGGCGCCAGCGCCGGCAGCCGTCTGCAGTGGTTTGGCATGGAGCGCCTGCGCTTTGGCTACGCCTACGGCCGGTTTCTGCCCTACATCACCGGCGGCCTGGCCTATGGCAAGGTCTATCCTAATGGCCAGCAGTGGGGCGGCGTGTTCCCGACCAGCCAGTCTTTTTGGCAGGCCGGGTTCGCCATCGGCGCGGGCATCGAATACGCCATTCTCGACAACTGGACCATCAAGGCCGAGTATATCTTCACCCGGATGAAGGGGGCCACAAGCGCGAATCTCGCCTTCCCGTTCGCGTACCGCACCGGCGTCGGCAACTATCTGGATACGAATATCGCCCGCGTTGGCGTCAATTATCAGATTAAGAGCTTCGGCGCGCTGATCGGCATGCCTGAACTCGGCATCTAGATCGACCGTCCTCCCCGACGTCGACGAAGCCCGGCCTCGCGGCCGGGCTTTTTCGTTGGGGCCGGGATGCGATATTCTGAGCAAATGATCCGCAACCAACCGATCGCCCACCCATCGGCTTTGAGCCTCGCCCAACTCAGCGAGCGGGCGCGCGAAATTTTCCGGCAGATCGTCGACAGCTATCTCGCTTCAGGCGATCCGGTCGGCTCGAGAAACCTCGCCAGGTTGCTGCCGATGACGCTGTCGCCCGCCTCGGTGCGCAACGTCATGCAGGATTTAGAGGAACTCGGTCTTATCTACGCGCCCCATACCAGCGCGGGACGGCTGCCGACCGAGCTTGGCCTGCGTTTTTTCGTCGATTCCATGCTGCAGATCGGCGATCTGGAAGAAAATGAGCGCGCCCGCATCGCCGCCGAGGTCGAAGCGGCCTCGAAAGACCATGATTTCGCCGGCGTGCTCGGGGAAGCGACGAGCCTGCTTTCAGGCCTGACGCGCATCGCCGGCGTCGTCGTCGCCTCCAAGGACAATGTGCGTTTGAAGCAGATCGATTTCGTTCGGCTCGAGCCCGAGCGGGCGCTGGTCATTCTGGTCGCCGATGACGGATCGGTCGAGAACCGGGTGATTCCCGTGCCGCGCGATCTTCCGGCCTCGGCCCTGACCGAAGCCGCCAATTATCTGAACGCGCGCGTTTCCGGACGGACAATCGCTGAAGCCAGAGAAAACATCGAAAGTTCGCGTCAGGCCGCGCAACGGGAGCTCGATGAACTCGCCGCCCGGCTTGTCTCGGCGGGGCTCGCGACCTGGGCGGGCGCGATGGGCGAATCGCGACAGCTGATCGTGCGCGGCCAGGCGCATCTGCTCGAAGATCTGACGGCCGCCGCCGACCTTGAGCGCGTTCGGCTTCTCTTCGCCGATCTGGAGACAAAGACCGAGGTCATCGACCTCCTGGAGCGCGCCGAACAGGGCGAAGGGGTGCGCATTTTCATCGGCTCGGAAAATAAGCTTTTCTCGCTCTCCGGCTCGTCGATGATCGCCGCGCCGCTGCGCGACAGCGAACGTCGGATCATCGGCGCGCTCGGCGTCATCGGCCCGACAAGGATCAACTACGCTCGAATCGTGCCGATGGTGGATTATACGGCGAGGATCGTCGCTCGCGTGGTCGGCGGGTAAGCGTCGAAAGCCTGCGTTACGAGAAATTCTGCGGATCTACGTCGACCTGCACGCGCACGCTGCCCCTCTCTTTCGGACCGGCGGCCAGCATGTCTCGCAAAAACCCCTGCATGTCGGCGTTTCGCGGCCCTTTGGCGAGCAGCCGAAAGCGGTAGCGGCCGCGTATGAGGGCGATCGGCGCCTCGGCGGGACCAAGCAGGGCGATCTCGTATTCTTCGGGCCAGGCGCCCGGCGCGGCGATTCGGTAGCGCGGCGATGGCGGCAGTTCATGCGCCGCTCGGGCGAGCGCGCGCGCATGCGCCTCCGCCGTGGCGGCGTCTTTGGCGGAGACGATCAGCGCCGCGAGACGGCCGAATGGCGGAATTCCGGCGCGCTCGCGCACCGCGATCTCCTGGGCGTAGAAGCGCTCGGCGTCGCCCGAAAGCAAAGCGGCGACAACCGGATGCGACGGCTGAAAAGTCTGGATCAGCGCGCGTCCCGGCCTGTCGCCGCGTCCGGCGCGTCCTGTCACCTGATTGAGGAGCTGGAAGGTGCGCTCGGCGGCGCGCGGGTCGCCGCTGCCTAAACCCAAATCCGCGTCGATCACGCCGACGAGCGTGAGATAAGGAAAGTTATGGCCCTTGGCGACGAGTTGCGTGCCGATGACGATGTCGAAGGCGCCTTTTGCGATTTCCTCTAACTCGCGCCGCAGCCGCTCGGCGCCGCCTGGAAAGTCTGACGAGAGAACAAGTATGCGGGCGTTCGGAAAAAGCGTCGCCGCCTCTTCGGCGAGTCGTTCGACGCCGGGCCCGCAGGCGGCGAGAGAATCCTCGCTGCCGCATTCAGGGCAGACCTCGGGACGACGCTCGACATGGCCGCAATGATGGCACATCAGCGCGCGGCGGAAGCGATGCTCGACCAGCCAGGCGTCGCAGTTCTCGCAGCGAAAGCGATGGCCGCAGGTTCGGCAGACCGTCAGCGGCGCATAGCCGCGCCGATTGAGAAAGAGCAGCGCCTGCTCGCCGCGCGCAATCGTTTCGCCGACCGCGAGAGCGAGCCGCGGCGCGATCCATCTGCCGCGGGGCGGGCCTTCCTTGCGCATGTCAATCGCTTCGAGCGTCGGCATCAGTCGCGCCCGCGCTCGTGAATCAAGCTTCAGATAGCCGTAGCGCCCGCGCATGGCGTTGACGCGGGTTTCGATCGACGGCGTCGCCGAGGCAAGAACGATCGTCGCCCGCTCCATCCGCGCGCGCACCACCGCCATGTCTCGCGCGTGATAGCTGACGCCATCATCCTGCTTGTAGGCGCCTTCGTGCTCTTCATCGACGACGATAAGGCGCAAATCGGAAAAGGGTAGAAACAGCGCCGAGCGCGTGCCGACGACGACGCGCACGTCGCCGGTGGCGCAGCCGCGCCAGATGCGCGCGCGTTTGCGGGCGGTGACTCCCGAATGCCATTCGGCCGGCTTCTCGCCGAAGCGCGCTGCAAAACGCTCGAGAAATTGCGTCGTGAGCGCGATTTCCGGCATCATGACGAGCGCCTGTCCGCCAGCTTGCAGCGCCGCGGCGATCGCCTCGAAATAGACTTCGGTTTTGCCGGATCCAGTCACGCCTTCGAGCAGGAACGGCTTGAACGCCTGCGAGGCGAGCGCCGCCTTTAGCGCGTCGGCGGCCTCTCGCTGGGCGGGCTCCAAAACCGGCGTCGCGAACAAGGGATCGAGCGGGGGCGCGATCGGCTCGGGCGGCGCGGCGATCGCTTCCAGCGCGCCTTCGTCCACGAGCGCGTCGATGACGCCGGTTGAGCAGGCGGCGGCTTCGGCAAGCGCCTTTTTTGCGAACGCGACGCCGCCTTCCGCAGCCTTGAGGACGCGCGCGCGCGTCGGCGTTAGGCGTTCGGGGGCCGCGCCGCTCGCGCGATAAAGCGTGCGCGGCGCTTCCGGTCCGGCGTCTTCCGCGGCCCGCGTCGCCAGCCGCAGCGCCATGCCGCGGGGGGTGAGTGTATAGCGCGCGAGCCAGTCGATGAAACCGCGCAGCGTTTGCGAAAGCGGCGGACGGTCGAGCCGGGCGCTGACGGTCTTGAGATTGTTCCCCGGAGCGAAGCCGCCGTCGATCGACCATACGACGCCATAGGCCTCACGCTTGCCGAGCGGCGCCCTTACGCTGTCGCCGGGCGAAAGACGCATCGCCGCCGGCGCGAGATAGGAATAGGTCGCATCGACGGCCACGGGCGCCAAGACCTCGACGATCTGGGCCCGCGCCTCGCTTCCGTCCTCTAGCGCTGCGCACATGCGGCGGGCTTAAAGCAAATCGGGGCGGCCCGGAAGCGCCGCGAGGCGAATGAAAATCCAGATCGCGTGCAGATATGCCGCCGGATAGCATCGAGCGGAAGGCGCTTGCAAAGCGGTGGGTGATGCGACAGATTGTATATAAGGTGACGTCTTTTGGGGGCGTCGCATTTTTATTGCCGACGATCGTTCGTCTTGATTGAGCGCAAAATTTTGAAGGATGAATTTCATGCCGGATGAACCGCGATCCGTTTTTAGCGCGACCGAAACGACCTTCGCCGAGCCCAACGAAGGCCCCTTCGAATTTCGACGCGTCGTCTGCGCCGAACTGGCGCAAATTCGCCCTGAAAGCGAGCTGGCGAAAGGGCTTCCTTGCTATAAGGCGCATGACTTTAAGACTCAGCTCTCCTCCGCCTGGACAAATTTCTCCCACTGGCTGACCAAGATTCGACACTCTCCACGGCAAAAGGGCTCCACAGCATTGACGCGTCTGGAAGCGGACGCGATGGCTTCGGAGAGGGAGCGTCCATGGAATAGGAAGGATTTCGGAAAGGAGCTTTTCGAGTGCAACCTCACTGCCCTCTGTCTCTCCGGAGGCGGCATCCGCAGCGCGACCATCTGCTTGGGCGTGATCCAAGCTCTAGCGAAGGAGGGGCTGCTCACGAAATTCGATTACCTCTCGACCGTTTCGGGTGGCGGCTACATCGGCTCTTGGCTGTCAGCTTGGGCGACTCGCGAAGGGAATGGAGTCTCGTGCGCCAAAGGGACATCAACTGATGAACCTACGGATAATGGTGGCTTCACGGGCATGGAGAAAGTTGCGGCGAAGCTCGCGAGTCTCGATGAACCGCGAGAACTTGGGCAGCTGCGAGAATATTCCAATTATTTAACGCCGCGCGCTGGCCTAATGTCGGGGGATACATGGGCGGGGGTCGCGGTCGTCGCCCGAAATCTAATCCTAAATTGGTTGCTGTTCCTTCCGTTGTTCTTGTTGTTGGTTTGGATTCCGAAATTCGCGACATTGGTCTCCAACGCGATGCATCTCGAGTTCAATGAGGGAGTCATATCTGCCGAAACGCTGCTGCTCTTTGCCGCTATTGTGTATGCCGCGGCTGAATATATCGTAGGTAAGCAACTCGTCGTGCTCCAGGCGCAAAAGTTCAAGGAGAGTTTGCGCCGCGAGCGAAAAGGCGCCGCATCGCGAAGAGCGGACGAGGAGCCTTCGACGTCGATCCTTCCCCGCGATGTCGATGAAGTTGAGCACTTTCTCCTGGTGCTCGCTCCAACCGCCTTCGCAGCTTGTCTGGCGTCGACCGCCTTGCCCTATGTAATCTCTCAAACGCGCGCAAACGAAATATCCCAATTGCTTTGGTTTGCGATTGGCGGAGCGAGCCTGTGGGCGTTGCCTCTCGCGCTCGCGATGTTAATTTCGCTATTTCGCCGCGATTGGGATGCAGCCGCGAAGACGGAGGTTTCCACGCGCGATCATGGCTCGGACGCCTCTATGTATTGGCGCGAATTGCCGATGATGTTATTGGCGCGCTTCCTCGCCGGCGCCGTGTTCGGCGTCGTGCTCTTGATGTTGTTTCGGTTCGGGCTCACGATGGCTAACGGCGATCATCGCTATGCGGTCGTGCTTGGCGTCTCCGCTTGCTTCGTGGCCCATCTCGCTGGCGGGATCGCTTTCGCGGGCTTCAACAGCAGGAGCTCCAACCTAGACGATCTCCTTGAGTGGGGCGCCCGCTCTAGCGGCTGGTTTCTTGTCGTTGGCTTGGTGTGGACCGTGTATGCGGTCTTGGTCCTATGGGACCCCGAGCATGATTGGCCGCGAATTAATGTCAAGGATTGGCTTGGCGGCCAGGCCGACGCGCTTATAGCCTCGCTCGGCGGAGTCACAGGCCTGGCTGCGGCCCTATTCGGGAATAGTAGATGGACCTCGTCCGGACAAAAAAACGCAGTTGGCAAGAGCGAACTCAACTGGAGCCGCATTGCGGTGGCGGGCGCGTTGCTGTTTTCAGTGGCCCTGTTCTTCGAACTATCGCGCTTGTTCGATCAAGTTCTCTTGAAGGAAGGGGATGTCCCGCTTGATGTTGAAAAGCGGAAATCGGCGTTGCTGGCCTGAATGCTATGCGGCTTTCGCGGTTTGAGCAAGATGCTCGTTCGATGGGACG
>Ga0194119_10006056_pt1 | contig 17743 bp, 17 predicted proteins | sample TA2MahC100mmetaG_FD_148620 | JGI IMG/M metagenome (GOLD analysis project Ga0194119, IMG submission 148620) | Freshwater microbial communities from Lake Tanganyika, Tanzania - TA2015018 Mahale Deep Cast 100m | ecosystem: Environmental > Aquatic > Freshwater > Lake | place: Tanzania: Lake...
CAATATTCCAAATGTGGCCATTTACGATATGGTCATTCAAGAGCGTGAAAACCACCTGGTCATTGGTACTCACGGCCGAAGTGTCTATGTGGTTGACCTGAAGGCCATACACGAGTGGGCAACACCCGCACCTCTGGTGATGGAAAAAAAATAAATTAACTCCATTTCATGAAAAAAGCCTTTCCTTTAAATAGGAAAGGCTTTTTTGTAATTAGAAATACGACTAAAACAGTTTAAATCCTACAGAAAGAACCCATTGGTTAAGACGATTATCTGTAGAAAAGGTACCAATAGTGTCTGTAAATTTACTGAGCCCCCCTTCGTACTTGCCTTCAAAAGAAAGGTTACCTAGATCTACTCCTACTCCTGCCTGATATCCTAACGTAGCATTTTTAAAGTCTACATTTTGCACGGTTTGCCCTGCATCTTTTAGGGAGGAATCGATGTTAAAACTAGCAATAGGGCCTACCATAATCCGAATGATCTTTAGCATCCTTACGCCCGCCATCATAGGCAAATCTAGACGGTTGAACTTGACTTCGTAGTCTGCGTTATTATTTGGACTAGGAAGCTCTAATTTAAATCGTCCGTTAGTCTGAGTAAACAAGACTTCGGGCTGAACAAAAAACCCTACCCCGCCCAATCGAGCAAAGGCTCCCACATGGTATCCCAATTGTGCATCGCTGGGCACAAATTGTTGACCCTCAAAATTAACCTGAGTACTGCTCATTCCCACCTTTAGGCCCACTCCATTTTTCTGTGAAAAGGCTTGTAAGGCGCACATCATACCTACGATTACTAAAAGTAACTTCTTCATGTTTGTTCAATTTTAGTTGGAAAATAAATACCATTGATGCTATGCAATTCTTCTGCCAAAACGAAAGGATGGAAGCCGTAAGTATGGCTTTATCTAAAAAAGAATGATTAAAAAAGAAAATATCAAAAATGTCTTACCCAAAACTTTATAAAATGAAAGCGAGGTGAGTTATACAGTGTCAAAAACCCCAATCATCTTTAATAGTAAAAGGAGAATAACTATAGGGCAGATCCATCGGATAAAGAAAATCCAACCAGAACGATACAAGCCCGTAAAACCAGGGGCTCCTAGAGCTAATTCGTTTGCAAAAATGCCAATTTTTTTAGCCCAACCGGTATAAAGGGCAAGCATTAAGCTGATCAAAATCACAGCAAAGGATCCAAAAATAAAATCCACAGCATTGAAAAATCCTATGAGCTCATTTCCTAAAAAAGTAAATCGTATTTCCGAAAATACATTTCCCTTGATGAATGATAAGGCAGAAGGAATAGAAAAAAGCATAGCTGCTAATCCCACTGTCCAGGAGGCTTTCTTTCGGTTCCACTTCCTGTTGTCAATGAGGTAGGCTACCGGTACCTCGAGCATAGAAATGGTAGAAGTCAAGGCGGCAACCATCAGCAAAACAAAAAAGAGGGCTCCGATGATATTTCCTCCAGTCATTTCATCAAAAACTTTGGGCAAAACCTTAAACACCAAGCTTGGTCCCTCGGCTAGGTACTCCGGACCCAACAAAGCAAAAAGGGCTGGGAATACCATTAATCCTCCCAGCAATGCTACAGCGGTATCCATACCAGCAATCCAACTTGCTGCGCCTAGAATATTTGATTTTTTATCTAAATAAGAACCAAAAGTGATCATCAAGCCCCATCCTACTGACATGGAAAAGAAAGCCTGCCCCACGGCTTGAAGGACCACTGAGGCAGAAATTTTTGAAAAATCTGGGTTTAAGTAATATTTTATCCCCTCTCCAGCACCCTCCAAGGTAACTGACCTTCCTGCAATAAATAAAATGATGATAAACAATAAAGGCATCAAATACATACTTGCCTTTTCTATTCCTCCAGAAACTCCACCCAAAACAATCCCAATCGTGGCTAAAATAAAGACAAAAGTCAAAGGGATTACGTAGAGGGGAGTTCGAATAAATTCTTCAAAATCTATAGGAATATTGACTAATTCAGTAAAAATATAGGCCACGGTCCAGCCCGCGATCACAGAATAGTAGCTAAAAACAAAAAAACAAACCAACACACACAATATCCCAGCAATTTGCCAAAAGAAATTTCCCTCTGTATCTCTGATGGCCCCAATAGGATTTTTACCAGAATTTCTTCCTAGAGCTATTTCATTAAACAACAGAGGTAAACCAACCAGGACTACACAGAGGACGTAAACAAATACAAATGCCCCTCCCCCATTTTCTGCTGTCAAGTAAGGAAATCTCCAAATATTTCCCAGTCCAACGGCAGATCCCGCAGCAGCCATAATGAATCCTAAACTGGATCCAAATTGACCTCTCTCCTCAGGTGTTGAACTTGCTGCCATAACAGGAAACGGTTATAAAAAAGAAAAAATTGAAAATTACTGGCGAGTTAAGGTAAGTTGTTTTGCCAAAATACCTATTCCTTCTTTAAATGTTTTGGGGCGATACCCGAGTTCACGTTTCGCCTTTTGGATGATAAATCCTGTTTCCATGGGTCTACGTGCAGGTTGCGTAAATCTGCTGGAATCTGTCTTTACAATCAGATTTTTGTCTAAACCAAAATAATCTGCTGTCTCCATGGCTATTTGGTAGGGAGTCAATAATTCTTCGCCAGAGATATTAAAAACTCCAGTTGCTCCCTTTTGCGCTAGGAGTATACAGCCTGCCGCTAGGTCTTCGGCAAGCGTCGGAGTCCTTACCTGATCGTCAACTACCTGAATCTGTTTTCCAGCTTCTAGAGAAGACTTGACCCATAAAATTATATTTGATCGGCTGAGATCGTGGGCTAATCCATACACCAAAACTGTACGAGCAATGGCCCACTTTAAGGAAGATTGCCTTAGCAGTTGCTCGGCTTGAAGCTTGGTTTGACCGTAGTAATTTACCGGATCGGGATGAGCTTCTTCTACGTAGGGATTTTGACCGTCTGTTCCAGAAAAAATAAAATCAGTAGACACAAAAATAAAATGGGATTTAAGCTGCTCGGCCGCTGCAATCAGGTAAGAAGTAGCCAATACATTTGCGCGATAACAAGCTTCTTGATTTAACTCACATTCGTCGACATGAGTCATGGCAGCTGCATGGATCAGGATATCAGGCTTCATAGACAAAACTACCTTCCTCACCTCGGCTTCATTTTCTATATCCAAACTTCGATACACCAACCCGGCTTCTTGCAATCGGCACGGCCCTCTTCCCGTAGCGATGACCTGCATGGTACCTAAAGCCAATAGCTGCTGTACAAGTTTTTGTCCTAGCAATCCATTGGCTCCTGTGATCAGGACTTTAGCTTTATTGGGAAGGTGGGTAGACATAGCCAAACTCTTTTTCTATTTGTTTCCGCGACATTTTTTCTACTGTGACTTTCATCATCACTGCCTGGTTGGGAACCTCCCGAGTAGTCGGTTCAGCTGCAATTTTATCTACTACCTCCAGCCCTGAGATCACCTGTCCAAAGACCGTATATTCAAAATCCAAGTGGGGAGCTCCTCCCAGTACTGCATAGGCCTGGATTTGCTCTTTCGTGTAAGGTTTAGTCAGAGAAATGGATAGTGTTTTGGCTATTTCATCCCGCTTGGAGAGCAGAAGTAGGTTAAGGCTATCTAATTTACCTTCTTGGTAAAGCCTGGTATATTCCTCCTTCATTTTTTGTTGGCTACCCAACTGCATAAACTGAAACACAGCTTTCTGTAAAGCAAGAAAATCTGTAGTAAGTTCGAGTTCCTCATACGTTCTTCCTTGAACAATATAAAATTGAGACCCATTGCTGCGTTTTTGAGGGTTGATGGCATCCCCTTGTCGTGCTGCAGCAAGCATTCCCTTGGTATGCACATGGTTGGTTCGAATTTCAGCAGGAAGGGTGGGCCAGTCTTGAGCAGGGAGTCCCTCCTTGCTGTAGACATCACCTCCCTGAATCATAAATCCTTGGATAACACGATGGAAAAAGGTAGAATCAAAACGTCCCGATTCTGCTAGATCTAGGAAGTTGGCCTTGTGCTCCGGAGTATCATCAAACAATATGGCTTTGATATCTCCATGCCGGGTGGAAATGGTGACCACATAGTCTTTATCTTTTCCGCAGGCCCAAGAACTAAATAGCAAAAGGCCAAAAATTAAATACCTTACTTTCTGAATCATTTCAATAGATATTTTTTTTAATGTCTTCCAAAATTTTCTTTCCTCCAGCCTGTAGCACTTGCATAGCCAGCTGTTCGCCCAGCGCTTCAGGGGCTTCTATATTTCCCTGAATTTTTAAGGAAATCCTTTCCTTGCCATCCAAACTCAATATACCTCCCTGTAGATGTATTTGTTCTCCTTGAACTTGTGCCAATGCAAAAACAGGGATACTGCAACCCCCCTCCAAGACCCTTAGGTAAGCCCGCTCTGCCCTTAGGCAGAGATGGGTTTTGGGATCGTTGCATGCTGCTGTGATGGATGATTTTAGTTTCACAGTAAGTGCAGTAGAAGCTTCTATGGCCACAGATCCCTGTCCCACTGCTGGAGTAAATTGCTCAAGATCCAATTCCTGGACTATGAGTGCGTCATAGCCCATTCTGTGTACGCCGGCATAGGCAAGCAATAGCGCATCACAGAGTCCCTCTTCCATTTTTTTCAACCTAGTCTGTAAATTCCCTCTTACCTCTACGGTGCTTGCTTGGGGGTAAAAATGCCTCAAAGTGGCTACACGGCGCGTAGAAGAAGTGCCAATCACCAAGGGACTCTCCTGATCAGAAAGAGAAATACCTTTCTTCCTAGAAAGTAAGATGTCGTTGGCTTTTTCTCGTGTAGTAAAGGCAATCAACTCCAAGCCTTCACCGAGTTGAGAAGGCATATCTTTGGCAGAATGCACTGCAATATCAATAGTTCCTTGATGGAGCTGATCTTCCAATTCCTGAGTAAAAACCCCTTTAGAACCAATTTTTGAAATAGAGACTTCTAAAATTTGATCTCCCTTAGTTTCGATGGGAATGATTTGAGAAACCATCCCTGCCCTTTTTAAAAGGGCGGCGACATGCTCTGCTTGCCAAAGGGCTAACTTACTTGCTCTAGTACCTATTTTAAGGATGTGCTTTTCCACTCTGATTAAAAGACTTGCGCCATGTTATTTCAAATTTTGGGGTATAATGAGAAAAAGTTTTTTCTTATTCACCTCCCTATTTTATTCATGTACCTTCCAGTAAGGTCAAAGATAGCTCTTGGTCCCAAAGGAGCTTAAGCCTTCTTAGTTTTTTGACATCATCAATAGAATTTCCATGGAAAGATCCGTAAAAATCATTTTAGCGTTTCCATTTCTTTCCAAATGGTAATGGGCTTGGTTAAATGCCGTGTATAAGGGCTGGACATGGTCTAGGGTAAGTACCCTTTTACTTATATTTTGGATAAAAGCTCGGTCTTCGTCTGTAGTCCTTAGGAGCTGATCCACGTCTAAATTTTTTAAAAGGATTTCTCTTGTCACATGCAATCCTGCTAACATGAGGGATTTTTGTGCCTCCTTGTCCATTTTGTGAAATTCCTCAGACAGGGCAAAAATATCTTTCAAATTTTTAGTGGCACAAAGCCTAAACCAATCCCTCAGTTGCCGTACCGTTTGATCTTCCACTTGATGAATCAATCTGTAAGCAGACCTTAAATTTCCATCGGATAGCATGGCTACTTGTGCGGCAAGGGCTGTTTCGCATGCTCCTGAACCGACCAGATGCGATTGGATTTCTTGATCGGAAAAGGCCCTAACCAGTATTTTTTGGGTTCGAGAGAGGATGGTTGTCAGAAGTTGATCCGCTTGGGTAGTCACCAAGAAGAATAAGGTTTTCGCAGGTGGCTCCTCTAGGATTTTCAACAAGGCGTTGGCTGCTGAGGGATGTAGGTATTCGGGACACCATATCAACATGATCTTGTATCCTCCCTCAAAGGACATCAAGGAAAGGGTCTGGATCATCTTTCGAGCAGCAGCCTTGGAAATGTTTAACTGCTTTTTTTCAAAGCCATTGAAGTAAATGAAATCTTGGACATTGCCGTAGGGCTGTGTCAAAACAAACTTTCTCCAATTTCCTAAGAGATCTACTTTTTCTTCTTTTTCCTCCTCTGCCCCAGGCTCTTCTTCCTTGCTCGAGGCCACCACTGGAAAGGTGAAATTGAGATCGGGCAATATTAATTTCTGGACGCGCTGACAGGAAGAACAGATCCCACAAGAATCGATCTCGGTTTTTGCTTCGCAATACAGATAGCTCGCCAAGGCCAAGGCTAGGGTCAGGTTGGCTGATCCTTCGGGACCATGAAAAAGCAAGGCATGCGCCAAATGATTTGATTTGACAGCATGAATTAGGTTTTCTTTGGTCTCTTGGAGCCCTGGGATCTGTGCAAATTGCATAATAGCTTGGATCAGGAGGATTTATCCCAAATTCTATAGCTTTTGGTCAACTCAAAAACCTTTTCCATAAGTTCCTTGTCCTCTTGGGTCCATTCCTTTCCCCTCCTGGAGAATACTACCTTTGCTGTTTCTTCGAATTTTTGAAGCGTGAAGGTTGAAAATCCTGCTGCTCCGCCCCAAGAAAAGGAGGGAATAAAATTTCTAGGAAACCCATCCCCAAAAATATTCGCTCCTACACCGACTACCGTACCGGTATTAAACATGGTATTGATACCGCATTTGCTGTGGTCACCGAGCATCAGTCCACAAAACTGAAGTCCGGTAGAAGCAAAGCCTCCTTTGGTGTAATCCCAAAGTTTCACCTCTGCATAATTATTTTTCAAGTTGGAAGTATTGGTATCCGCTCCCAAATTACACCACTCCCCAATGACGGAGTTGCCCAAAAAGCCTTCGTGCCCTTTATTGGCATACCCCAGGAGGACCGAGTTAGACACTTCCCCTCCTACCTTTGAATAAGGGCCAATGGTCGTATCCCCTCTTAATTTGGCTCCCATATTTACGGTGGAACCTTCACATAAGGCAAAGGGGCCTCGAATGAGGGCGCCTTCTTGAACTTCTGAGTTTTTTCCAAGGTAAATAGGCCCTGCTTCTGCATTCAATATAGCGGCCTTCACCCTTGCGCCTTTTTCTATAAAAATATTTTCTTGACCATAACATTTGGTATGGGAATCTAGCAAAGGTTCAGAAACCCTACCCGAAGTAAGCAAATCAAAGTCTTTTTGAATTTCCGATCCGTTAAATTGAAAAATGTGCCAGGTCTTTTGAAGGAGCAAAGGGTCTTGCTCGAGCTGTATCGTCTTTTTTTCTTGAACAAAGTTAAGGTTTGCCTCCTCTCCTTGCAGTTGACTAGCGAGAAGGGTTTTACCGAAATACAATGCCTCATCTTCTTTCAAACTCATTACTATGGGCCAGGAATTGGCATCGGGCAACCAGGATCCATTGATTGCCATACTTCTACCGCTAGTCCTAGGAAATTTTTTTTGCAAATAGTCCTGAGTCCAATAGGATGCCTTTGCCCCAGAAATCATTTCCCATTTTTCAGCAATCTTCAGGATACCGACCCTTAGGTCAGCAACAGGCCGAGTAAAGGTGAAAGGAAGCAAAGATCCACGGATGGCTGGATCGTCAAACAAGGAAAGTTTGTTCATACAACAAAAATAAAAAAGTCTCCCAGATTCTTAGCTCCAGGAGACTTTTTAGATGAAGAGTGCTTGCACTTACTTCTTTGCGTATCTTTTGTTGAATTTTTCCACACGGCCCGCCGTATCCAACAACATTTTCTTTCCTGTATAGAAAGGATGAGATTCCGAGCTTACTTCAATTTTGAACACAGGGTAAGTATTGCCGTCGGTCCACTGTATAGTTTCACTGGTCTCGATCGTAGACTTCGTCAAAAATTTGAATTCGCTGGAGGTATCGTAAAACACCACGTCTCTATAGTTGGGATGAATATCTTTTTTCATGATATAACTAGATTTTCGTTTCTTTTTTTGAAATGAGGCACAAAGATACTCCTAAAAATAAAATTGACCAAATCTTTATTCAGGATTTATTGAGATTCCCTGAAGTCCTAGGCCAGGCGCTTTATTTACTTTTCAAGTCTCCCCGTTTGATGGAGCGAATAAACTGAGACCAGGCAAAGGGATCCAAAATTCGTAAGGGCCTAGGCCCATAAATATCTTGATTTTGAAGAAGCTGCCCTTCTTGGAAATACCTGAAGTTTTCATTTCCAGAGGCAGGCATGGATTCAGCCCAGCGCAACAGCATCTCCGGCCGCATGTTGCTTCGGCTGATAGACATAGGGTCGACCACAGTCATGGCCAATACCGCTTGTTTAAATTCTTCCTCGGTAGGATAGGGCACTACCTCGATTTCCGCAAGGGCAATTTCATCCACCTCCATGTTTAAAATCAAGGAAATTCTATCGTTCTCTACCTTTTCTGGGACAATAAATGATTGTTTCTTCAGTCCAATAAAGGTAAACAGGATAGTGTCTCCCTCGAGAACTGGCATAGAAAAGTACCCAAATCGACCCGAAACCGTTCCTCTTCCCTTTTTTGGGACATAAATATTTACCCCAGGGACGGCATCTGTACTATCTGCATTTAATACAATCCCAGAAAGTTGAATGACTTTTTTTTCTTGCCTATCTTGAGCCAAAGAAAATTGAGATAGGAAAAATAATGCCAAAACCAGAAGAAGAGAAAGTAAATTGGTAATTTTCACAGAGCGTGGAGTTCAGGGATTCAAAGTCCTAGATTCAATTACGAGAATATTGCAATTTGAGTTAAAAATAAAAACGATTTCCTCTTCCGAAGTTAAAACTTACAAATGAGACTCAAAAATATAAGTTTACCCTATGGTTTGCGAATTTTTAAGGCCCTATCTGAAGAACCTCGGGTAAGAATCATCCATTTACTCATGGTCAATAAGGAGTTGAGTATTTCCGATTTGGAGCTCATCTTGGATTTTACTCAAACCAAGACAAGCAGGCATTTGATTTATTTGAAAAATGCAGGATTATTGGGCAGCAGAAGAGTAGATCAGTGGATGTTTTACTACCTGTTGGAAGAGTCCTTAGAGATCATACCACAAATCTTCAAGTTTATTCAGAAGGATCCCAAGCTCATCAAAGACCAGGAAACCCTAGAGATCTTGAAATCCAATCGGGAATTGGCTTCCAATAAAATCGAAAATAACCAGTATAGACGCTAATTCCAGTTTGAAAACCTACCAACATCTATTTTTTGATCTAGACCATACCCTCTGGGACTACGATCGAAACGTAAAAGAATCCCTTGCCGAACTTTACACCAAACATCGCCTAGAAGATTGGGGGATTCCTAGCTTCGAAAAATTTTTCGATTCTTTTTATGAGGTTAATTTTAAGCTTTGGGACCAGTACAATGTGGGGAAAATCGATAAATACCACCTGAGAAAAGAAAGATTTCCACAAATTATTGCCCATGCAGGAGGGCAGTCCCATTCACCCATCGGTGAGTTGGAAGAAGATTTTTTACACTTTACCTCCTCCAAATCCCATCTTTTCCCCTACTCTAAAGAAATTCTAAGTTACCTCAAAAAAAAATATAAGGTGCATGTGATAACTAATGGGTTTGAGGAGTCTCAACAAAAAAAAATTAAATCTTCTGGACTGCAAGGGTATTTTGACCTCATCGTCACTTCAGAAACCACCGGCTTTCGAAAGCCTGACCCAAGAATATTTCAGTATGCCCTAGATCAATTGGAAGCAGAAGCCAGTGTCTGTTTGATGATTGGAGATAATTCCAACTCCGATATTTTAGGAGCCCAGCGGGCATCTATCGACCAGGTTTTTTTTAATCCTTCGGAAAAAAAAATTGATCTGATTCCAACCTATGAAATTCGCCATCTTCAGGAACTTGAACTGCTTTTGTAAGTAAAAGCGCTGCAGCATTTCTGTAGAAACATTATCTTCGCATTTTCCAATCAGACAACTACAAATTCTATGTTAAAGGGATTTTTCAATGTACCCACTCCAGTCAATGAACCAGTGAAAGCCTATGCTCCTGGTAGTCCAGAGCGCAAAGAGCTTCAAGCCATGCTGACTTTTCTAAGAACTCAGCAGCTTGATATCCCCATGTACATAGGAGGAGAAGAGGTGAGAACAAATAAAACCCGACCCATCTCTCCCCCCCACGACCACGGACATATTTTGGGTCATTTTCATGAAGGAGATAGTAGTCATGTGGAACAGGCCATCCAAGCAGCATTAGGTGCTAAGGAAGCTTGGGAAAATTTGGCTTGGGAGCAGCGTGCGGCCATTTTTCTCAAAGCAGCCGATTTACTTGCTGGCCCCTATCGATACAAAATCAATGCCGCCACCATGCTTGGGCAATCCAAAAATGCCTTTCAGGCAGAAATTGATTCGGCCTGCGAACTGATTGATTTTTTGCGCTTCAACGTAAAATACATGAGCGAAATTTACGGGCAACAGCCTCCCATATCTGGGCCCGGGGTCTGGAATAGAGTAGAACAACGTCCCCTGGAAGGATTTGTATTTGCCTTGACCCCGTTCAACTTTACAGCCATTGCCGGCAATTTACCCACTTCCGCAGCCTTGATGGGCAATACCGTGGTATGGAAAACTGCCTACACTCAAATTTATTCGGCTCAGGTACTGATGGAGGTTTTCAAGGAAGCTGGTGTGCCTGATGGAGTAATCAACTTGATATTTGTAGATGGCCCTACTGCAGGAAATGTGATTTTCAAACATCCTGATTTTGCAGGTATACATTTCACAGGTTCCACGGGTGTATTTCAACACATCTGGAAGACAGTGGGTGAAAATATATCTCGATATAAGTCCTATCCTAGAATTGTGGGTGAGACGGGAGGCAAAGATTTTGTTCTTGCGCACAAATCTGCAGATCCTAAAGCCTTGGCGGTGGGCTTGGTGCGAGGGGCATTTGAATACCAAGGCCAAAAATGTTCGGCCGCATCTCGGGCCTATATCCCAAGCAACTTGTGGGAAGAGGTGAAAAAATACATGATCGAAGATTTGTCCTCCATGAGTATGGGAGGAACAGAAGACTTCAGCAATTTTATCAATGCGGTCATAGATGAGAAGTCCTTTGACAAAATTGCAAATTACATCGACCAATCCAAGGCTAACCCCACGGTAGAAGTAGTGGCTGGTGGAAAGTATGATAAGTCAAAAGGGTATTTCATCGAGCCTACTGTCCTGCTAACGCAGGATCCCATGTATACCACCATGTGCGAGGAGATCTTTGGCCCAGTTTTGACCATATACGTGTACCATGAAGAGCATTTTGAAACCGTACTGGAACTGGTAGATCAAACCTCCCCTTATGCACTTACAGGAGCGGTGTTCTCCCAGGACCGCTACGCCATCGAACTGGCAACCCAGAAATTGAAAAATGCGGCGGGCAACTTCTACATCAACGACAAGCCAACAGGCGCCGTGGTAGGACAGCAGCCATTCGGTGGAGCAAGAGCCTCTGGAACGAATGACAAAGCCGGTTCCATGATCAACTTACTCCGTTGGGTATCTCCTAGAACCATCAAGGAAACCTTCGTATCTCCTACAGACTATCGTTATCCGTTCTTGGAAAAATAAAAAACCTTCGAGGTCAAAAAAAAACCTTAAAGGTTAGCAGTAATAACCTTTGAGGTTTACCAAAACCTCGAAGGTTTCATAGTTCCTTTTTAGCGTTATTAAAACCTTCGAGGTCTGAAAAAGACCTCAAAGGTTAGGTATCAACTTTTTAAACTGATTTTTTATGTATGATCCATTAGTCCCTGGAAAAATTTACCATATCTATTCACGAACAATTGGAGATGAACTTCTTTTCAGAAATGCAAGCAATTACGCCTACTTTCTTAGAAGGTACGCTGATTTTTGCGCCAAACATTTTGCTTCATTGTGCTATTGCTTACTCCCAAACCATTTTCATTTTTTAGTTCTAGTAAAGGAGTCAACAAATGAGGCTGCTGCACTTTTTGCATTTTCTAATTTCTTGAATTCTTATTCCAAATCTTACAATAAGGTCTTTGAAAGGCATGGAGGGCTCTTTCAAAAAAAATTCAAAAGAAAACAAATCAATACAGATAGTTATTTAACCGAGGTCATCAAATACATTCATTGGAATCCACAAAAACATGGAATAATTCAAGATTTTAAAAATTGGAACTATTCATCTTATAGAACCTTCTTTTTTAAAAATGAAAGTCTAGTTGAAATCGATTGGGTATTAGACTGGTTTGGAGGTATCATTGAGTTTGAAAAAAATCACCTTTGGGAAGAAGATAATCAATTAGAATTTCTAGAATTTGAGGATTTGTAGAGGTTGTATTCTGAAAAATTAGACCTTTGAGGTCTAATGAAGACCTCAAAGGTTAGCAGTAATAACCTTTGAGGTTTACCAAAACCTCGAAGGTTTCAAAGCGTACTAATTAAACCTTCGAGGTCTAATGAAGACCTCAAAGGTTAAGTATACATGGCTCCATTCACATGGATCACTTGGCCGGAGATATAGCTGCTTCGATCCGATCCTAGAAATACACATACCTCGGCAATTTCTTCAGGCTGCCCTCCTCGTTTCATCGGGATGGCATCTCTCCAGCCCTGAACTGTTTTCTCGTCCAATACCTCGGTCATCTCCGTTTCTATAAATCCCGGAGCTACCGCATTGCAGCGAATATTTCTAGAACCCAATTCCAAGGCTACCGATTTGGTAAACCCTATGATTCCAGCTTTGGATGCTGCATAATTGGCTTGGCCTGCATTTCCCTTGACCCCAACCACCGAGGTCATGTTGATAATAGAACCCGACTTGGCTTTCATCATCGTACGGGCGACAGCCTTAACTGTATTGAAACATGACTTTAAATTCACATTCATGATTTCATCCCAGGATTCTTCCGTCATCCGCATGAGCAGGTTGTCTCGGGTAATTCCGGCATTGTTGACTAAAATATCCAAGGCTCCAAAATCCTCCACCACGGCGTTGACCAATTCTTCTGCAGCTTGGTAGTTGGAAGCATCCGAACGGTACCCCTTTGCTTTGACCCCAAATGCACTTAATTCGGCAACCAAAGCCTCACCCTTTTCCACGCTAGAGAGGTAGGTAAAAGCCACCTGAGCTCCTTCTTGAGCAAACTTGATTGCTATTGCCTTGCCTATACCCTTGGAAGCACCCGTCACCAGTGCCACTTTGCCCGTAAGTAATCCCATATCGATTCTCAATTTGTTTGGCCCAAAAATAAAAAAATAATCCATGACTTTTTACGTTCAATTTTTCCCATAAAAGCGCTACATAGTAAGGGATTCTACCCCAGGAGAAAAAAGAAAAATGGGTTCTATTCTAGTCTAAAAAAATTTTATCTCTAGCCCAAATAGGTCCTTTCTGGAGATAGGATTTAGTTACAAAAGGCCCTTGAGATGTAAGATTTTTTTCTGAATACAAAAGGCCTAATTTTGCGAAGTAATTTTTATCATCAACACCTTATTCTATGTCATCCACTGCATTTGACTTGATCGTACTAGGTAGCGGGCCGGGAGGCTACGTGGCTGCCATTCGTGCTTCCCAACTTGGCTTGAAAACAGCCATCATAGAAGCAGAAGAATTGGGCGGAATTTGCCTCAACTGGGGATGCATCCCTACCAAGGCCCTTTTAAAAAGTGCCCAGGTTTTTGAGTACATACAGCATGCGAGTGATTACGGCATCCATGTAAAAGAAGCAGATGCAGATTTTTCCTCCATGGTGAAGCGGAGCCGAGGCGTAGCCGATGGCATGAGCAAGGGAGTGCAATTTTTGATGAAAAAAAATAAAATTGAAGTCATTTCGGGATGGGGAAAAATTCTTCCTGGGAAAAAGGTGGAAGTGGCTGATGCCGGTGGAAAAAAATCTACCTTATCTGCCAATTCCATCCTCATCGCAACTGGCGCGAGGGCTCGAGAACTTCCCACGCTTAAAATTGATAACGAAAAAATAATTGGCTACAGAAAAGCCATGACCCTAGAAAAACAACCCGCCAGTATGGTAGTGGTAGGTTCTGGTGCCATCGGGGTGGAATTTGCCTATTTCTACAATGCCATTGGTACCAAGGTGACCATCGTAGAATACATGGATCGTATCGTCCCTGTGGAAGACGAAGAGGTTTCCAAAGCCTTGGAAAAAACCTACAAAAAGTCTGGCATCTCTATCATGACCTCCTCTGAAGTGACCAAAGTGGACACCAAAGGAAAAGGCTGCCAAGTGCATGTCAAAACCAGTAAGGGGGAGGAAATCCTGGAATGTGACGTGGTTCTTTCAGCTGCAGGGGTAGTCTCCAACCTGGAAAATATTGGCTTGGAAGAAGTAGGAATCTTGGTAGACAAAGGAAAAATCCAAGTGAATGAGTACTACCAAACCAACATGCCTGGCTACTATGCCATTGGCGACGTGGTTCCAGGACCTGCTCTAGCCCATGTCGCCTCCGCTGAAGGGATCATTTGTGTAGAAAAAATTGCAGGACACCATCCAGAGGCGCTGGACTATGGCAACATCCCAGGATGTACCTATTGCTCCCCTGAAATTGCCTCTGTGGGCATGACCGAAGCCAAGGCCAAAGCTGCTGGATATGAAGTACGAGTAGGAAAGTTTCCTTTTTCTGCTTCTGGCAAAGCCTCAGCAGCTGGCGCCAAAGAGGGTTTTGTGAAATTAGTTTTTGATAAGAAATACGGAGAACTCTTGGGAGCTCACCTCATCGGAGCCAATGTCACCGAGATGATTGCTGAAATCGTAGCCATCCGCAAACTAGAGACTACTGGGCATGAACTCATCAAAACAGTACATCCTCACCCCACCATGTCTGAAGCCATCATGGAGGCAGCAGCAGCAGCTTACGACGAGGTCATCCACTTGTAAGCCGAGCTTTTCTCCAAGGCCCGCTCCTCACCTACTCATTGGGATACCTTGGGAAGAGAGAAGCGGGCTTTTTTCATTTCTTTTTCTCAACTTAGAGCCTAGACCTACGCAAGTTCCATGGAACTCCAACTCTCCACTCCTGCCCTATTATTCTCTGCCATCACTTTATTGATGCTGGCATTTACCAATCGCTTTTTGGCCATCGCCACCTTGATCCGAGGACTACACAAAAATTACCTGAAAGACCCAGATCAGGAAATCATCGTGGAACAAATTCACAACCTCCGCAGAAGATTGACTCTGATTAAAAACATGCAACTTTTCGGGGTGTTTAGTTTTTTGCTCTGCGTGATTTGCATGTTTTTGCTATTCAAAGGATTTACGGATGCGGCCAATTGGACCTTTGTCATCAGCATGGTGTCCCTGCTGATCTCCTTGGGGATTTCCTTGGTAGAAATTCAAATTTCCACCAAAGCACTGAACTTGGAACTTTCGGATATGGAGGGAATCTTTCAAAAGCGAAAAAGTAGCCTAGACCTATTCTTTAAAAAAGACGAAAAATAATTATGCTGACGCTAGATTTACGAAGCGATACACTCACCAAGCCCAGTGCTGGAATGCGCGAAGCCATGTACGCCGCTCCCCTGGGAGACGATGTATTTGGAGAGGATCCTACTGTCAATGCCCTGGAAGAAAAGATTGCCGCCCTTTTTGGAAAGGAAGCAGCGCTATTTTGCCCTTCCGGCACGATGACCAACCAGATTGCCATCCGCTTGCATACTGGCCCTCAAAAGGAAGTCATTTGCCACCAGCACTCCCATATCTACCTGTATGAAGGGGGAGGCATCATGGCCAACTCCATGGCCTCGGTAAAGCTCCTGACTGGGGACTTGGGCAAAATCACCGCTTCCCAAGTGGCCGAATCCATCAACCCGGACGATGTGCATGCGCCGGAGACTACGCTTGTTTCGATAGAAAATACGATGAATAAGGGCGGCGGAAGCATCTACACGCTAGATGAGGTAAGGCCCATCCATGCGCTGTGTCAAGAAAGAGGGCTCAAATTGCACCTCGATGGCGCTCGCCTGTTCAATGCCTTGGTCGAAACAGGCGATGCTCCAGCGGAATGGGGTAACTTATTTGACACCATTTCCATCTGCCTGAGCAAGGGCTTGGGTTGCCCGATTGGATCCGTGCTTTTAGGTTCAAAAGTAGGCATCAATCGTGCCCGTAAGGTGCGAAAAGTCTTTGGGGGCGGCATGCGACAGGCTGGATTTCTGGCGGCAGCGGGAATCTATGCCTTGGATCATCAGGTAAAGCGCCTGAAGGAAGACCACCGACGTGCGCGAAGCCTAGGTGAGTTCCTATTGAAGGCACCTCAAGTGGTAGAAGTACTTCCTGTGGCCACCAACATTGTCATTGCCCGATTGGAGGGAATTAGCCCGGAGACCTACCTGCAGGAATTAAGCAACAAAGGCATCAAAGGAGTAAAGTTTGGCAAGGACCTGGTTCGCTTTGTTACCCACCTCGACTTTGGTGACGTTCACTTGGAGGAGTTTGGGAAACGGATAGGCAAGATTTAGATTGATTTCTAAAATTTAATGAAGTACAAAGTACCAAGTACTAAGTACAAAGTAGGGATTCTGATTCATACAGCATTTTAGGTCTAGATACTCCAAAATAATATCAAATATCCAACGCCCATTGGAGAATAAAGAAGAAACATACAATTACCTGATTGCCCTACTTGGTACATTGTACTTTGTACTTGGTACATATTATTTCGTTCTTGGTACAACCTTAATCTCTTGCCTCTAAAAAATGAACCCCACCCCACTAGCCGAACGCATGCGACCAAGCCGATTGGAGGAACTGATTGGCCAGGAACACCTGTCCAGACCCCAGTCTTTTTTGCACCAAGCGATCAAATCCGGTAATGTGCCTTCGCTGATTCTTTGGGGACCTCCAGGAGTTGGAAAAACGACCATCGCCAACATCATTGCCAATGAAATCAAAGCCCCTTTCTACACCCTCAGTGCAATCAATGCAGGGGTAAAAGACATTCGAGAGTTGCTCGAAAAAGCCAAATTCCAACAAGGGGCAGTTCTTTTTATCGATGAGATCCATCGCTTCAATAAATCCCAGCAGGACTCCTTGCTTGGGGCAGTAGAAAAAGGGAGCATCCGACTTATTGGGGCTACCACCGAAAACCCATCTTTTGAGGTCAATGCCGCCCTACTCTCCCGATGTCAAGTATTTTCCCTGCATCCTTTGGGAAAGGCCGACTTGGAAGCCATGATTCACCAAGCACTGAACCGGGATGCTGAACTGAAAAAAAAGGAGGTGATCCTCCAAGAAACGGATGCCTTGCTCCGAATCTCCGGTGGCGATGGACGAAAACTCCTCAACTTGCTGGAGATCGTCATCGAAAGCTTGTCCGAAAATCCCTGCACCCTCACCGACGAGCGCGTCATGCAGGTAGCCCAACAAAAAGTAGCGCTGTATGACAAGTCCGGAGAGCAGCATTACGACATCGTCTCCGCCTTTATCAAATCCATCCGCGGTTTCGATCCGAATGCGGCGGTGTACTGGTTGGCTCGGATGATTGAAGGAGGAGAGGAATTGACCTTTATTGCGCGGAGACTGGTTATCCTTGCTTCGGAGGATATTGGGAATGCCAACCCGAACGCCTTGCTATTGGCCACCAATTGCTTTGACGCGGTCAAACTAATTGGCTACCCAGAATCACGCATCATCTTGTCCCAATGCGTCACCTACTTGGCCAGCTCACCCAAGAGCAATGCGGCTTACTTGGCCATCAACCAGGCCCAGGCCTTGGTGAAGCAAACAGGTGACCTGCCTGTTCCCTTGGCACTGCGAAATG
>Ga0194119_10006072_pt1 | contig 17717 bp, 11 predicted proteins | sample TA2MahC100mmetaG_FD_148620 | JGI IMG/M metagenome (GOLD analysis project Ga0194119, IMG submission 148620) | Freshwater microbial communities from Lake Tanganyika, Tanzania - TA2015018 Mahale Deep Cast 100m | ecosystem: Environmental > Aquatic > Freshwater > Lake | place: Tanzania: Lake...
AAGCGCACGCCGCGCTCGAGCAGGCGGCGCGCCAGCAGGCAGTTGCTGGCGAACGAACCGTCGCCGGGCGCAGCGCCGTAGAGGTCGAGCACGCGCTGCGGCTCGCCGCGCAGGTCGGTGAGTTCGGGCACGCTGGCCTGCATGCGGAACGCCAGCTCGTACTGGCGCAGGCGCGCGCCGATGTCCGGATCGCCGAGCCGCGCTTGGGCATGGCCGTCGAGCCGGCGCACCGCGTCAACCACGTCGCGCTGGCGCGCGCCGTCGACGCCGGCCGGCGACTGCGCGTACAGCACCGGCTCGCCGCCGCCGCGGAACAGCACGCCCTGGTGCTGGCCCGGCAGGAAGCCGGAGTGCCACTGCCGCGCCGCGATCGGCTGCTTCTGGCCGTAGGCGCCGGTCGACACCATCACCACGAACGCCGGCAGGTCGCTGGCCTCGGCGCCGAGACCGTACGACAGCCACGAGCCCATCGCCGGCCGGCCCTGGTTCATGGTGCCGGTGTTCATGAACGTGTGCGCCGGATCGTGATTGATCGCGTCGGTGTGCAGCGAGCGCACGATGCACAGCTCGTCGGCGCACTGGCCCAGGCGCGGCCAGATCGTCGCCATCGACTGGCCCGAGCGGCCGCGTCGCGCAAACGGATGCTGCGGCGCCAGCACGCGCAGCGCCTGGCCCTGCAGCTGCGCGATCTGCTGGCCCTTGGTCAGCGACTCCGGCATCGGCTCGCCGTCGCGCCGGCGCAGCTCCGGCTTGTCGTCGAACGTGTCGAGGTGCGTCATGCCGCCGGCCATGTAGAGCCAGACGATGCGCTTGGCGCGCGGCGCGAAGTCCGGCAGCCGGCGCGCGCGCGCCGGGTCCTGCGCCGAAGCGCGGCCAGCGAGCGCCGACAGCGCCATCGCGCCGAGGCCGACGCCGGAGCGGCGCAGGAAGGCGCGGCGCGCCAGCAGCAGCGGCAGTTCGTGCGGGCGGACGTTCATGGCCGGGTGATCGTCTCGTGCAGGTTGAGCACGACGCGCGCGACGCTGGTCCACGCCGCGAGCTCGGCGGGCTCGACGTCGGCGGGGCGCGGCGCGCTGCCGACGGCCAGCAGCGCGTCGGCGGCGGCGCGGTCGGCGGCGAAGTGGGCGCGATGCGCCGTGAGCAGTTCGACGAGCGCGGTCAGTTCGTCGGCCAGCGCCGGCCGGCCGGTCGCCGCCTGCAGCGCCAGCGCCGCGCGCGCGCGGTCATCGCCCGGCGCCTGCAGCAACCGCGCGGCGAACGCGCGCGCCGCTTCGACGTACGTCGGGTCGTTGAGCAGCGCCAGCGCCTGCAGCGGCGTGTTCGAGCGCGGCCGCTGCGCCGTGCACTCCTCGCGGCTCGGCGCGTCGAACGCGAGCAGGCTCGGATGCACGTACTGGCGCTGCCAGTGCGTGTAGAGGCCGCGTCGGTGCAGCTGCGAGCCTTCGCTGTCGCGCCACTCGCGCGTCGGGAAGTTGAGGAACGCCCAGTAACCCTTCGGCTGGTACGGGAACACGCTGCGGCCGCCGACGTCGCGCACGAGCAGCCCGCTGACCGCGAGCGCGTTGTCGCGCACGAACTCGGCGTCGAGGCGGAAGCGGCCTTGCCGCGCGAGCCAGCGGTTGTCGGGGTCGCGCGCGCGCTGCGCGTTGTCGACGACCGACGCGCGCTGGTAGGCGCGGCTCTGCACGATCGCGCGCACCAGGCCCCGCACCGACCAACCGTGCGCGCGGAAGTCGTGCGCCAGCCGGTCGAGCAGCTCGGGGTGGCTCGGCGCCTCGCCCTGCGCGCCGAGGTCGTCGAGCCGGCGCGACAGGCCGGCGCCGAACAGCAGCGCCCAGACGCGATTGACGAACGCGCGCGCGACCAGCGGGTTGTCGTCGGCGACGAGCCAGCGCGCGAGGTCGCGGCGGCCCGCGCGCGGCGCTTCGGCGGCGGGCGCTGGGCCGAACACCGCCGGCGTCGCCGGCGCGACGAGTTCGCCGCGTTCGTCCATCCAGTCGCCGCGGCGCAGCACGCGCACCGGCCGCGGCGTCACCGCGCGCGCCACCAGCGTCGACGGGATCGCAGCGTCGAGCGTGCGCAGTTGCGCGTCGAGCTCCGCCAGCCGCGCGCGCGCCGGCGCCAGCGATGGATCGACGCTGCGATAGTGCGCGGCGACCACCGCCTTCGCCGCGTCGCTGCGCGCCGACGCTGGCGTCGCCTGCGCGGTCGCGACGTCAGGCGGCGGCTGGTCGGCGGCGGCGAGCGACCCTGCGTGCGCGGTCGCCGCGAGGCGGAAGCAGCCGAGCACGTGCGCCGAGCTGGCGTGTTCCTGCGCGATCGTCACGCGCAGCTGCGCGCCGGCCGGCAGCGTCAGCGGCGTCGCCAGCTCGAACACCGCGAAGTTGGCGCGCCCGGCCTGCTCCATGATCGCCCAGCCCCACGTCGCGCCCTTCTGGTCGCCGTCGATCGCCGCCGCCACCGCCCACTTGCCGTACGGGTTGCCGCCGGCGGCGCCCGTCTGCTCGTAGCTCGCCGTCGCGGCGCGCAGCGGCACGTCGGTCGCGCTGTCGTCGGCGGCGACGACCGCGACGCGCACTTCGCTGACCACGAAGTTGCCGTTGCCGGCGCGGCCCGGCCCGCGCTGCGGCAGCGCGTCGTCGGGCAGCACGTCGAGGCGCAGCGCCGTCGTGGCCGCCGGCAGTTCGGCGAACGCGAGCGTGTACGCGTCCTGCGCCGGCACGTCGCCAGAGGCCAGCAGCGCGCCGTCCGCGCGCGGTCGGAGCGCCGAGCCGCTGCGCGCGCTCGCCGTCGTCGCCGCGAGCGCGCGCCACGCCGGCAGCGCCGCTTCCCACGCCGCGCGCGCCGCCGCCCGCTCCGGCGTCTCGGCCGCGAGTTCGGCGCGCACTTCGTCGATCGCGCGCGTCAGGTCGCCGCGCGCGCGTTCTTGCGCGGCGGTCGGCACCGGGATCTTCGGGCCCCAGTCGTCACCGCTGTAGAGGCCGCGTTCGTCGAGGTCGGCGAAGTGCGCGGCGAAGCGGTAGAAGTCGCGCGCCGTGAACGGGTCGTACTTGTGGTCGTGGCACTCGGCGCAACCGAGCGTCACGCCGAGCCACGCGCCCGCGACGTTGCGCACGCGCTCGGCGAGGTACTTGGCGAGGTACTCCTTGGGCTGCAGGCCGCCTTCGGCGCTCATCATGCCCAGCCGCTGGTACCCCGACGCGACCTGCTGGCTGCGCGTCGGCTCGGGCAGCAGGTCGCCGGCCAGCTGCTCAATCGTGAAGCGGTCGAACGGCAGGTCGACGCGGAAGGCCTCGATCACCCAGTCGCGGAACGGCGAGACCGACACCGGCTGGTCGCCGTGGTAGCCGACGGTGTCGGCGTAGCGCACGAGGTCGAGCCAGAACACCGCCATGCGCTCGCCGTAGTGCGGCGACTGCAGCAGCCGTTCGACCGCGCGCTCGTATGCGTCAGGCGCGGCGTCGGCGCAGAAGGCCGCGACCTCGTCGGGGCTCGGCGGCAAGCCGGTCAGGTCGAAGGCCAGCCGCCGCAGCAGCGTCGCCCGATCGGCCGGCGGCGCCGCCGGCACGCCGCGCGCCGCCAGCGCGCCATCGATCGCTGCGTCGATCGCCGCCGTCGTCGTCGGCGCGTCGCCGATCGGCCCTGCCGGCACGCGGATCGGCGCGAACGACCAATGCGTGCGCGCGGTCGCGGCGTTCGCGGCCTGCTGGCCGGCGAGCGCGGCCGCGCACAGCGGCGCGGCGACGGCGAACGACAGCAGCGAGCGGGGCATGGGCATGGGGCGGTGCGCGCGATCGGCGAGGCCGCGACGGGACGAGACGGCGCATCGTGGGCGACGCGCGCGCCGGTCGGAAGCCCCGGCGCAGCGGGCAGCGTGTCGCAGGGTTGTCGCGAGCGGGTGCGTCGCGCGGGGCGTTGCGTCGCGCCGTCCCTCGCCGCGCGTCCCGCGAAGCGCCGCGCGCCGTCCGTGGACCCGCGCTGCCGCGCGCGGCAGCATGATGCACCGCGCCGACCGACCGACTCTCCGCGCGCCCGTTTTCCGTGGCCGACAAACGCCGCTTCTCGCTGTTCGCCGACCTCGTCGAGCGTCACTTCCCCGGCTGCCGGCGCGCGTTCGACATCGCCGGCGGCATGGGCAAGCTCAACGTCGAACTCAGCGCCGCGGCCTCGACGTGCTGACGTTCGACAAGCGCTGGAAGCGCGCCGAGGTGAAGTACGCCGAGCGGCTGTTCACGCTCGACGAGCCGTGCGACTGCGACCTGCTCGTCGGCATGCACCCCGATGGCGCGACGCGCGTCATCGTCGAGTACGCCGCCAGGCACGGCCGCCCGTTCGCCGTCGTGCCGTGCTGCTCCGACAACGGCATGAGCTACAAGCCATGGATGCGGCACCTGGCGCAACGCGGCGGCGACCTCGGTCTCGAGGTCGTCGAGGAGTCGAGATCGACGCCGAGATCGGCGGCCGGCTCGGCCTGCAGGTCGGCCAGAAGCTGCACGAGGTCGCGCGCCACCATCAGGTGGTGATCGTCACGCACCTAGCACCGGTGGCGGCGTTCGCGCAGCACCACTTCCTGGTCAACAAGCAAGTCGCCGGCCGCGCCACGGACGGTGGACCTGCCGCCAACGCGGGGGGCAAGGCGGCCAGCAGGAAGGCGTCGACGGCCCACGTCGCCGAAGCCGCCGGAGCTGCTGGCGACGAGCGCACGCGCTCGACGGTGCGCCTGCTCGCCGCCGACGAGGTCGAGAAGGAGCTCGCGGCGATGGCGATGGGCGACAGCGCCGACGCTGCCGCGCTGCAGCAGACCCGCAGCCTCGTCCAGAAGGCGCGCGCGGCCGGCGGCGGCGCCGGGCGGTCGGCCAAGGCGTCGTGAGCGGCAGGCGGCGGACTTCGAGAGCGCGGGCTGGACTCCGCCATCGCGGGCGCGGACCCTAGCGGCTTCACCGCCTCGTCCCCGCCATGAGTCAACCCGTCCCGCACCGTCCCCTCGTCGGCCCCGAACGTTCGCTGCCGGAGATCACCGCCAAGGCGGTCGCGCTCGGCATCGTGCTGGCGATGCTGATGGCCGCCGCCAACGCCTACCTCGGCCTGCGCGTCGGCATGACGGTCGCGGCCTCGATCCCGGCGTCGGCGATCGCGCTCGGCGTGCTGCGCGCGTTCCGCCGCAGCAACATCCTGGAGAACAACCAGGTGCAGACGATCGCGTCGGCCGGCGCGTCGACGGTGTCGGGCGTGATCTTCACCGTGCCGGCGCTGGTGATGATGGGGGCGTGGACCGGTTACGACTACTGGCCGATCTTCCTGATGGTTTGCGTCGGCGGGATCATGGGCGTGGTCTTCACGACGCCGCTGCGCCGCGCGCTGATCGTGGACGCCGGCCTGACGTTCCCCGAGGGCGTCGCCACCGCGCAGGTGCTCAAGACCGGCGGCGTCGCGCGCGGCGAGGACGCGACGGCGGCGGAGACGGCGCAGAACGCGTCGACCAGCGGGCTCGGCTTCAAGCTGCTGCTGGAAGCGAGCGCGCTCGGCGCGCTGTTCAAGCTGTGCGAAGGCGGGTTCAAGTGGATCGCCGCCGAGGTCGCGGTGACCAAGGCCTGGTTTGGTGGCAGGTGGCTGTTCACCGCCGACGCGACGCTGCAGCCGAGCCTGCTCGGCATCGGCTTCATCGTCGGCCCCAACATCGGCACGCTGATGATGTCGGGCGCGGTGATCGGCACGATCCTCGGCGTGCCGGTCAACTGGCTGCTCAACGAAGAGCGATTGCTGGCGACCGCCGGCGTGCCGGCCGGCACGGCGTGGGACGCGATCACGCCCGAGCAGTGGGGCAACCTCGCCGGCGCGTCGTGGCAGGAGTGCCGCCGCATCGGCATCGGTTGCATGCTGGTCGGCGGCGTCTGGTCGCTGATCCGCCTGATCGGCCCGATCAAGAACGGCGTGCGCGCGAGCCTCGCCGCCTTCCGCGCGCAGCAGTCCGGCGCCACGGCCGGCGCGCCGCGCACCGAACTCGACACGCCGATCAACTTCCTCGCCTTCGCGGCGGCGGTGATGACGGTGCCGCTGTTCTTCGCCTTCTGGTCGGCGCTCGGCGAGTACGACGGCAAACTGCTGGTCTGCGCGGTGCTGACCGCGCTGATGCTCGGCTTCGGCTTCCTGTTCGCGTCGGTCGCCGGCTACATGGCCGGCCTCGTCGGCAGCTCCAACAATCCGGTCTCCGGCGTGACGATGGCGACCGTCGTCGTATCGTCCTTCCTCCTGCTGCAGCTGATGGGCAGCGAGGGGATCGCCGGCAAGGTGGGACCCGCGGCGGTGATCTACCTCGCGGCGTTCATCTGCACCGGCGCCTGCATCGCCGGCGACAACCTGCAGGACCTCAAGTGCGGCCACGTCGTCGGCGCGACGCCGTGGAAGCAGCAGCTCTGCCTCGTGATCGGCACGATCGCGTCGGCGGCGGTGATTCCGCTGGTGCTCGGCTTGCTCGACAACGCCGAGGGCATCGGCCGCGCCGTGCGCGAGGGCGCCAAGCCCCTGTCGGCGCCGCAGGCCTCGCTGATGAAGGAGCTGTCGACCGGCATGTTCGGCGCCGGCATCAACTGGAACTTCATCCTGTTTGGCTGCGCGCTCGCCGTCGTCATCATCGCGCTCGACGTCTGGCTGGAGCGGCGTAAGGCCGCTTTCCGCACGCCGATCCTCGGCGTCGCCGTCGGCATCTACCTGCCGTTCGGCCTGTCGGTGCTGATCTTCGTCGGCGGCCTGCTGGCGTGGCTGGTCAAGCGCAAGTACGCGCCCAAGTCCGAGCACGAGCACGTGCAGCTGGAAAACACCGGCATGCTGCTGGCGTCGGGCTTGATCACCGGCGAAGCCCTGATGGGCGTCGCCATCGCGGTGGCGGCTGCCGGCCTCGGTGGCGGAGCGATGGCAATCGCTGCGTCCATCGCGCTGATCAGCTACTTGTACGTCCGCACGCTCGGCGCAGCGCGGCGCATGTGACGGCGGCGGACGGTCGCCGTCGGCTCGTTGGCTTCATGGCGCGGGCCTCGCGGAGCGGCTAGAACTACCGGCTTCGCACCGTCCGATCCCGCCTGATGTCGCCGCTCGAACCCTTCCTGCTCGAACGCATCATGCTGCCCAAGGTCTGGGGTGGCCGGATGCTGGCGAAGGTGCCTGGCATCGCGTTGCCGCCCGACATCGACGTCGGCGAGACGTGGGAACTGTACGACCGACCGGAGGGCAGCAGCCGGTTGCGCGGCCGCACGACGACGCTCGCCGACCTGATGGCGTTGGCGCCCGACAAACTGCTCGGCCAGGGTGTCGCGCCGGCGCACGGCGGGCGCTTCCCACTGATGCTGAAGTTCCTCGACGCACGCGAGGCGCTGTCGGTCCAGGTGCACCCCGACGACGCGAAAGCCGTGCTCGACGGCGACAGCGGCAAGAACGAGGCCTGCGTCGTGTTGCACATCGGACCGGCCGCGCGCTTCGCCCGTGGCCTCAAGCCCGGCGTCGACCGCGCGCGCTTCCTCGCCGCAGTCGGCACGCCGCAGCTCGAGGAGTTGCTGTGGAGCTTTCGGCCCGAGGTCGGCGACACCATTCACATCCCGCCTGGCACTATCCATGCGATCGGTCCGGGGCTCGTCGTGTTCGAGGTACAGCAGAACAGCGACCTTACGTACCGTATGTACGACTGGGGTCGCGGCCGCGAGATGCATGTCACCAAGGCCGTTGGCGTCGCCGACGCCACGCCGTCGGCGGCGCGCCCCGTCGTCGTGCCAACGCCGCTCGCCGACGGTGGCACCGAGCTGATCGCGACGCGCGACTTCTGCGTCCGTCGCTACGCCCTGCGCCAGCGCTTCGAAATGCGTCCCGAGGGCCGCTTCTGCACCGTCACGGTCGTCGCCGGCACCGGCACGCTGTGGTGGCCCGGCGAGCGCGTCAATGGCACGCTTGCGCTGGCCACCGGCGACACCGCGCTGGTGCCCGCCTGCTGCCGGCGCATTGACCTGATCCCCAACGAATCCATGAACGTCCTCGTCTGCGCCCCTGGTGTCCGCTGATGGCCCGCCGACACGTCGATCGCAAACCCGGCGAACGCTTCCATCGCAGCGGCGACCGCGGCCCCGGCGGCTACCGCGGCCCGAAGGGTGATGGCCCCGGCAGTCGCGGCTCAGAGGGGCGCGGCCCGCAAGGCCGTGGCCCGCATGACCGCCCGCTGCGCGGCAGCAAGCGTCGCCAGCAGGGCCTGATCGTCACGCCGGCTGGCGCACCCGAGGCCGGCGCCAAGGACGGCAAGGTTCGGCTCAACCACTTCCTCGCCATGAGCGGCGTCTGTAGCCGGCGCGCTGCCGACGAACTGATCGTCACCGGCCGCGTCGAGGTCAACGGCAAATTGTGCACCGAGCTCGGCACACGCATCGACCCGCAGCAGGACGACGTGCGCTTCGATGGCTCGCGCGTGCAGCCGGAGCGGCTGACGTACGTGCTGTTCAACAAGCCGAAGAACGTCGTCTGCACCAACGCCAGGCACGAGCAGAAGAAGCGCGTCATCGACTTCCTGCCGATGGTCAAGGGTCGCCTGTACACGGTCGGCCGCCTCGACCTCGACAGCGAGGGGCTGATTCTGTTGACCAACGACGGCAGCTTCGCGCTGGAGATGACGCACCCGCGCTACGGCGTGCCCAAGCTGTACGCCGTGCTGGTGCGCGGCCGCGTCGAGCAGCGCGACGTCGACAAGGCGCGCGGCGGCGTGTGGCTCGCCGAGGGCCCGACGTCGGGCATGAACGTCAAGGTCGAGCGCACCGGCAAGGACCGCACCTACATGAAGGTGACGCTGCGCGAGGGCAAGAACCGCGAGATCCGCCGCGTGTTCGCCAAGCTCGGCTACCCGGTGATCGAGCTCAAGCGCATCCGCATCGGCGAACTCAACCTGCATGGGCTCTCGCCGGGCGAACACCGATTCCTGCAGAAGCACGAGGTCGAGGCCCTGCGCGCGACGGCGCGCTCGGCGGGCTCGGAACAGCAGATGAGCGAGGAGTGAACGAGATGGACGCGATGACGACGACGATGCTGCCCGACGTCGAGGTGGTCGAGCTGGACAACGGCTTCAAGGCCCTGCTCGTCGCGCGCGGTCCGCTGCCGGTGGTCGCCAGCGTGCTTTGGTACCGCGTCGGCTCGCGCGACGAGCGCACCGGCGAGACCGGCGTCTCGCACTTCCTCGAACACATGATGTTCAAGGGCACCGAGGCGTTCGCCAAGGGCCAGATCGATCTGCAGACCAGCAAGATGGGCGGCAGCAACAACGCCTTCACCGACAACGACGGCACCGCGTACTACTTCACGCTCGCCGCCGATCGCTGGGAGAAGGCGCTCGAGATCGAGGCCAGCCGCATGCGCGACTGCCTGCTCGACCCGCAGGAGTTCGCCAGCGAGAAGAACGTGGTCCTCGAGGAGCTGGCGATGGGCGAGGACGACCCGTGGCGGCCGCTCTACCAGGCCACCGAGTCGCTGCTCTACCAGGTCCACCCGTACCACCACCCGGTGATCGGCTGGCGCGAGGACCTCGAGCGCCTTTCCGCGCAACAGATGCGCGACTACTACCGCCGCAACTACGGCCCCAACCGCGCGTTCCTCGTCGTCGTTGGCGCCATCGACAGGTCGCGCACAGCCCAGCGCATCCGCGAGCTGTTCGGCCAGCTGCCGCGCGCGACCGAGCGCGAGGCGCCGATCCAGGAGCCGACGCAATTGGGCGAGCGCCGCGCGACGCTGCGTACGCCGCACTCGGTCACGCGCCTGTGCATCGGCTTCCGCACCTGCCGCATGGGCTCCCGCGACGACTACGCGCTGGACGTGTTGTCGCACGACCTCGGCAACAGCAAGAACAGTCGCCTCTACCGCCGCCTCGTGCGCGAGCACGAGCTGGTCACCGAGGTCAGCGTCATGAACGAGACGCGCCAGGACCCCGGCTCGCTGCTGATCCTGTGCGAGCTCCGCGACGGCGTCAGTCCGGCCGAGGTTGAGCGCGCCATCCGCGAGGAGATTCACCGACAGCAAGAAGAAGGCATCGCCAAGAAGGACAGGGAGCGCATCCTGGCGCAGATCCGTGCGTCGTTCCTGTTCCAAGACGAGTCGGTGCTCGACCTGGCGATGAAGCTTGGCCGCTTCGAGGCCGGCACGCCCGCCGGTTACCGCACGCTCGCCGACGTGTTGCCGACGTACGAGTCGCTGTCGCAGAAGGAGCTGCGCGACGTCGCGCAGCGCTACCTCGACTTCGATCGCGCCGCGGTGGTCTGGGCGGTGCCCGGCGACAAGGCGGCCAAGGCCGGCGGCAAGCCCAGCAATGCCGGCAAGCCGAAGAAGGCCAAGGCGGCGCCGCCGGCCGAGGCCGCGGCAGCGGCGGCCGGCAAGCGCAAGGCCAAGAAGAAGGGCAAGCGCGCATGAGCCACCCGATCCGTCTCGAGGTCGCCGAGCGTGAGCTCGGCACCGGACTGACGCTGATGGCCGTGCGCAACCCCGGCGTGCCGACGTTCGCCTGCGCGATGTCGCTCGACATCCGCGCCGCCGACGAGCCCGACGACGCGCCCGGCCTCGCCAACCTCGTCGGCGAGTGCCTCGACGAGGGCACGCGCCACTACGACGCGCTCGAGCTCGCCGCCGCGGCCGAGCGCATCGGCGCGGTGATGGAGGGCAACCACCGTGGCGGCGTCGTCATGTGCCCGGCCGTCGCCCAGAAGGACGCCATCGCGCTGCTGACCGAGATGACGCTCGCGCCGCAGTTCCCCGGTCGCGAGGTGCGCCGCGTTCAGGCCGAGATCCTCACCGAGATCAAGGCCGACGAGGACGACCCGCGCGCGGTCGCCGCGCGCCGCTTCCGCAAGGAGATCTACGGCGAACACCCGCTTGGCCGACCGACGCAGGGCACGCTCAAAGGCGTCGCCAAGCTAAGGCCCAAGGATCTGCGCGCGTTCCACGACGAGTGGTTCCGGCCCGCCGGCGGCCTCGTTGCCGCCGCCGGTCCCGACGACCCCGAGAAGATGCTGGATCGCATGGAGAAGGCGTTCCGCGGCTTCAAGGGCAAGGCGCAGAAGCACATCAGCCCGCCGGGCGTCGACCTGCCGGCCACCGGCCGCGACGCGCATTTGCCGATGGCGCGCGAGCAGGTGCACGTGTTCCTCGGCCATCTCGGCATCCGCCGCACGCACCCCGACTTCTACGTGCTGTCGGTGATGGACCATGTGCTCGGCACCGGCCCGGGCTTCACCTCGCGCTGCTCGCGCAAGCTGCGCGACGAGCAGGGCCTCTGCTACGCCGTCAGCGCCGGCATCGCCGCTAGCGCCGGCGAGGAGCCGGGTATGTTCACCGCCTACATTGGCACGTCGCCAGAGCATCGGCAGCGCGCGATCGACGGTTTCCTCGAGGAGATCCGCCGCATCCGCCACGAGCCGGTCAGCGCGCAGGAGTTGCAGGACGTGAAAGACTATCTCACCGGCAGCTTCGTGTTCGGTCTCGAGCGCAACAGCAACCTCGCGGCCTACGCAATCCGCGCCCGCCGCTTCGGCCTCGGCTACGACTACTTGCAGCGCTACCCGGACATCATCCGCGCCATCACCGTCGAGCAGGTGCGCGCGGCCGCCGAGCGCCACCTGCACCCGGAGAAGCTCGTCGTCGTCAGCGCGGGGGCGTCCTGACCATGGCCGCGCCGTCGCTCGCCGAGGTCGTCGACATCCTGCGCGAGATCGCGCCGATCGAGCTCGCCGCCGAATGGGACAACGTCGGCCTGCTGGTGCGGCCGTTCGCCGCCGGCCGCAAGATCGGTCGCGCGTTGCTGTGCGTCGACATGACGGTCGGCGTCGCCGCCGAGGCCAAGGCAAAGAAGGCCGATCTCGTCGTCAGCTACCACCCGCCGATCTTCCAGGGCCTCAAGAAGCTGCACGCCGACGGCGGCGTGCAGGAGGCGGTGCTCGCCGCCGCCGCCGCCGGCATCGCCGTTTACAGCCCGCACACCGCGCTCGACGCCGCGCCGAGCGGCCTGTGCGACTGGCTGGTGGGCGAGTTGCTCGCCGGGCAGGCGCCGAAGGAGTTGCGTCCGTGCGGCGACGGCGAGTTCGGCCGCATTGCCGTGCTGGCAAAGCCGCTGCCGCTGGCGCGGCTGCTGCAGCGCTGCAGGCAGCGCTTTGGCGTGAAGGCGCTGCAGGTGGCGAAGCCCGCCGGCATGGGCGCCAGCGTGCGTTCGTTCGCCATCGCCGCCGGTGCGGGCGGCAGCGTGCTGCGCGCGGCAGACGCCGACGTGCTGGTCACCGGCGAGATGTCGCACCACGACGCGCTCGCCGCCGTCGCGCGCGGCTGCTGCGTCGTGCTCGCCGGCCACAGCAACACCGAGCGCTGCTACCTACCGACGCTACAGAAGCGCCTGCGCGGCGCCTTCGGCCGCGACCTCGACGTGCTGGTCGCCAAGGCCGACCGCGATCCGTTCGCGATCGTCTGACCAGTCACGCCGCCGGGCGCGCGGGCGCAGCGCCGGCGCCGCTGCGACTTCGTCAGGCCGCCCTCAGGCTTCTATCGGCCGTTCCTCTGGCCGCCGGATCGCGTGCCGGAACACGTAGTTCACGATGGGGATGCCGAGCAGCAGGCCCCACACGCCGAACAACTGGCCGCCGATCGTCAGCACGATCAGCACCAGCACCGGGTTCATGTGCATGTGGTGGCCGTAGATCTGCGGGTTGAGGATGTACGTCTCGATGGCGTGGATCACGCAGATCAGCACGATCACCAGCACCAGCGCGCTGACGCCGTCCGACTGCAGGGCCACCAGCGCGATCGGGGTCGTACTGATGAACGTGCCGGCGACCGGGATGAAGCTGCAGAAGAAGACGATCGCCGACAGCACCAGGATGTTGTCGAGGCCCATCAGCCAGATGCCCAGCGCGGTCAGGATCGTGTTGACCAGCGCGATCGCCAGCTGCGCCTCCAGCGCGCGGCCGAGCACGCGGCCGAAGCCGGCGATGTTGTCGGCGACCTCGTCGTAGATGAAGCCGACCTTGGTGCGCGACAGCCCCTGCACGCCGCGCTGCAGCTTCTTGAGGTCGAGCACGATCAGGAACGAGAACAGCAGCGACAGCAAGAACGACGACGCGTAGCCGAGGCCGCTCTGCACGATGCCGAGCGGGTTCTTGCCCATCGAGAACGTGCCGATGAAGTCGCTCACCAGCGTCAGCTTGGTCGGCGCCGTCTGATCCTGGCCGGCCGGCGTGTCGCCGCCGCTCGGCGTCGGCTTGGCGAACTCGCTCGGGTCGAAGGTCGTCGACTGGTGCTTCTTCAGGCCGTCGTAGAGCGACGGATACTGGCGCAGGAACTTCTCGACCTCCTCGTCGGCCTCGACGAGGTACTTGTCCTTGTTCTGATAGAACGTCTTCGCCTGCTCCTGGATCTGCGGCGCCAGCGTGAAGCCGGTCGCCAGCAGCGTGCCGAGCACCACGAGGCCGACGATCACCACGCGCAGCGGCCGGTTGTGGATGCGTCGCTGCAGGCCGTCGACGCCGTGTGCCTGGATGTACGCGAACACGAAGGTCAGGAAGACCAGCAGCAGGAATGGCCGCAGCAGGTACAGCACGCCGATCAGCAGGCCCCACACGAACGTGCGGGTCGCTAGGCCAAAGATGCGGTCCCACGGCGGGGGCAAGGTGCGGTCGCTGGTCTCCTGGTGTGCCATCGATGTGGCGAGGTTACGGAGGCGCTGGTCGCGAGGCCAGCGGCGCGTAGGCGACGGCGCTGATCCGCCATTGTGTTCCGGCCCGCGCGCTGCATCCGCCCCTCCCCTGGCGTACTGCGCGCCATGGGCCTCGAGGAACTCGTCATCGTCGGCTTCAACTCCGTGGTTCTCGTCCGTGAACTGCCGCAACACGGACTGCGCCGCGGTGACCGCGGGATCGTCGTCGAGATCTACGAACCCGACGGTCTTGAGGTCGAGTTCGTCGCCGCGGCGGGCACGACGCACGCGTTGCTGGCGCTCACCCTCGACGATGTCTGCAGCATCGCAGACTGGGGGCCGCAATCGTCCCGGCCGGTCGATCGGCCGCGGTGACAACTCCGGCCAACCCGCCGCGCATCGCCGCCGCGGCTGCGGCATGATCCGGGGCTGATGCGCGCCCCGTTGATCGCTTCTCCCACCGAGTCCGCCGAGCCCGCCGCCGTCCGCTCGTTCGTCCCTGCCTCGGTCGCTGTGTCGCGCGAGGCGAGCGCGTCCGCCCTGCGCATCGCGCCACTCGCCTCCTGCGCGCTGCTGCCGCTCCTCACGCTGCTCTCCGCCTGCAGCAGCGACCAGCCGCCGAGCCCGCCGCCCGCCGCCGCCCTCGCACTCACTGCCACCCCGCTCCCCGCGCGCGCCGTCACCCCCGGCCCGCGCTTTGCCAAGCTCGACCCCGCCGCCACCGGCCTGCAGCACCACAACCTCCTGCGCCGCGAGAACGTCGTCGCCTACGTCTACTCGGGCGCGGGCCTAGCGGTCGGCGACTACGACGGCGACGGCCTGCCCGACGTCTACCTCGTCTCGCAGGACGGGCCCAACAAGCTGTTCCGCCAGACGGCGCCGATGCGTTTCGTCGACGTCACCGCGAGAGCGGGCGGGCTCGATGGCGGCGACGCGTGGGGGACCGCGGCGTCGTTCGCCGACGTCGACGGCGATGGCGACCTCGACCTGTACGTCTGCAACCTGGAGTCGCCGAACCTCCTGTACCAGAACCAGGGCGACGGCACGTTCGTCGAGAAGGCGGGGCCGTTCGGGCTCGGGCAGGCGCTCGCGAGCATGGGTTGCGCGTTCGCCGACTACGACCATGACGGCGACCTCGACTGCTACCTGCTGACCAACCGCGCGCTGCGCCACAACCTGCCCGACGAGATCCTCGCCGAGGTCACGCTGCCGAAGAGCGTGCGCCGCACCAAGGCCGAGCTGACGAAGCCGCTGCCGGCCGTCTTCCCGCGCGGCAAGGACGGCAAGCCCGCGGTGCCGCCGGGCTACGAAGAGCACTTCTTCCTCGTCGACGGCGCGCCCGCACCCTTCCAGGCCGGGCAGCGCGATCGCCTGCTGCGCAACGACGGCTACGGCCGCTTCGTCGACGCCAGCGATGAAGCCGGCATCCGCGATCAGGCCAACGGCCTGTCGGTGGTGTGGTGGGACGTCGACGGCGACGGCCGGCTCGATCTCTACGTCGCCAACGACTTCCAGTCGCCGGACCTGCTGTATCGCAACCTTGGCGGCGGTCGCTTCCAGGAGGTCGCCGACGCGGTCCTGCCGCACACCGCGTTCTTCGGCATGGGCAGCGACTTCGGCGATGTCGACGGCGACGGCCGCTTCGACCTGCTCGTCGCCGACATGTCGAGCACGTCGCACTACTGGGGCAAGATGCTGATGGGCAGCATGGACCAGCACCGCTGGTTCCTGATGCACAGCCGGCCGCAGCAGTACATGCGCAACGCGCTGTACATGAACACCGGCACGGGCCGCTTGCAGGAGGCCGCGCACCTCGCCGGCCTCGCCAGCACGGATTGGACGTGGGCCGTGCGCTTTGGCGATCTCGACGACGACGGCCGCCTCGACGTCTACGCCACCAACGGCATCCCGGTGTTCACCGACAACCCGGACACCGGCGAAGAGTTCGACCGGCTGTGGCGGCAGGGCCAGCAGCAGCAGGCGCTGGCGCTGTTCCGCGCCATCCCGAGCGTGCCGGAGAAGAAGGTCGCGCGGCGCAACGTCGGCGACCTCCAGTTCGAGGACGTCGGCGCCGCATGGGGGCTCGACGAAGCCAGCGTCGCGCACGGCGCCGTGTTGTGCGACCTCGACCGCGACGGCGACCTCGACGTGCTGGCCAACACGATGAACGGACCGGCCGGGCTGTGGGAGAACCGCGGCAGCGACGGCCACCGCGCGCTCGTGGCGCTGCGCGGACAAGGCGGCAACCGCTTCGGCGTCGGCGCGCGCATCGAGCTGACGGCCGGCGGCCGCACGCAGACGCGGCTCGTGTCGCCGACGCGCGGCTACATGTCGGCCGGCGAGCCGATCGAGCACTTCGGGCTCGGCGACGCGGCGCGCATCGAGCGGCTCGTTGTGCGCTGGCCGAGCGGGCGCGTGCAGCAGTTCGAGGGGCTGGAGGCGGATCGCTGGTTCACGGTGGCGGAAGCGGGCGCCGGCGTTGCGGCGGGCGAAGGCCGCGAGGTGGTGGTGGCGGCCGCTGGGGCCAAGGGGCGCGACGTGTCGTTGCCGACCGTCGCGGTGCAGCCGGGTGGCGTCGGTCCGACGATTGCTTCGCCCTATGCGCCGGCCGCCAACCAGCCTGCCGCCGCGGGTGCGGACGCGAGTGGCAACGCGTCGACGGTTGCCGCATCGGCAGCGACCGGTGCGGGCGGCGCCGCAAACCGCGCGAGCAGCAGTCCTGCGTCGGCGAGCGCCGTGGACACGACGAGCTCGGCAGGCGCAGCGAACCGCTCGACCACCAACACCCCAGCGCCCCCAAACCCCAACCCAACCGACGCCGAAGTCGAACCCCCCTTCTTCACCGCCACCGCGCTGCCCGCCAAGCACATCGAGCGCGACTTCGACGACTACGCGCTCCAGCCGCTGCTGCCGCATCGCCTCTCGCGGCTGGGCCCGGGCCTCGCGTGCGGCGACGCCGACGGCGACGGCCGCGTCGACGTGTGGCTCGCTGGCGCTGCCGGCGCACCGGGCACGCTGCTGCACGCGCGACCAGACGGCGGCTTCGCGCCGATCGATCCGTGGGCGCAGCACGCCGACTGCGAAGACCTCGGCGCCTGCTGGTTCGACGCCGACGCTGACGGCGACCTCGACCTGTACGTCGCGAGCGGCGGCGTCGAGGCCGGCGCGCGCAGCGAGCTGCTGCGCGACCGGCTGTACCGCAACGACGGCGGCCTGCGCTTCGTCGACGCCACCGCCGACGCGCTGCCCGACGTGCGGCGGTCGTCGTCGTGCGTCGCCGCCGCCGACTTCGATCGCGACGGCGACGTCGACCTGTTCGTCGGCACGCGCGTCGATCCGGGGCGTTTCCCGCACAGCGCGCCGAGCGTGCTGCTGCGCAACGACGGCGGCCGCTTCGTCGACGTCGCCGGCGCGCTGCTGCCCGCGGCGGGCGAACTCGGCATGGTGACGGCAGCGCAGTGGACCGACCTCGACGGCGACGGCTGGCTCGACCTCGCGGTCGCGGCGTCGTGGCAGCCGGTGCGCGTGCTCGGCAACGACGGCGGCAAGGGCTTGGTCGATCGCACCGACGCGCTCGGCCTCGGCGCGCTGCGCGGCCAGTGGCAGAGCCTCGCCGCCGCCGACCTCGACGGCGACGGCGACGTCGACCTCGCGCTCGGCAACCTCGGCCTCAACACCAAGTACAAGGCGAGTGCGTCGAAGCCGCTGTCGCTGTTCGCGCGCGACTTCGACGGCAACGGCACGTTCGACGTTGTCGAAGCCAAACCCGGCGCCGACGGCCTGCTGCCGGTGCGCGGGCTGTCGTGCAGCAGCCAAGCGATGCCGTTCGTGCGCCAGCGGTTCCCGACGTACGACGCGTTCGCGCGCGCGAGCCTCGGGGCGATCTACGGCGACGCGCTGACGCAGTGCCTGGAGCTGTCGTGCAACGAGCTGCAGCACGTCGTGCTGCGCAACGACGGCGCGCGCTTCGCCGTGCTGCCGTTGCCGCGCCGCGCGCAGTTGGCGCCGGGCTTCGGGCTCGGCGTCG
>Ga0194119_10006076_pt1 | contig 17707 bp, 13 predicted proteins | sample TA2MahC100mmetaG_FD_148620 | JGI IMG/M metagenome (GOLD analysis project Ga0194119, IMG submission 148620) | Freshwater microbial communities from Lake Tanganyika, Tanzania - TA2015018 Mahale Deep Cast 100m | ecosystem: Environmental > Aquatic > Freshwater > Lake | place: Tanzania: Lake...
GCTCGCAGAGTTTCTGGGATAAAAAACGCGCCCCGCGCGTTGGCGCTTCAGTCCGCCCAACCCCGCGCACCGTCTTCGTCGGGCGAGCTTTAGCTTGCGGCGGACTTCAGTCCGCCCCTTCCTTCCCGGAGCCAACCGCATGACCTTCGACCGCGCCTGGGTCCTCCTGTTCGCCCCCATGCCCCTCGTGTGGCTCGCCCTCAACTGGCGACGCACCGAACGCCGCCTGGGCCTCGCGCTCAAGGCCCTCTCGCTCGTCGCCGTCTTCCTCGCGCTCGCCGAACCCCACCTCAATACGTTTGAAACAAAAGTGGGCGCGGTTGTTCTCGTCGATACCTCTGCCAGCGTCTCCTCGCAAGACCTCGAAAAGGCCGCGCAACTCGCCGGCTCGCTCGAATCCGCGCGCGGCCGCAATTGGATGCGCATCCTCCCCTTCGCACGCGAACTCCGCGACCTCACCCCCGAAGAGATGCCCGCGGCCTCGGGCCTCAAACTCGTCCGCACGGGCGGCGAAAGCGGACGCAGTACAGACCTCGAAGCCGCCCTGCGCGATGCCACCGGATCGATTCCTGCCGGTATGGTGCCGCGCCTCGTCGTCATCAGCGATGGCAAGGAAAACCGCGGCAGCGTCGCCCGCGCGGCGTGGCAAGCGCAGCAGCAGGGCATCCCCGTCGACACCTTCGCCCTCGCCGGCCGCCCGCGCCCGCAACTGCGCCTCGAATGCATCGTCGCGCCCGCCACCGCGTTCACCGGCGAGCGCGTCCCCATCGACATCGTCGTCAGCACCCCGCGCGCCACCAAAGCCAAAGTGGAACTCGGCGCCGAAGGCAAAGCGCTCGGCGAACAGGAATTCGACCTCTCCGCCGGCGAAAGCCGCGTGCGCCTGCATGCCAGCCTCGCCGTCGCGGGCGCCGTGGAACTGCAAGGCAAACTCACCGCGGGCGACCTCGGCGAAGCGCGCTTCACGCAAGCCCTCACGCTTCGCCGTCCACGGCTCCTCTATCTCTCGCAAGATCCGGCCGGTTCCGGCGCCCACCTCCTCGGCGTCCTCCGCGCCGCGCAATATGACGTGGAGCAGGCGGGAGCGCTCCCCCTCCGCGGACTCGACACCTACCAAGCCATCGTCTTCAACAACTGGGACCTCGAAGCGCTCCCCACCAGCTTTGAAGAAGACCTCGAACGCTATGTCAAGCAAGGCGGCGGCGTGCTCGTCATCGCCGGCGAGAAGAACATCTACCCGGAAAACAAAACCGTCGAAGACGCGATGGACCGCCTGCTGCCCGCCAAGCTCGCGCCGCCCCGCTCGCCCGAAGGCACCTGCGTGGTGCTGATCGTCGACAAGTCGTCATCGATGGAAGGCAAGAAGATGGAGCTCGCGCGCGTTGCCTCCATTGGCGTCGTGCAGAACCTGCGTCCCATCGATCAGGTGGGCGTGCTCATCTTCGACAACTCCTTCCAGTGGGCCATCCCCATTCGCAAAGCCGAAGACCGCGCGCTGATGACGCGCCTCATCGCCGGCATCACGCCCGACGGCGGCACGCAGATCGCGCCCGCGCTCGCCGAGGCGTACCGCAAGATCGTCCCCGTGCAGGCCACGTTCAAACACATCGTGCTGCTCACCGACGGTATCTCCGAAGAAGGCGACTCCATTGCGCTTTCCAAAGAAGCCGCGCTCCAGAAGGTCACCATCTCCACTGTCGGCCTCGGGCAGGACGTCAACCGCGCGTACCTCGAAAAGATCGCCATCAACGCGAAGGGCCGCCCGTACTTTCTCACCGATCCCTCGGGCCTTGAACAGATCCTTCTGCGCGACGTGATGGAGCACACTGGTTCCACCGCCGTCGAAAAGCCGCTGGTGCCGCAGGTGGTGAAGCGCGGCGAAATCCTCGACGGCGTCGCCATCGAGACAGCGCCCGCGCTCAAGGGCTACGTGCGGTTCCTCTCGAAACCCTCCGCCGACGTCGTCCTCGGTATGGAACAAAAGGACCCGCTGCTCGTCCGCTGGCAGTACGGCCTCGGCCGCTCCGCCGTCTTCGCCTCTGACGCGAAGGCCCGCTGGGCCGCGGACTGGGTGGCGTGGAAAGGCTACGACAAGCTCTGGGCCAACATCTTTCGCGATCTACTGCCGCACGCCCAACCCGTGGACGCCGTACTGCAATACGACCAGGCTTCGGGCGAGTTGATCGCCGAATACCGCCTCTCGCGTCAGGTACCCGAGCCTGCGAAAGTGCCCGACATCTTCGTCGTCGGCCCGGGCAGCTTCCGCAAAGCGATGCCCGTGAAGAAGGTCGCCCCGGGCACCTACCGCGGCGTGCTCTCGATCGGCAGCCAGCGCGGCTTCTTCCGCGTCCGCCCGCTTGAGGAGTCCCGCGCGTTCCCGGAAGTGGGCTTCTACCGGCAGGAAGAGGAACTGGTCGAGCACGGCTCGGACCCCGAACTGCTGAAGCGCCTCTCGTCGTTCACCGGCGGCCGCTTCGAGCCCTCCGCCCGCGAGGTCTTCGACGCCGGTGGCCGTGCGATTCCCACCACGCTCAGCCTCTGGCCCGGCCTGCTCGCCGCGGCCGTGGCGCTGAATATCGGGGAGCTGATCAACCGCAAATGGAAGGGCCTCGTCGACTTCTTCCGGCGGCGTTAGCTGGGCCTGCGCCTTCGAGCGTCTCAATCAGGCGCTTTCGAAGAGGCGCTGCGGGAACTGGAACTGGTCGGCCAGGCCGTGGTCGCCGCGAGGGCAAGGCTGGATAAAACCACCCGCCGATCGCCGCCTCGTCCACGCGCGACACTGAAGTATGCCCGTTCAGACTATCCATGTATCCGCGCTTCCGCCGAACAACGCCACCTACTCGCAGGCGGCAGTCCTCAATGGCGTTGTCTATGCCTCGGGCCAGCTGGGTGTGGACCCGCGCACGCGCGAACTCGCACCGGGCGGCATTCAGGGTCAAACGCGCCAAGCACTCGCTAATCTCCAGACCGTGCTCGAAGCCGCCGGATCGTTGCTCGAGTTGATTGCCCGGGTGAACATCTACATCACGGACTTCGGGTTGCTCGCGGGCATGAACGAGCTATACGGCGCGGTCATGACGCACCCTCCCGCCAAGACCACCGTGGAAGTCTCCCGCCTCGACAAAGGCGCGTTGCTCGAAATCGAAGCCGTGGCCGGGCTCCGTTCCTGATTCTGCTCACCTCACAGTGGCACTTCGTGATACTCAAGCGCCCACTCCCGCATATAACGGACGCGATGCGGGTCAATGCGGTAGAGCAGAAACTCGGGGTTGTCAATCGACTTCAGATATGCACGCAACAGCGGGTTCGCGTCCCAGATCGCCTGGCGCTTTTCGCCGCCGGTGATCAACTCGGCCGTGCCGGTGATGCGGACCTGATCGTGGTCCTTCGTCATGCAGCACAGCTCCACGCGGCGGCTCCGTTCGATCTCGCCCGTCTTGCCCGATGACCGCATGGACGCGACCCACACCGTAAACTCTTCGGTGAGCACGGGCGAAACCGGCCGCACGCGTGGCTGATCGCCGTCGATGGTGGCGAGCATCGGGAACCTGTCGGCGGCCAGGACAGCGAGCGCGAGTTCGCGGGCTTCGGCGGGAGTCGGCGGAGGGAGCGGCTTCATGTTCTCCTGTTAGCATATGCCTTCTTCGAGGCTTCCCTTGGTTGCGGTGGCGATGCTGGCCGCGATCCTTGTTCCGTTCTTCCTTTGGGAAGAGCCGATCCTCGCGTGGTTTGAAACGTGGCGCACGGCCACACCCAGCGCTACCGTGGCGGCGCTCCTGGCAACTCTGCTCGCCGCCGACATTCTGCTGCCGGTGCCGTCGAGCCTCGTTTCCACGGCTGCCGGCGCGCTGCTCGGTTTCGTGCCCGGGGCGCTGGTCTCATGGGCCGGCATGACGGCGGGCTCGCTCATCGGTTACGCGCTGGGGCGCGGCGCGGCGTCCGCCAAGTGGCTGCCGGAGGCGGATCGAGTGCGGCTGGAGCGGGCGCGCGTTCGCTACGGCGACTGGCTGGTGATTGTGTTTCGCTCGGTGCCGGTGCTGGCGGAAGCCTCAGCGGTATTCGCCGGTGCGTCGGGCATGACGCGCGGCGGCTTCCTCACGCTTGCCGCGCTGGCCAACCTCGGCATCTCGCTCGCCTACGCCGGCGCGGGTGCGTTTGCCGCGGGCCGCGAGTCGTTCCTGCTGGCGTTTGCGGCGGCCATCGCGCTCCCCGGAATCGCGATGCTGCTCCTGCGCCGTTCACACACATGACAGGGCCGCCCGCTAGAATGGTTATTCACCATGGTTCTTCGCGTCCTCTCTGCTCTTGCGGCCATCGGCCTTGCCCTCGGCGTCAGCACCGCCCTGCTGCAATCGCAGCGGGCTGAGCCGCGCCGCGTCGGGCCACAGGCGGACGGATCGACGCTCCTGAACAGCGGCTGGTCTTTGCGGCCCGCCGGCCGGCAGGTGCAACTCGGCACCTTTCCCATGACGTCGCGCATCACGCCCGACGGCAAGTTTGTCGTCGTGCTGAACGGCGGCTACAATCCACCGTCGCTGCAGGTGATGGACGTGAAGACCGAAAAGATCGTCAGCAAGGTGGCGATGCCGGACGGGTGGCTGGGCCTGGCGATGACCAAGGACGGCAAGCGCCTGTACGTGGGTGGCGGGTCGCGCGCGTCGGTGTATGAGTTTTCTCTGTCTGACGCGGGCGAGGCAAAGGCCGAGCGCACGTTTGAGGTGACGCCCGCCGCCGGACGCACGCATGAGGATTTTATCGGGGACGTCACGCTCGATCCGTCAGACCGTCTGATCTACGCCGCCGGGCTTTTCCGCGACCAGGTCGTGGTGATCAACCCGCAATCGGGCCGCGTGATCGAGAAGTTCAAAACCGGCCGCCGCCCCTACCGCATTCTGTTCCATCCCGACGGCCTGAGCTACTTCGTCTCCAGTTGGGCCGACGGCGCTGTCTATCATCACCAGGCCGCCGACGGTCAGCAACTCGCGTTGTTGCGCGTGGGCCCGCACACCACCGACATGATCTGGCGCGACGGCGCGCCCAAGGATGCCGAAGACAAAGAAGCCTCGTTCAAGTCGCGCCTCTTCGTGACGGCGTCGAACACCAACCGCGCGTATTCGATCGGCCTCGACGCGGGCAAGCAGATGCGGCTGGTGGAAACGATCAACGTATCGCTGACGCCGCGGCAGCCGCTGGGCATGACGCCGAGCGCGCTCGCCTTGAGCGCCGACAACAACACGCTGTACGTGGTGTGCTCGGATGCCAACGCCGTGGCCGTGGCCGATGTGAGCGAAGCAGCCACCACGGTGCTGGGCTTCCTGCCGTCCGCCTGGTATCCCATTGCTGCGCGCGGTCTGCGCGACGGGCGTCTGTTGATCTTCAACGGGCGCGGGCCGCGGAGCTTTCCGAATCCGCAGGGGCCCAATCCGGCGGAACGGCCGAATCCGCTGCATGGGGGCCTACGCGCTCCGCAATATGTGGGGCGGCTCCAGGTGGGTACGGTGTCCATCGTCGATCCGTTCGATTTCGCCAAGCTCGACAAGTACACGGCAACCGTGCGCCAGAACTCGCCGTACAAAGACGAACTGCTGGACCGCGTGGCGATCCCGGATGGCAACCCCGTTCCGAACGCACCGGGCAAGCCATCCCCGCTGCAGCATGTCATCTACATCGTCAAAGAGAATCGCACCTACGATCAGGTATTCGGCGATCTCGAAAAAGGCAACGGCGACAAGTCGTTGTGCCTGTTCCCGGAAAACGTCTCGCCCAATCACCACAAGCTGGCGCGCGAGTATGTGTTGTTTGACAACTTCTATGTGAGTGCAGACGTGAGCGCCGATGGCCACAACTGGACCACCGCCGCCATCGCGCCGGACTACGTACAGAAGATGTGGCCGAACAGCTACGCGGGCCGCCGCAAGCACTATGACTATGAGGGCGGCGAGCCTGCGGCGCGTCCGCCCGCCGGCCACATCTGGACACAAGCCGCGTCGGCCGGTCTCACCATGCGCAACTACGGCTACTACGCTCAGAATCTGCCTGAGCGCACCGGCCCGCGGCAGATCAAGTCGATCCGCGATGCCGCGCTGGCGCCGGTGACCAACCTGAACTATCGCGCCTTCGATTTGAACTATCCGGACGTGGAACGCGCCAAAACGTTCATCGCGGATCTGCAGCAGATGCAGACGATGCCCCGGCTGATGCTGGTGCGCCTCGGCAACGATCACACCTCCGGCACCTCGGCCGGCAAAATCGATCCGCTCTCGGCCATGGCCGACAACGACCTCGCGCTCGGCATGATTGTGGAAGCGGTTTCCAAGAGCAAGTTCTGGAACTCGACGGCGATCTTCGTGCTGGAAGACGACGCGCAGAATGGACCCGACCATATCGACTCGCACCGCTCACCGGCCTTCATCATCTCGCCCTACACGCGCCGCAGCGGCCTTGTCGATTCGTCTCTCTACAACACCACTTCCATGCTGCGGACGATGGAGTTGATTCTCGGCCTGCGCCCCATGACGCACTTCGACGCCGCCGCCCCCGTGATGTGGCAGGCCTTCGCCAATCAGCCCGATGCGGTGCCTTACCAGGCCGAGCAGAACCGCATCCCGCTTGACAGGCGCAACCCGGCGAACGCGGCCGGCGCGCGGCGCAGCGAAGCCATGGACTTCACCGAGGCCGATCGCATTGATGACGACGAGTTGAACGACATTCTCTGGGTGGCCCTTAAGGGCACTACGCCGCCCACTCCCGTGCGCAGCTACTTTGCCGCGGCCCGCGCGCGATAATCGGATTTGGCCCAGATCTACATCTGCTTCGTCTGGCACATGCACCAGCCTTTTTACAAGGATCTGGTGACCGGCCAGTATCACCTGCCGTGGACGCGTATGCACGCGCTCAAGGACTACTACGGCATGGTCAAAGTGCTCGACGCGTTTCCGCGTGTGCACCAGACGTTCAACCTCGTGCCATCGATGATGGTGCAGATTGCCGAGTATGTGGAGGGCAAGGCCGACGATCCGTTTCTGCACCTGGCACTGAAACCCGCCGAGGAGCTGAATGAGCAGGAGCAGGCATTCATCCTCCGCTATTTCTTCCAGGCGCATCCCGGACGGTTGATCCGCCGCTATCCTCGCTACGGCGAACTGCTGGATATGTGGGAGGCCTCGGGCCGCGAGCCTCGCCGAGCGCGTGCCGCCTTTGGCGCGCAGGCGCTGCGCGATTTGCAGGTGCTCTCGCAGGTGGCGTGGTTCGACGAAGAGTTCCTGGCCAAAGACGCAGACGTGCGGGATCTGGTGGCCAAGGAGCGCAACTATTCGCTCGAAGACCAGTCGCGCATGGGCAAGCTGCAGGTGAGGATCATGAGCGAGGTGCTGCCCGTCTATCGCGAGTTTGCGCGGCGCGGCCAGATTGAAGTAAGCACCACGCCGTTCTATCACCCGATCCTGCCGCTGTTGTGCGATTCCAACATTGCGGGTGTCGCTGATCCCTACGTGCCGCTGCCCACGCGGTTCCGGTATCCCGGCGATGCCCGGCATCAATTGGAACGCTCGCGTGAGTACATGACGCGCGAGTTCGGCGCAGCGCCAGTGGGCTTGTGGCCGTCGGAAGGTTCGGTTTCGGACGAGGTATTTTCGGTCGCCTCGCAAACAGGCTTTCAGTGGGCGGCCACGGACAACGGCGTGCTGGCGCGCACGCTGGAGCGCCACGCCGGGCCGTATGAGACGTACCGGCCGTATGAATGGTCGCAAGGCGGCGAGTCGATGAAACTGCTGTTTCGCGATCATGAGCTGAGCGACCTGATCGGCTTCGTCTACTCGCGGATGGATGCGCACTCGGCGGCTGGCCATTTTCTGCGGCGCGTGCGCGAGCACTGCGGGTCAATCCTCGCCACCGGCCGCGATGCGTTGGTGCCGGTGATTCTCGATGGCGAGAACGCGTGGGAATATTACGATCTCAACGGCCGTCCGTTCCTGGAAACGCTCTACGGATGCATCGCCGCCGACGGGCAAATGGAAGCGCTCACGGTGTCTGAAGCGATGGCCCGTGTGCCCGCCGATCCGCTCAGCCGCATCTTTCCGGGTTCGTGGATCAACGCGAACTTCGATGTCTGGATCGGCGCGGAAGAAGACAATCGCGCCTGGGAATTGCTGTTGCGTGCGCGCCAGGCATATGAGGCCGCCGTGGCCGCGGGCACGGTGGGCGAAGCGCAGCGCAAGCTGGCGTGGGAGGAGTTGCTGATCGCCGAGGGCAGCGACTGGTGTTGGTGGTATGGGCCCGAGCACTCCTCGGACAATCGTGCCGAGTTCGATCAGCTCTTCCGCAGCCATCTCACCAACGTGTTCCGCCTGGTGAATGCCGCGGCGCCCGAGGAACTGGCCCGCCCGATTCTGAAGGTGCCGTTGAGCGAGCAGCACCATTTGCCGTCCGCGCCGATTCAACCGCAGATCGACGGCCAGGTGACGTCGTACTTTGAATGGCTGGGCGCGGGCAGCTACCGCGTGGACAACCGGAGCGGCGCGATGCACGGCAAGCGCTTCCTGGTGCGCGAACTGCTGTATGGCAGCAACCGCACGCACTTGTTCCTGCGCGTGGACTTTGAGCAATCGGTGGCCGGCATCCGTCTGCATCTGAACGCGGGCGGCGCGGAGTGGGACATTGAACTTGAATCCGGCGCCGCCCGCGTGAAACAGCAGCATGAAAACGGCAAGCTCGAAGCGGCCTACCAGCGCGTGCTGGAACTGCGCATTCCGCTGAGCATGGTGTCGCAATCGGCCACCGACTTTGTGCCGCTGCAGCTTTCGCTCTGGCAGGATGCCCTGCCGCTCGACGCGCTGCCTCATGAGGGCTGGATCCGTTTATCGACGGCCGAGCCGAGTGAGTGGGGCTTATAACCTCACGAGTTCCGAATGCCCCGTTCGTGCGATCAGCAATGCCTCGCCTTCCGGCGGGGCCTCCGCCAAAACTTCTCCCAGCGCATTCCAGATCGCGCTTCCTCCGGCCGACACCTCGCCACCCGAAACCCCGCTGTAGTTGGCCATCAACACTGTCATGCGATGCATGCGTGCGTAGCCGGCGAGCAGCGCAGTTTTGCGCGCGTAACCAGCGCGATCGATCATAACACTCGCGGCATAGACGCTGGCCCCGCGCGCCGCGGCTGCGGCGGCATGCGATGCGCGCGTTGCGTCAAAGCAGATGGCGCGCGCCACGCGCTGCGCTGGTTCGCCGCCCATCAGGTCCTCGCCTCCGGCGCCCGGCGCGAACACCTGTAACTCGCTCGCGTGGACGTGCTGCTTGGTGTACACCGACACCGCGCCATCCGGCAGAAACGCGAGTGAGCCGATGTGGAGCCCGTGCTGGAAAATGGGCGAGCCGGCGACGATGATCATCATGCGGCGCTCGGCGGCCGCGCGCAGCGGCGCCAGGCGCTCGTCGTCAGGGTGAATAGCGCACGAGGCGGCGAGGTCCAGTTCGTAGCCAGTGAGCGAGAGCTCGGGAAACACAAGCAACTGCACGCCGGCGGTGGCAGCCCCGGCCACGAAGCGGAGATGATTCGCCACGTTGGCCGCGAGGTCGCCGGGCACCGAGGCCGACTGTGCAGCGGCGATGGCCCAGCTCATCGTGCCTCGATGAGCGCCTGGAGCCGCGTCACCGCCTCGGCATCGCCCGCAGCTTCAAACGTCTGCAAGGCACGGCGGTAGAGCGCCTGCGCTTCGGCCTTGGCGACGCCGCGCGCCGAGAGCAGGTCGCCCAGGTTCGACGCACAGTTGGCGGACTTCAAACTCTCCGGCCCTAACGCCGCGTCGAGCACAGCCAGCGCGCGGCGCAGCACCGGCTCGGCTTCCGCGAACCGGCCGCGCGCGCCCAGTGCTCCGGCGAGATTGTTCAGCGTAATGCCGGTTTCGGCGTGCCTCGGCCCGAGCTTCCGCTCCTGAATCGCCAGCGCGCGGCGGTACAGCCGCTCTGCCTCGGCAAACGCCGGCGGCGTCTGGCTTTCCAGCGAGAGGCCGAGATCGTTGAGCGCCACCGCCAGCCCCTCGGTCTCCGCCGCACCCAATGCTTCCCACACGCCCACGGCCGCGCGGTACTCGTCGAGTGCGGGCTTGGGCGCTCGATGCGCTTCGTACCAGTTGGCCAGCCGGGTGTGGAGCCGCGCGCGCGGCGCGTTCGGTTTTGAGTGCAACGCAATCGCGCGCTCCAGGTGTGTGAGTGCATTTTCCGGAGCGAGTGTCGCGAGCCATTCATGCGCAGCCGCCGATTCGCGCGCGGCCAGCGACTGCTCCGCATATCGGCGCGCCACGGATGTCTGACCGGTGGAATGAAAAAACTGAGCCGCCACGAGGGCGGCGTCGGCCACCTGCGGGCTCGATGCCCCGTGTTGCTTTACAACGCGGAGCACGTTGTCTTCGTAAAGCGGTGAAAGTTGCCTCGGATGCGCCGGTTCGTGAATCTGCGCGAGCACAACACCGAGAAATACCCCCGGAAAATGCATGGCTCCATAAAGTTTAGCTGAGAGAGTGCGGTTCACCGGAGGACTAAACCTATAGAACGCTGTTCTGGGGTCAACGCTCTCCTCCACTGTTTCCCGGGTGCCTTCATGGCTGCTTCGCCGCACCGTTGGGGGCGCGGCGAAGCCGGCGGACGCGGCCGCCTGGCACTTGTTCCAACAGGCGGCCGCTACCACGGCGAGATACGGGGCCACGCCCATGCTGGCCGATGCCGTGGTCGAACTGGCCGAGTTCTTCGGCGCCCATGCCGACTTTCTGAATCCCGCTGCTGCGATTCCCGAGCCCGTGGCGCTGGAGACATGTTGGGGCGAGCCGCTTCCCGGCCGCGCCTTGGCTTGCCGCCCGTGGTTCCGCATCGCTTCGCCCGTGGAGATCTGTATGGACGATGCGCCAGCGCCGGCTGTTTTTGAGGACATCGACGTGCTGGCTGCGCCTGCCGGTATGCTGGCGGAGTTGTGCGCGCGCACGCCCAAACTCGCCGCGCCCGAGTTCGGCATCGTTGCGTTCACGGGCGTGGGCCAGACGCCCTTGACGCGCGATTTGCGTGACAGGCTGTGGGACGTTTGGCGTGTGCCGCTGTTTGAGCAGTTCCGCGGATTCCAGGGCGAGTTGCTGGGCGCCGAGTGCGAGGCATTCGCCGGGCTGCATTTCGATCCAACGCTCGTGCAATGGGAACAGCGAGGCGGCAGCGGCGAACTGCTATTGACAAGCCTGCGGAACCTGCGTCACCCGGTGTGGCGGCTGGCCACGGGCCGCGCCGGGCGCGTAGTGGAAGACGAGTGCGACTGCGGATCGCCGCGCCCGCGCGTAGTCTGGACGGAGTGAATGTTATGCTCAAAGAAGCGCGCGCACACTCCGGGCGGATGTGGCGAAATTGGCAGACGCGCCAGACTTAGGATCTGGTTCCCGCAAGGGAGTGGGGGTTCAAGTCCCTTCGTCCGCACCATCTGATGCGATGCGTGAGCTTGCATAGCGGCAGGGCGGAATGAAGAAACGGATAGGTGTAGGCGCAGTCATGGCCGCGATCCTGGCGGCGTTTAGCAACGGTTTGCTGCCGGTGGACGGCGCTTCGAACGGCCCTGAGTTTGTTGCCTTCGAAAGCGGCCCGGTGCGGCCCCTGGCAATCACTCCGGACCGGCGAAGGTTGCTCGCCGCCAACACCCCGAACGGAACTCTCGAAGTCTTCGACATTACCTCCGGTACGCTCGTCTTTGAAAGCCGCGTTGCGGTGGGCCTGGAGCCCGTGGCCGTGGCAGCTCGCACCAGCGACGAAGTCTGGGTGGTGAACTATCTTTCCGACAGCGTCAGCATTGTGAGTCTCGCCGGCACGCCGCGCGTGGTGCGAACGCTGCTGGTGGGCGATGAGCCGAGCGACATCGTCTTTGCGGGCGATCCGGCGCGTGCCTTCATCACCACGGCGCACCGCGGGCAACGGCGCGTGGCGGCGGAACTGGCCAGCGTGCCGGGGGCGGGCGATCCGCAGTTCACCACGCCCGGCGTGCCTCGCGCCGATGTTTGGGTCTTTGACCCTGCTTCGCCGGAGAATGCGTCCGCCGGCGGGCTGCCGGTGAGTATCCTGAGTTTCTTCACCGATACGCCGCGCGCGTTGGCCGTGAGCCCTGACAGGAAGACGGTCTATGTGGCGGGCTACAAGACCGGCAATCTAACCACCACGGTGAGCGACGGCCGCGTGTGCGAAGGCTTCAAACCCAGCCAGCCGTGCACGATGCGCGATCGCTCGATGAGCCCAGGCGGCAATCCCGGTCCGGCCACGGATGCCAAAGGCGAGCCTGCTCCTGAAACCGGGCTGATTGTGAAGTTCAATCGCGGCACCGGACACTGGGAAGATGAGTTGCGCCGCAACTGGGACAACTCGGTCAAGTTCAACCTGCCGGACACCGACGTGTTTGCGGTGGACGCAAGCAGCCTGATGCAGCGCGAGGCGTACGCGCATGTGGGCACGACGCTGTTCAACATGGCCGTGAATCCGGTGAGCGGCGCGCTGTATGTCTCCAACACCGAGGCCTTCAACCACGTTCGCTTTGAGGGGCCGGGCAAGTTTGGCGGCAGCACCGTGCAGGGCCATCTCGCGGAAACGCGGCTTACCGTGATTCGCGATTCGACGGTGATGCCGCGTCACCTGAACAAGCATATCGACTACGCCAAACTGGCCGGGTCGCCTGGCTTCGATCTCAGCGCGCGCGAACACAGCTTGTCCACGCCGCTGGATCTTGCCGTGAGCGCCGACGGCAGCCGGATTTACGTCGCGGCTTACGGATCCAGCGCGGTGGGCGTGTTCAACGCCGAAGCCGTGGAGCAGGACAGCTTCGATCCCCGGACGGCGAGCGCCGGCTACATCCGCGTGAGCGGCGGAGGACCCGGCGGACTGGCGCTGGATGAAGACCGCGGCGTGCTCTACGTGCTCACGCGCTTTGACAACGAGGTGAAGGCCGTACGGCTCGACTCGCGCGAAGAGACATCCGCGGTGGCCATGCCGAATCCCGAGCCGCCGTCGATCGCCAAGGGACGCCCGCTGCTCTACGACGCCACGCGGTACTCCGGCAACGGCGAGGCGAGTTGCGCGAGTTGCCATCAGTTCGGCGACATGGATGACCTTGCGTGGGATCTCGGCAATCCCGATGCGGAGGTGACCAAGAGTCCGATTCCGATCAACTTCGGCCCTTATCTCAATCCGCTCTTCCAGCAACTGCTCGGCATCGACATCAAGATCAATGGGAGCGGCAAGGCTGAGGACTTCCATCCGATGAAGGGCCCGTTCACAACGCAAACGCTCCGCGGCATGCGCTTCTCGGGCGCGATGCACTGGCGCGGAGATCGCGCCACTGGACCCGCCGGCACCAGCGCGTTCGATGCCAACATTTCGTTCCTGAATTTTGCTGGCGCGTTTGAAGAATTGGTGGGCAGCCCGGACCGGCCATCCAAGGCCGAGATGCAGGAGTTCGCCGACTTCCAACTCCAGGTGTTGCCGCCTCCCAATCCCGTGCGCAATCTCGACAACTCGCTCACGGCCTCCCAGCAACGCGGAGCGGCGTTCTACTCCGGCGCGCGGGCTTCGGACGGCGTAGTCTCGCCGCTCCTGGACACGCTCGTGGGCAAGGCCTCGTTCACCTGCGCCGAGTGCCACGAACTCGATCCGGCCAAGGGCTTCTTCGGCACTGGCGGCAAGGCCAGCTTCGAGGGCCTGCCGCAGATCGTGAAGATCCCGCATCTGCGGAACATCTACGCGCGCGTCGGCATGTTCGGCACGCCGCAATTGAACTTTTACGACGCCCCCGGCACCGCCCACCTCGGCGACCAGATTCGCGGCTTCGGATTCACGCATGACGGATCCACCGATACCATGTTCCGGTTCTTCACCGCGACCGTGTTTCGCCCCACTTCGAACTCTGGCTTTCCGCAGCGCGATCCGGATGGGGCGCGGCGCGACATGGAGCAGTTCATGCTGGCATTCGACTCCGACCTTGCTCCCATCGTGGGCCAGCAGGTGACGCTCACCAAAGAGAACGCCGTGGCCGCCGGGCGGCGCGTCGATCTTCTCCTCAGCCGCGCCGCGGCGCCGTTCGTCTCCAAGGCGTTGAACGGTTCCGGGCCCGTGCGCGAGTGCGACCTCGTGGTCTACGCCGTACGCGACGGCCGCGTGCAGGCGTTCCTGTACGATGCGGAGGCGAAGAACTTCATCCCGTACGATGGCAGTGCGCGTTGGCCGGAGTCGAGGCTTCGTGCGCTCGCCGTGGAGGCCGGGCAGCCCGTGACGTACACCGCGGCCACGCCGGGCTCGGGCCGCCGGATGATCGCGCGCCGCTAGGACCTTGCGTCCCACCAGGGGTGAGGCGGCGATACCTGCTGTCGCGCCGGCGTGTGGGCCGCGGCCATCAGCGCTTCCAGTTTCGCGGCCACCTTCGCCGCGCTCTTGACCAAGTCTTTGGATTCGCCCGGGTCCGCGGCAAAGTCATACAGTTCCACCGGCGCGTCGGGCTTCGGACGCACAATCTTCCACTTGCCTTGCCGCAGCGGCTGCATCGGCTTCTTGGCGTGATCGAACTCTCCGGTCTTGGCGAGATACGGCGGCAGTTCCCAGTAGAGATACTCGTGCGGCTTCTGGCGGCGGCCTTGCAGCGTGGCAGCCACGGAGATGCCATCGGTCTTCGGCGCGGCGATGCCTGCGACCTCGCAGGCGGTGGCGAGGAAATCCTGGAAGCTCCAGGCTAAGTTGCTCACCGCCCCTGCTTTGACGCCTCCGCCCGGCCAGCGCACCAGCATCGGCACGCGCAGCCCGCCTTCGTACAGGTTGGTCTTCTGGCCGCGAAGCGGGCCGTAGGAGGCGAAAAACTCATCGCCCGTGGAGCGATAGACGCCGCCATTGTCGCTGGTGAAGAACACGATGGAGTCGTCTTCCAGCTTGCGTTCGCGCAGCAGCGCCAGCACTTGGCCCACATAGCGATCGAGGCGCGACACCATGGCCGCGTAGGCCGTGCGCACATCGGGCTGCGCGGCGAGGCGTCCGTCTTTTGCCTGGAACTTTGGGCCGTCCGCGCCGAGCGTGCCGCGGTACTCCGCCATCGAGTCCCCGGGCGCATGCGGTTCCCAGTGCGGCACCGTGAACGGCAAATAGGCGAAGAACGGCGAACCGGAGTCAGCCGCGCGGCGGATGAAGTCGAGCGACTGCGCGGCGATCACGTCGTTGGCGTACGTTTTGCGGCTGGTGTCGGAGTTGCCCTCGAGGCGAAATTCCTCGCCGTTCTTGTATAGAAAGCGCGGATAGTGGAAGTGCGCGTGCGCCTGATGCAGGAAGCCGAAGAACTCATCGAACCCCTTCTTCCACGGCACGCCCTCGGTGCCGATATCGCCGAGTCCCCATTTTCCGAAGCAGCCCGTCTTGTAGCCCGCATGTTGAAGTAGTTCAGCCACCGTGCGCTCACTGGCGAGGAGACTTGCGCCGCCGCCATTGGAGCGGATGGGCGTGTGTCCGCCGTGGAGGCCGGTCATCAGCACGCTGCGCGATGGGGCGCAGACGGTGCAGCCGGGTATCGGTGAAGCGCAGGCCGGCGGCGGCGAGCGAATCGATGTGCGGCGTGCGGATGTGTTTCTGGCCGTAGCAGCCAAGATCGCCGAAGCCCAAGTCGTCCGCCATGATCAAGACGATGTTGGCTCGGCGCCGGCGGCGGGACTGCGCGGTAGCAGCAGCGGTGGCGGGCAGGGTGGCAAGGATAGTGCGGCGTGTGAGCATCGGATCAGAACACACGGCGCGAGAGCCGGTCAACGGAGAACTTCGCGGTATCGGCAATCGCCATCACCGTCATCACGCCGGCCTGCACGGGATCGGTAACGACGAGGTCCGCGGCGTCCGGTACTGAGCCCGCCATGTTGAGGCTCACCACCAGAAGTCCCTTGGCGCGCACTTCGCGCACAGCACGCTCGATCTCTCCACCCATCAATGAGCCGGCCAGCACCAGGGCCTTCGCGCGCGGCAACCTCGCCACGGCCCGCACTGCTTCAGCCAGTTGCTGCTCGCCGACGAGCGGGATGGTGTCCACCGAGATGTGCTCACCGCGGATGTTGTGACGGTCTGCCTCCATGATGGCGCCGATGGCGACTTGCCCCACCTGCGCGCCGCCCCCCATGATGATGATGCGCTTGCCGTAGATCTGCTGCAGGCTTTTTTCGACGGTCACCTCGCGCACCACGCTCAGCTCGGCGAGATCGGCGCGCAACGCGGCCGGGTCTTCGGTGGGCAGCGTGAGTTCGAAGAAGGTCTCAGCGCCGCCGTCGCTGATTCCCACCGACGTGATGTCGCCCTGATGGCGGGCGATGACGCCGGTGAGTTGATGGAGCACGCCTGGGCCGTTGTGTACAAGCACACGCAGGCTGAGGCGCAGAATGCCAGACATGGGGCTAAGGATAGCGCGGAGCGGGCTCGGCTTACAATGAGAGCTTATGAGTTACGGTCTCACTATCCGCCCAGACGGGGCGAACGATTTTGTCTCCTTGGGCGCTTTGATACACCGCCTCGATCCGGGCGTGATCCCATTCCGCAAGGCGACCGAGTGCCAGATCCATGTGAGCGGCGGCGAGTTCAATTGCGCGGCGAATCTGGCGGATTGCTTCGGCTTGAACACCGGCGTGGTGTCGGCCATGTCGGAGTATCCGATCGGCGATCTGATTGCCGAACGCGTGAAAGCGATGGGCGTGCGCGCCTACTACAAGCGCTTCAAGCACAACGGCGTGAACGGTCCGAACATGGCCGCCGTCTACAGCGATCGCGGTTTGGGCGTGCGCGCGCCCATCGTATTCTACAACCGCTCCAACGAAGCGGCGGCTTTGTTGAAGGCCGGCGATTTCGACTGGAATCACATTTTCGCGGGCGGCACGCGCTGGTTTCACAGCGGCGGCATCTTCGCCGCGCTTTCGGCCACGACGTCGGACGTGATCATCGAGGGCATGAAAGCGGCCAAGAATCAGGGCGCGACCGTGTCGTTCGATCTCAACTACCGCGCGAAGCTGTGGAGTCTCTGGGGCGGCGAGTCGAAGGCGGCGGAGGTGATCAACCGCATTGTGGAGAACGTCGACGTGCTGGTGGGTAACGAAGAGGATCTGCAGCTGGGGCTCGGCATTCCCGGACCGGAAGTGGAAGCCAAGTCCAAGCTCGATCCGAGTGTCTTCTTCGGCATGATCGACAGCGTCACCAAACGCCATCCGCAGATCAAGGTGGTGGCAACGACGCTGCGCGAGGTGCACTCGACCAATCGCCATACCTGGAGCGCGGTGGCGTGGATGAACGGCAAGACCTATGCCGCACCGAACTGTGAACTCGACGTCTATGACCGCATCGGCGGCGGCGACGGCTTCGCGGCGGGGTTGTTCTACGGGATGCTCACCGGCGAGTCGCCGGAAGAGTGCGTGAAGCTGGGATGGGGCCACGGCGCGTTGTTGACGACGTTTCCGGGCGACACGACGATGGCCACGGTGGATCAGGTCAAGGCCTTCGCCAAGGGCGGCTCGGCGCGCATTCAGCGCTAGCTTGTGTCATGTAATTTAATTGCATTTAAATAACTGCGGAACTGTGCCATACTTGGCCATGGCACGCCCTGTCTCGACCATCGAGCTCACTCCAGAAGTGCGATCCACGCTGCGCCGCCGTGCTCACTCTCCCACCAGCGCGCAGCGCGACGCACTGAGGGCAA
>Ga0194119_10006077_pt1 | contig 17706 bp, 9 predicted proteins | sample TA2MahC100mmetaG_FD_148620 | JGI IMG/M metagenome (GOLD analysis project Ga0194119, IMG submission 148620) | Freshwater microbial communities from Lake Tanganyika, Tanzania - TA2015018 Mahale Deep Cast 100m | ecosystem: Environmental > Aquatic > Freshwater > Lake | place: Tanzania: Lake...
ACAAGGACCTACAGGTATGCAAGGTGAAACTGGAGCAACTGGACCTACAGGTATGCAAGGTGAAACTGGATTACAAGGACCTACAGGTATGCAAGGTGATATAGGTCCTACAGGTATACAGGGCGAAACAGGTTCTACAGGTATGCAAGGTGATACAGGTATGCAAGGTTTAACAGGTCCTACCGGTATGCAAGGATTAACTGGACCTACAGGTATGCAAGGCGAAACAGGTCCTACAGGTATGCAGGGTTTAACTGGTCCTACAGGTATGCAGGGTTTAACTGGTCCTACAGGTATGCAAGGTGAAACTGGTTCTACTGGTCCAAAAGGAGATCAAGGAATTCAAGGTGTTACAGGACCTCGAGGACAACAAGGTTTGTCGAATTCCTTTTTTAACTATAAATCTGATACAACTCAATATACACCTCCTATTGCAAGTGGTTTTATTGAATGGAATAATTCAACGCAAACATCAGCAAATGTTTTATATGTGTCACATAAAGATGACTTCGGAAATGATATTGAAGTATTACTTGGTGCACTAAATGCTGGTGATATTCTTGTTCTTCAAGATCAAACCAATTCTTCCAATTATCAAAAATGGAATGTTATTTCAGTATCAGTTACATCTGGTCAATATATCACTTTTAATGTCACATTAGATACATCAACTTATATATTTTTAAATAATGAATCATTATTATTAGTTACTCAAGCTATAGGACCACAAGGACCACAAGGTGATACAGGACCCACTGGAATGCAAGGTCTTACTGGTCCTACCGGTATACAAGGTTTAACTGGACCTACTGGTCAAAGTATCCAAGGTGCAACTGGTCCAACCGGCATTCAAGGATCAACTGGTCCTACTGGCATTCAAGGATCAACTGGTCCTACCGGTATTCAAGGATCAACTGGTCCTACTGGAATACAGGGTGCAACCGGTCCTACTGGTCCTACTGGACGTACTGGTCCTACTGGTATTCAAGGATTAACAGGTGCAACCGGTCCTACTGGTCAAGGTGCAACTGGTCCAACTGGTCCTACTGGTATACAAGGATCAACCGGTCCTACTGGTATGCAAGGTGATACAGGTCCTACCGGCATTCAAGGTGAAACAGGTCCTACTGGAATACAAGGATTAACAGGTCCTACTGGTATACAAGGTGAAACAGGTCCTACCGGCATTCAAGGTGAAATTGGTCCTACTGGCATTCAAGGTGAAATTGGTCCTACCGGCATTCAAGGTGAAACTGGTCCTACCGGCATCCAAGGTTTAACTGGACCAACTGGTATTCAAGGTGAAACAGGTCCTCAAGGCACAGCAAGTAATACTGGTGCAACTGGTCCACAAGGTCCATCCGGTCCAACCGGTTCAGACGGTCCAACCGGCCCACAAGGTCAAACAGGTCCATCTCAATCAAGAGAAACAAATATTAACCAGTCAGTTAACAATTATACAAGAACTAAAAACACTATTAATTATAGCAATACATTAACTACTACTATCACTCAAAGCGGCATTAATGCACAATTGGATAATCCAGTAGATATTCAACAAGTTTATACATTTGGACCAACTATTCCTAATAGATGGGTTGCTGTTGGTGAAGGAACTAATACTATTGCTTGTTCAACCGATGGAGTTAATTGGAATGGATTAGGAAATACTATATTTTCTACTGCCGGATATGATATTGAATGGAATGGATCCATATGGGTTGCGGTAGGACAAGGAACGAATAATACTATTGATTATTCATCTGATGGTCTTATATGGACTGATGTATCAAATTCAACATCCATCTTTTCAACTTCCGGTCGCGGAATTACTTGGAATGGTTCCAGATTTGTTGCAGTTGGTCAAGGAACCAATACTATTGCATATTCTAATAATGGAATTGTTTGGAATGGAGTAGGAACTTCTATTTTTTCAAGTGTCGGATACGGAGTTGCATGGAATGGAAATATATTTGTTGCTGTTGGTGATGGATCTGCAAATACTATTGCTTATTCAAGTGATGGAATTACATGGACTGCTGTACCCAATTCTAAAACCACATTTTCTGGAGCTGGTTATGGTATCACTTGGAATGGATCTATGTGGGTTGCTGTTGGTCAAGGAACCAACTCTATTGCCTATTCTAATGATGGTATTACTTGGACTGGATTAGGAACCACCATCTTTTCCACTGCAGGATATAGTGTCACTTGGAATGGAACAATATGGGTTGCGGTAGGACAAGGAACTAATACCATTGCATATTCTTATGATGGAATAAATTGGACAGGTATATCTAATTCATCATCCATATTTTCGAATATTGGTTATGGTGTGTCTTGGAATGGTTCAAGATTTGTTGCAGTTGGTGATGGTTCATCTAATACCATTGCATATTCAAGCAATGGAATAAATTGGATAAATGTATCAAATTCCAAATCATCCATTTTTACAACTGCTGGATTCAAGGTGGATTATAATAGTCGTCGTATCAATTCTGTTACTTTTCCTTCAAATATAACAGTTGCTGTTGGACAAACAACTAATACTATAGCATATTCAAGAGACGGAGGAATAACGTGGACTGGTGTTACAGGATTGAATTCATTTTTCACAAATGGAACTGCTGTAATTTGGAACGGAAAAATATGGGTTGCTTGTGGAACTGGTGGTACCAATTTTAATTTAGCATATTCATATGATGGTATTAATTGGACTGGTGTGCAAGGAAGTTCATCTGTGAATTTAAATGCATTAAATTGGAATGGGAATACATTTATTGCAGCAGGTATAGGAGCAAATTATTTTACATCTGGAGATGGTATTTCATGGATGATACAAAATACTCTTACACAATTTGCATCAGGTTCTGTGAATGGAATTTCATGGAATGGTTCTATATTTGTGGCAGTTGGAAACAATCTAGGTGGAACTAATGTTTGTTTCGCTACTTCAAGTGATGGTATTACATGGACTGCAAGAGGTACTGGAGGGTTTGGAAGTACTGCAGCTGGTGGTAATGTTTTAGGTATTGCATGGAATGGGTCTTTATTTGTTGCTGTTGGTGCTGGAACTATTACAATGGCATATTCTAGAGATGGAATTACATGGACCGCAGTACCAAATTCAACTACTATTATTAACGTTGTTGCTCGTGGAATAGTTTGGAATGGATATAGATTTGTTGCAGTTGGCGAATCAACACAAATTGCATATTCAAATGATGGAATAAATTGGACAACTGTATCAAATACTGTTATGACTGGTGGTGCTATCTCGTCAATAACATGGAATGGATCAAGATTTATTATAGGCGGACAAGGAACTACTAATAAACTTGCATATTCGACAGATGGTATAACATGGACACCAGTTACAAATTCTTCTTCCATTTTTGGTTCTGTTTGTAGAGGATTATATTCCACCAATGGAATAGGAAATGTTAATGTAAAACAACCTATGTTGGCATTTGGAACTGGAAATACTTTTGCATATTCAGCAAATGGAATAAATTGGAATGGATTGGGAGTTTCTATTTTTAGCACAAGTGGTTATGGAGCTGCTTGGAATGGAACAACATGGGTTGCTGTTGGCAAAGGTCCAATAATTGCTTATTCAAGCGATGGATTGAATTGGACTAATGTTACAAGTGCTGGTGGTTTAAATGATACTGGTTATGCTGTTGTATGGACTGGTTCAAGATTTGTGGTTGGAGGTAAATCAACAGGGGCTGCATCAATTATACAATCCACAAATGGAATCACTTGGACTAATGCATATGCAACATTTGTAGGCGCAGGTACTAATGCTGGTATTCATGGATTGGCGTGGAACGGTTATGGACTAATGGCAGTCGGAGGATCAGGTGCAACTGGAACAACTCCTACGGTTTGTGCAGCTTTTTCAACCACTGGAACAAGCAGTTTTTCAAATTTAGGAAATCCTTTTGGAGGTGCCAATAGTGCAGGATATGGAGCTGCTTGGAATGGATCTAGATGGGTTATAGTTGGAGTTGGAAACAATCCTATTAATTATACAGATATTGCTGAACCAACATCAGGCACTATAGTTTGGACTTCTGTAACTGGAACAACTATTTTTTCAAGTAATACTACTACTGGCGGTGGTCGCGGAATAGTTTGGAATGGAACTCGATTTGTTGCAGTTGGTGGTGGAACTTTCAGTATAGCATATTCAAGTGATGGTATTAATTGGACCGGAATACCTGGGTCAAATTCAATATTCACTCTTGGAAATACAGTAACTTGGAACGGAAGTGTATTTATTGCAGGTGGATCTAATGGTGTAATAGCGTATTCAAATGATGGTATAAGTTGGATTACTTTGCCAGTGGCATCTTCCCCTTTTACTAATTGTTTAGGTATAAGTTGCAATCCACCAATTGGTGCTGTAATAACAGATAGTGTAATAACTCTCACTCCAAATTCATATCCAAACTCTGCTAATCTTGATATTGTATCTGAAAATTATTACAATACAGGTTACACTAATTTCAGTATTGACATTCAGAGTAATGATTAATTTATTATATAATATAGTATTATGGAACTTACTTTCTCCGAACTTGATCACCCATCTACCATGAATCCATATAATCAATTCAATTACAATTACTGGGAATCTGATAATACCAATTCTGAAGATAAACAAGATTTGCCGAGAGAAAAACGTAAAAAGGTTTCCTTTAAAGATGGGTTATCAAATGTTAATTTAGTCGTGAATAGTCAAGGTGTCTTACAAAAAATTGTTCCTGCTCTTGAACAACCAAACAATCAATATCAACCAAACAATCAATATCAACAACCAAACAATCAATCTATAGCAAATGAAGAACCCATAGATCAATCTATCAAACATAGTTATATTTATAATAAGTATTTCAAACATTATGCCGATCCCAATATCAATGAACCTAATGTGAGAGTACCTAAAACCATGGAAGAATATCATCAAATGGTGCGTGAAGACCAAATCAAGGCATATGAACAAAAAAAACGGATTGAAGAAATCAAATCCACCAAATTGATATTTACAACAACACCCAATGCATCTATCAATCCACGAAATGTGGTCGCCAGTAAAAACAATCTCCGTTCTATGAGTTTTCGATAAATTCTGCTTTTGCAGTCTCATTTTGGATTTCGATTTTATGAATAGTTCGTCTACATAATGGACATAAACTTGTATTTACATTTTGTTTTAAATGACATTTTATACATTTAATACAAAATAGATGTTCGCAATTCAATTTACACATATCATTTACACCTTTCTCTTCCATGCATAGACAGCAATCATAAACTTTATTTTCTTTTTCTTTATTTATATGAAGACTAATATTATCCAAATAATGGTTTGCATTAGTATTCATAATCGAAGTATCATCTCCCAAATAATACAATAGATTAAAATCAGGTTGTCGATCTATTTGCCATGATACTGGTTCTATATCTTCATATAACATTTGAGACATTATTTTATGAAGAATACCAATTCATGAAAGAAATATTCAATTTTATTATCAAATTAATTTAAATAGATATAATATTATATATAAAATAGGTATGTCTTCCTTTTATGTCTATTTATTAGTATCCACTTGTAGAAATACATACATTGGCGCCACAATAGATTTAGAACGCAGACTACGACAGCATAATAAAGAAATCAAGGGAGGCGCTCACGCTACAGGTATGAAAGTTGCCCAAGGCGAAGTATGGACCAGAGCAGCACATATTTCCGGATTTCCAGATTGGCAAGCAGCACTTCAATTTGAATGGCGATGGAAACACCTCTCTCGATCATTACCCATTCATCTTGTTCCATTAGAGAGAAGAATGATGGCATTGAAACGTCTTCTGGAATTACCTCAATCGACTTCAAAAGCAAAACCATTTTCAGAATGGACTACACCTCCTACTATTCATATTGAGACAGAAGATGCCACTATATATTATAAAAAACTATTTAAAGAAATCGCGAAACATAATATAGACCTTGACCATGGAGAAACAGATCGAGAACTTGAAGAAACAAAATGATGGAATGGAAACCTCTTTCAAACATAAACAAATCCCATTCAATAAACAAAGTATTGATAATATGGATATTTCAGTTGAATCACAATTATCTTTATTGAAGCAATATAATGAATATTTGAAAGATATTTCCAAACAACATAGACCTGTGAAAGAGAAACCTGAAATCCATTCAAATATTAATAATATTAATACTTCAAATAAAAATACTAATAATACTACTACTAATAATAATACTACTAATAAAAAAGACAAGGAAGAATTCATTGATGATGACGAGATGCCAAAAGAAATGAAACCAGTATATTCCACTATTTGTAATATGGAAGATATCAAACGTGCCTTTTTCAATAGAGAATACGAAACATTTCGCACACTCATACATCAACATCCAGTCAAATATTATAAAGTGAATTATAAATATTCGGAAGATAATACTGGTCGACCATCCTTTGTCGCCAAAAATTTACTTCGTGGATTTGTCCAAGGACTGGATGATTTTCGTAAATATTTCATGATATGTTTTCGTTGTATCTTGATTAATAAAGAGACCAATGAGTATCGATATACATCGTATTGGATTGTCAATAGTAATGATGACTTAAAAACGATATTAGGGTCATTATATGATGATTATGATTTTATTATGGTGGAAGGCGAAGACTCTATTTCAACCTTATTAAAAAAAATGGAGAAAAACGAAAATGAAGAGGATGATGCTCTTATTGGAGAAGTATATTTACATTAATAATTTATAACCATTAAAATATAATGGATATTATTGTATATATTCTATATGTGGGGGTTATTTCAACTAGTTGTTTATGGAATGCAAGAGATACCAGAACCTAGAGTGCCACCCATGTTACCAAAAAAGACAAACATAATAAAAATGGTATTAGAAATAACCAATAAATGTATTAAAAATTATTATATACATTTATTTACATATTAAAATACTTATCACCTATCTATATTACGATTTATGTATTCCATTTGATTAATTCAATGTTGAAGTAGAGTATTGTTCAATAGCGGTATTATTATTTTGGAGTATAGGAGTTTGGATTGATGGATATAATTTGACAACACGAGTATTAATCAATGGAGCAGTTATACTTCCATCCCATGCAATACCAGATACAGTAATTCCAAATTGATTCTTAAATGCATAAAATGGTTCAAGTGTTATATATGTCCATTTTTGTTGTGTATCCTGTACACTCAATAAATCTATCAACATATTTTGTGCAGTAGTACTATTACCAAATGACCAACCTGCATATACAAATCCTGCAAAACTGGCATCTGTTTGCCATGTAATAGTTGTATCTCCAATGTTGGTATCTTTCAATATATCAGGATAATTCCAAATTCCACTTGTTCCAAAAGTTCCGCCAGAAATGTCAATATCACAATATTGTCTTGCATTGAATGGTAGTGTTATAGTTTGAACTCCTGATAATGGACCACCAGACAAATCAGTATCAATAGATGCGAGAGTTGTGTATTTATACACACGTCTTTTATTTTGCTGTGTGATTGGATTATTCATATCAACCACTGTATAAAGGGTTGGAGAAATACCACTTGCATTTAAATTGAAATATGTGACTGGATTATTATCGTTATACCAAGATGGATTACCCATGGTAAAATCAATATTAAACCATTCATATGGATTGTTTGTTCGTAAAATTATTTCATATCCTTCTGCACCTGCTGGAAAACCTATATCTTCTGGATATTGTAACACAGAGAAATGAATGCCACCTGATTCATCTCTGTTTCTGAAGAGAACTGAATTTAATACTCCATCTGTGTATGGTGTTGTTGGAATACTTGTAATTGGTCCATTGTATATTGGATTAGTGTGACCATCGCCAGGGGTAGTGGATGGATAATCACCCAAATATAAAGAAATACTGACATTGGTTCCTTCAACAATAGCAGATCTGCGTATTGAATCTGGATCCATAAACATACTTGTTAATGTAGGTGGATTTTGAAGAGTGAATGTTACATCGTTTAATATATCTTGATCATTGGTAACATTGGTTACATTGCCGGATATATCGGTAAATGATACAGTAGCAGCAAATGGATTAAATGTGTCAGTTAATCCTGTATATGGATAATATCTGGTGGTTTGATTCAATGAGAAATCTATTCCATAATTATATGGAATTACTGCACAATCTGCAGTGGACATTTGCTCATACGTATAATATGGTGGAACAGATACATAATATGCTAACAATAATGTAAGCGTGGTTGTACTTGGTAAATAAATTGTTTTGGTTCCAATGTTAATGCCATCTCTAAACATATCTTCAGTTAAATATTCAACAAGCATCCATTTATTTGGATCAGGAATCAAGTTTTCATCTTGTGATCCATATTCTGAAGGATTTCCTAACCAATTATATGAAATATCACTAGATGATTGAATTGCTTTATACATTGACATTTCAGTATCAATAAATTTAATTTGATATCTAGTAGTTGTATTTGTAAATGCAGAATTAGTCAATTTTACACGACTTGGTCTGATTGCCATCAAATAACCTGTAGAATCCCAATTTTGTCCTGAAAATGAGTACATGTAGTCACGACCATAATCTTTCAATGTCATTATAGCAGTATATCCTTGTGCATTTTCTACTGGAGTAGAATTGCTTGATACATCAACTGCTACGGATGGACCTGCATTATTACTTATATCAACTATAACACTATCACCAGTAACAGTAATTGGATAAATTACAGTATCATCTGGAGGACCAGGCAATATTGAGTATTGATTGAATGCTCCAGTGATTCCTAGGTTGGCACAAGTTATCCCATCACTATTTATTAAATTATTAACTGTAAAACCTTGATCTAAATACATATTACTTGTTAATTGTTGCGATAATGCACTATATGAACCAGAACCATCCACTATAAAAGATGAGGTTGATGAAGTTCTATATATTGTATAATACTGTAATTCAGTTGCATCTCCTCCAGGTTTATAACCACGGTAATATGGCATGGTAAATGATGCAGAATACTCTGGTTCAACATTGTATTGGAAAGATAATAAACCATCATTATAAGATGAAGTTCCTAATTCATTAGAACTTGTTGGAGTTGTTGCATTTGGATCAACTGCATTAATAGTTAAATAATCACCAATAACTCTAAAAGATTGACGTTCGCCTAATTCTGGACGATTGGATGGTGTGGAATATGAATTTACACCTTGAATATAAACACCTGGAATATTAGTTAATCCAAAACTGTTATTAGGACCATCTGTATAATTGGTAAATCCAAAATATTCTTGGAATTCTGGCGAATTGTTAGAACCCAATAATCTATCTGCTCTATAAGTGTCGCTTGGAATGTATGATATAATCATATCACCCAAAAATATAGTTTGTTCATTTACAGTTATGCTAAATACAGCATCATTTGATGATGAATTCTTTACTGTTAAAGTTATTGTTGAATCATTATTTCTTGTTACAGTTGGCGTGTATGCTGAATTAGACCAACTACCTGGTATGTCTGTTGGTAAATAATTGTTTTGAACAGTCAAATAACTTGCATTATCTGAAAATGGATCACTTGTTAGCCATGAATTTGATCCAATACTTGTTTTAGTTGATAATTCACTTGGTGTATAATTAAAAGAACTTACTGAATATGCAGTATTACTTGCATCTAATATAAAAGGAATATAATAGTTTGGTTGATTCAAAACAATGGTAACAGATGATGTTGTGGTTGGAAATGGAGTATATTCAATATTTGAAGTAACTTCTCCACTAGGAATAATATCACCTGTGTTATCTAAACCATAATATGTATCAGTTTCAGTTTCTGAATTAGAAATATTTGTCCAATTTGTGCCATCTTCTGATGCTTGAACAATCGATGTAAATGCTTTCAAGTCGGCAGCAGTAAATATCCCTGAAATAGATAATGGATTTGATGAAGAAATAGTTTCTTCAACTATGCGCAATTTTGGTATATCACTATCTACCATAAATAAAGCAGATTGTGGAGCAAACTGACCTGAACTTTTATTTCTTACTGCATAAAATGTATCAACTTGTAATATGTCATTTACCCTTAATATGATATTGTTAAATGGTCCAAAATGAGCAGGGAAAGATGCATTATATGATGTATCGGTCACAACATAAACAAGTTCCCAAGTATCTTTATTAAATGTTCCTCCGTTAAAATTATAAGAAGCATCAGGTATTATAGTAATGGTAGGAGTTCCTGCGTTTTGGTATACTCTTGTAATTTCTGTTTGTGGAATAACAAACACATTTAATGATGAATCGGTATTAAGTTTATAAGCAACTCTCACAAAATCAATCAACCCACCAGGACGATTTGCATCTCCAATTGTTTTATATTCGTAATTGTAAGAAATATCCACTCCTGTATTCAATAATCTAATTAATTCTGTTTCGTAAACAGGTAAATTTTCTTCGTATGAAAATGCATTATCTGATGCTGACGTTAAATAACTTCCAGACGAATATTGTATACTCCATCCAGGATTGTAACTTACTGCGTTATAAAGTGATATATTATTAATGATCTTTGGAGTCAATTGAATTCTATAATTATTATATGTCAATGATTCAGTTAAATTTGTTAATTTACCAAGTGTCGATATACCTTGCACAATATTAGTATATGATTCATTTGAATAAAAAGAATTAGGATTTACAATAATGTTATTATCTATTTCAACACGCCATAAATTGATTTTAGTTGGATCAACAACTGCACTCGAGTTATTAAACGATAAATCAAAATCATTTGCATTATATGAACTATCCACAACTCTACCTGCATAAAGAGTTAATAAAGCATCGTTATTTCGCACTATATAATCTGAATCAGGTGCATATTCAGTTTGTTGTGCAACCTTTTGCCATTCTACTCTGAAATATGGATTGGTTTGTTCTGCTAAATCTATTTTAGTTAATTCTACTTCTTCTTCTCCACTGTAATAAATATTTGGTTGGGCAATATTACTACCAATGCCATTCACACTATCAAATCTGGTATCCGATGAATTAATATCCAAAATAATTTGTCCATTTACTCCTGCTTTACCACTAAATAATGCTTCACCATCATTTAAATTGATTATAATTGCTTCCGCTGTTTCAACAGTTCCATTTGTATCAGGACCCATTGTTACTGTTCCTGAAGTGATATCAATATGATGATCATTAGAAACATAATTTTCCATGTAATATGGATTATCTAATAAATTAGAATTATCTAAAGCAGAGACTGGTGCTGATCCAGAAAATGCATATCCGCCACCATTAGATGATATATCAACTGAAAATGTCCATCCATTTTTCACAGTGTTAAAGACATCGTCATTCAATAATGTTTTAAATAGTGGAATAGTCATGGTGCCTGGGATCAACATATCTCCTTTATTAGAACTTGGATCAAGAGGCACTTCTCCATTACCATTGAATAATGGTATTTGAGTTAATTTATTGTCAAGAGTTCCTGTACCACCAGTGACAGTCGTAACAACTGTTGGATTTCCTTTTTGAAATCTGAATATACCAACATCATTATCCAAGTTCAATGTTACACCTGTCATGTCTCTATCTTTAACCCATAATCCATATGGAACTAATTGATCTGATGCATCTATTTCGTTCCAAACTATTGATCCATCTGTAGAATTAACTGATGTCCAGTATCCTGTATAATCAGAACCACTTGCATCAACTCCTGTTCCTTTTTGTCCTAATGCTTCTGAAGTATTAAAGGAAACATTTTGTGTTATTGCCAATGGATCTGGACCAACAGTATTTAGTCCATCTGTATATGGACCGGTGGTTGTATTCCATCTGGATTGCATTGCATATTGTATGTTGATATTACTTGCATCAACATCAAAGGTGAATAAAACAGCGGAAGATGCATCCAAACAATTTGCAGAAATATCTTGTGTAAAAACATAATTACAATCATAATATGGAGCACTAGTTGAATCGTTTGAAAATGTATATGTGTTATTTGCACAATCAAGAGATGAAATATTGGTGGTATAAGAATTAAAGGAGGCATCATTATTCGATAAATCTACATATATTACAGAGTTTTCAGTAACAGTTCCTGCTGGATAATTAAAGATGGCACATGTGTCAACAAAGTTAGCACTGATATCAACATAGTTCCAAGATGAATCATTAGCAGGAGATGTGTAAATGTTATTTGATACAGTATGAGTTGCATCTAAAGTTGCTTGAACTAATGACTGTACAATCGCTCTCTCGGTTTCTTCAGGTGTGTTTGAAAAAGATGACATTGTTTCATAACGATCAGTATTATCAATACTACCACGATAGGGAATTTGCGACATTTATAATATAGTAAAATAAAAAATTATTTACTTATTTATTATTTTACCAATTTATTCCTTTTGTTATAATTTTTCCTTTTGTTATTATTTTTCCTTTCCTTTTTGATTTATTATTACCTAAACGTTCAAGTTCCTTAACTAATTCTGGTTCCTTAACTGGTTCTAGTTCCTTAACTTGTTCTGGTTCCTTAACTGGTTCTGGTTCCTTAATGGGAAACTTAATTTGAGCATTTCTTAATTGCAAGTATTTCATCATATTCAAATTTTGTTGCTGCTGCATACTTTTACGGTAATTGTTCAACATCATTTTATTATGATAATTACTCATAAGATCCATTTTATATATTAATACAATATTTTATTATATTTTATTTTTTAATCAATTCCATCATTGTTCTCAATTCGTCTTTTTGTTGGGATATAATTTCCTTTGCCAATTTTGCCACATGATAATTATCTGTTTTTGTAAGTATTGCTTCACTTGTTTGTATTGCCATTGAATGGTGCTCAATCATTCCTTTTACATATTCTTTATCATGAATCGCCGTTTGTTTTCGATATAAATAGATAAACATTGCAATCAACGCACCTAAACATACATACCAATAAATACTTATTATATGATATTGGTGGTCATGCATCATAACCTCCAATAAAACCATGCTTAATCCCATAATTGTTGCTAAATATGCCTTTCCGATATTGTTAGTGATATATGTCATTTTATGAACCATTATAGATGGCATCATAAAGTATTGTATTAGAAAACTACCAATAAACATAACCATCATGGAATGTGTTATTTTCATATTATATAATAACCGTTTAAAAATAATTTTATATAATACATATAACTATCACTATGGATTCATATTCTTACTTTTATGACATCGAACATTCCGAGAAAAAAATGGCGACCATTGAAAACAGTATTCACCAGTCTTTATTAGTTGATGATACTGCCACCATCCAAACCTATAATCTATATAATTGTCTTTGGAAAAGTATGTTAAGCGTCATCATTATTGTAGTTATTATTATAATCATTTTAAGTATTTTGTTTGCAATCAATCATCTGTAAAATATTTACATTTTAAATACTGAAAGAAAAGATTAGGGAATGAGATTTTCACAAGTTATGAATTTATATTTTATGACGGTATATATAGTGATGAATAATTAAATACATACCAACATAATGTATTACCACCAGTAATACCTTTTATATATAAGGTTCCATTATTTGTATCAAAATAGGGTGAATTATAGTAAATATCATTAATATCTGGAAGGGGGGTGCTATTAAAATATGTTATATCTGCTGGAAGTCCTTGAGGTCCTTCAGGTCCTTCAGGTCCTTGAGCTCCTGGAGGTCCTTCAGGTCCTTGACCGCCTTGAAATCCAGTTGGTCCTTGTTCTCCTGGATCTCCTTTAGTTCCTGGATCTCCTTTAGTTCCTGGAGGTCCTTCAGGTCCTGTAACACCTTGAGTTCCAGTTGGTCCTGTAACACCAGTTGGTCCAGTTGATCCAGTATTACTTGCTATTCCTTCTATACCTTGAGGACCGGTTGGACCTGTGAATCCTTGACCGGTTGGACCTGTGAATCCCTGAATACCTGTTGGTCCTACATTAAGTGAATTATTATTATTTGTTAATATAATATAATTGCTCATATATATTATATTTAATATTAATTTTCATACAAATTATTCACATTTATACTAAAATTACTAAAATTATTATTATAATAATTATCTGAAATTATATCTAAATCTGTTACGTTTGGATAAATAGACGAATTTAAATAAATTGTGTTATTTATTGTAGGTGGTCCAATTTGTGGATTACCACACACACTATAACCATTAAATAACAATGAATTTTCTACTACCTGCCAATTAATTCCATCAGGTGATACAGCAATTATAGATGGATCTCCAACAGCAATAAATTGATTACTTGACCAACATACACTACGAGCAAAAGTAAAAATAGTGTTAGAGTATGCTACACCTGTCCAACTAGTTCCATTTTGATCATTTGAATAATATATATTAAACTTACCACTTCCACCACGTCCAACTGCAACAAATCTGGTTCCATTCCAAGCAATATTACCAGAATTTAAATTAAATAAACTTGTAACTAAATTAAAACTAGTACCGTTATTGGTTGAACTATATGATGACCCCCCAGCAATTGCAATTAACCTATTTCCATTCCAAGCCATTCCTGATACAGTAGTTGATACTTTGACTAAACCACTCCAATTAATTCCATTGGTCGAACGCATTATATTATTAACACTACCTATACCGTATGCAAACCAAAATGTTCCATTCCAAATTACACCATGTGCTGTAGTTAAAGTGTTACCAGTTAATGTTGCCCCTGTCCAATTAATTCCATCGCTAGAATATACTATGATATTTGAACCGTCGCCAACTGCAACAAATATATTACCATTCCAAGCAACTCCTTTTCCACCCTCACCAGTACCAAATACATTGCCAGCACTAGTCCAATTAATACCATTTTTTGAATAACAAATACCTCCATTTCCAACTGCAACCCAAATTGTTCCATTCCAAACTATACCTTTTAAATTTGTTACTCCAAAAGATCCATTGCCAACTGGACCAACATTTTTCCAAAATATTCCATCCAGTGAATAAGCAATTCCACTGCTTAAATATAAATTAGTTGGGGTACCAACTGCTATAATAGGTTGTTTTACATTCACATTGCTAAGTCCTTCGTTCCAAATAGCACCACGACCACTAGTACCAAATACAGAAGTTCCTAATCCAGTCCAATTTATTCCATCAGTTGAATAAGCTATAGTAGAAGGATTTCCAGATGAACTTGGTATGCCAGTTGCAATCCATCTTGTTCCATTCCAACAAACACTATTTCCAGCACTGAAAATATTTGTCCCAATACTTCCTAATGGTGTCCAATTAATGCCATCGCTTGAATAAGTTATAGTATTATTATTACCACTTCCGTCTGCTACAAACATATAACCATTCCAATCAATATCATAAAAAATACCATTACTACCGAACGGATTTGCAGATGCGTCACTTCCTGCTGCAAACCAATTAATGCCATTAATTGAATAAGCTACAGTTGTATTACTCGAAGATCCATTATTAGAACCTCCAACTGCTATCCATATGATTCCATTCCATATTACTTTGGTAATAGTCCAACTATTTGCAGCAAAATCTGTTGTTGTTGAATTCCAATTTATTCCATTGCTAGAATATGCAATGCTACCAAATGTTCCTGTAGAACCAACTGCAACAAATATATTTCCATTCCACGATACACCGAATCCACCACTACTTAAATAAGTATTTCCTAATCCAATCCATGTAAATCCATCATTAGAATAAGCAATAGTATTTGTTCCTAGTCCAACTGCAACAAATATTGTTCCATTCCAAATAATATCATAACCACAAGTTGAAAAAATTGTTTTTCCTAATCCAGTCCAATTAATACCATCATATGAATAAGCAATAGTATTATTTCCCTCTCCAACAGCAACCCATATTTTTCCATTCCATGCAGCGCCACGAGATCCATTAGATGTATTATTAAATATTGTATTAGAATTTGTAACACCAGTCCACGTTATTCCTCCATCTCTTGAATATGCTATTGAGTTTGTACCTTCTCCAAGTGCAACTGTTATATTTGAAGGAAAAGTAACCGAATTGATACGACGACTATTATAATCCACCTTGAATCCAGCAGTTGTAAAAATGGATGATTTGGAATTCGATACATTTATCCAATTTATTCCATTGCTTGAATATGCTATGGTATTTGATGTGCCATCACCAACTGCAACAAATCTTGAACCATTCCAAGACACACCATAACCAATATTCGAAAATATGGATGATGAATTAGTTACACCTGTCCAAGTTATTCCATCATAAGAATATGCTATGGTATTAGTTCCTTGTCCTACCGCAACCCATATTGTTCCATTCCAAGTGACACTATATCCAGCAGTAGAGAAGACGGTGGTTCCTAATCCAGTCCAAGTAATACCATCATTAGAATAGGCAATAGAGTTGGTTCCTTGTCCAACAGCAATCCACATAGTTCCATTCCAAGTGATACCATAACCAGCTCCAGAAAATGTGGTTTTTGAATTAGGAACAGCAGTCCATGTAATTCCATCACTTGAATAAGCAATAGTATTTGCAGATCCATCGCCAACAGCAACAAATATATTTCCATTCCATGCAACTCCATAACCGACACTTGAAAAAATAGAAGTTCCTAATCCATTCCAAACAATTCCATTATCAGAATATGCAATAGTATTGGTTCCTTGACCAACTGCAACAAATCTGGAACCATTCCAAGTAATTCCACGACCTGAAGTTGAAAAGATATCAGTTGAATTAATAATAGATTTCCAATTTATTCCATCATTAGAATATGCTATTGTATTCGTTCCTTGTCCAACTGCTACCCATATGGATCCATTCCATTCAATATCATATCCGGCAGTAGAAAATATAGTATTTCCTAATCCATTCCAATTAATTCCATCAGTTGAACAAGCAATAGTATTAGTTCCTTCACCAACAGCAACCCATCTATTAGGAATAGTTGGTCCAAATGTATAAACTTGTTGAATATCCACTGGATTATCTAATTGTGCATTTACATCACTTTGAGTAATAGTTGTAGTTAATGTTTTACTATAATTAATAGTGTTTTTGGTTCTTGTATAATTATTAACTGATTGGTTAATACTTGTTGATATTACAGGATATGTCGTACCAGTTGGACCTTGAATACCTGTTGGACCAGTTGATCCTTGAATACCTGTTGGACCTGTACGACCAGTAGGACCAGTTGGTCCAGTTGCTTGAATGCCTGTAGGACCAGTTGATCCTTGAATACCAGTTGGTCCAGTTGGACCAGTTGATCCTTGAATGCCTGTAGGACCAGTTGATCCTTGAATACCAGTTGGTCCAGTGGGTCCTTGTAAACCTGTATCACCTTGCATACCTGTAGGTCCTTGTAATCCTGTTTCACCCTGCATTCCTGTAGGTCCTTGTAATCCTGTGTCACCCTGCATTCCTGTAGGTCCTTGTAATCCTGTTTCACCCTGCATTCCTGTAGGTCCTTGTAATCCTGTTTCACCCTGCATTCCTGTAGGTCCTTGTAATCCTGTATCACCCTGCATTCCTGTTGGTCCTTGT
>Ga0194119_10006088_pt1 | contig 17688 bp, 14 predicted proteins | sample TA2MahC100mmetaG_FD_148620 | JGI IMG/M metagenome (GOLD analysis project Ga0194119, IMG submission 148620) | Freshwater microbial communities from Lake Tanganyika, Tanzania - TA2015018 Mahale Deep Cast 100m | ecosystem: Environmental > Aquatic > Freshwater > Lake | place: Tanzania: Lake...
TGATTGATTGATTGATTGATTGATTGATTGATTGATTGATTGATTGATTGATTGATTGATTGATTGATTGATTGATTGATTGATTGATTGATTGATTGATTGATTGATTGATTGATTGATTGATTGATTGACTGATTGATTGACTGATTGATTGACTGATTGATTGACAGATTGATTGACTGATTGATTGATTGATTGATTGATTGATTGCCGGGAATTGATTGATTGATTGATTGTGAGTACTGGAACAGGTAACATAATTCCTGTCGGTTAGCGTGTTGAACAGGCAGGTACATGAAATTTTAACTACCTACCGGCAGTCGTGGTACTGGCACTCGCCTGTGGTGGAGAGCTGCACCGGTATAAATATTAGCAAGGGGGGAGAAAGGAACAGGTTGCAAAGTACCATTATTATTTATTAATAACTTGGAAGCGGACGCCCAGAAGTAAAACTGTACGGCTGCTTCAAAATATAACATTACAGACTCTGTAATACAGAGGTACCGGTACCAGTACCGTTAACTACATTTTATTTTCATTCATCCGGCTGTTATTGTAGTTCAAACGAGAACATCGAGATCACTAGCAGCTCCCTTGAGGTAAGTTATTGATTTAAAAAAATTATTCCGTGCACAAGTTTCGGTACCGGTATTGTAATTTCTCTGCCCGTGCGGTATTCGACCTATTTTTTAGTTACAAACTATGCCGAAACAGTGAAAGCCAGCGACGTAAACGTAGGAATGGTTTTTCTTAACAATTACAGTACCGATATGAAAGTCCTCTGATCTCTTCCCAGGTACCGGTAACAATATTTAAGATCGAATTGTTTGAATTTTGTCAAGAGGGTATCGACGGGAATGCAAGGTACTGGTGGTATCCTAGTAACAGTACGGGTATTTCAGGTTTTCTAAATTCACTTACTGGTACCGGTACTTGGTACTTGGAGGAAACCCCTTTAAAGGGACAATGTCACAAGATTTTCAACCTTCGTTTTTTTTCACGATTCAACTACCCCTCGGCTCTTGAGCAACCCCCTAAAATATTTTTGAATATCGCGTCGAATTCTCCGAGATATTCGACTTTGAAATTTTTTTCTTGACATAGCCTCTGTTGGTTAAAAATAATTTTTTTTGCGATTTTAGTAGAGCAGCTGGTTAGAAGTTTGGCCATGTATTTAGTTTTGTAGGAGTATCTCTATAAAGGCAAGGAGAAGTGGTCAAAGTTTACAAAATTATTTTAGCGACATAGCATTTTTTAAGCGACGGAGTCTCTGTCGCTTAAAATTTTTTAGCAACAGAGGCTATGTTCCTTGAAATTTTTAAGCAACAAAGGCTATGTCGCTTAAAAATTTTTAAGCGACAGAGGCTATGTCGCAAAAAATTTGTTTGAATGTGTTAATTTTTTAGCGACGGAGGCTATGTCGCTTAAAATTTTTAAGCAACGGAGGCTATATCGCTTAATATTCTTAAGCGACATAGCCTTCGTCGCTTAAAACTTTTAAGCAGCAGAGGCTATGTTGCTTAACATTTTTAAGCAACAGAGTCTATATCGCATAAAAATTTTTGATCGACATTGCCTTTGTCGCCTAAAAATTTCAAAATTTATCATCTCTGCAAATACATAGCAATAAGTGAAAAATTTAATATGGGCCATATTAGGGCCCAGTGGTGACTAAGATAAGAAAAAATTGGGACTAAAAATTTGTGAGATTTCTTTGATATAAATTTTATGTCACTAAAAAACTTTAAGTGGCAGAGGCTATATTGCTTAAAATTTTTCGCGAAAGAGGCTATATCGCTTAAATTTTTTCGTGACAGAGGCTACGTTGCTTAAAATTTTTAAGAGACATAGCCTATACCGCTTGAAAATTTTAATTAATATAGCCTCTGTTGTGAAAAAATTGTTACTAAATTAGTTCATTTTTTAGCGACTTTTAAGCGATACAGTAGAGGCTATGTCTCTTAAAAAATTTTAAGCGACGTAGCCTCTGTTGCTTAAAATTTTTTAAAAGACATACCGTATCCTCTGTCGCTAAAAAATTTCAAAGTCGAATATCTCGGCGAACTCGAAGCGATTTTCAAAAACATTTTAGGGTGTAACTCAGGGGTAGTTGAATTGTGAAAAAAACCGAAGGTCAAAAATCTCATGACACTGTCCCTTTAAGATAGCAGAAATCCTTTGATATCGAAACAAAACGAATGGTTTCTACAGTAGTGCCGGTTTTCTCAGACAATTCGATATCAAATAGATATCGAATACCGTCAAATCGCCTAACTTCGTCAGCTTCTAGAAATTTTGTCAGTTTTTTTTCTTCAAAATTCTCAAGTTCAAAAAAATTTAATTTTATAGATAGCGGGTATGTTTAAAAAGAAAAATGTCATGAAATTAATTTAGAAAATCAAACAAAAATTTTTTTTTTGAAAAATGACCTTTTTAAGTTTATGATTTTCATTTAGCTTATTTTATGACGAAGTTAGGTTTTTGAAAAATGGAAAATCGCAAATCTATTTTTTTTATTTCACAATATTTTGAAAAGTACCGGTACCGGTAGTTTTTTTAAAAAAAAATTTTAAAATTATTTCAAGAACATTTTTGAAAAAATCAAAAATATCGGTTGAATAGTTCAAAAATGGCATTAAAAAAGACGTACCGGTACTGACGAAAATATACGGTAATTTTTAGAAAGCAATCTTTTGACGGAATTAATATACACCTATCGGTTGACCAATCACAAGAGAACCGAGGTGGAATTAAAAGAATTTCGTGTCGTCCTGACTTTAACGCCGTCAGGCTTTTCGAAAAAAGGAAATTTTTATTCATATTAAAGAGTAGAAATGAAATTGGGTTACCAATCAAAATTCTAAGGCTAATCGGAAATCCATTTTTTATGCTAATGAAATTAATAAAAAAAAATTTCTTTTTTCGGAAAGCCTTACAGCGTTAAAGTTGGGTTTAAGACTACGCAAAATATCTTTTAATTCCACCTCCGGTGTGGCTGAATGGCGTAACAACAACATTTTTTTCTTCTTTAAGGATAACCCGCGCACACTGCGCGTGAGCTACAGCAGCCAGCAGGAGATGAACCAGCTGAAGAGCATGAAGGAGGAGCCAGCCAGGTAGCTCCGCAATACCAGCAGCAGTGTTGCGGATCCGGATCATTTTGATCCGGAACCGGATCCTGTTTTTGATTTTATTCGGATCCTATTCCTGCCATATTTTTTCTAGAAGGGTCAGGCGGACATGCGAAGGCAGGAAAAGTTTTCAACGGATCCGGATCCAGCAAATGATCCGGATCTATCTGGATCCACAACACTGAATTCAGCAATCATCCTGATGCGGCGAAAGTATCGGTACCGTTCCGGTAATGCTCACACGTAGGTCTGTGCTTCGGTAGAACCGGACTAAAAAGCAGAAAAATGTTTGTACAGTACGGTACCGTTACTTTATGAGTTTTTAAACTACCAGTTCGGTATTTGAATAATGTCGCCTGAAGGACTGCGCAATTTTGAAGTAGATTTTTGAACATACCCAGTACTGTAAATTACCGTACCTTACTACGAACTACCGATATACCGGTACTTTGGACGAAAAAGTAATTACCGGTACGGTACTTTTCAGAATTGACTTAAATACTTCTAAATGCTTTAAAAATAAAATTACAACTGTTTTAGATAGCAAAAATAATAAATTTTAATACGGTACGGTACCGGTACCAAAGAGTTCATTTGGTGAAAATAATGTTTTTGAGTACCGGTAAGATAGGTTAAGTTACCGTAACAAATTAGCCAAAGCTGTGATTTCGAAAATGTTCAAAAATAACCCATTTTTATGCAGGTACTGTTTATTTGTTTATTTCATGATGAAAAGAAATATCGGAATTTTTTTTTCACTAAAACAAGCATGATTTGTAGTGCAAAAAAAGTTTCCTAGTCAATTGTTAAGAATGTTGGCAACCATAAATTGTCGTTTCAGTCTTTGGTTTGGAAAGTGCTGCAATAATTTCATAAAATTGAAATCCATCAATTAACTTTATTGGAACAAGACTCTTTACTTTCATAAAGTAATCTAAATTCCATGAACTTCTTGTTTAGATCCAAACCAAATATGAATCCTTGTGAAGTACATGTGCCTGAAAGCGTTACCGGTATATCAGACATAATTTTAAAAAAACCTGATTGTAATTTTTTCTCAATTTTCCATGAGAAATATCTGTATTAAATTATTATTCACTACCGGTAGTTGCGTTTTTCTTTTAACATCTCATTCCCAGGCTGCCCTATTCTAAGACTCGGCAACCATGATCCTTTCAAAAGTGAAAGCCCTTGCAAACGTCCAAAACCCTGGGCCCAGGTTTCCGGACTTTGGACCTTACTACTGTAAAATTTCAGCAGTCCAAAGTGCGGTAGTTGCTTTCTGAAGTTAAATAACTTTTACAGCTATTAAAAAGCCAGTGTTGTCGGAGTCGCCCATTTTGTTGCTCGGGTTCTAGACATGCTGGGCTATAAAATAAATACTTTAAAGGGACACTGACACCAGATTTTTGACCCCTGTTTTTTTGGCTCATTTGAATTACCCCAAGCACCTAGTTAACCCCCTAAATTTTTTTTCAAATTTTCTTTCAAATCTTCAAAATTATTCAAATTTGAAGAGACTCCCCGGCAGTATGCTCCTCCCGGTAATCAGACTCCCTGGGAGTATGCTCCTACCAGGAATCAGACTCCCCAGGAGTATGCTACTCCCGGGGAGTCGACTCCCCGGGAGTATGCTTCTACCAGGAATCAAACCAAAATTTACAAACCCATTTGTTGAGTAAAAATTTGAAAAATTTGACTCCCCGGGAAGTCGACTCGCCGGGATTATGCTTCTCCCAGAGAGTCAACTCGCCGGGAGTATGCTCCTCCCGGGGAGTGGACTCCCCGGGAGGAGCATACTCCCGGGATTGACACCCTGGGAGTAGCATACTCCCGGGAGTCAGACTCCCCGGGAGGGGCATACTCCCGGAATTAAGACTCCCCGGGAGGAGCATACTCCCGGGGACTCGACTCGCCGAGAGTATGCTCCTCCCGGGTGTTGAAAAACACTCCAGGGGATCTCTTTAAGGCTCCTAGTTTTTCTTAGAGGAACAATTCAGCAAAAGTCATAAAACAAATTAAGTTCTCCCTTTTGATAATTGTTTATTAAAAGTTAAAAATGTTAAAAATATTCTAAAAAATTTTGACTTGCCGGGATTGTGCTACTACCGGCGAGTCTCTTTGAATTTAAATAACTTTGGAAGTTTGAAGGTAAATTAGAAAAAATTTGTGTGATGAGTAAGGGGCCTGGGGTGGTTAAAATAAGCAAAAAAACCAGAGGTCGAAAATCTTGTGTCAGTGTCCCTTTAAGCTCAGTGAATGTTTTTTCTGACTAATAGTGATAAAAAATACGGTACCGGGTACATGTTTTTCCAGCTGCTTAAATAATGATGTTATGATTTACGGTATCCTGTATAGTGCATATACCGGTAGTGCTTAAATTGAAATAAACACTTATAAATTTAAACTTGCTCATACTTGATTGCAGGAGCAGAAACATTGATACCGGTACCACTGAACATGTTTCGGTGTACGCCAGAGGCGAGTCACCACTGCCTGAGCTGGATTGGGCCGATAGGCTGGAGATGTGGGACCTGATGGTGCAGAAGGAGTCTGGCATCTACAGCAGGCGGGGGGCAGAGCATATGCTCACCCGCCACCCAACACTTGAAACAAATATGCGGGCCAAACTTCTTATCTGGATGATGGAAGTTGCCTTTGTGTACGAGCTTCAGCGGGAAACTTTCCAATTAGGATGTGACTTTTTGGACCGCTTTTTGAGTTCAAGTTATGATTGCCAGAAGACTCGCCTTCAGCTCATAGGAGTAACCTGCCTCTTCATTGGTGCAAAGCTTGAGGAAATCAATCCTCCCAGACTTCAGCAGTTCGCATTTGTCACAGGTACTGTAGCAGAAGTCCAAATTATACCGGTACCGGTATACTGGTAATTTTGCATGGTACCGGTACCCGGGGTAATGATTGGCACCATTACCGGTGCTGATTCTTGAGTTCTGTTGCCCATAATCCGAATTCTTCACTGCAATTACGGCACCAGTCCCACATTCTGAACCCTGCTGGCTGGTGGTTGTACCGGTAATGTTGTTGATCTGGAACTGACGCCGACTTGATAAAATCGAAGCCGTAGTGGAAGGGTGTTCAGCTCTGTTTTTACTTTTAGAGGGGGAAAAGGAATAAAAGGAGTAGAACAGGTGAAGGAAAGCGAGGTAAGGGAAGCGTGAGAGGGCACTGGAAGGACAATGACGAGAAGGATGGTGGCAAAAAGGAAGACGGGAAATAAGAGAATAAGAACCAGGAGCGTGAGACGGCCAGGATGTGGAGGACAGTAAAAAAAAGAGGTTGCAAACACGGCACGGAACACTCTTAGTTGTAAAAGACACAGTGTAATAACTGGCTAGTTATAAAGGGCCAGAACCATTTCAAAGTTTTACTGGTACCGTACCCCTTATGCGGCTCTGGCTCAGGGCAAATTCATGCGGCTTTTTTGGTTACGCAACTTTACAGTAGCAAATGGTACCGGTACCGGTTATGTGATTGGGGGCATTGTATTGGTGTACCATGTATTTCAAAGTCGGAGAGAGTCGCAAAGGAAAAAATACCGGTACCAGTACCGGTACTTTCAAGTCCATTCTTATCGTTATATTGTATTTATGTTAGATGGGGCATGCACCGAGGAAGAGATATTACAGATGGAGTTCGTGGTCCTTAAGTGCCTGGACTGGGGTTTGTCCCCAATGACGCCAAATGCCTGGATGAAAATCTACCTGCAGATCCAGCATTCCACCTGCCAGGCAGACAGCAGTTCTTTCTGCCAATCGGATTCTGGTGGCGAAGAATTTACATCGGCGATGCAGTTGTTGGACTTAAGTATGCTGGACATTGGGTGGTTAGATTTTAACTACTCACAGTTGTCAGTCTCCGCACTCTGCCACACAGGAAGTGTGGAAGTGGCCCTGCGAGTTTCAGGGTACACATGGCCAGCCATCCAACCTTGCGTACACTGGATGTCCGCTTTTGCCATGGCTCTGCGTGAGAGGACGCATTTTGACCACAAAGACACACAGTTTCCTGATGATCGTCACTTGCAGACTTTCAACATTGACCAGGCCCTGCTTGAGCAGGCCACATACCACCTGCGCAACGTCGCCTGCGAAAACCTCGAGGACCAAGTCGACAAGACCGGCTCGTTGATACCGGTACCAGCTGACAGACAGGCACCACAGCTTGCCACTACACAACCAGAGGAAAATAAAGTGGGCGTTTGTAATTGGTACCATACCGGTACATTATTCGATTTAATTACTGGCACCAAAGCAGGAATCGTTACGGTATTATTTGAGCATTTACATGAAGTTCCGGGATCAAGTTCCGAGACCTGAGGTCAGGGCAGTAGTCGTTTGCAAGGGCTTTTACTTTTGAAAGGATCAGGGTTGCCAAGTGTTATGAAATGAAGGGGGAGGGGAGGGGTGCAGTACACAGCATACTTCACTAACTTGACATGATATAACTCAAGAACGGATAAAGATTTTTTAAAAATTCGAAAAATAGCAAATCAGGTGTTATGAGATCTATAACTTATAAAAAATTGAGAAGGTTTTGTTCAAAAACAAAAATTTGGCGGCCGATTTTTGAATTCGAATTTTGGCAATTTTTTGCGATTTTCGGGCGAACCGGTTGCGTAAAAAAATCGTCAAAATACAAATCATTTGTACAGGCTTGATGATCAACATGTCCAAAAATCACTAAAATCGGAGACAAAAAATTTTTAAGGCCTTTTAGGGTTAAAATACTGCCAAATTTATATTCCGGCAAATTGCCGTGGCCGTAATTCAATTTCAAAATAATTTTTGTAAAAATATTGCCCCTAAAAGACCACCTTAAATTTTTTTGCATGAAAGGCCTAAGGATTTTAAGCCTTTTTCAACCTGGTTGGGGGTCATAAAATGATCGGCGGCGGCGGCAATTAAAAAAAGTCAAAATTTTTGAAAAAAATTGTTTTCAAATGCCCTATTCACTATTCATGACCCTAACATGAATGAAATAAATATTCAGTACCAGTACCGGTACCGTGGTACTGGTACCAAAAGTCAAATGTATTTTTTCCATGTTGCTGGGCTTAAAAATAAACGTACCTGTACCGTTACCGGTTTTACAACGCACCCACTGAAACTTGGTAGGTCCCCAATAATCACAAGTTCGTCTTCAGTCACAGACCAGCCAGTCAACCGAGTGACGATGCAACCTGTCAGACCCAGCCGGCATTCATGGGCTTTGCTCAAAATATTAGGGCAGACGTTGGGGTGGAGTCTGAGAACTCACTGACCAGCTGTGTCACTGAACTGGGGCCAGGGCTTTTTCCCGGAGAGATGTCTAGAGCTCCTTCGAAGCAGCTGGAGCTGAGATGCCTAAATACAAGTGGTGCGAGTACCGGTAAGTCAGCCCTATCAACGGAAAGTCTAAAAGTACTGGTACCCAGTTAGATATCGGTACCGGTACCGTACTTTGTTTAATGACGTCCTAGCAAACGCTGCTTCTGTAAGATTATAGTACCTTTGCCAAGGGGAAGGTACCCTACTGTATCGGTACTGGTACCGGTATAGAAAAAAGTAGAAAAATCGAGGGGGGGTGGAGGGGAATTGAATTTCAAATCATTTTTTTCCAAAAAAGAATACCGGTACCCTTTATTTCTTGATACCGGTACGGTTAAAGTTTTGTAAACTTTTTCAATGATATCTGGCCATCATGAATTTTTTCAAGTTGAAACTGCCTTAAAAATTACTGGTACCGGTATGTTTGAAATAAAAATTTATTTCTAAACAAAAAGATCTCATTGTGGTCCAAATCAAAAACCCATCCCCCCTCCCTCCAACTCTACTATACGATATTAGGGTAAATTGAATTTATTTTTTTTTTTTATTTTGATTTTTACACTTGGCGGCAACTGTGAACAGGTCTGAAAAGATTACCGGTATATCCCAACATATTTTGATTCAATTTAAAAACTTTGCAAAGAGGGTCATTTTAAGTTTTCAAAAACTGTTTAGTGGGGTCCATAATATTTTCGTTGCAAATATTCTAAGATGAATGTCTAAAAGCATGTAAAAGTTATGCTGATTCTAAAAATCATGTATAGAACAATGTCCTTTCCAAAGGATGGGAGCTAGAGGCTAGAGGTACTAGATTCGTACCGGTACATACCGGTAATGGGTTTAGAATGTACCGTATTTGCGCGTAATGTCGGCATACTTTTTGCTGAAAATAATTTTTTCCTCAGAATTGAACATGGTAACCCCGGTCAGCAAAAATTGAGCATTTGGCTAAATTCAGGGCCCACCTGTTAGCTGCCTCAAAAAAGGCCTAACCTACATGTGGGCTCCAAAAAAAATTAAAAAGTGAGGGTGCTGACAATACACTGCTGGCATCCAATATCAGCACCCCCTGAAAATTTTACTTTCAAGCCGCGATTTTGCCTATACTGGGTATTGTCGGCATCTTCAAATATTTTTTTTTTAAATCTGCTGACCAGTACAAGTCCGTAGATACCTCATACGGGTCTGTAGCTCTTGCCTAACCCTAGATATAACCAAAAAAGGATATTTTCAGACGTCACCTACTGAAAAATGTCGGCAGTTCCCTTAAAAATGTCGTCAGTCCCCTGAAAAATATCGGCACCCTCCCCTAAACCCAGTTTTTCGGATCCTTGCAAGCTCCAATGCGGATCAGGTATCTAGATCAGCACGGGACTCTATTAGGATCCGAATCTGGATCCGCAACACTGCTTTTTACTGTAATATTCTAATACTAGTAGCAAATTTTTAGTGTTGCATTGATCTCTTATCTGAAAATTTGGTTTGGCTTGACCTTTTAACTTCTAGGATACGGATCCAGATCTAGAACTAGATCAGCATAGAGCCAGATTCGGACCTTGGATCCAGATCCGCTTAAAAACCAAGGCGGATCTGCAAAACCAGGGTGTTGACATTTTTCAAAATGTTTTGTGACGGCCTTTTTTGAGGAAAAAAGTCAGCATTTTTATCAATTGGATGATGTGTTATGCTGGCACCCCCTCTTAACTCCCAAAATAATCACTCAAATTAATTTTTTAAAAATTTTCGGGGGTCTGGTTGAATTAAACTTTAACTTTTAAAAATACAAAATTTTAAAAAAAATGTTGGTTAATAGTTGTAGGCATGACGCTTTGAATTTTAAAAAAACTAATGTCCGCACCAAAATGTCAAAATTTGTAACTCAAAATTTCCCCCATAAACCTATATTTTTTAACTTAGTTTTATAGATAAAAATTAAAGAAAAAATTTTTTTTAAAGAAAAATTTTGATATCTTCAAAAATGAATTTTGTAGAAATTTTCAAAATTTTGGCTAGGGGGTGCCGACATTTTTATATCGAGCCGACATTACGCGCAAATACGGTATTGGTATTCTGTTTGTTTTAGGTAAGATATCACCTATTACTCCCAATCGTGATGACAGACGTAGCACTAGCACATCCCCTGTGGTCAATGCCGGCGATATTTCTCGAAACATTCCTGCTACAACCGTGCCATGCTTCACGACAGCAGCTGCCGCGATGGAGGTTGAGGAGGGAGGTGTAGACAACTTACTCTCGCGGCCTCGCCCCCAGTCAGCCTACGCACCGCCACCGCCGGCTGTGGTGCAAAGCAACACCCTACACCCACCCACAACTACCATTACCGCTGTCTCGGAGAAAGACAGCTTCACGCCGCCGCCTCCACTAGGAGTGCCGCCAGTCGCAGTTTGCGCCGCCAGGGCAATAATGCCGCCTCTTTCCTTGGAGCCGCAACGTGTCCACCAGATCACGGAGAGTGGAGAGAAGGGCGGCATGTCTGGTTTCAGCGATGTCGGCAACATTGGTGACATATCACCACCGCGCGTCTCACATCGCAGTCCGCTCGAGAACTCAGCTGGTGAAGTGTCCCCAATGCCTGCAGCTCCTCCAGCACCGGGCGTACGTCAACCTGAACCAGCAGCAAGCGATGTCTCCGTTAAAGAACTGTTCACTGGGGGGGAGGAGGAGGAGGGAATGATGGAACAGTCTCTCCAGCCATCTGTAACCGAACCAGCAATGGCCGGTGGAGTAGTTGGCAACAACAGCACTGACTCAGAAGGTTAGTTGCTGGTGAAACTTGCTTGGCAAATATTATGGTACCGTACCGGTAATTATTTGGTTCTAAATAAGTAAACCCCATTTCTGTGGGGTTTTGACCTAATTCTCACCACTGTTACCGGTACCGGTAGTTACCGGGTACTGGTACTGTACCGGTATTGTCATAGTGCCTGCTTTACCATCTGGTAATTGTAAACCTCTGCACACTGTACAGTACCGGTATTGTATAGAATCGGTAGTGGCAGGGGCGGATACAGGATTTTGGAGGGGGGGGGGGCCGAAGTGACCATCCCCCCCTCCCCCTCCCCCCAGTCCTAAGAATAGTCTCGCGAAGGGCGGTGAAAATTTGAGGGAAAACCTATGAATGTGTTGAAATAGCCGCCCGAAGGGCAGCAAAAATTTTATGATAGGAGCTAAGGTAAAACCCACAGTAAGAATGTGTTGAAAATAGCCGAAAGGGGGGGGCGAAGTGGGGTTGGGGGGGGGGCAAAGTGGGGGAGGGCGGGGGGGCGAAAGCCACGTTTGCCCCCCCCCCCCCCCCCCGCTGGGTAGTGGCTTTGGTTGCATGGGTTGGCCAACCCATTCTACTTCCTGTTTTCTGTTAGGATGAAACAAAATTTGATCCTCCCCCCCAAGAATACCGGTATGTCCTGTGCGAAATTGACAACCTTAAATGTTTTTTTTTATTGACCACCTTCCTTATGAGTTATGGTGGGAGAGACAAAAAAGCCTGAGTAAAAAAACATACAGTACCGGTAACGGTACTGTTCTTTGTGACCATTTTAAACGAATCATTTAAATTGACCACTAGGTGGTACCCATACCGATACATTATTGTACACCGTTTGATATGTTAGACTCATAGACTGGAAACTGGATTGCGGATATGTGACATTTTTTTACTGATCTGCATCCTGATTTTGATTTTTTATGGATCCGCATCCGGACGTTTAACTGCTTCACAGATCCGGATACAGACCTTGCAAAAAGCTACAGATCTTTAGGGACCTATATTTGGTTCCCAGATACCCTGCAAAAACTGCCGGATGGGGGGGGGATGCACACTGCACCACAGAGCCAATTTCCTCTTCCTCCCCCAGTGATTTTCTATTAACATACCGGTACCGATAAGAATTGTGGTGCCTATGGAGTGGTGAGTTTTTTTTTAAGTGAACTTTCTACAGTATGTACCGGTACCAGTATTGTGGATCCGGATATGTTTTATGCGGATCCAGATCACAGTTTTTTTCTAATATGGAGCTGGATTCTGGATCCGGATCCAGCCTCTAAAAACTTGAGGTACCGGTATATATTTACAAAGAAATCTTGACCGGTACCTTAATTTTATTCTGCTGGAGCTTTGGTTTTGTTTTTATGCTCAAAGTATCAAAACACCTGGAGCCTTTCAGCATTTTTTATTGAAATTTTGTCGTTTTTCGCTTCTGGATCCGAATCCAGGAGTTCAAATGAATACCGTTACCGGTACGGATCCAGGAGGTCAAATGAATACCGTATTGATCCATCCGGATCCAGATCCACAACACTGACCGGTACCATTTTGTTCCACCATATTAAAAAGAAGTGCCAGTACTGTATACTGATAGTCAATTTAGGCAATTTTCAAATTGAGATTAGACTTATTTTTACATTGACAGGATTAAAAATTGACACATGATTTTAGAACCTCTACCGGTATTTTTCGCTCGTTTTTTCTCCTCTGGGGTTTTGATTTCCAGTAGAAATAGCGCGATGTTTATGAATTTTCATTGTCAACCTTCTCCTGTTCATGGTTCTCCACCTGGTCATTGTTGACCTCCTACTAGTCATTGTAGACCTCCTCCTGGTCATTGTTGACCTCCTCCTGATCATTGTTGACCTCCTCCTGGTCATTGTCGACCTCCTCCTGGTCATTGTCGACTCCTCCTGGTCATTGTCGACGTCCTCCTGGTCATTGTTGACCTCCTACTGGCCATTTTGGGCCTCCTCATTGACATTTTCGGCCTCCTCCTGGTCATTGTCGACCTTCTCCTGGTTGTGGCTCTCCTCCTGGTAATTGTCGACCTCTACTAGTCATTGTCGACCTTCTGCTGGTCATGTTGACCTCCTCCTGATCATTGTCGACTCCTCGTGGTCATTTTTGACGTCCTCCTAGTCATTATTAACCTCCTACTGGTCATTGTTTACCTCCTATTGACCATTTTTGGCCTCCCCCTGGTCATATTTGACCTCCTCGTGGTCATGGTCAACCTCTTCCAGGTCACTGTCGACCTCCTATGAGTCATTATTGACCTCCCCCTGATAAATGTCGACCTTCTCATGGTCATTTTCGACCTTCTCCTGGTCATGGTTGACCTCCTTCTAGTCATTGTCGACCTATTAGTCATTGTCGACCTTCTCCTTATGATTGTCGACCTACTCTTGGTCATTTTTGACGTCTTTCTGATAATTTTTGGCCTCCTTCTCGTCATTTTCGGCGTCCTTCTCGCCATTTTCGGCCTCCGCCTGGTCATGGTCGACCTCCTCTGGTCATTGTTGACCTCCTTTAGTCATGTTCGACCTCCTCTTAGTCATTGTTGACCTATTCCCAGCGAAAAGTGAAACACTGTTTGATTTTGAAGTCCTTATCAGAACACTAAAACTTACCTACGGTATTGACAAAAAAATTAGTAAAAAAATTATTTTTGATTTAAACATTTTTTTGACCCCCTGAAAATTACAGTAGAGACCCATGCAAGGTGTCTCTAGCCCCGTATGGGTCTCTAGATTTTTTTAAAAACCTTAAAATGTGTCGATCTTTGGTACCCTGGTTGCTATAGACGACTAACTGGGGAAAAGTCTACTATGTGTCGATCTTAGAAGACAGTACCCTAATATCCACACCTTCACTTTAAATTTTTTTTATTCAGGCACCCGAAGCTGAAACCAAATTCTGGTTTTTGCTTCGGGTGACTGCATATTTTAGACACACGCTCATTTTTTTTTCTTAGGGGGTCACCATTTTCAATTTTTTGAAAAAAATGTTTTCCACAAAAACTATGTCGAATTTAGAGGAAATGACGGTATATGCTTTCACCGAAAAGCGATTTTGTTCTGAGATACCAGTAGCCAGGGTTTTGGGTCCGTGACTTTGTTAATGGATCCGGATCCAGTTTTTAATCTCAACGGGTCTGGATCCTATCTTTATAATCCTATACCGGTACCTATATGGTACCGTTTCCGTACTGTTTCCATTTTGCCAATACCCTAGCTTAAAAATTTATTTTGCTGCCCTGCGGGCAGCTATTTTTTTTTAACAAAAATTGTTTACTTTTTTGCTATCTTCTAGCTGAAAAAACTTACGCGGCCCTTCAGGCAGCTATTTTAGCACATTTTCTTCTTTAACTTAACATTTTGCTAATACACTAGCTTAAAAATTTGTTTGCTGCCCTGCGGCCAGCTATTTTAAACAAAAATTGTTAATTTTTTTGCTTATCTTCTAGCTGAAAAATTTTTTGCCGCCCTTTGGCTGACATTTTATTGGCACATCTTCTTTATCTTAACATTTTGCTAATACTTTAGCCGAAAAAAATTTTTTTGCTGCCTTGCGGGCAGCTATTTTTAACAAAAATTGTTCAGTCTTTTGCTTATCTTCAAGCTAAAAAAATTTTTGCCGCCCTTCGGGCCGCGTTTTTAACACATTACTGGGTATCTTCATCAACTTAACATTTGGCTAACACTCTAGGTTAAACATTTGTTTTGCTGCCCTACGGGCAGCTATTTTTCACCAAAATTGTTCATTTTTTTGCTTATCTTCTAGCTGAAAAATGTTTGCAGATCTTTACCCAGGTCTTATCCTATTCTACCGTAACTACCGGTACCGGTACCTTATTAAACCAAAAAGGCCCTACTGTATATTCAGCAGCCATGTGCAGCTTGGCGGATCCGGAACCGACCGGATCCAGATTCTTTTGTAGATCCGGAACCCTTGTTTTAAAAACTACAGGTATGGTATATCTTGATCCGGGTTTTTAAACTAGATCCGGATCCCTGATTCGCCGCACAAGCTCAAAAACAGTACCGGTACGACAATAGATAACTACCAGTACCGGTATGGCTTCATATTCCTAGAATATGTCATGTAATAGCTACCGGTAGTATTTGAAGTTTTATGGAGTAAAAACGAGGTTAACAATTTTAAGAAAATACCGGTACCGGTACGATACCGTATTTTTTTATTTTTAGAAAAGTTTATTTTCTGGATTCAGATGACAACAAAACTTTGGATTCGGATCAGGACAAAGTGGTTCAAATCCAACTCACTGTATAGGGGCTACGCCAGTGTACTGTAAGAAAGGTTTCAAAGTTTAAGAAAAACACAACAGTTTATAAGTAAAACATTCAGGAACCTACACAGACGAACAGCGACCAGTTTTACAAGTTTGCCATTCAGCTGCATCGACATCAGCAGCAGCACATATTGGAGCGGCACCTCAGGCGTCAGGCGTGATAGAATCTACTCGAGTCATCAATCATAGCAGTGGTATACTTAGGTAAGATGAGTGTTGGCACAAAGACCTGTAAATTAGGAGGTTGGGATGGATCTGTAGTCTGTGTAATAGATGTACGGTAAGTTTGCAAATATTTTCCAGTTTTCCTTAAAGTTTTCAACAGTAGGGTTGTATTCACACCATGTCCATATGGTATACCGGTATATTTTTAATGATTCAAAACAAAATAAAAAAAAACTAAAACAGTACGGGTACTGGTACTGGTACCTAAAACCCAACATAATTTTTTTTTTAAATTTTCATTCCTACCGGTACCGGTATATATTACGGTACTAGTAGTAGTGTTTACAAACTAAAAAAAAACAAAAATTTCTGCTCAACCCTAATAGTATACCAGTACTCATCTGTTTAGGGAAAGAGAGGCACATAGAAACTTTTTTGAAAGACAGGGCTTCCAAAACATGAAAGATGCTTATTTATTCCACCAGATGTCTGTACTGTCTTACAATAGGGATACTCTGAAAAATATTTTCAAATAGGGATGGAGTCAACTACCCCCTAAAATTCATATTTTGAAACATCCTAGAGAATGGTTTTGTTTGCAAACCAAAGGGAGATTGATTAATTAATTTCTTTTCTCTTGATTTTGAAAAAAACGGTTTCCTATCATCCGCGCTGGTCAACAATTGTGCAAGGTGGGCAGCGGAAGAGGAGAAAACTACAAACAGTCAAAATTATGACTATTATACAGGGTACCGGTACTGGCTTTTTTTTCCATTGGGATTTTAATTGAATTCAAAATGATCGGTACCCGTACTGGTACTGCTACACCGAGGAAGTTCCGAACGCCAAAGTCTCGATGTAAAAAGTACAAAGAGTTCTCCGGAGTTGCGGATCCGGATCCGTAAAGGATTCGTTAGTTTTCAAGATCCGGATCCGTTATAGGATTACGGATCCGGATCCTGGATCCAAATAATTTTTTTCCATAACTAAATAGTGAAAACAGTGAACAATCACAATTTAACTGTACCAGACTACCATTATCATTGCCTACTCAGAGTAAGAACTGCTATTGGTAGTCTGGTACTGGTAGATTGTGAATATTCAAGGTTTCCACTATTTACTTCTAAGGAAAAAAGAATCCGGATCCGTAATGATTTTGAAAGTCGGATCCGGATCCGTGATAATAGTTACGGATTCGCAATCCTGGTTCTGACACCAATAATTCCAATTGAAAAAAAGTTCTGATGCCAATAATTTTGATCTCAAAAAGCAGTGTTGCAGAGCCGGAGCCAGAGCCGCCCAGAGCCGCCCTTTTTCCCTGGAGCCGAAGCCGCCCAGAAAGGGCGGCTCCGGCTCCAAGTCCATAAAAGTTAAAATCTTACAATTTCCTTAAAGTCCAAATGCATACAATTATTGGTTTTCCAAATAAAATTTGCCTGTCAATCAGCAAATTCTTAAAACATTTTGCCTTTTACAGATTACAGATTTTTTTGACACTTTTTGCTGGAGCTGGAACTGGAGCTGGAGCTGGAGCCGGAGCCGGAGCCGCTAAAATTGAAAAGTCTGGAGCCAGAGCCGGAGCTGGAGCCGCCAAAATGGGCGGCTCTGACAACACTGTCAAAAAGTTCTGACACCAAAAAAATCCACAATTTGTTTTAAATTTTGATGTTGGATAAGTTGGGTTAGACTGGGTTAGATTAGCTCAAGTTAGGTTACTGTAAACTTTGGAGAAACCTTCCACTGCTGAAAAGAATCACAAAAAAATTCCTTGTAACAACCCATCTGGCAAAAGAATTCACAAAAATTTTTCAATATTGCTCGGTGTCACTCTAGTTGAACCGAGTATAGGAAATTTTGGGGGGGGGGAGCGGCTTCAGGTCTTTTAGGGCAAAGGAACACCGTGTTTGTTGAGGCTAGACTGGTGTACCGGCAGGGGCGGATACAGGGGGGGGGGGCGAACGTGGC
>Ga0194119_10006091_pt1 | contig 17681 bp, 20 predicted proteins | sample TA2MahC100mmetaG_FD_148620 | JGI IMG/M metagenome (GOLD analysis project Ga0194119, IMG submission 148620) | Freshwater microbial communities from Lake Tanganyika, Tanzania - TA2015018 Mahale Deep Cast 100m | ecosystem: Environmental > Aquatic > Freshwater > Lake | place: Tanzania: Lake...
GCTGCCGCGGCGCTTGAGCAACAGACCTTCGTTGCCACGCGCACGGGCCGCCGCAAAGAGCGCGTCGAGCGCCTCGTGTGAGTCGATCGATTGCTGCGGAGAGATGAGTAGGCGCGGCGCGCCGGCAGCGAGCAGTGCTTTGAGAGCGGCGCGGCGTAATTCGACCGGTGAGTCGAGCACCAACGCCCGGCCGCGGAACAGCCGGTCATACGCCATGAAGATCACCGGTACCTCTTCGCGCAGCGCGGCCGATACCTTTTTGCGTGCGAGCCGCTGTTGGAGCGCGGCGAACGGCAGCGCACGCCCATCGCGCCAGCCGAGCACTTCGCCGTCGAACACCGCGGGCTCGGGAACGGCGGCTGCGGCTTCCACAATTTCCGGGAACGCCACGGTTGCGTCCTCAGCGCCGCGCGTGAAGATGCGCACCTGGTTCGCGGCGTCCACATGCAGTTGCGCGCGGATGCCGTCGTACTTGTCTTCCACCAGCCACTCGGCCGGCGCGGCCACGTTGGCGATGGCCTCGATGAGCTTGGCCAGCATGAAGTCGAGGGGTGAAACAGGCGAGCCTCGATGAGATCCAGTTCGTCGCGCCGCGCTGCTACGGCTACCTGCGCGAGGTTCCCCAGTTTGTTGGACGCTTCGCGAAGAGCGGCCACGGGCAAGCCGTGCGCCGCCGCTACGGCCTCTTCCACCATCTTTTCCTGCAACCCGATGCGCGGGTTGCCAGACGCGAACTTGATGAGGTACGCCACCGCCAGCGAGCGGTAGCGGCGGAAGGCGTCGGCGAGCAGCCGCACTTTGTCCTGTGTATGGCGCGCCAGCAGGAGCCGCACGTAGAACTCGTCGGCCTCGGCCAGCGGCAACGGTTGCTCGCCAGGCGTGTGGCGCAATAGATGCCCGATGCCTTCGCCCGCATCGCCCGTTTCGCGCAGGCACAGCCGTAGCGTTTCTTCACCCCACGGCATCACTTCGAGCGCGGCCGTGCGCAGCGTGGAGTAGCCCGCCGAAAGCCGCGCGTTGGGCTGCCGCACGATGGGGTAGCCGCACAGGAAGCTCACGGCGCGTTCGAGATCGGCCGCGGCTGTGAGTGTGCGGAAGTACGCCGAGAGCAACTCGACTTTGCGCAGGCGGCTGTTGGTGGCGGCCACGCGCTCGCACGCTTCTGCCAGCCGGTCCATGCGTGCTTACTCGCTCACGGTGACGTGTAACGGTGATGTGCGCACACCCGCGTATTCGACGGCAAATTCGCAGTTGCCCAGCGGCTGATCGGCGCGCACCATGGCATTGATCTGCCGGTAGTGGTCCGCCTCCGGCGCGCCCACGTAGTCCACCGATTGGCGGCGGCCGTTGAGCCACACGCGGACGTTGTTGCGGTCGCAATTGCCAGAAAGCCCGAGGATCCAGAAACTCGCGATGCCGCCGCAGCGCAAGCGAGATTCCTCCCACGAGTGGCCGTCGAAGACCGCGCGCAGCGTCAGGCCGGAGGTAGTGGGCGGCGTGTCCACGCACAGCCGCGCGGCGCGTGAGAAATCGCTGTCGCGGAGGCGCAGCCGGGCATCTTGCCAACCGGCCGCAAGACCCGGCGGCAAGCGGAAGTTCGCCATCCAGCGCCCCAGCGTTTCTTCTTTGACATGCAGCGCGGGCACGCCGTAGCCGCCGATTTCCATGCGCAGTTCCGGCCTCACGACGGTGCGTGAGGCGGGCGCGTTGAACCAGCAATCCACATACTCGTCGCCGCGCGAGCGGAAGTTAACGCCGTAGTTGCGGGCGTGCGCCACCGCGATCATCTCCGGCGGCGCGCTGGCAGGCTCAGCCGGGACAGGCTCCCAGCGGCGGTGGCACGCTAACGCGGCGTGGCCGTGATCGATGGGGCCCAATCGCTCGACGCGCGCAAAACCGGCGGCACGGCACATCGCCTCCAGGCATGCCAGCGTAGGCCCGCACCAGTTGTCGAGTTGATTGCCGAGTTCGTTCAACTCGTAGAACTCCATCCACGGAATGCGCGCGGCATCGGCGCTGTCCGCTTCAACGTCGATCACGTAGCTGTCGACGATCGCTGTTTCCTTCGTCAAAGCGCACACAATCTCGAGCGCCAGCAGCGGATGCTTCAAGTGGTACAGCACGCCGAGGAAGAACGTGTAATCGAACGGAGCGAGGCCAGCCTGCGGCAGATCGTAGAAGTCGAGAATGCGATAGTCCGCCTGCGATGCAAGCCGCTCGCGCAGCACCAGGAAGTTCTCAATCTCCACACAGTCGACAGCCGTGACGCGTGCGCCGCGACGTTCAGCTTCAAACGTGAACCAGCCGTCCCACGCGCCGATATCGAGCACAGTGCGGCCCGTCAGATCCGCCGGCACGGGGAAACGGGCGTAGCGCGCGCGGAGATGGTCGAGCGAGTCGTGCCCGTCAAACCGCGTGCCATCCGGCAATTCGAAGCTGTGATACCAGCCCTTGAGTGCCTCCAGCCGGGGACTGAAGTCTTTGCCGCGTGTGACCATGCTTCCTTCCATTGTGGCCGACTTCCTATAATGAAGCGAATGGCACTTCACCCTCCGGCCGTGCCGCCGGCCACCTTTGAGTTTCTAGTGTTGAGCTTGCGGGCCCAAGCCGAGATCCAGATGGGGCTGATCCATTTCGGGCCGCCTTCGGATAAGCCGGAGCCGCAACCGGCGCTGGCGCGCCATGCGATCGACATGCTCACTCTGATTGCCGGCAAGACCAAGGGCAACCTGACGCTCGATGAGCAGCGGCTGATTGACAACACCCTCACGGAAATGCGCTTTCATTACGTGCGGGTGTTTGGACAGCCGGCGGTGGCCGATTCCAACGAAGCGGCGAAGGGCTAATGGCGGCTGCCTCCACTCCGCGCACTTTGAAGTTGACCGTGCTGGGTTCTGGCACCAGCGTCGGCGTGCCCATCATTGGCTGTCACTGCGACGTGTGCACCTCCACCGATCCGCGCGACAATCGCCTGCGACCGTCAGTGTGGGTGCAGTGCGGCGACATCTCCATCCTGATTGACACGACGCCCGACTTCCGCCAGCAGGCGCTGCGCTACGGCATCAGCCATATCGACGCGATTTTCTACACGCACGCGCATGCCGACCATATTCTGGGCCTCGACGACATCCGGCCCTTCAACTTCCGCCAGCGCGGCCCCATTCCTATTTACGGCTCCGAGGAAACGCTCGCCAGCATCCGGCAGACGTTCCACTACATCTTTGCGACGAAGCCGTCGCAATCGTCGATGCCTAAGATTGAAGTACACACCATGACCGGCGAGCCGTTTCCGATCAGCGGCCTCATGTGCCAGCCCGTGCTGGTGCATCACGGCAACGGCCGCGCTTACGGTTTTCGCTTCGGGCCGCTTGCCTACCTTACCGACCACAGCGAAGTGCCGCCGGCAGCGCTGGCGCAATTGGACGGGTTAGACGTGCTGTTCCTCGACGCGCTGCGCCACAAGCCGCACCCCACGCACTCCACCGTGGATCAATCGCTGAAGATCGTGGAGCAGGTTCGCCCGCGCCGCGCGTTCTTCACGCACATTTGCCACGACCTGCGCCACGAGCGTACCGAGGAACTGCTGCCGCCGCACGTGCGGCTGGCCCATGACGGACTCGAAGTAGAGGTTATGCTGCCGGATGAAGACCAACATGCCGCACCTGTTTCGTAGCGAGGCGGAAGCGGCCGCGGGCAGTTTCGGCCCCTCGGTGCTGTCGGTCGGTAACTTCGACGGAGTGCATCGCGGACACCAGGAGTTGTTCCGCCGGTTGCACAACTGGAGCCGCGAGCATGGTGGCCGGCCCTCGGTGCTGACGTTCGATCCGCACCCGTCGCGCGTGGTGGCGCCCACGCGTGCCCCGCGCCTGCTGAGTACGCTGGCTGAACGGGCGCGCAGGATGGGCGAGCACGGCATCGAGCAGTTGCTCGCGCTGCCGTTCACGCTCGAGTTTGCAAAGTTGTCGCCCGAAGAGTTTGTGGAGCGGGTGATTGTGCGCGCCGCCGGAGCGCGGCTGGTGGTGGTGGGCGACAATTTCTGTTTTGGACACAAACAGGCGGGCAATGTTTCTACGCTTCGCTCGCTTGGCGGCCGCTTTGGGTTTAAAACAGAAATCGTGTCTGCCGTCACCTACCGCGGCCGCGCGGTTTCGAGCACGGCAGTGCGTGCGTTGATCGACGCCGGTGACGTTGCGGCGGCCTCGCGCCTGCTGACCCGGCCTTACGCGTTGCATGGCCAAGTGGTCTCGGGCCGTGGCGTGGGCCACAAACAAACGGTGCCGACGCTGAATCTGGCCACCGCCGCCGAGGTGCTGCCGCGCCACGGTGTCTATGTGACGCGCGTGCGCGATGCCGCGACGGAGCGTGCGTGGCCGGCTGTGACCAACATCGGTGTGCGGCCCACGTTTGATGACGCCCCCGATGCGGTGTCGATTGAGAGCTTCATTCTCGCTGGCTACACGGAGCCCGCGCCTGAGCATATTGTGGTGGATTTTCTCGAATTCCTGCGGGAGGAGCGCAAGTTCTCAGACCCGGCGGCGCTACGCCAGCAGATTCTGCGCGATGCCGGACGAGCCCAAGCTTTCCACCGCCGGGCCGGGAAGTGGATCGGCGCGGCTAAATTCACAAGGAAAAGGTAACGGAACGAAGCCGGGAAGCATCCAACGGCTGGTGGGGGTGGGCGATGAAGGACATGCGGAAGCGGTTGGAAGAAGCAGCGTCGAAGCTGGCGATGATCGACGCCACGCGTGAGAGCTGCCACAATCCGGCGTTCGGTGAGAACACCGAGCACCTGATCATCAGCAACGAAATCGCTGAGATTGAGCGCAATATCCTCGAAGACCCCGGCGAGTTGGAACGGTTCCTCGTTCGTATCCGGTAGAGGCGGTGCTACTGTGGACGAGAGGCTCACTATGTCTCGCTTATTGCTGTTGCTGACGGTTTTTGCTTTCACTTCCTGCCAGAGCTCCGCGCTCGTGGTTACTGGGAAAGCGCCCGCACCGGCGGCGCAGCCATGGAAGGCGTCGAAGCCCCTCGATCCGGAATTCTGGAAGGTATGGAGCGACGGCCACGCCGAGATTGCTTCCTATGATCTCACCTACCCGCGCTATGGGAAGCCGCGCACGGGCCTTGCGGTGACCATTTTCGTCGCCGAGTCTTTCTCCTGGGAAGTACGTGTTAAGGCGGATCCGGGAAGACACTCGGCCGCGGACGTCTTTCCAGTGATGAAGATGAACCTGATTGAGGATTTTCAAACTGGCATCTACGACTACAACGAACAAACGAGCGCCTTCCTGGCTTTGGCAGACCGGCCCGAGCAACAACAGGCGCTCGGGCACCTGACCAAGGTGTCTTTCTCCAGCCAGGAATGGTGCGGGCACTCGTGGGCGCAGTGGTTGTTCCAGCCCGCCGGCCTGCGCTTTAACGGCCACAGCTATTTTGACGGCGAAGCTGATGCGGCGATGGACCTGCCGCGGCCCGAGGGTGGCGTCAGCGAAGAGCAGTTGTTCTTCTGGGCGCGGGGCATGGCAGAGCCGAAACTGGAAGCGGGCGCGAGTGTGGACGTGCCATTCCTGCGTTCGCTCCAGTACACGCGCCATGCGCACAAGCCCATTGCCTGGACGTCGGCCAAGCTGACGCGCGCGACGGCGGATACCTACACCGCGGAGATCAAAGACGGCCCGAAGATCACATTCCAGGTGGAAACGGCCGCGCCCTATCGCATCCTGCGCTGGGAAAGCACGGACGGTGAACGCGCGGTGCTGGTGAAATCCGAACGGTCGAAATACTGGCAATTGAATAAGCCCGAGGGCGATGCGGAGTTGTCGAGGCTGGGATTGCGCCGCCGCCCGGTACGGACGCCGTAGTGATGCGATATGTGATCGTGGGCAACGGCGTGGCGGGCATCACCGCCGCGTTCACGTTGCGCGCGCGCGACCTACGGGCGGAGATCACCGTGGTGAGCGGCGAGAGCGACTATTTCTTCTCGCGCACGGCACTGATGTATGCCTACCTCGATCGCATGACTCTGCGCGATCTTGAGCCGTATGAACGCGAGGTCTACGACGTACAGCGCATTACGCGGCGGCGCGCGTGGGTCCGCTCGCTCGACACGGCGCAGCACCGGTTGACGCTGGATGATGGCAGTGCGCTCTCCTACGACAGGTTACTCATCGCCAGCGGCTCGTCACCGCGGCGGGCGGACTGGCCGGGCCTGGCGGATGCCCAGCAAGGCGTGGTGACGTTCGTGAGCTTACAGGATCTGGCACAGTGCGAGGCGCTCACGCCCTCCACGCGACGCGCCGTGGTTGTGGGGGGCGGCTTGATCGGCGTGGAACTGGTGGAGTGCCTCGTGCACCATGGCGTGGAGGTGGAGTTCCTGGTGCGCGAGCCTTCCTACTGGCCCGTAGCGCTGAAGCCGGACGAAGCGCTGCTAGTGGAAGAAGAGATTCGCGCGCATGGCGTCGATCTGCGGATGAGGGAAGAAGTGGCGCGGGTAAAGGTAGACGCGGCAGGGCGCGTGGCGGGGATTCAAAGCTCCACGGGCCGCGCCACCGAATGCCAGATGCTGGGCGTGTGCATCGGCGCGCAGCCGAATGTTGCGTGGCTCGGCGGCGCGCTGGACGTGGGTCGTGGTGTGCGTGTGACGTCGGACTTTCGCGCGTCCGCTCCCGACGTCTGGGCCGCGGGCGATTGCGCCGAAATCGGGCGGATCCTCGAACAAATCTGGTACTCGGCCAAGCGGCAAGGCGAACTCGCCGCGCGCTCGATGCTGGGTGATGACATCGACTATCGGCCGCCGCTCTTCTACAACTCGGCGAAGTTTTTCGAGCTCGAGTACACCACCGTGGGCGAGGTAGCTAGCGCGCCATCCGGCTCGCGCGAATATTTCCACCGCGTCCCCGGCCCCCGTGCGTCGGTTCGGGTGGTGGAGCATGAAGGCGCGGTCGTCGGGTTCAACATGCTGGGGTCTCGCTGGAATCATCGTGTGCTCGAACAGTGGGTGCGCGAACGGCGGAGCCTCGAAGCCGCAGTGGCGGACTTGCCGCGTGCCCAGTTTGACGTGGAGTTCGGGCGCGTGCGGGTGACAGCATGACGAAACAGGGCACCGCGGGTTGGCTCCTTCACGATGTCAAAAACCGAGGCATCACGGCGTGGATCGTGGCGGCGCTCCTCACCGGCTTCTACATCGCACTCTACTTCACCGAAGCCTTCGCTCGCATCGCGCGTGCGGTGGGGCTCTCCAATAAGTGGGACCTGTACGGCGCGCTCTACACCATCGCAGTGGTGGCTGGCGGTATTCACGTCATTCGGAAGTACGCGCATAACCGCTACCAGGTGATTCGCACCGTGGTAGTGATGATTGTGCAGATCACACTAGGCTTTTCGATTCCGCAGTTGCTGAAGGTGCTGCGGCAGCCCGAGTACTACTTCAGCTACCTGTGGCCGCTCAAGCTCGACTACTTCAACCCGGGCTACCTCTTCTCGCTCCCGTTGCCTTACATTCTCTATAGCTTCGCCGGGTCGCTTCTGCTGGTGCCGATTCTGGGACTTTTCTTCGGCAAGCGCTGGTACTGCTCGTGGATCTGCGGGTGCGGCGGCCTCGCCAACACGTTCGGCGAGCCGTGGCGGCATCTTTCGGATAAATCCACGGCGGCGTGGCGCTTTGAGAAGGTGGCGATCCACTCGGTGCTCATCGTCACGCTGGCGCTCACCGGGCTCTTGTTCGCCAGCTACGGTGCGGGCAAGCGGTACCCGGAGTTACAGCAAGCCACCATTCAGTTTCAAACATTCTACGGATTGATTGTTTCGTCCGTGCTCGCCGGCATCGTGGGCGTGGGGCTCTATCCGTTGGGTGGCACCCGCGTGTGGTGCCGGTTCTTCTGTCCCATGGCGGCGCTGCTGGGCCTGGTGCAAAAGGCCGGTCGGTATCGCATCGCAGTGAAGGAGAACATGTGCATCTCTTGCGGCATGTGTTCGAAGTATTGCGAGATGGGAATCGATGTGCGCGCCTATGCGCAGGCCAACGAGAGCTTCACGCGCGCATCGTGCGTAGGCTGTGGGCTGTGTGCCGAGGTGTGTCCGCGCGGCGTGCTGCGCCTAGAAAACGTGCGCGGCGCCGCTCCGCAAACGCAGATGCTTGTGCAGATCACGAATGCGCCGGGCGGCGGCGCGTTCCCACCAGCACGCCCCAATTAGACATGCAGAACGGCACGATGCAGGTGAGTAGGCCCTTGCGATACGTCGCGGAGGTGGCGGTGCCGCTCCACACTGCGTCGGAGTGGTTGCTCAGAAATAGTAGTGAGCCGATGCCGAGCGCCATGCCGATGGTTGTGCGTAGAAACGGCGGGTGCAGCACCACGCGCGGGATTTCGCGCCAAGTGCTCCAGGTTGGTTGTTCGCTGGCCAAGACCGATTATAAGGCGAGTTGACGGGTGCGGCGTGAAACCGCGCCCGTTGACGGAAACCGTCTAGTTTGTCGCGAAGCAGTAGAACAGGCCCGCGCCGCCGGTGGCCGTCAGGCTCTACTGGCTGCAGCCGCTCGACGGGTGCGTGGATTTCCAGGAAATGCCGCCGCCGTTGTGGTCGTGGTGACCGAGTCGCGCGGTACCGTCGGTTTCGCTGGTCCTGTTCTTGCAGGTGTGGTCCGCGGCGCCGGTGTACGCCCGGCCATCGGGCTGCGAGCCGGTGAGGATGTCATGCATGTTGGGCTTGTCCCCCACGCCGTTGACGATCGCGCCCTTTTCGCTGATCGCGTTGTTCTTGGTGATGAGGTTGCCGATACGGGCCTGTTCGAGGGTATCGCCGTGCAGGTGCCCGAGATCGCGTGCCACCATCGTGCCGCGGTGGTTGGGCCACGGGCCATTGCCGATCCGGTCACGTGCGTTCATCGCCGGCTGGCCACCGGCCGCGGCGGCGCTCAGATACGCGCGCCAGGTCTTGTTGCCGGCGCCGGCAGCTTCAGCCAGTTTCTGGCAATGGGCGTCCGCGCCGGCGAGTCCGCCGAGGTTTGCGCCTTTGCTGCTGCCGACGCTGGTGAGGAAGAACGACATCGGTGCAGGCGGTTGCTTACCCTGCGGGGCTTGCGCGAAGAGAGAAGCGGCCGTGAGGCCGAGTGTACTAGTGAGAAGAATTACTTTTATGATTGGGTGCTCCTTCGAATGAGGGTGCTACACGACGGTGGCATCCACGGGCAATTCTCAATAGCTCTCGCCGAAACGAAAACGCACAGATCCGGCGACGCGCTAATATCTACCCATGAAGTACTACACAATCCCACTCCTCCTGTTGGCAGCCTTCGCACTCCGTGCAGGGGAATGGACCGGCGCAATTTCCGAATCGGGCTGTGGTCTGAAACATGCAGACGGCGGCGCCGCCGCGGAAAAATGCGTGACGGGTTGCGTGAAGAGAGGCGCGGCCCCAGTGTTCGTCACTGGCGGCAAAGTGTACAAGATCGCCAACGGCGAAAAGGTCATGGATCATCTCGGCAAGAAGGTGAAGCTCACCGGCAAGCTGGAGAATGAAACCGTGACGGTGGACTCGCTCTCCGCGGCGGAATAGCGCGCGTCGCCTAGTCGAGAAGCTGCTGGGCCGTGAGAACCGCTTCGGGCTTGGCCAGCGGTGATAACGCCTCGGTGCCCGCAAAGGCGCGCACCGAGGCATGCCCATGGTGGCGCGGGTCGCGATGTTGGTGAATGAGGCGCGCGTTCAGGTCCACCACCCAATACTCTGCAATACCAGCGCGGGCGTAGAGATTGGCCTTGGGGCCGAGGTCATGATCGATCGTGGTGTTGCTGATCTCCACTGGCAATACGATGTCGGCTGGTTGTGGATTCCCCGCGAGACGATCTGCCGGCTGATTAAGCACGGTGATGTCTGGCTCGGGCTCGCTGGTGGGATTGTCTTCGGGTGCCACGTCGATGCTGCACGCCGGCAGGATGTGGGAGGTGGGAAAGACCCCCGAGAGCCACACGTCAAAGCGTTTGGCGATCATTGCGTGCGGCCGGTTCGTGCCCATCTTGCTGACGATCTCTCCTTGAACGAGTTCCCAACGCTCCGGGAGCATCCCCATGGCTTCGAGACGGCGGCAGTCCTCGCGCGTCCACATGACGGCCTTGCGAGCACGCGGCGTGGTCGGCGCTTCCATCGTGGCTGGCACGCCATCAGTTTGCCACAATGGGAGGCGGTCGACCTCATTCATGGGTTTCTACATCCGGGTCCTTGGTCAGCGCCTGAGCGACATTCCGTTGGCAGAGTTGCGCGCGGCGGCCTGCCCCGCGGTCATCGAAACGGACGGCAGCGGCGAATGGGAGGAGTTCACGCTCCGGCATGGCGATGGGACCGCGATTGCGGTTGTAGAGAGAAATCCGGTAGCCGAACGAGAATTGGGAGGCGACGAACTGAAGGAGTTTCTTGAGGATTTGCCGCACTACCGGCCGCAATCGTCCGTCGACTGGCTTCGAGAGTATCTTCCAAGCGTCAGGGTCATTTACAGCTTTCAGTTGCTGAGCGGCACCGAATGTAACGACGGATGGACACCGCCTCATGGTGTCTATGAGTTTGTGTGGCAGCACGCTGGTGGCATCCTCCAGGCGGACGGCGAGGGTTTCAGCAACGAAGCCGGCTACACGATCCTCTGGCAATTCACCGAATCTGCCTCGGGCCCATGGAACGCGGCTTTGCTCACTGATCGCAAGTGGGAGAATTTCGAAATGGACCTGGGCAATCCCCACCACCGCGAAGCGTTTTTGGCCGGACGCGTACCGTAACTATCGCGGCGACACGCGCGGCCAGGCGATCTCGATACCCTGCGCCGTGAGCAGTGCCTGGAAAGCTTCGAGCCGCTTCGCGTCCTTACGAATCTGCCGCGGTGGCTTACCCGTCGCCACTGCGTGCGCGGCGAGCGCTCCGGCTGACTCGCCGATGTTCCACTCCACCGGATGCAGCCGGTAACAACCATTGGTGATGTGCGTCACGCCAAGGTTCTTCGCGCCCGCAATCACGTTCTCCACGCGCCGCGGGATCAACGCGCCGAGTGGAATCTGGAAGGGCAGGGAACTGACGTCGATGTAGTTGTCGCCGCCGGAACTCGGGTGCAAGTCGATGCGGTAGCTGCCGACGCCCACGCTGTCCGAAAACGTCGCCGCGGTAACGTCCTCGCGCGACTTGCCGGTGGCCTTCATGCGCGCGTCGGTGCCCACGTGTTCTTCCACCACCGTGAACTCCGCGGCAATGCGGCGCGACTCGCGTATGTATGGATACTTCGCCAAGCCGTCCGCCGTGCCCGTGACATCGGGGCGGATGCGCAGGCCCTTCCATCCCGCGCCGCCATCCGGACGCGGCGCTTCGGTCTGCATCCAATAAAGCAGCGACAGGCTCAACTGGCGGCCTCGTGCGAGGTGCCGCGCAGCTTCCTCTTCGCTCATGCCATGCAGGTTGCCGAGCCAGTAATCGTTGTGCGGCCAGTTCACCAGCGTCACGTCGCTTGTGACTGCGCCCGGCGCGTAGTTGCAATGGTTCACGATGCGGCGATAGAGAAACAGATTCACGGGCGAGTTGGGCGGCGCAGGGGGCGCATCGGGGCGTGGATCGAACGCCATCGGCCGCTCGGCGAGCGTGATGGGATGCGCCATGGGCCACGCGAGCAACTTGCCCGGCCACGGGGGCGACATCTTGGGCACGTAGTCACGCCAGAAGGCATACTCAGCGGGCTTGTCGATAGTGTGGTCTTCGCCCGGATGGTATCCCATCGCAAAGCAGATTGTGAAGGCCTGCTGGTTGGCGGGCTGTGCTTCGGCGGGCGCGTGCAATTCGCCGGTGTCACGGCGCGACTCAAAGCCGGTGACGAATTCCACGCGCGCGAGCGGCAGCAGGTCGCCTTGCTCGGTGGCGTCGATGAAGTAGGGCGCGTCGATCGTCACTTCGGCGGCGGGTCCGTGCACGATGACTGCGCGCACGCGATCGCCTGTGACGTCGGCGCGCGTGACGCGGTGTTCGAGCAAAAGCGTTAGTTGCCCGCCCGTGAGGTACGGCGCCAGCATCTGTTCCAACACGGCGAGTGAAACGCGCGGCTCATGCGTGAGCTGGGAAACGAGCCCATCGCCGGGATTGAGATACGTGCGGCGGCGCGCCTCGGCGGTGAGCGGATAGTGCTGCGCGTAGTATTCGCGCACGCGGCGGCGGTAGGTGCGATAGAGTTCGGTGCCGCCGAATTGTTCAACCCATGGATGCTCGTCGGGCGGCACGGCTTGCGCGGTGAGTTGCCCGCCCACCCAATCGGTCGCTTCGGTCATCACCACGCGCATGCCATTGCGCAGCGCGGCCAGCGCAGCGGCACAACCGCCGGTACCGCCGCCGATCACGGCCACGTCTGCGCGCAACGCGCGCGGCGCACCGGAGACGGCGGCAATGGGAAGCGTGGCCAGAAACGCGCGGCGGCAGATCATCTAATGATTAGATCGCACCGGGATCGGGCAGATCGTCCGTCATGTTCTCGAACTTGGTGAACTGGCGCAGGAACGCGAGCTTGGCCTTGCCCGTGGGGCCGTTACGTTGCTTGGCTATGATCACTTCAGCGAGGCCCTTCAAATCCCCGCGGTCCGGCTTGTAGTATTCCGGCCGGAAGATGAACCACACCATGTCGGCGTCCTGCTCGATTGAACCCGATTCGCGCAGGTCGCTCAACTGCGGAATATGGTCGCCTTGCGGACGCGTTTCCGTGGCGCGGCTCAACTGCGAGAGCACCAGGAACGGCACCTTCAATTCCTTGGCGAGCAACTTCAACCCGCGCGAAATGCCGCTCACTTCCTGCGTGCGGTTTTCCTGCCGCCCGCGTCCGCTCATCAGTTGGAGGTAGTCCACCACCACCAGACTCAAACCATGCTCGGCCTTGATGCGCCGGAGCTTGGCGTGGATGTCCATGATGTTGGCGCCGGCGGTGTCGTCAATGAACAGCGGCGCTTCGGCCAACTTCACGGCGGCCGATTGGAGCATCCGGCGCTCGTCGTGATTGAGATAGCCGAGACGGAATTTCTGCTGATCGACATGCGCCTCGGCGCAGATCAAGCGGGTGAGCAACTGCTCGGACGACATTTCGAGCGAGAAGACGGCTACCGGGCGCGGGTCCGGGTCGCGCGTGGCGACGCGCTGGGCGATGTTGAGCGCCAGCGCGGTTTTGCCCATGGCGGGGCGTGCGGCGAGAATGATGAGTTCGCCTGGGTGGAAGCCGCTCGTCATTTCGTCGAGCTTGAAGTAGCCGGTGGCCAGTCCGCTGACGCGCTTGCTCGGATCGAGAAAGGCGCTAATGCCGCCCTCGAACTGCTCAATGATGTCGCCGGGCCGCAGGATCTTGTCTTTGGCACGGCCGTCGCTCAACTTCAGCAACGATTCTTCGGCGTCGCCCAGAATGACGGACGGGTCTTCCTGATCGAGCATGGCGCGCTCGATGATGGTCTGCGAGCTGAGAATGAGGCGCCGGAGGGTGGACTTCTCCTTGACGATCCGCGCGTAGCTTTCGAGGTTGTAGATCTGCGGCAGGCCGTTGTCGAGCGAGACCAGGTACGCGATGCCGTCCACGGACTCAAGCTGCCCGCGCCGCATCAACTCGTTCGCCACGGTGATGCGGTCAATCCGCTCACCGGCTTCGTTCAGCGCCACCATGGCGTTGAAGATGCGTTTGTGTTTTTCGAGACTGAAGTCGTCGGCCTCGAGAATGGCGCCGATGATGACGAAAGACGAGTCGTCGAGCATCACCGCGCCAAGCACAAGTTGCTCGGCGTCGGCGTTGGACGGGAGTCCCCGCTCGAACGTAACGTCTCGGGTGGCCATCGGTTCAGGGTAACGGTTGACGCGCAATGTTTCAATAGCGCGGGCTGTGACTATCAGAGGTTTTTTTACGTGTTGGCCAAGCCGCTGATTCAGCGGTTCAGAAGCTCAGATTTCCACAGGTTTTCCGAAAACAATCCACAGCTATATTGTTTGTACCAGAGTTCGGATCCGCACGCCAGTGGTTTATGCCGAAGCACATGCCTCAGCATGAGGTGGCCCAGCCCACGTTCACCTACAGGCGCAGGATCGGCTCACTGCCGAGGCGGACTTCGGGGGACACGAACAACTGGCCGCCTCCGGGAAAGTAGCGCACGCCGAACCCGGCGCTCAGCGTGGGTGTGGTCCCGGTGAAGCGCGGGCGAAATCCCCACAGGTAGCCTGCGCCGCCTATGAAGTACGGCACGGTGTTCCCGCGCGCGGCGCCGAGGGCGCGCAGGTAGCTCACACCCAGCACCGCGTCTTTGTCGGCGCAGTCTTTGTGGAGATACAGCACCTCGCCCTCGATGGCGTTGCGCCGCGTGACGTAGAAGCGCGCGGCTCCGCCGGTGAGCAGATGCGACTGGTTTGACTCATCGATGAAGGTGGCGTAACCGAGGGCTCCGCTCACATGCACGCGGCTCGCGGCGGCCACCATCTGCCCCCACGCGGACGCGCAGGCGAGCAAGGCCACCGAGAGCCGCCGCGTCATGAGATCAATCGCTTCCGCAGCATATCGAGCGCCGCCGTCGCGCCCATCTGCCGCACGCGCTCGCGTCCGGGAATCATCTGCAGCCGGCGCACTTCCGCTTCGCCGTCCGGCGTGGCAAGGCCCAGATAGATGGTGCCCACCGGGTCTTGTTCGGTGCCGCCATCAGGCCCCGCGTAGCCCGTGACCGAGAGAGCATAGCTCGAACCCGTGTGTTCGCGCGCGCCGCGCGCCATCGCTGCCGCTGCCTGTTCACTCACTGCGCTGTGCTGCGCGAGCAACTCCGCCTTCACGCCCAGCAACGCTTGCTTCATCGCGTTCGTATAGGTGAGAAAGCCGCCTACAAAGTACGCGGAACTTCCGGGCGTGGACGTGAAGCGCTGGCCCAGCATGCCGCCCGTACAACTCTCCGCTACGCTCACCGTGGCGCCGCGCGCCGCCAGGAGCCGGCCGACTGAGGTTTCCAGGTCAGCGCCGTCGCGAGAGTAGATGCGGGTGCCCAAGAGCTCTTCGATCTTCGCAGCCAACTCATCGAGCATCGCCTCGGCCGCCGCAGCATGGGCCATGCGCGCGCGCAGGTGGATTTGAATGTCGCCGGGCTTGGCCAGCACCGTTGTCGCAATCTGCGAGTACTGCATGTAGACGGGCGCGATGAGTTGATCGAGATCCGACTCGCCCATGCCCGCCACGCGAAACTGCCGCAGCCCGATGTGCAGCGCGGGCAGAATCTGCCGTAGGCGCGGCCTGATCTGCTCGGTGTACATGTCCTTGATCTCATGCGGCGGCCCGGGCAGCAACACGATGAAGCGGCCGTCGGCCGTGGCAATCCACTGGCCTGGCGCAGTGCCGCGCGGATTGGCGAGCGCCTCGGCGCCTTCGATGAGATAAGCCTGGCGCTTGTTGTTCTCGGCCATGGAGCGGCGCAACTGACGAAACCGTTGGGCGATGGCTTCAAGCAACTCAGGGCGGAAATGCTGGCCGCGGCCCAGCACTTCGGCCACTGAGTCCCGCGTGATGTCATCCTCGGTAGGGCCGAGGCCCCCGCTCAGCAAGACCAGATCGGCGCGGCGCAGCGATCCGCGTAACACATCGGCGAGGCGCGCGCGATCGTCGCCCACAATCGCCTTGGCGGTTACTTCCACGCCCAGTGTATTGAGCTGGTCAGTGAGCCACAACGAATTGGTGTCAACGCGCTGCGGCGTCAACATCTCTGAGCCGACGGCAATGATTTCGCAGTTCAACGGGTCACGCCCTTATTGGTCGAGATTCGCCATGGGCAAGCCGCGTACGCCAGCGTTCAACCGGTACAGCGCGCTGGTGGTGGCAATGTAGAGCAGCCCGCCGGGAGCAAAGGCGAGCCCCACAATGTTGGGGCCGGAGACGAACATTTCGGCCTCTTGCCCATCGGGCGAAAGCCGCACGATGCCGCGACGCCCGCGCAAAGACGCCGCGACGTAGAGCCGCCCGTCGGCGTCGAAGGCCAAGCCCTGCGGACGCCCGAGGCCGCGGTAGAACACTTCCACTTCACCGGCAGGCGAGATGCGCTGCACGGCGTCATAGCTGGACGTAGTGGGTCCGCAGACGTAAAGGTATCCATCCGGCCCGAACGCAAAGTGATAGGCGGCGATGGATTGTTCAAGCGTGGCAAATACGTAGATCTGGCGTGTACGGCTGATCTTGAAGACCGTTCCCTGTCGGTCTCCGACGTAGAGGTTTTCGTCTTTGTCGAACGCGATGCCCGTGGCCACGCCCATGCCTTCCACGTAAAGCGACATTTCGCCCTCGGGTGTCACTTGATAGATGATGCCATCCAGGCGCGAGGAAACGTACAAGAGTCCTTCGCGGTCGATGGCGAGGCCCGAAGTATTCATCAGGTCTGACAGGAACGGCCGCATGTTCATGTGCGGATCAATGCGGTACACCGAGACGGGCGTCTTCTGGCCGCGCGACCCGGAGAACGTGCTGTAGACTGTGCCGGCCGCGTCGACGGCGGGGTTGGCCACCGGGTGCAGGCCATCGGTCACCTGAATGCCGATCTCGCACATCCACGGGCTGCTGCGCTGGCGGTCTGACTCAATCACCATCGGCCCCACCGCGGCGCCTTCGGGCACGCGGGCAATCAGCATCGATTCCGAGCCAACAATCACGGGCGCGACGGCGTCACCGAACCACACGCGCGGGCGGTCTGCGCCCAGCAGTCCACTGCCGCGGATTTGAAACTCTCCGCCCGGGATCGCGGCCGGCGGCTGCACTTGCGTAATCTGCGGTTTCTTGAGAGGCAAAAAATAACCCTTCTAATAAAGATTGAACCATCCGGCAGCCAGCATGACAAGCGTGGCCCAAACGCCCGCGGCCAGATCGTCGGCCACAATGCCCACGCCGCCGGCGAGTTGTTCGAGTTGGCGGACGGGGAACGGCTTCCAGATATCGAACAGGCGGAAGAGTCCAAAGGCCAGGGCCACACTGAACGGGGTGAGGTGCAGCGCGCCCCACAACGCCACCCACTGGCCCAGCACTTCATCGACAACCACAATGGACGGGTCATCGTCGTTGGTCATCTCTGCGACGCGGGTGGCGGCCCACACGGCGGGGGCGGTGAGCAGAATCGGCGCGGCCATCAGATGCGCGCGGTTCCAGCCGAGCCAGTAGGCCGCGGCGCCGGCGGCCGCCAGACCGCCGAGCGAACCGGCCGTGCCGGGAGCCTTGGGCGCGAGTCCGCAGCCGAACCAGGTTGCCAGCAGCCACGCCACGCGGTCTAGCATTGTGGTGGGTGTTCCGTTCAAAGCGGGTCGTCCGGACCGGGGGGCGGCTCCGGCGCGTCAAGATCGTCGGAGTGGACGCGGTCGGAGATCACGTATTTTTCCGCGGCCCAGTTGGCGAGGTCTTGGATGCGGCAACGGTCGCTGCAAAACGGCTGGTCTGGCGAGCCGGCGGCAACGGGTTGGCGGCAGATGGGACAGCGCATGAGTCTCTACGATTGTTGCCCGCGGGAAATCGCGAGCGAATTATGGCCGCTCAAGATCGGGAACGCTGGTTTGGCCGGTTCGCGATACGCGCTCTCGGGTTCGTCGATGATTTCGCCCACCAGATCGTAGTCGTGCGCTTCGCCGATGCGCACGCGCCGGATCTCGCCGCGGCGCAGCGGCAAGCCATTGTCGTCGTTGATGTAGCA